>ENA-ORIC01000090-ORIC01000090.1-human-gut-metagenome-genome-assembly--contig:-NODE-90-length-124439-cov-5.084720_pt1 | contig 124439 bp, 147 predicted proteins | sample MGYA00243023_ERZ508732 | MGnify/ENA primary metagenome ERZ508732 (study PRJEB26277, sample SAMN04329767) | human gut metagenome | biome: human-associated habitat | host: Homo sapiens | place: USA... | reverse complement strand
ATGGGGCAGGTATATGTGATGATCGCATTTTCCATCTTCCCGGTTATCATTGTATATCTGATCTTATCCAAACACATTGTACAGGGTGTTGCACTTGGCAGTGTAAAGGGTTAACAGATTCTGGTTAAGAAATTCTGGTTAATCAGAAAAATTACTTTATTATATAAAAATGAGACTACTGTACAGGTGGTCTCATTTTTATTTTTTGCCCGCCGTATCAGTGCACAATGACTGTGAGAAAGGGAAAAAATTTGTTATAATTATAAATTATAAAAATACTTAATGATCAGGATATCAGGAAAGGAATAGTGCCTATGAAAATAGCAATCGTAACAGGGGCGTCAAGCGGGCTTGGCAGTGAGTTTGTCAGACAGATCAGGAAACAGGAAAAACTAGATGAAATATGGGTGGTCGCGCGTAGAAAAGACCGCCTGACGGCATTAGAAAAAGAACTTCAGACACATCTTAGGATCATTACCGGGGATCTGACAAAGGCAGAGACACTGCATGAAATAGAGGCGATGCTCTGGAAAGAAAAACCGAATGTACGTATTTTAGTCAATGCGGCGGGATACGGAAAGATCGGTTCCTGGCGGGATATCAAAAGAGTGGATGTGGATGGCATGATCGACTTAAACTGCAAGGCGGCAGTTGCCATGACACAGATTTCTCTGCCTTTTATGAAACGCGGTGCGCGTGTTTTGCAGATCTGTTCGACCGCGGCATTTCAGCCGTTTCCATATCTGAGTGTTTATGCGGCAACGAAAGCATTTTTATATCGTTACAGCAGGGCGCTGCGCGTGGAACTTTACGGTACGGGAATCCGTGTGACCGCTGTCTGTCCTTACTGGATCAAGGACACCGAGTTCATCGGGCGGGCAAAGAAGAGCAGTGACAGTTCTTATATTCACAGTTTTCCGCTTGCTTCCCGACAGAAAAATGTGGCGCGTCATGCACTGCTGGATGCAAAACTTGGGCTGGCAGTATCCACACCGGGTATCGTATGTACCTTGCACCGTGCAGCGGCAAAGATTGTTCCAGCGGATCTGATGATGGGGGCGTGGGCTTTGATACGGAGAATATAAAGTTACTGTTTACAGGCAGGCATTTTCTGAACTGAAAATGCCGTATGATACAGTGGTGGTAGCAGATTTTGCCGATTTGGAATGCGAAGCATCGGCAAAATCCGTTACTGGAACGAAGTACGAGTGGACAGTAACAATATAAAACGCAAAGAATGAAAATTATATTCTAATCTCTTGACAAATCCACATACCAGTACTATCATAAACATATGAACAGATAAGAATATGTTCAAATGATAATGTGAAAGACTGGAGGTGTAAGATTTGGCAATAGACGATGTACCGTGCTGTGAGGCATATGAAGTTCATGAAGATAAGATCAGAGCGGCAAATGAACAGATGCCTGACGAAGATGAATTATATGATCTCGCCGAACTGTTCAAAGTGTTTGGAGATTCCACAAGAATCCGGATTCTGTTCGTACTGTTTCAGTCGGAGATGTGTGTATGCGATCTGGCACAGTCACTGAATATGAACCAGTCGGCGATTTCACATCAGCTTAAGATTTTAAAACAGGCGAAGCTTGTGACCGGACGGCGCGAAGGAAAGTCCGTGATTTATTCACTGGCAGATGAGCATGTAAGAACGATCATCGATCAGGGAAGAGAACATATCGAAGAGTAAGTAAAAACAAAATTTATATCAAAAAGAAAATGGAGGATTCAATTATGAAAAAGAAATTCAAACTTGAGGATCTTGACTGTGCAAACTGCGCAGCAAAAATGGAAGAGGCTATCAAAAAAATCGAGGGTGTCAACGATGCAAATGTCAGCTTTATGACACAGAAAATGATGGTAGATGCAGTGGATGACAAATTCGATGACATCATGAAAGAAGTCGTAAAAGTCTGTGCAAAGGTTGAGCCGGACTGCAAGATTTTAATGTAAAAAAAATCAGGTAAAACAAAAACATAGTTGTATGTGACAGTCAGTCTCATACAGGGAAAGCCCGGTTATGCCAAAGGAGTGCTGCACGTGATCATATATCTGCACGAAATAAAAATGCTGCAGGAAAAAAGAGATCAGGCAGTACAGGGTTGAAAACAGATGCATACCGGGCTTACAAAAAAGAAAACATATGAATACATGAACATATGAAATAAATGAAGAAAAGAGGAATCAATATGACATCAAAACAGAAAAAAATGCTGTACCGTATTATCACTGCATTTGTGCTGTTTGTAGTGTTAATGGTTTTAGAGCATACTGGAGTGTTAGAGCAGTTACCGAGCCAGTGGCTTGTATTCCTGATCTATCTGATCCCGTATCTGGTGATCGGTTATGACATTGTCTATAAGGCAGTCAGAAACATCAGTCACGGACAGGTGTTTGATGAAAACTTTCTGATGATGGTCGCAACTTTTGGCGCGTTTGGCGTGAAAGAATATTCCGAGGCAGTTGCCGTTATGCTGTTTTATCAGGTTGGAGAGCTGTTCCAGAATTATGCGGTCGGCAAATCCAGACAGTCCATTTCCGATATGATGAATATCTGTCCGGAATACGCCAACATTGAGGAAGATGGTGTGCTGACGCAGGTTGATCCGGATGATGTGGAAGTTGGAACGATCATCGTTGTAAAACCGGGCGAGCGCATTCCGCTTGATGGAATCGTGACGGAGGGAACCTCCATGATCGACACCGCAGCGCTGACCGGTGAATCTGTACCGCACAGGGCAACAGTCGGAGATGAGATCATCAGCGGATGTGTCAACGGTAGCAGTACGATCAAAGTAAAAGTAACAAAAGCATTTGAGGATTCTACGGTAGCCCGTATCTTAGAACTGGTAGAAAATGCAAGCAGTAAGAAAGCCAAAGTAGAAAACTTTATCACAAGATTTGCAAAATATTATACACCGGTTGTCACCATCGGTGCAGTGATCTTAGCTATTTTACCTCCGTTGATCTTAGGCGGTGGCTGGGCAGACTGGATCCAGAGAGCATGTATCTTTTTGGTTATTTCCTGCCCGTGTGCACTTGTCATTTCTGTTCCGCTTGGTTTCTTCGGTGGAATCGGTGCTTCCTCTAAGATCGGTATTCTGGTCAAAGGAAGCAACTATTTAGAGGCAGTTGCCGAGATGACAACGATCGTGTTTGACAAGACCGGTACACTGACCAAGGGTGAATTTAAGGTTTCGGAAGTACAGCCTTCCGCGGACAAAAACAACACAATCGGAAAAGAAGAATTGTTGGAGATCGCAGCGTACGGCGAGGGTTATTCCAACCATCCGATCGCGAACTCTATCCGCGAAGCATATGGAAAAACACTTTCCATGGAGCGCGTCACAGATACGGAGGAGATCGCAGGACACGGAATCCATACATTTATTGATGGCAGGGAAGTATACCTTGGCAATGCAAAACTGATGGACGCGCAGAATATCGCTTACACGGAAAACAAGACTGCCGGAACGGTTGTCTATGTGGTATGCAACAACGTGTTTGCCGGAAGTATCGTGATCTCCGATACTGTCAAAGAGGGCAGCAAAGATGCGATCCGCGATATGAAACAGGTCGGTGTGAAAAAGACAGTTATGCTGACCGGAGACAGACAGGCGGCTGCAGATGCCGTTGCCGCAGAACTTGGCATTGATGAAGTGCATGCAGAACTGCTCCCGGCAGACAAAGTCGGTCAGGTGGAGAAACTGTTGGGTGCACAGAATGAAAAAGAGAGACTGGCATTCGTCGGTGATGGTATCAACGATGCACCGGTACTCACAAGAGCAGATATCGGAATCGCCATGGGAAGCATGGGTTCGGATGCTGCGATCGAGGCAGCGGACATCGTACTGATGGATGATGATATCCGAAAAATTGCATCACTGGTCAAAATCGCAAGAAAGACACTTGGCATCGTAAAACAGAATATTGTATTTGCACTTGCAGTCAAAGCTCTGGTATTATTATTAGGTGCCCTTGGTATGGCAAATATGTGGGAAGCAGTATTCGCGGATGTCGGAGTTTCTGTAATCGCGATCTTAAACTCCATGCGCACGCTCAATACGAAATAGAAAAAAGTTCATAAATATATGAAAAAACGGGCAAATGATAAATTTTATCATTTGCCCGTTTTTTTATTGAAAATTGGAAAAATCAGGTATATAATCGTGAAAATGTCATAGAGAGGGCAGTTGATTTTGTAGAAAATAGTCAGATTCTGACCAAAAATGACAGCTAATACAAATAATTAAATCCACAGGAGGTACATAAGATGTTAGATTGTTTGAAAGCGATTAACTGGAAGAAAACAGGTGTTTTTGCAGCAGGAGTATTATTTGGAACCGCAGGTATCAAAGTTCTCTCAAGCAAGGATGCAAAGAAAGTTTACACAAACTGTACAGCAGCAGTTCTCCGCGCAAAAGAGTGCGTGATGAACACAGTTACAACTGTTCAGGAAAATGCTGGTGACATTTACGAGGAAGCTAAGAACATCAACGAGGAGCGCGCTGCAGCAGCAGAGGCGGCAGCATTCGCAGATGAGGCAGCGGAAGCAGAGGACAGCACAGCAGAGAACGAAGCAGCAGAAGAAGCATAAAACAATAGATTACACGTTTCGCGGTCTTGATATCGCCATGATAAAGAATGTGGCGATATCAAGACCGCGACAGGAAGCACCGGGAAAAATACCCTGGTGCTTTCCTTTACTATTGATTGGAGTGAGAAAAATGAAGTTTGTCATCAAACATGAGATCAAAGGGCGTATGCGTATCCATGTGTCTCAGTACCGGATGAGCTATGAGCAGGCAGATACGCTCCTTTATTTTTTACATAGCAATAAATATGTGACATTTGCGAAAGTATATGAGCGCACCGGGGACGCTGTGATCTCCTATGTCGGAGACCGTACAGAGATGATCCGCACATTACAGCAGTTTTCCTATGAAAAAGTGGATGTTCCGGCAGGAGTGATTGAAAATTCCGGCCGTGAGTTAAATGCAAAATATCAGGAAAAACTGATCGGAAAGATCGTCTGTCGTTATGCGGGCAGGATGTTTTTACCGTACCCATTCCGGGCATGTGTCACGACCGTCAAATCCGTAAAATATCTCTGGAAAGGTTTGCAGTGCTTATGGCACCGGAAGATTGAAGTACCGGTACTGGATGCGACGGCAATCGGGGTATCTATTTTCAGAAATGATATCGAGACAGCCGGTTCTGTCATGTTCTTACTTGGCATCGGTGAACTCTTAGAGGAGTGGACACACAAGAAATCTGTGGACGATCTGGCGCGCACGATGTCTTTAAATGTAGGAAAAGTATGGTTAAAACGCGAAGATCAGGAAGTACTTGTACAAACCTCTGAAATCCGTCCGGGAGATGAGGTTGTTGTCCATATGGGCAATGTCATCCCATTTGACGGTATAGTCAGCGACGGTGAGGCAATGGTCAATCAGGCATCCTTAACCGGAGAATCTGTTCCTGTCAGAAGAATTGTGGAAAATTCTGTTTATGCCGGCACCGTGGTAGAAGAGGGAGAGCTTACCGTTCTTGTCAAAGAAGTCGGCGGTTCAAGCCGCTTTGAGAAGATCGTTACTATGATTGAGGAGTCCGAGAAATTAAAATCGGCACTGGAAGGAAAAGCAGAGCATTTAGCAGACAAATTAGTACCGTATTCATTAGGCGGTACAGCATTGACTTATCTGCTGACCAGAAATGTAAATAAAGCGATATCCGTACTGATGGTCGATTTTTCCTGTGCATTAAAACTTGCAATGCCGATCTCGGTACTTTCCGCAATCCGTGAGGCGAGTCTTTACCATGTGACCGTCAAGGGTGGAAAATACTTAGAGGCTGTTGCAGATGCAGACACGATCGTGTTTGATAAGACGGGAACACTCACAAAAGCGAAACCGACTGTTGTGGATGTTGTATCATTTAACGGTGCAGAACCGGATGAGTTACTGCGTATTGCAGCATGTTTAGAAGAGCATTTCCCGCATTCGATGGCAAAAGCAGTCGTGGATGCTGCACAGCAGAAAAATCTTGCACACGAGGAAATGCATACCAAAGTGGAATATATCGTAGCACATGGTATTTCCACGACGATCGATGGAAAACGTGCAGTCATCGGAAGCAGCCACTTTGTGTTTGAAGATGAAAACTGTACGATCCCGGAAGGAAAACAGGAATTGTTTGATTCTCTCCCGAAAGAATATTCACACCTGTATCTTGCAATCGAAGGAAAGTTAGCAGGCGTAATCTGTATCGAAGATCCTCTTCGTGAGGAAGCAGAGGCAGTCGTCAATTCATTAAAGCGTGCCGGAATCACGAAAGTTGTTATGATGACGGGCGACAGTGAGCGTACCGCAGCAGCAATCGCAAAGCGTGTTGGCGTGGATGAGTATTACTCGGAAGTATTGCCGGAGGATAAAGCCGGATTTATTGAGAAAGAAAAGGCGGCCGGAAGAAAAGTTATCATGATCGGTGACGGAATCAATGATTCACCGGCACTTTCTGCAGCGAATGTCGGTATTGCGATCAGTGATGGTGCTGAGATCGCAAGAGAGATCGCTGATATTACAGTTGGTTCGGATGATCTTTATCAGATCGTAACATTAAAGCTGTTATCGGACAGCCTGATGAAACGGATCCGCGGCAATTACCGCTTTATCGTAAGTTTCAATTTGGGATTAATATTATGTGGTGTTGCAGGAATTTTACAGCCGACCACATCGGCGTTACTGCATAATACATCAACACTTTTGATCAGTTTAAAGAGTATGCAGAATCTGTTGGATTAGAAAACAGAACAGACAGGCAGGAGAGCGCTCCGGTGTTACTTGGATGTAATACCGGGGCGTTTTTATTGTATAGAGGCTTATTGTACGGATGAAAACATTGTATGAGAAAGCAGCACAAATGGAAATAAAAATAGTTGAAAACAGGTTTACAAGGCATGAAAAAAAGAATAAAATAAACCGGATAAAAAGAAAACGGGAAAAATGAGTTTGATATTTCAGGATCTAAATGGAGGCTTACAATGGAAAAGCAAAATGATCATAAAAAATTTTCAAAGAAAATATGGGTGCTGTCTGCGGGAATTATTGTAATCCTGGCAATCGTACTGTTTGCAGGGATAAAGAATGGTTTCTTTTTAAGAAAAGGTGATAAGATTTTATATGCAGCATATCATACGATCAAGGATCAGCCGGAAACCGCAGATGTTTCAAAGGATGAGGATTACACCGTTTCGATGGACGGACAATGGAAAGAGCAGAAAATCCAGGCAGAATATGCATCCGCTTCCGATCAGAAACAGTTAAAGGGAACGATAGATTTAGATAAGCTGCCGGATCTGGAATTTGTAATGACACTGGATGAAAAAGAACTGAAAACACAGCTTCTGTCGCTGAGCTCGAAAGTATTTACATACGATTATAAGAATGGTGGAAAAAGTGGATATCTTGCGAAAAAGATCGGTTCGGAAAAGCTGGAACGTTTCGATACCATTTTGGAAGAACTATATGGTGGAAATGAGCAGAAAACGATCGGAACAGATATATTAAAAGAGGCGCGGAAAGAATTTAACAAACTGAAAATAAAGAAAACAGAAAAAAAAGAATTTAAAATTGATGGTCAGAAAAGAAACTGTGCGGGGTATCAGTTTACAATCAGCAAGGATAATGCCCAAAATGTATTAGATGCAGCGGAGAAGGCTGTGAAGAAAAAGTACGGGGACGGGACAAAAATATCTGCGGATCCGGTGGGAAAAGTTTTTATGGTATTTTATGATAAAATATCTGCGGCCGGGGAGATGGAATGCAGTGTATATTTGTATCAGAATAAGCTTGCGGCTGTTTCTGTCAATTATGAGGAGGATGAAAATGCACAGAAGATAGAGGTACTGTTTCTGGGAGGTGATTTCCGGACACAGAATATGAAAATCGCATTTTTGACGGGGGAGAAAACGACAACGATTCAGACAAATATTAGCGGAAACCTTGCAGCAAAGGACGGAACAATTACGTTTGAATCGGATGATACGGACAGTCTGAGTGGCAGGATCTCTGTGCAAAAAGGCTGCCAGATATCTGAACTGACGGGAGAGGAATGTAATCTTATGAAGCTAAACGGCTTTGAGCTGTTAGAATTATTTGGAGAGTTTGCCGGTTTTGGGTTTTAAATCTTTATTCCGGATTCTTTGAGAAAATTCATGATCTCCCGTTCATAGGAATCAAAATCAGCCATTGCGTTGACAGCGTGCTGGGAGCCTGTAATGATCAGTTTTTTCTTTCTGGATGCACAGGCATCATAAAGTTCGTCGCACATTTTTGGTGGAACGATGGAATCATGATCCCCATGGATAAAGAGAATGGGCAGTTTTGTCTGTTTTACGGCAGATAATGCGGTTGATTCACTGAGATTGAAGTGCCCGAAAATGCGTGCGCCAAAGTGCAGCAGGGCATAACAGAAAGAAACCGGCAGATGAAAAGACCGTATGGTTTCTTTGATAATTTCGGCAGGGGCAGTGTATCCGCAGTCGCAGATCAGGGCTTTCACAGAAGACGGCAGGGAGAGAACAGATGCCATCATGACAGAAGCAGACCCCATAGATACACCGGATAAGATCAGGGATTTTTCCGGAAAGCGTTTTGCAGCGTAATCTGCCCAGCATTTTACATCCTTGCATTCCCGGATACCAAAGGTAATGATCTGGTCGGCACTTTTCCCGTGGCTGCGCTCATCGACTACAAGAAGGTTGATATGATTTTTCCTGCAGAAGCGAAAAGATCCCAGACCATCCCAGAGAAAAGTTCCATGATATCCATGAAAAAAGAGCATAAGCGGTGCATCCGGACGAAACAGATAAAGTCTGCCGCACAGAGACAGACCATCCTGTGACCGGATAGAAACTTCTTCATAGGGAGTCTGCTCCATTTCATGGAGAAGATGGAGCATAGCATTTTTATAAGGGGCATAGAGCATGTCATCCGGTATCTGGTACGGGTCGACATGCTTTTTTTGCGGATAATAAAAGACACCGCGATATAGCAGATAGGAAGTGAAAAACAAAAGAAATACCAAAACTAAACATGCTGTAAGAATATAGATCATGATCTGCCCTCCTTGCTCTTTGCCTTGTCTGAATACATGGCGGCATCTGCTTTTTTTACAAGTGAACGGATATCGGCTCCACATCCTTCTGCCGAACCGACTGCAGCAAGGATACGGAGACCGGTAGTGCCAGTGCCGGAAGAGAGTTCCGTTTTTACCTGTTGTACGATCCGGTTTATTTCACCAGGTGCCGGATCATCAAGGATCAGCAGAAATTCATCACCGCCGACACGGTAAGTACGGCATCTTTCATTGGAAACGGCAAGCAATTTCTCTGACATGGTCTGGATCAGGGAATCGCCAACAGCATGTCCAAAGTTATCATTGATCATTTTTAAATTGTTCAGATCCCAGAATGCAACGGCAATACATCCGACGGATGGATAATAATTTACAGCCATATCTTCGTATTTATTCTTATTATAAAGCTTTGTGCGGGTATCCATATCCTTGCGATAGGTAAGCTCTGCAATCCTGAGGGCATCATTGTGACTCCTGATGATAGTATACTGAAGCATGATCGTAAAAATAAGCAGGATCAGTGTACGCGGCAAAACTTCAAAGACGGCAATGATAAACATAGGATTTTCATTAAAAGGAATCTGCAGAAAAGAACCGGTCATAGTCTGCAGGTACCAGTTTCTTGTATGGGTGCTCTCTAAGAGCAGATTCAGGTCACACAGTCCGTAATAAAATCCCACATAGGAACTGATAAACATGGTAATCGTGTTAAAAATAAAGGAAAACCAGAGCGCCTGACGTTTCCGGTACTGGATCGCAAATAACAGTGGCATAACGAAAATCAAAACTGCATGATAGGTAAGCAGTGCGGTAATGATCGAGCAGATGATACTGATCAATGCCAGAAATAAATATTTGATCCATGGACTTGAGAGATCGGCCTTTTTATAGATAATGACAGGAGGAATGAGTAAGAGTACCGTAAATCCCAGTGAAAGACTGATTAAAAATTTACTGATCAGAAAGAAATTGATCATGGTTAAAACCCAGACAAGCAGCAGTGTCAGGAAAAACCAGCAAAACCCCATTAAAGTCCGTTTATTTGATTTGATCTCCTGATTGTGCAATTCTGTATCGTAAAGTTTGGAAAATGTATTCATAGAAATCTCCGGTTTTGTACAGGTAGTACCTTCTTAGTCCTATGTAAAATGTATGATCGTCAGGCAGACGAACAGCTTAATTATAGCATGAAAGGCGCTTTTTCTCAATAAGAGGTGAAAAACTTACTGTGTTTCTCAATAAAAACATGCGAAGTACTTGAATTTCCATACAGATAATATATAATGTCTAAGATGGTTAAAAAGTTAACAAAGATAAGATGAGCGAGGTAAAACACGATGTATGCAGATGAAAATGTGATTAAAATCAAACACGATGTACTCTACACAGTCGCAAAGCTTGCATTTGAAGGCAGACTTGAAGAAGAGAGAGACCACATCGCAACAGAACTCATTCCAGGTCCGACACCGCAGTTTCGCTGTTGTATTTATAAAGAGAGGGAGATCATCCGTCAGAGAGTCCGTTTAGCAGAGGGCAAGGCACCGGGTGCAGAGGATGATGGAAATGTGATCCAGGTTATCAGTTCCGCATGTGAGGATTGCCCGATTTCCAGTTATACAGTAACAGAAAACTGTCAGAATTGTCTTGGAAAAGCATGTGTCAATGCATGTAAATTTGGCGCAATTGAGCCGGGAAGAGACCGCTCCCATATTGATCCTTCCAAATGTAAAGAGTGTGGAAGATGTGCACAGGCATGTCCTTACAATGCAATCGCACATTTAAAGAGACCATGTAAATTCAGCTGTCCGGTTAATGCGATTACATACAATGAGTATGGCATTTCCGTGATCGACAAAGAAAAATGTATCCGCTGCGGTAAATGTATCCACAGCTGTCCGTTTGGAGCAATCGCATCCAAAACATTTATTGTACCGGTTATCGAGGCTTTAAAAGCAGGTAAGCATATATATGCAATGGCAGCTCCGGCAACAGAAGGTCAGTTTGGTGTTGATATCACCATGGCAAGCTGGAAGAAAGCCATGAAAGAGATGGGATTTACAGATTTCTATGATGTAGGTCTTGGCGGAGATATGACGGCAGCTTATGAGGCAGAAGAGTGGGCTGAGGCATATAAAGAGGGAAATAAGAAAGTTACTTCCTGCTGTCCGGCATTCGTAAATATGGTGCGTTTACATTATCCGGAATTAGCAGAGTGCGTGTCCACAACAGTGTCTCCGATGTGTGCAGTTTCACGTCTGATCAAAGCAAAAGATCCGGAAGCAATCACTGTATTTATCGGACCTTGTGTTGCCAAGAAGTCTGAAGTGGCAGATCAGAAGATCGAGGGAAATGCAGATTATGTATTAACATACAGCGAGATTCGTGCGATGATGAAAGCAAAAGGTGTTGAATTACAGCCATGTGCAAATGATGACCAGACAGCATCTACATTTGGTAAACGTTTCGCAAACTCAGGCGGTGTAACAGCAGCCGTGCTTGAAAGTTTAAAAGAGTCTAACGATGAGATCGCAGCAACCGTATGCAAGGCAAACGGTGCGGCAGAGTGTAAGAAAGCATTACTTCTGTTAAAAGCAGCAAGACTGCCGGAAGACTTTATCGAAGGTATGGCATGTGAAGGCGGATGCGTCGGTGGTCCAAGTGCATTCAATGATCAGGTTTCTTCCAAGAAGAACCGTGATACACTGATCGGACAGGCAGACGACCGTACGATCCATGATAACTTAAAGAATTATGACATGGAAAGCTTCTCCATGCACCGCGAGTAAAACGAGCGGAGCATTGCATCGCGAATAATATGAGCGGGGCATTGCATCGCGAGTAGAATCATGTGCATATTTATGCCGCGTGACCTGTAATAGGGTTGCGCGGCATTTTTGTGTCTGAACAGCAGCCGTCCATTTCAGGTTTCGTGTTTCAGACAGGAAAAGACTTTGCTTAAGGAATGAATTCTGTTAGAATAAAAAACAACACAGTAGAAAGGAAAAAGATAATCGACAATGAAAAAAGCAGTATTTTTTGATATAGACGGTACTTTGTGGGATTTTAAAATGAATATTCCGGAAAGTACAAAAAAAGCATTAAAAGAGCTCAGAAAAAATGGTTATTATGCATTTCTATGCAGTGGAAGAAGCCGGTCAAATATTAAAAGTCCCAAATTACTTGCACTTGGATTTGACGGAATCGTGGCGGCATGCGGTACACATATCGAATTTGAGGGAGAAAAGTTATTTGAACTGCTGCTGACGAAGGCACAGATTGAACATATTCTCACAGTGCTGCGGAAGCATCAGATACCGATGGTTCTGGAAGGTCCAAATTATATTTATGTGGATGAAAAGGATTTTAAGGATGATCCATATGTCATTTATCTGAGAAATGAGCTTGGGGAAAACTTAAAAAGTATTACCGGAACTGCACAATATGAGGTAAATAAGCTGAGTGCGGAACTTGGAAATGCAGATGTAGAACTTGTCAGAAAAGAACTGGGAACGGAGTTTGATATGATCGTCCATGAGCCGGATGGAATATTAGAGATCGGGCAGGCGGGGCATTCAAAGGCAAGCGGCATTGAGCGCCTCTGTGCGTCTCTTGGAATCGCAAAGGAAGATACCTATGCATTCGGGGATAGCGCTAATGATGTGGAAATGCTTGAATTTGTGGCACATGGGATTGCCATGGGAAATGGTACGGATGTGGCAAAGAATGCGGCAGAATTTGTTACCACAGATATCCATAAAGATGGGATCTGGAACGGACTGAAACATTATGGGCTGATTTAAATAAAAGACAGGGGGAAAACAATGGCAAATATCATGGACTATATGGACTGGCGTGGTGATTTATCGTTTGAGGCAGATGAATTTAATGAAGTTGATAATCTGATTTTAGCGCAGCTTGCATATGTTGATTTTGAGGGGATCGTTACTGCAGAGGAAAATGCGCCGGCAGTACCGCTTAAGGAGGCATCCGGACAATTTTGGGAAAAGAATGATAAAGACGAAATCTTGGCGCGGGTATCCATGACGAAATCGGCTCCGTTTGTTATGGAGAAAATGGCGGAAACAAAACGTTTTTCGGATGTAAAACTACGCTGCTATGTCAATGAGATCCGGGATGAGGAACAGTTTCAGTTTTCGGCGGTCTGTGTGGAACTGCCGGATGACAGCCTGTATGTGGCATTTCGTGGAACGGACAACACGATCACGGGCTGGCGGGAAGATTTTAATATGGGTTATCTGTCAGAAACGCCGGGACAGCTCCGGGCAGTGGAATATTTGAACCGTGCAGTGACAGACAAAAAGCAGAGGGTGCGTGTCGGCGGCCATTCAAAGGGTGGAAATTTTGCCGTGTATGCCTCCGTAAAATGTGATCCGCAGATCCAGAACCAGATTTTAAATGTGTACAGCAATGATGGTCCGGGATTCCGGAGCGATATGGTGGAAAGCACAGAGTACCAGCGCATGCTGCCAAAGCTGCACACGATCCTGCCGGAATCTTCCATTGTCGGAATGCTCTTAGAGCATCAGGAGTCGTTTGAAGTTGTCAAGAGCTCAAACAGCGGGATCCAGCAGCACGATGCCATGTCATGGGAGGTACTCGGAAGATCTTTTGTACATGTAGATCAGGTTGCGGCGCAGAGCCTGTTGCTGGATGAAACGATGAAATCATGGATTTACCAGTTAGACGAGGAAGAGAGAGCACAGATCGTAGAGACAGCATTTGATATGATCGAAAAAGTCGGGATCCGCACGGTAGATGATTTTTACCACAGTAAATGGAAGAAAATACAGGAACTGATGAAGGAAACCAGTAAACTTTCACCGGAGCGGCAGAAACTGTTTTCAAGAGCCTTAAAACTGCTTTGGACGGAAGGAAATAAAGCAATGAAGGAGACGGTAAAACAGACCGTAAAACGCACGGTAAAACAGTCTCCGTTGAAAAAATAAAAAAAGTATAAAATCACAGAAAATGAGTGAACTTATAAAAAAACGAGAAAAAGAGAGAAAAAATAAGAAAATATTGGAATAAATAATTATAAATAGAAATATATTTGGTTGCAGATTCAAATATAAAAATCTATTATATGAACCATAAGTTAGCACTCAAAAGAAATGAGTGCTAATAACTACTCAAAAGAAATAAAACAGATGATCATAAGCAGGAGGTAAGCAACATGAAATTAGTTCCATTAAGCGACAGAGTCGTATTAAAACAGTGTGAGGCAGAGGAGACTACAAAATCAGGTATCATCCTTACAAGCAGTGCACAGGAAAAACCACAGGAGGCAGAGGTTATAGCAGTTGGTCCTGGCGGAATGGTTGATGGAAAAGAAGTTACCATGCAGGTAAAAGCAGGTCAGAAGGTAATTTATTCGAAATACGCAGGAACAGAAGTAAAATTAGACGGAGAAGAATACATCATTGTAAAACAGAATGATATTCTCGCAGTTGTAGAGTAAAACATATTTTTATCATTAATAAATTCAGAAAGAGGTAGACAGATATGGCAAAGGAAATTAAATATGGCACAGAAGCAAGAGCAGCATTAGGTGCAGGTGTAGATAAACTGGCAAATACCGTAAGAGTAACATTAGGACCGAAAGGAAGAAACGTAGTACTTGACAAATCCTACGGTGCTCCACTGATCACAAACGATGGTGTTACGATCGCAAAAGAGATCGAGTTAGAAGATGCATTCGAGAACATGGGTGCACAGCTTGTAAAAGAAGTTGCAACAAAGACAAACGATGTTGCAGGTGATGGTACCACAACAGCAACTGTTTTAGCACAGGCAATGGTACAGGAAGGTATGAAGAACCTTGAAGCAGGTGCAAACCCGATCATCCTTCGCCGTGGTATGAAGAAAGCAACAGATAAAGCTGTAGAAGCAATCCTTGCAATGTCTTCCAAAGTAAACGGAAAAGACCAGATCGCAAAAGTAGCTGCAATCTCTGCAGGAGATGAGAACGTAGGTAACATGGTAGCCGACGCGATGGAAAAAGTTTCCAATGATGGTGTTATCACAATCGAGGAATCTAAGACAATGCAGACAGAGCTTGACTTAGTAGAAGGTATGCAGTTTGATCGTGGTTATGTATCTGCTTACATGTGCACAGATATGGACAAAATGGAAGCAGTATTAGATGATCCTTACATCTTAATTACAGATAAGAAGATCAGCAACATTCAGGAGATTCTTCCTCTGTTAGAGCAGATCGTACAGAGCGGCGCAAGATTACTCATCATCGCTGAGGACATCGAGGGTGAGGCACTTACCACATTGATTGTCAACAAATTGCGTGGTACATTCAACGTAGTAGCTGTCAAAGCACCTGGTTATGGCGACAGAAGAAAAGCAATGCTTGAAGATATCGCAATCTTAACAGGTGGTCAGGTAATCAGCTCTGATCTTGGTCTGGAATTAAAAGACACAACGATGGATCAGTTAGGCCGTGCAAAATCTGTCAAAGTTCAGAAAGAGAACACAGTAATCGTTGACGGTGCCGGTGACAAAGATGCAATCGCAAGCAGAGTAAACCAGATCCGTGGACAGATCGAGGAGACAACATCTGAATTCGATAAAGAGAAATTACAGGAGAGACTTGCTAAATTAGCAGGCGGTGTCGCAGTCATCCGTGTCGGTGCAGCAACTGAGACAGAGATGAAAGAAGCAAAACTTCGTATGGAAGATGCTTTAAATGCAACAAGAGCAGCAGTAGAAGAAGGTATCATCGCAGGCGGCGGTTCTGCATATATCCATGCAACCAAAGCTGTTGCAGAGTTAGCTGACACCTTAGAGGGTGATGAGAAGACCGGTGCAAAGGTTATCTTAAAAGCTCTCGAAGCTCCGTTATACTACATTTCTGCAAACGCAGGTCTTGAGGGTGCTGTTATCATCAACAAAGTAAAAGAGTCCAAAGACGGTATCGGATTCAACGCAGCAACCGAAGAATATGTAGATATGGTTGAGAATGGTATCCTTGACCCGGTTAAAGTTACAAGAACAGCATTACAGAACGCAACATCTGTTGCATCTACACTGCTTACAACAGAGTCTGTTGTTGCAAACATCAAAGAAGATGCTCCGGCAGTTCCAGCAGGCAACCCGGGCATGGGAATGATGTAATTACAGGGAAAAAAGAATCAATGGTATGGATTCGACAGGAATCTATGGTCATGAAAAAACGGCAGATCGTACGGTCTGTCGTTTTTTATGTCCCAAAATAATAAAATGCACGCTCCGCGAACATTCTATTATCATGAATAAAAGGAAACTTTGGGGTTGTCCCAAAACTTCCCTGCTAATACTTAATGAATACTTAACGGAGCAGACATGCAAGCAGTCTGTCGTTGTCCTCCGGATTCATGATGCAAAGCCGGATGTACTTGTTGTCTAAAAATGGAAAGGTGGAGCAGTCGCGGATCATCATTTTCTCGCGAATTGCGCGGTCAAAGAGATCCTGTGAAGTGAGATCATCTTTTAAAATGCGTACCAGCATGAAATTGCCGCTCGGTTCATACACTTTAAAATCAGGACTTTTCTGGAATGTCCGGTAGATCCTTGCTCGCTCGGAAGAAATCAGATCTCTGGTGGCTTTGATATATGCAGTGTCACGGAACATCGTCTCTCCGGCAACGACAGCAAGGGAGTTGATCGTCCACGGATTTTTCCTGGTATTGATTGATTTGATCAGGTCACGGTTGCCTGTGATCGCATAGCCGAGACGAAGACCCGGTGCTGCAAAAAACTTTGAGGTGCCGCGCAGGATAACGATGTTGTTATAATAGTTTGTCAGCGGCACGGCTGAGATTTCAGCCATATTATCAGCAAATTCCACATAAGTTTCATCCACCATAACGTAAATGTCATGTTCCTTGCAGGCATCTAAGATATGGCGCATTTCCGTTCTGGTGATGCAGGATGAAGTAGGGTTGTTCGGGTTGCAGATGACGATCAGGTCAATACTTTCATTTAAATGGGAGATAAAATCGTCGACATCTAAGCGGAAGTTGTCCTTTTCACGGAGCGGATAGTAGAGTGTTGTGCCTCCGCCGAGTGAAATCTCTCTCTCATATTCGGAATAAGTAGGTCCGATGACCATCGCTTTTTTCGGGTGCTCGATCTGTATAAAAAGAGAGATCAGTTCCGTGGAACCATTTCCTACGATGACGTTTTCGTATTCGGTGCCGCAGTATTCTGCAATGCATTTGCGCAGGGAGGTATATTCCCTGTCAGGGTATGTCGTGATCACATCGATCTGCTCGGAGAGAGCGGTCCGAAGAAGCGGTGATACGCCAAGCGGATTGACATTTGCGGAAAAACTGACGATCTCTTCTTTTTTGATGCCGTAAATCTGTTCTATTTTTTCTAAATCACTTCCGTGAAAATGGTCTTTGTGTTTTATCATTGCGAACTCCTCCAAATTGGTTTATAATCTATTATAATGATTGTCATTGAAAAAGCAAGCAATTAAGAGAGAAAAAGCAGGTGTCGATTTGCGAAGACGGATACAACAACTGGCAAGGGGAAAATTCGAACACTTAAAGCCGTCTCTTTCAATTTCTGTGGATAAGATTGACATCACAGCAATGGAAGGTAATGATATTTCGGGGGATTTCGTGATCACAAGCACAAATCATGTGCCGATGCGTGGAATCGTATATTCTTCCAATCCGAGGATGGAATGTCTGACACCGCAGTTTGAAGGGGAAGAAATAAGGATTCGTTACCAATTTCATAGTTATGGTCTGATCGAAGGTGATATTCAAAAAGGAGAGTTCTGTATCGTAGTAGAACAGGGTGAATATAACCTTTCTTTTGTTGTGTCTGTTTCAAAACTGTATGCAGAATCCTCGGTTGGCAAAGTGAAAAATTTATCCGATTTTGCCAGATTATCAGAAAACGACTTTGACGAGGCATTTCATCTGTTTTATTCGGGCAAGTTTAAAAACATATTTCATCCGGATGAAAAAAGGGAGATGCTTTTATATGAGGGTTTGTCGAAAGGAACACCATCCGGACAGAAAGTGGAGGAGTTTTTGATCGGAATCCACAAAAAGAAGCGGACTGTGGTTTCATTGGAAGAAAGCAGTGCCATATTTTACCAGGTGCATGAAAACAGACTTGAAACTTTTCAGGTGAACAGAAACCGGCATGGATATCTTGAAATCAGAGTCCATTCGGATGCAGAATTTCTGGTTTTAAAGAAACCACGGGTCACCGATGAGATGTTTGTGGGAAGTATCTGTGATGTGGAATATTATATTGTGGCAGAAAAAATGCATGCGGGAAGGAATTTTGGAAAGATCCGTCTGGAGATACCGGGACAGAAACCATTGATCTATACGGTGTGTGCCACGACTAAGCAGGAAAATAAAACGAAGGATGAACCTGTTTTTTTTGATATCCAGAAATCACGCATAAAATTAATGCAGCTTTATCTGGAATACCGCCTGAAACGGATTGTGACCGGAGTATGGGCAAACCAGTCGGGGGTTATTTTGGATCATCTTTCCGTTTTGTGTGAGAATGAAAAGATTTATGGACTGATGAAGGCACAGACGCTGATCATCAACCGCCAGAGACAGGAGGCATCCTGGATATTAGATGATTTTAAACGGACGTGTGAGGATCATGAAAGTCCGGAATGGGGGTATTATCTTTATCTGTGCACATTGATGGAGCGGGAGCCGTCCTATGTGGATCGTCTGACGACGGAAGTGGAACAGATTTTTAAACTGCATCCGGATAATTCGATGTTGTTCTGGGTGCTGTTATTTTTAAAAGAAGAGTATTATCAGAAGCCGGCAGAAAGGTTAGAAGCAATTCGTGACTGGATGCGTTATGATAACAGCCCGTATTTTTATCTGGAGGCATATTATCTGATCTGGCAGGATCCATATTTACTGGCGAGACTTGGATCATTTGAGGTTCGCATATTATACTGGACTGCAAGATGGGGCATTATGACACGGGATATAGCAATACAGGTGGCCGGGCTTATTTCAGAAAAAAAAGAATATCATCCGTTTTTATACCATATTTTAGAGGCGTGTTATGAGGTGAAACCGGATGATGAAATGCTGACGGCGGTGTTAGGATATCTGATCCGCAGCCAGTGCTTTGGTGCAAAGTATCATCACTGGTATGAACTTGGAATTGAACGTGAGATCCGCATCACGAGCCTGTATGAAGCGTATCTTTTATCACTGGATGGAAGAAAATTAGAACGTGTACCAAAGATGCTTCAGCTGTATTTTCAGTATGACAGTGGATTGTCCTGGCAGCAGAAAGCGGTTTTATTTGTCAATATTATTGCGGCAAAAAAGGTGCAGCCTGAGGTATATCAGAAATATCTGCCGATCATGGAACGGTTTGCGATGGAGCAGATGGAGGCTGGTCATATCGATGATAATCTGGCCGTGATATATGATGAAATGTTTGAACAGGGGATTATAAATAGTGATATTGCGCATTGGGCAGCTGAAATTCTTTTTACGCACAAGATGATCTGTACGGATCCACAGGCAGCAAAGATAGAAGTTTATGAATATGCATGCAGCCCAGCATGCAATCATGTGAATAACAGGGAATCCATGATCCGGAACGGGGCTGCATACTTTACTGTATATACAAAGGATTACTGCCTGATCATGGAGGACATTTATGGTAATCGTTTCTGTGAGGAAATCGGTTGTTGTGAAGAGCCGCTGATGGATATTGACCATTGTGTGAAAAAGTGTACAGAACTTGCACAGGGAGAATTATCCTATATTCTATATTCCATGCAGCAAAAAGTTGCGGATGGAGTGGATGATTCAGATTTTCCGGGTGTGTGGACTGTTTTAAAAGCACCGCAGGTGAGTGACCGCTATAAAAGGGAAATTGCCGAACAGATCATATCATTTTACCGGAAAAGAAAGTATGAGGCGGGCTGTCTGACCGGTCTGGATCATAAATTGTTATCTGCAGCTGCGCGCCGTATGCTGATGCAGTACCTGACGGAAGAACATTTGTATGAAACTGCGTATCGCATGGCAGAAGAGTGTGGGTATGAGCACATGGATACGGCTGCATGCGTTTCTCTGTGCAGTTATGCGATTCATACAGCAGGGTTTGAGGAAGATGATTTCCTTCTTGGGTTTGCAGAACATGTATTTTACAGAGGCACTTATAATGATGTGATCCTTATCTATCTTTGTAAATATTATAATGGTGCAACAAAGACGATGGCGGAGATCTGGAAAGCTGCGGGAGCATTTGATATTGACACGTTTGATCTTGAGGAACGTATTTTAAGCCAGATGCTGTATTCGACTGATTATATTGCGGATATTGAAGAGATCTACGAGAGTTATGTAAAAGGCGGGGGACGGGAACTGATCTGTATGGCATATTTATCGTATTTTGCAGATGCATGGCTGGTGAGGAATATGGTGGTACCGGAGTATGTATTTGAACAGATCTTTGCCCGTTATCAGGAAGGAAATCCTCTCAACGATGCGTGTAAACTGGGGCTGCTGAAATATTTCTCAGAGAAAGAGCATTTATCAGATGCGATGTATCAGGTGGCAGATGAATTGTTGGAAGAGTACACGTCTAAGAACCGCTGCTTTGCATTTTTCCTGGAGTTTGAGAAAGAATTACGTTTAAAGTATCATTTGTATGACAAAGCGTTTGTGGAATATCATACAGATCCGGGACAAAAAATTATGATTCATTTTAGCCTGGATGGAGAACATTACGAGCAGTCACTGTTAAATGAGGTCTATGATGGTGTTTTTGTCAAGGAATTTGTCTTATTTTTTGGCGAGTCTGTACTTTATTATATGACAGAGCAGGAAAAGGCGGAGGAGAAGATAACGGAAAGTGCCTGCTTAAATTGCCGAAATGTACCGGACGAAGAATCTCATGGAAGGTATGAAATGTTGAATGACATGCTGATGCATCACGCGATGGGAGAACGTGAGATGCAAAAGAGAGAAATGAAACAATACTATGGAATGCAGATGGTAACGAATGAGGTATTCCGTATTTTATAAGTAAGAGGGAGAAAAGTGGAAAAAACGTCGTATTATCTTGGCATTGATCTTGATAATGACAATGCCGTGATCAGTTATTTCCAATTGAATATGAAAGAACCGGAGACTGTCAGCACAGTGGCAGGCAGTGAAGTATACCAGATTCCTCTGATACTTGCCAAAAAACATGGGATCGGTCAGTGGTTTATCGGTGAGGAGGCAAAACGTCTGGCACTTTTGCAGGGAGAGGAAGCAGTATCCGGTCTGCTGCAGGCAGCTCTTGCGGGAAAAGAGTTTTTCATAGAGGGGGAAACTTATAAGGCACAGGAACTGTTAGCACTCTACATAAAAAAGCTGGTATATCTTGCGGGAAAACTGGGGAATCCTGTGATACCTGACTTTTTGGTTATCACGCTTGAACAGCTGTCGCGGGAGGTGACGGAGCTCTTTCTTCAGGTAGCAGAAAGAATTGGAATACCGGAGGGAAAGCTGACACTCATTGACAGGAGAGAGAGTTTTTATTATTTCGCATTCAGCCAGCAAAAAGAATTATGGCTGCATGATGTGTGTCTGTTTGACAACCGGGGAGATGAGGTCTGGTGCAGGAGATTGGAACGGGATCAAAGAACCATGCCGCAGCTTGTCACGATCAGTGAGGAACAGCGGAATATAGACCGGGCAAATAAAGATGCCAGCTTTTTAAAAATCGTATCAGAAGTGACAGGAGGGCATATTGTTTCGGCAGTTTACCTGACAGGAGACGGTTTTGATGGTGAATGGATGAAGGAGTCCCTTTCTTTTTTGTGCAAAGGCCGCAGGGTTTTTATGGGGAAAAATCTTTATTCCAAGGGTGCCTGTTATGCAGCGGCAAGAAAGTGTATGACGGAAGAAAACAGCTGGCAGTTTGTCTATATGGGCGATAATGAGATGAAAGTGAATGTAAGCCTGAAAGTGCAGAGCCAGGGAAAAACAGAGTTTTTTACGCTGATCAGTGCAGGAGATAACTGGTACGAGACTGTTGGAGAATGCGAAGTATTGCTGGATGGATCAAACGAGATCGATTTCTGGCTGCAGCTGCCAAACAGCAAGGAAGCGAAGATTGAGAAACTCACGCTTGCAGATCTTCCCGAACGTCCGCCACGCACAACGCGTCTTCGCATCAAAGCACAGCCGGTTTCCGACATGGAAGTAAAGATCAGGATCAAAGACCTTGGCTTTGGGGAGATATTTAAGAGTTCTGACAAAACATGGGAATATATGATGTCACTGGAAAATGTACAGTAGACAAAGGAGAGGCAGGAGAAACGAATGGGCGAATTGATCTTATGCAGCCAGCAGTTAGCGGCGATGCCCTATTATATTGAAAATGTATCGTTAAATGTTTATTCGCTGGATGAACTGTGCTATTATATTAAAAATAATACCTGTCTATTGGATGCAGACTTTATGGATGACGAGTTGTGTGACTGGGTGGAAAATGAACAGCATTTGCCGGATATTGCACAGAATCTAAGGAATATCAAGGCTGGCGGAGGTGTTTTGTCTGAATTTACCGGCTGTCTGATGTCAGCGTGTGGTTATTGTACGAAAGAGGAACAAAAGCAGATCCGGAATACACTTCAGGAAATGGAACATAAGTCGGCATTTGAATGTGGGAAAATCAAAGCTGACCGTTTTCTGGAGAACCGGAAATACATCAGCAGTATTGCAGAATACAGAAAACTTCTGCAATCGTGTGAAACTGAAATGCCACAGATGGTTGGCGCAGTGTGGCACAATCTTGGTACCGCATATGCGAGGCTGTTTTTGTTTGAACAGGCAGCTGACTGCTATGCAAGGGCATATGAAAAAAGCAGTGATAAAGAGTCCTTGAAAGAGTGTCTGATGGCATGCCGCTGTAATCATGATGAGCGGGCATTTGAACGCAGGAGAGAATATTTTAAAATAGCACCGGAGGAAGCAAAAAAGATTGCAGATGAATTGAGCAGCTGCAGTAGAAGTGATGCGATATGTCAGTTTGAGACAATGCTTGATGAGTGGGATCCGGGGGATGAAAATGTGTGGGAGACGCAGCTTGAGGAATGGAAAAAACAGTACAGGAAGGATTGTATGGTATAAATGAAATTTTTTGACAGATGGAAAAAACGCAGTTTTGAAGAAAAAATGGATGATCTGAGCCAGACTGTGCTGACGGAAAATAACATAAAAGATCCGAAACAGGTGGAGCAGTATGTTGTGGAACGATTAGAGCAGATGATCGATATCACAAGGGAAATCGAGGAGGAAAAATCGGAGTACCGAACAGTCACGTCTTATCTGAATGATGTCCAGAAATTAGAAGATCTTCCGGAACCTGAAAAGAAAAAAATTGCGGATGTGGCACAGAATGTCGTTCAGTTAAACAGTGCGAGAAATATTTTCCTTAATTCAGAAAAAAAACTGACAGATGCACAGTTTACGCAGCTTCAGCAGGAAGAAAAAACCATGCCGGATGCAATCAAACGCCTTAGCTCGAATGAAATCTATCAGGATACTATAAAAAAGGATATGAAATATCTTGAACGGGAAAAATCCAGATGGCTTTTACACCGTGAATATCTGATGCACCAGCAGAAAAGTTTAAAGAATTTATTATACATCATTCTTGCAATTGTGGCAGCAGTGGCAGTGACACTTATCACGTTACAGCTTGGATTTAAGGTTGATACATATTATGCATGGATGGTACTTATTTTTGTCACTGCAGTGGCGGTGTGTGCCGATTATTTAAAGATGCTGCACAATGACTCTGAGATCAAGTTAGCGGAACGAAGTGCAAATAAGGCAATTCTTTTACTTAATAAGGTAAAGTTTAAATATGTCAATATCACGAATGCCATTGATTATGCCTGTGAGAAGTATCATGTAAGAAGAGCTTCAGAATTAAATCAGCTGTGGCAGTATTATATGGATGCAGTGCGTGAACGTGAAAAATATCAACGCACAAATGAGGATCTTGAATACTTTAATGGCAGACTGGTGCGGGCATTGAACCAGTATCAGTTATATGATGCACAGGTCTGGATCACGCAGGCAGCAGCCCTGATTGATCCCAGGGAAATGGTTGAGGTGAAGCACGGCCTGATCCTGCGCAGACAGAAATTAAGGGATCGGATGGAATATAATGTCGAAGAAATGAAAAATCAGAGGGAGGAAGCATTAAAACTTTCTTCAAAGGCTGGAAGCATGAAACCACAAATCGATGAGATCATCAATGCAATTGACCGGTTGATGGAAACGATGTAAGTTTCTGCCCGGTGTGTCAGGTCTGCCTGTGTAATGTTTGATTTGAATAAGTTGTGGTATGATGAGAAATATATGGATACTGCGTACAAATGCCGGAGGGGCATATTGTACGCAGTATTTTATTCATGCTAATAGAATGCAAAATGTTGTTTGTGACAACAAGCCGGCTTGCAGAACATGCAGTCTATTTGCTACATCCCAGATCAAATTCCGGGTTGCACATATAAAAGTTTTTGCTGTCAAGTTCTTCCTGAACCAGGCGGAGGCCTTCACCGAAACGCTGGAAATGCACGATTTCGCGCTGGCGCAGAAAACGGATCGGTTCACAGACTTCTGGATCTTTGACAAGACGTAAAATATTATCGTAGGTGGTGCGGGCTTTCTGCTCCGCAGCCATATCTTCAAAAAGATCCGTGATCGCATCGCCTTTGCTCTGGAATTCACAGGCATTAAACGGAATACCGCCGGCTGCCTGCGGCCAGATCCCGGCCGTGTGATCGACATAGTAAGGAGCGAAACCGGCGGCCTCAAGTTCTTCAGCACTTAAGCCTTTGGTAAGCTGGCGGACGATGGCGGCAATCATTTCGAGATGGGCTAATTCATAGGTACAGATATGTTGGATATGGCTATTTATATTGGATTTCCAGGGAAAAAACATTCTCTATGTATCGCCCGATCCCTGCTTTTGACTCCATATTATTATAATATAAAATTTTGTCAACACAGGATTTTAAGAACCGGTTCTTTTCGGCTGCTGACAGCTCCGGATCGTTCAGGGCATGGAGACAGTCCTTAAAACGTCTTATCTTTTCCTCGTAATCAATAATGTCAGCTTTTTTTGCTCTGGCGTCCTCTAATGCAATGATCGTGGATGCGATATCCTGCTGTGTCCTGACATTCCGCTTTAAAAACTCTTCTTTGGAATAGATCCCGTCCTCGTAAGCATCTTTTTGCCGGGCGTCTTTTTCATTCAGTTTTTTCAGTTTGTTTTCCAGATTGATCACGATCGTTTTACTGATCGCCTGTGTCCTGCCGTCATCCGATTTCTGCGCCAATTCAAAGTCATTCAGAGTATCTTCCATGGAAGAGATAAAACGCCTTAAAAAGGCAGAATAGAGCACGGATTTGGTATGACAGTAAGCCTGATGGTTGCAGAGCATCATTTGAGAGACGGAATTGTGTTTTTTGTAGATTTTAAGGGACATGGCATGACCACAAGTGCCACAGTAGAGCAGACCGGCAAACGGATTGCAGAGCTCTTTGTTCCTGCGCAGGCTCGGATTGGTCCCGCGTCTCGCCATACATGCATCGTATAATTCCTGGGTGATGATCGGCTCATGCAGCCCCTTATAATATTTCGCCTCAGAGTTTTGCGGGCGCGCTTTTGCCAACTGTCCCTCGTTAATGTATTTTACGACCTTCCGGTTGTTCCACCGGACCATGCCAAGATAGAGCGGGTTGCATAAGATCGAGCTGATGATCGCCGGTGTCCAGTGGGCCGCCTTTTTTGGCTTAATGTGCATGGCATCCAGTTTATGTGCGATATTCGTAAAGCCGATGCCGCCCGGTGTGTAAGCGTAAAGCTCATGGATCAGTTTTACCGTATCGGCTTCCTCCGGGATAATTTCTAACGTGTGGCAGGTGATGCCATCTTTTTTGATAACTGTTTTCTTATAGCCGTATGGGTCCACAGAGCCGATATAATTCCCTTTGGCAACAGACGCCTCTCGTCCACGTCTTAAGATACGCTTGGTGTATTCCAGGTAGTCATTGCCCCTGGTGATCTCCATCTCAAAAAACTTACGCTCATATTCTTCCTGCAGGTTGAAAGAGTGCGTGAGAGTGAGAACCGTTGTATTTGTATAGCGGAGAATATTGATCAGCCTGCCGCAGTCCTCAAGATCACCGCGGGACAAACGCTGTGGCTCCACAACAAGGACTGCCTTGAACTGCTCGGACTCGATCATTTTCAGCAGATTTTTCATCTGCGGTCTGGAATTGATCGTCTCGCCGGAGACGACCTCGCGGAAGATATTTTTCTCCGGGATCGGAGAGCGGAAGTGTGTGGAGGCATATTGCTGGATCATCTCCTCGTGCTTGCGGAGAACTTCCTCCACGGACATATCCGGGTTGTCAGACCGGGACTTGCGGAGATAGACTAAGACTTCATTTACAGTGAATGATTCGGTGTTTGGCATAAGGTATCACTCCTTTGTGAAAATGTATGTAAAAAAGAGTATAAAAATAACAGCCAGCGGGGAACGGGTGTTCCGCTTGCGTAGCTGCTCCGGGAATGATACAATGTGCTTGTTGAGGGCTTTCGTATCATACGGGAGCGTGACCGTCCTGCTTTGGTAGAGTGGGGCGGTTTTTATTTATTCCAACATCGTTTGCATGGCTGGTAAATTTCCATATCAATATCGTCAAGAGAAACTTGAATTGGATGCTGCATTCCACTGCAATTAGGATATTTATGAAATTTTTTTGTGGATTCACTAATCCAAGCAACACGATTTTCAACAATCTCAAAGCCTAAAGCTTTTTCTAAATAATCCTTGTCCTGTACATATAAAGATAAATGGCGGTTTATTTCCTGTTTCAATGTACGGTCTAAGGCAGAAGATGGACCGCTGAAGGAAAAAGTGGACAATAGGGTTAGGAGTTGTGAAATTCCATGTCTGTGTTTTATATCTTCTAATTCTGGAAAGAGTTCAAATAATTCGTCATTGTCATTTATGTCATTTGCATTTTTGGGTTCAAAAGTATATATTCGACCGCCATGAGCTGCACAATTTCGGTAATCAAGGCATGCGAAAAGCGTGTCCATGAATAATTTCTTCATACAAGGCAAAGAACATAAAGATTCGTCAATGTCGTATTGCAAATGGATTAATGATGTTTTTTGAGGTTCTTTAAATAGGCGAATAAAGTTAATCAATGTACTAAAATAAGTCCCTTTGAATAATATCCAAGGTGGAACAATATTATAATTTTCCCGGTAGTATTTTATAGGATCTTTGCCAGATTCTATATTTTGACGCAATGTGCCAAGAATTCCGCGTAAACTAAATCTGTCTTTAGCAGTTTTCCTGTCTCTGTAATGATTCCAACGTAAATATTCATTATGATCAGTGCCAAAGGAGCTTGATATTACTTCGGCAGCAGAAGCACGCAAATGTTCTTCAAAGTCAAGCATTGCTGACATAACAGAGTTTCTGAGAGCATGGTCAAAGATAAACAGAGAATATATTTGTTCAAATGTTGTTCCGGATTTGTAGACTTTTTTATCATTGATTGTATCTATGTAAGGAGCTTTGTAACCATTAATAATATTGTAGTAGCCATATTCTTGCAAACAGTCATGTGCAAATGTTTCATCCTCAAATGACAGTCCTTTGTTTTTTAGCAGAGCAATTTGCTGTTCTGGGGTAGTATATTTAATGATTTTATCGTTTTCCATAAAATTCTCCTTTGTATACAAAAAAAGCCCGAGAATAAATCTCAAGGCTTTTTTGTGACCGGACACCAGTCATTCGCTAATTAGCTACATTATATCATATGTAAAAGCCTTGTCAAGTATTCATGTTAAAAAAATATCAAAAAAATCATCCCATTTATATCAGATCAATTCCATAACCCCAATATTAGGCTGGAAAAATATCACATAATTATCAACCTGTGTGCATACACCGTATTTATTTGTGTAGTATGTTAGGCTGTCATTTAAAAACTCTTCGGTAACTCCAAGATATTCTGCCGTTTCAAACAGGTTTTGACAGTTGTGTAAATATGCATCGATGATACCACGCAGACCGACCTGGTTGTTGTATGCCCAGATTCTACCGCGTAATTCCTGCTTGCGGTTTTCGGCACTTGACTGGTCAATGATATCGCCGACAGCAGTATAGTGGTGTCCAAGCTCCTCGGCAAGAACGCATGCTTTTTCTGTATCGGTTTTCATATCATTATTAATAGCTATATGGTTATTTAAATATAATCCTTTTATTTGAGTTCCTGAGAAATAAGAAGTTTCTGAAACTTCGATCTTTTCCTTTTCGGCATCATCTAAAAGTAATTCGTATTTTGTCATAGACAACACCTCCGTGTATAAATGCCTATTTTCTGGTTGACTTAATAAATGCCGCGTATTCTTTGATTTTATTAAGTTCTTCTTCGGTATATTCGTCACCATCAAAGTGGGCGGCGATGGTAGTTGGTTTAATGATTTTAGTGGTTTTTAAAGTTCTTCCTAATAAATAATCTATATCCACATTAAAATAATCGGCAATCGCTTCTAATGTTTCGTAATCAGGTTCACGAGAACCATTTTCATACATACCAATTGTACTTCTTGATACTTTTAAGGCTTTGGCTAAATCTTCTTGTGTTAGATTATTAGATTTACGCAAGGATTTTAAAACAGATTGAAAATTTCCCATTTACACCCCTCCATTTCTTTATCTAAAGAATATCACGTTATGTGAAAAAAGTAAATAAAAATGTCACACAAAGTGTTGACACGATTCGTGACAAGTGGTATTATATATTTGTAACAAAGAAACAGAGACACAGGAAAGGAGGAAATGCCGATGGGAAAGAAAAAGAAAAACGGTAATGAGAAACGCCTAGCCAGCATCCTTCTCATTACCGCAATTATCCAACTCATACAAGCAGTTGTTGAATTAATCAGCAAATTACTTGAATGAGGTACAGGGGAGAGGAATCTCCCTTGTAAGGAAAAGATACACTTTTTCTTTTGCATTGTCAATATAAGGGAGGGAAAAATCATGTTGTGGATTATATTCAAAATGGTGATTTTCCTTGTAATTATCATTTATTTGATAAAAAATTGGAAAAAATTTAAGTAGTATTGAAGCTGTCCTATCGGCTATACGGGGGGGAAGGAGTTGATAACAGTTGGAAAAGGTTGCAGAGAGATTGCAGAGGCTTCGTGGAGAGAGAAGTAGAGAAGAGGTTGCGAAAGCAGTCGGAGTAAGTATATCGGCAATCGCTATGTATGAAAATGGTGAAAGAATTCCGAGAGATGGTATTAAATTAAAAATTGCGGAATATTATCAAAAAAGTGTACAGGAAATTTTTTTTGATTAAAAATGTCACATTTAGTGACTTTATAAATAGAAGGGAGATGATTGAATGAATAAAAGACCTGATGGAACAAAGAGTGCAAGAGTTATTCAGGTAATTGAGACGAAAGCCAAAAGGGGACTTGGAACAGAAAAAGACCCAGTACGTGAGGTAACACAATACTGGGACTTAGATGGAACTTTTTTAGCTGAACTTGATACAGAGTTGCTGCTTACTCAGATTAACGAAGAATTGAATGCAATCAAAGATTCAATTAGTGATTCTTAGATGAATTCAGTAAAGTTTCTGCCTGACACACAGATAACTCACAATCGATGTAAGTAACAATTGAAGTAATAAAGGCTTTTAATTGGTCAATACCGTAATTTTCATGTTTACGGACATAATGTGTCTCATCATTTCCAATCCAAGCTGAAGCAATTGCAAGTGTTTTAATTCTTTCATTTTCGATGTAATCGTTGATGCATGGAGAAAGCATTTTTTGTTTTATGGAATCAACTTTATCAGGATGGAGGGAAATCGCATAATCTTTCACAAGAAATTCAAGAGATTTTCGGTATCCCAAACCGCATATTTCGGCAAGTCCCTGTTGCTCAGCCGTTTCTGACTGGTGGTAGATATTTACAAAATCTGGAGATAAAGAACATATTCTATCAGAAAATAACAGATGTTCATTGCCGTATGGTGTCAGAGAAGTTAGTTCGCCTTGTGATTGATATGATTTTCCGAGAATACTAACAGAATAATGAGCCATAAAGCATTCATTACATTTAGGGCAGAAATAGAGAGAATGCAATTGACCAAAACCAGAATTATAGGTTCCACCCGTTTTTATATAATATGATGCAAGATGTACAGGCAGCAAAGCTGTGTGACAACAAGGACATTGGTTTGGGATAGTTAAATTGAAGGATTCGGCAATGGATGAATCTTCGAGATTTAGTGCTTTAATTGTTTGTTTCAATGTAACGCATCCTTTCATTTGTATTTCAGCATGGCGGTGCTGATAAGACAATTATAGAGTGAGTTAGAAAAAAAGACAAGGAGGGAGATGAGTAAATGGGATATGGAATTGCTCCAAATTTTTCTCATTTCACAGGAAAGACCAGGAGCAAGAGAAAACATTTGAGGACTTACAAACCAAAGAAAACACATAAAAACAAGTATTTTAAGTTTTCGAGATGTGGAATTAAAAAACGGAAGGGAGATGATTGAGTGCATCAGGAGAAAAAACGCTTTCTCCACACAAAATAAATATCTTTGGGAGAAAGCGGTACTCTACACAGACGGAAGCGGATGATTACATAGATTACAACTTAGATGATCTTTGGAATTCAATCGGAAAATTGTGGATAGTTACTGCGTTGATAGGAATCATTGCATGTTATTCAAAAAAAAAGAAAGGAGAGTGAGAAGATGTATCTTACTGATGAAGGTTTATCAGAAATTGAGAAAGTGGCAGATAAGCAAAAAAATGTAGCATTGCTGTTTCTGATAGACATTTATCGAATGCTGAAAACGCTATTGAAAGAACAAAACAATGCTAGTAATGGCAGCAATAGCGGAACCGATAGCTCCAATGATAGTAAAAATCAGGATTGAAATATTGTATTTTTTCTGAAGTTTATTTGATTCCTCAAGATACATGATAATTTTGGTTGAATCATCTAAACAGGCATACTTAATGTCATCGATTTCTTCTTTGGTAAGTTTCATTAATGAACACTCCTTTTTATATTAACTCGAACGTGGCAACGTCCTGTAAGGAGATCATACCATAAATGGAGAGGTAAAGAAACTAAAAGCAAAGAGTAACAAAGACAACCCATACAGCATTAACTAAAGAAGAGGAGGTACATATATGGAATATCGTAGAGTGATCCAGGAGTTCCCAAATGGTACGAACATCAATCTGATTCCGATTCTGACACCGGAAGAGGAAAAAGCAAGACATCAGCGTTTGAATGATGCAGCTATGGATTTGTTACTTGCACAGGAGAGAGCTCATAAGAAAAAACAGATGAAAAATGCCACATGAGTGGCAGCTTTTAGGACAAGCAGGAAGGAGGGGAAACCAATGCCGAAGAAAGCATTTTGGAGTCATGTAGCAGTCATAATGATCATTTACATAGTTACATTTAATTTACACCCGGCAGCAGTCGTTGGACAGCCTGTTTCGGGTGTATTTCAAAAAATAGAACCAGTTGCACCGGTGCAACAGCCGGAGATCACACCAAGGCAGGAATATGAAACATATCCCACAGACACCACGGAGGAGGAATATTGGGACAGCCTGGAGCTCCTTGCAATCTGTGTGGAAGCGGAGGCAGGAAATCAGAGTTTGGAAGGAAAACGCCTGGTTGCAGATGTGATTTTGAACAGAGCAGAAGATCATTCCGGAGAGTGGCCGGACACGATCGCCGGTGTAATATCCCAAAAGAATCAATTCACATCATATTGGGATGGAGGGATGGCAGGTATCTGGGAACCGTCAGAGGAGAAATACCAGGCGGTGAGGATGGAAGTAGAACAGAGAGGATATCCGGGAATTTATTATTTCCGGGAAGGTCAGTGGTCTGATTATGGGACACCATGGAGAAAGACCGGAGCACATTATTTTTCGAAGAAATGAGGAGAGAAAGATGATCACATTAGATTTAACAAAAGAAGAGGCTTTTATGCTTCGCGATTTAGCAACCGGAGCAGACTGCGGGTATGAATGGATGCAGGAGATTGCAGACACTCTGGAAGAAAAACTTGAGGAAGCGATAAAAAAACCGCAGATGAAGCGTTCGGAGTTCAACCGGCAGATTTCCGACACAAAAACCCGATGGGAAAATAAAGGACTCGCAACTTCTATGATGCTGGCGAAAGAGGCGGAGCTGAAATTTTATTATGACATTGTGGAGGACGACAATGAAAACACCGGAAGAACTGGAAGACTGGGCGGCAAATTGTGCACAAAGTTTTGAGGCGGCATTTGTTGCAGGAAAATACGGACAGGCTGCCATGGCGGCAGAACAGATATATACAGTCCTAAACTTTATTGAGATGAAACAGGAAGCAGAATTGATCATGGAGCGGATCGGCTGGGGCAGGATTGAGAAAGCATTTTCGGAGGCAAGGGTAAATGTTGAACGAGGATCGGATAAGAAAAAAGCTGTATGACCAGGCGGGAATATTTAAAGACCATATGATGAGAAAAGAGTACCTTCAGGCAGTTTTATGTGCAGATCAGGCATCCATGGTTGTGATGTGCCTGGATATGGGAGAAGAAGTCAGAGCGGAGCTTTTTGGAGTACGTGATAAGAATAATCCGGTAATTGGCTTAATAGATGAAGCACAGTATATAAAAGCTCTTGACTGGTGCATTTTCCACGGGTTTTCACATACAGTACATACGTTCGAAAATGTAATAAAGAAAGAGCATTGAAATGCTAGGTTTCAATGCTCAGATAGGTGCAATACACACCATACTTATGACAGGTATAGTGTATCATGCGCCTGCTGAAAAAGCAAGAGAAAAAGAGGATAAGCTGCCGGCTTATTTAACAATCTCAATATATTAAACTTAGCAGATACGGAGCAGGGACATGGCACACAGACATGATGTTTATGAGTATGGAATATATAGAGAACACGAAATTAAGTATGTAGGAAAATTTGGAGCAAAGGGAGAGAAGAGAGCCAAGAAGAAAAAGGCTACACCCGAGCAGGTAAAAAAACAAAATCAATACAACAGGGAAAAGAAAATATTACGGAAGATCCGATGCAACTTTGAACCAGGTGATCTGTGGCTGACAATGAAATTTCCAAGGGGAACAAGAATTCCGGTGGAAGAGATAAAGAAAGTCCGCAAAGCCTTTTTCGATACTGTGAGAAATAAATATAAAAAGAGAGGACAGGTATTGAAGTTTGTATACAGGATAGAAGTAGGGGAAAGAGGAGGAATCCATTTCCATGTACTGATGAACAGGCTGGATGGAACACCGGGAACAGCGGAGATTGTATCTGAGGTATGGAACAGGCTGACAGATGGACGGGTGAATTATGAGCCGGTGTATGAAGGCGATTATTTTAAAAGTTTGGCAAATTACATCGTAAAAGAACCTACAGAAGAAATTACAGGTCAGATGACATTGTTCGGAGAGGAAGAAGAAACAAAAATTTTTGTCAAATATGACTGTTCAAGAAATTTAAAGATGCCGGAAAAAGAAACACATAAATATAAGCGTCGGACGGTAAGAAAGCTGATCGAGAATGGACCAGAGCCGCAACCGGGTTATTACATAGACCGGGACAGCATCCGGCACGGAGTAAACCCGTACACTGGCATGTCGTACTACTACTATACAGAGATCCGGTTAGAACGGGATGCCGGAGAGATAAGAAGGGAGCGTGAGGACTTATGCGGGCAGTCAGTATATACACCACTACGTCCATAAAGGGCAGATGGGAACGTGACGGATATATCGGTTATACGCTGGAATATTACCCGCCGGGCAAGAATCTGCCGGAGGTCAGAAAACATATTGAGGCGGTCGAACATATGAATGCTAACCGGGCAGAGATGGAGGCTCTGATACGGGCATTTTCCCGTATGAGAGAGAAATGCGAGTTATCCATTTATACGGACTCAGAATATCTGTACAACGGATTTGCCGGGCGGGAAGATGTGACACGCTGGATTAAGAGCGGATGGATCACGACCAGAGGACAGCCGGTCAAAAATAAAGACAAGTGGCTGGAGCTGATCAAAGGAAAGCAGGGGCATTTATGCAGCTTTTATCTGAAACAGCCAAATGCTTACACGAAGGAACTGATAGAGGAAATGGAGCGAAGGGAGAAATAAGGAATGTTTGAGAGATTCGGAGAATTTGACAGCGCAGAAGAAATAAACCTCACAGCAGAGGGATTGAAAACAGAAGGAGATATGGAAAGTCTCCTGGTACTGGCAGAGGAAAATGGAATTGATAAAGAGGATGCCAAAGATTATATGGACGGTTGTACAGAAGATTTGGCAACACCACTCATGGCCGCGTTCGGGAAATTAAAAGTAGAGAGTGAGGATTTGAAGTTAAATGGCGTATTGACAGATTGGAAGGATAACATCATTGACATGTGCACAGAGGACAAAAACATGCAGCGCGCTGTACGTAAAAAAGGAAAAAATCTACGGGATTGTCTTGCGATAATGCTGAGATTTGCTTTTGAAAATAAGGTACAGGTAAGTGAAAAAGTAGTGAAAGCTACAAAGGTGACGCACAACGGAAAAGAAGAACCGATGAAAGGACCGGTGTATTTAGGGTTTCCGAACAAAACAGATGTAAAGAAAATGGTGAGAGCCTACTACCTGGAGGAAAAACGATGATAGCGTTTAAGGGATTTAACAAAGACCTTATATGCACAATGGGAAAAGGAAGCTTCCAGTACGAGGTAGGGAAGACATACAAGGAAGATTCTGCAAAGTGTGCAAGTACGGGATTCCATTGCGTAGAAGAGCCTATAGAGGTATTGAGTTGGTATGCAAATGATTCATCAAGATACTGCATCGTCAAGGCGGGCGGAGACATTAATGAGGACGGAGACAATAAAATTTCATGCACGGAAATAAAGCTATTGAAAGAAATTACATTGCAGCAGTTGGGAGCTCTGGAGTGCAAGTGGATACAGGAACATCCAGAGAGAAAATACAGCAGGCACGTCAAGAAGGATAGTGCAAGAGCAACGGGGACAGGAATCGTGATTGTCAGAGGGAAGAATCCAAAGGCGGCAGGAGGCAAAGGTTCAACGATATTCTTGCTTCGAGAAGCTAAGGAGACAAAAAAGATTGAAGAGATAGGAGTTTATCAGATAGACGGCGTAGAGTATATGCCTGATACATATTACGATGCGGACGGGAGAAAGTGCAGATGCGAAAAGAAGAGTTAAGACGATTACGAGCGTTACCGGCAACAAAAGAAATGATGTGCAAAGGCAAACAATTCAAAGAAATTGAAGAGGCAACATCGTGGAACCACAAAAAAAGAAAAGTAATAGTGCCAGAATACGATGTACTTTTTAGAGTTCAGAACTTGTCGAGATATATAAAAGTGGCGGTATTCCTTCCGGAAGACATGAGAAAAGATATAAAGAATCCAAGATACGAAATATTCTTGAACGTAGAAGGAGAGGAATATATAACACGGGAACTGGATCGGGACGGAAAAGAAGTGAGGTGGTTAAGTTCAATGTTAGAAAACTTGCCGGAGGTTCCGAAATTTGGATGTTGGAGCAATACAAAGTATTTCATCGGGAATGACGGAATGAGAACCTTAAACAATTTGAAATTGGAACACGATAGTGAAAAGCCAAGCAGAGGAGGATACCGCCTGCAGAAATGGCAGCAGGAGCAAAAAAATAAAGAGACTAAAAGAAAAGAGGATAAAGAACAAAAACCATGGGATGAGGATATGGCACTTGTGCCGAAGATCATGCCGAGCTTTAAAGAATGGATGCGCAAGGATGCTACCAAAGAATATTACATGATATACGAATACGACTCAAAGGGAGTAAAGACTGGGTATTGCTCCAGGTGCAGGAGAGTAGTTCCTGTATCAGGGGCAAAACACAACAAAGAAACAAAGTGCCTGGCGTGTGGAGCTGAATCTATATTTAAGGCATCAGGAAGAATACAGACATTGAACACAGGAACATATTACGGAGAAGTTATCCAAAAATTTAAGGGAGGAGTTGTTGTAAGAAGATTTACACAGAGACAATGGTACAGAGGCAGAAACTACAGAGATCCTGAAATATATACAGGAGAATGTGAAAGAATCATGATATTTGACAATGGAGTAATCAGGAGATATGAGTGGGGGACGTACAAGAATAAATACAATAGATGGATATTAGACAAAAATTACGTACCAAGAAGAAAAACGTATTACTGGCGGGAGAGAACAAAACTGTACAAGAGAAATCTTTCAGGCTTGAAAAGACATTCGCTCCTAAAGAGAAGTGCGGTTGATTTGTGGCCGGAACTTCCGGTATCGACAACGGACTACATTGCAATAGAACAAGGAAATCCGGCAATTGAAATGTTGGCACGGATTGGGATGTTCAGACTTGCAGAAGGTATCATGGAAGAGCATTATGACAGCACCTTGTTAGACCAGGATGAAACAGAGATATCAAAAATGTTAAAGATTGATCGAAGCAGGCTAAAAAGACTTGCCCTTATGGATGCAAATGTAGCAATGCTCAGATGGATGCAGAAGGAAAAGATAGCTGATACGATTTGGTCAGATGAGATGATAAAAGACTTTGGAGAAGCTGGTATACTTCCCTCGAGTTTTAAGTTTTTGGAAATCAAACTGAGTTATGTTAAATGCTACAACTACTTGATGAAGCAGGCTAAACTCATGGACGAAACGTTGAATCAAGCTCTTACAACTTGGAGAGATTACCTGGGCATGGCAAAACGGCTGAAAATGAATGTCAAAAATGAGCAGATCGCAAAGCCTAAGGATGTCAAGAGAGCACATGATGAGGCTGTACTCAATAGTCAGATGGAGAATTTAGAGGAAGAAGCAAAAGCGATTGAAAAGGAGTGGCCAAAGGTAAATGAACAGCTGCCAAAACTTAAGAAGTATGAGTTTACTTTGGGGGAATACACAATAGTAGCGCCGGAAAACGTTTTGGATATTGTCATAGAAGGAACAATACTGAGTCATTGTATACACACTTGTGACTATTACTTTGACAGAATACAAAGGGATGAGACCTATCCATTCTTTCTAAGGAGAAGCAGTCAGCCGGATGTTCCATGGTATACATTAGAGGTGGAGCCATCTGGAAATATAAGACAGAAAAGAACGACAGGAGATAATCAAAATGCTGACTTCAAAAAGGCAATAAAATTTTTGAAAAAGTGGCAGCAGTATTTCAGAAAACAGCTGACAGAAGAGGAAAAACAACTCGGGGAGAAAGCAAATCAATTAAGGATTGAAAACTACGCAAACCTCAGAGAAAAAGGAAACAGGATATGGCATGGAAAGTTGGCAGGACAGCTCCTTGCGGATGTACTGGAACAAGATTTCATGGAAGCAGAAATACAGGAGGATAGGGATGGAACAGACAATTGAATATAAAAAAACATACCGGGAATACAAAGCAGAGTTAGACGGAGAACTGCAAAGAACAGCGGAAGGATTTGTAAGGATCGGTTATCTGCTAAAGGTGGCGAGAGATACAAATATTCTAAAAGAAAGCGGATACGTCAATGTAGTGGAATTTGCCAAGGCGGAATACGGTATTGATAAAACACAGGTGAGCAGGTTTATACATATCAATGATAAGTTCGCGGAAAATGGTTATTCAGACCATCTTCTGCCAGAATATCAGGGATATGGATACGCAAAGCTAACGCTTATGATGCAGTTGCCGGACGCAATCAATGAGGGACTGACTACAAATTATTCCAAGGCAGAGATACAGGCGATTAAAGACGAGCTAGACGAGGAAAACAGGGTATCAGATATTGAGAGGATGTTAGAGCCGACAGAACCGGGGATGTCGGAGAAACAAAATACTATTGAAAAAGTTGTTTTGCAACTTGGAGAGGATGAACCGGAACTATTCGTGGAAATGGCAAAACGGTTTGCAGATGAATGCTGGAGTGCCGAGGATGTAAAAGAAGTACTGGCACCGCAGGGAGAAAAAACATATTCCGTTAGAATCCCAGGAACAGGAAGAATGATACTTATGCTTAATGATGAGTCGGAATGTCGCATTGTTAATAGTCGAAACGGGGAAAAGGAACTGGTAGGATGGGGAGATATCGGCACAGCATGGTTACAGCTGATGCAGCTGGATAAGGAACCGGAAGCGAGATGGACGGAGCTTTACTGTAGGCCATATCCAAAAAAAACGGAAGTTGCACCGGTGCAACCAAAGAAAGAGAGCAAGGTAACGAAAGCCAAGCCGGAAAAGAGACCGAAACCAGAGTCAAAGAAAGAGGTAAGTAAAGAAAATCCACCGGTGCAGCAGGAACCGGAGAATATGACGTTGCATGAGATACAGAGAGACATACCGGCACCAAACCCGATTCTGGAAGAAAAACCGGGCGAAGAACACAGCAAGCCGGATGAAAAATCAGAGGAGCAGCAGCTACCGGGACAGGACAGCATTGAAAACCATCCGGAATACATGCCGGATGAACCGGAAAAAGAGGAAAAAGAACCGGAAATCACAGAAAATGAGCAAAAAAGTACAGGAGACATAACAGAAAATGCAGAAAACAGTATGACTGATAACAAAAATATAAACAGAGGATATAAATCGGCGATCGCAAATAATCTGAACAATCTGCAGAACCTCTGGAACTCCGGAGATCCACACAGGATAGAAAAAATGATTTCCATTCTGGATGATCTGCACTGGAGGTTAAAGAAGGTTGAGGAAATCGAAGATACAGAAAATGAGGAGGACTGACATGCAGCACCGGACCAGAAAAAACATGAAGTTCCAATTCGATGAAGAAACCCGCCGGATCATCTATTACCGCGACGATGAGAGCTGCATCTTCTGTAGACGGCAGTACCACATGGAAAATAAAGATCCGATGCTCTACCGGACAAAAGATATCATGCATTATATAAACAAGTCCCAGGGCGGACTTGGCGTACCACAGAACGGAGCAGTAGGCTGCCGGTACCATCACATGTTATTGGACAACGGCAGTAAAGGACTCCGGTCAGAGATGATCGTAATATTTAAAGAATACCTGATGCAGCAGTATCCGGACTGGAATGAGGATAAGCTGCGGTATAAGAAATGGGATTTTCCAACTTTTGGTTAATCAATATATCACAGAAACAGTAAACGCGCGATTCTCCGGCAACCGGTGCCGGAGAGAAAGGAGAAAACAGTGTTTGTAAGAAAAACATACAAGAAGCAGTGCATAATTTGTGGAAAAGAATTTGAAACAATAGCAGCTGCCGCGCTGACTTGTGGAAAACAGTGTAGAAATGAACGTAATAGAAAAATTCACGAGGAAAGAAGAAACCAGACACACAATAACAGCGATATAAGCAGCGTATTAGAAAAAACAAGAGAAGCCGGGATGAGTTACGGGAAGTATGTAGCAATGGCAGAAAGGACGACAAAATGAAAAAGAAAGATATCTTGGAATTAAAAAGAAGGTTGACAAAGAATAACTGCACCTTTTCCCGTATTTGCGGGTGCTATGTGGATGTAGATAAAAATATCGTAACAACATTCGGAGAGACATTTTTGAATCTTCCGGATGAAGAATTTTATAAATACTTGAATATTGCAAAAGGAATCTTTAAGGGAAAACTGAAAGACAACATGTTAAATCTGGAACTTTCGGAAGAGGCAAAGGAAGAAAACGACATGCAGCAGTTCCTGCTTGCGATAAGAGACAGCGGCTTAAAAGACGAGAATCTGCTGGAAGCATTTTATGACAGAGTGATTGATAATTATGATCATGTCGGAGGCTATCTGATCCTGCTTTACCGCGATGCTTATGACGTTATTACATATACCTCAGACAATAACAAGATAGACGAGTCAGAGGATGTGTATGAATATCTGCTCTGTGCGATTTGCCCGGTAAATCTGACAGCTCCAGGACTGGCATACAGCGAGGAGGAGAACAGGATTATAAACAGGATCAGGGATGCGGTAGTCGGAGCACCAGATACAGGATTTATATTTCCGGCATTTACAGACCGCGAGGAAGACAGGGATGCAATGCTCTTTTATACAAGAGACACGAAAGCACCGCATCAGGAATTTGCACGGGCGATGGGATGCATTGAACAGACAACGGCAACGGAGCAGAGAGAAGCATTAAAGACGATCATCACGGATATTCTTGGGGATAGTGACGAAGGAATCAGAATGTATGAGAATTTTCATAGAATCCTGGATGAAAAACTGGAAGAGGAAGCAAAGAAAGAACTGGAACGGGCAGAACAGCAGAAATTAACACTTGGAATCCTGGGCGAGACACTGGAAAAAGCAGATGTAGCAAAACCACAGGTTGAGGAAATTCAGAAAACATACAGGAAAACTTTTGAAGAGGCCCCGACCATTGCAGCAGTGATCGATGGAAAAGCGGTCAAGAAAAGTTACGAAAGAGACGGCGTTGAGTCTATGAAAAAAATGTTAAAAGATGCTGCAAAAGAGATTGAGATCTTAAACGGAGGAGAGACGGAACTGTCAGAGAGAATACGGGAAGTTACGGGAGTTTAGGAGGGGTTTACATGCACAGAGACGGAAAAGAACGCCGCCAGATCATTAAGGCAATGGTGCAGCGACAAACAAGAATATCAAAGCATCCGGACCAGGATGCGTTGAAAAGATTCAGAGAAGTACCGTATCAGTTGCGGTATGGGAAGGAGAAGAAAGATGCTGAATAGAGAAAAATATGCAAAAGAGATTATTGAAATCGCGTGCAATGGGGGGAACATTGCCGTCGTTAATGGAAAGCTGGAAAATTGCAGAAAAACACAGTGCAACGAGTGTAATTTTAATGGCGGCACAATAAGAGATTGTGAAATAAAGACGAGAAAATGGGCGAACAGCGAATATGTCGAACCGATTGAACCGCCGGTTGATTGGAGTAGAGTTCCAGTTGATACACCGATTCTTGTGAGACAAAGAGAATCCTATGGATGGGATCGGAGATATTTTGCAAAATACAAAAACGGATTAGTGTATGCATGGAAACAGGGTGCAACATCTTGGAGTGCTGAAGATCCGGCATATATATGTGATTGGAAATATGCAAAACTTGCAGAAAGTGAGGGATAGCATGGAGAGATTAACATATGTGGCAGAGAATGGAGAAGTTTTATTTCATCCAGCAGATTTACCGGATGATGAGGGAATTACCATTACCCAACTTGCGAAAGATGGAAGATACAAAGTCCTGGAAGAGATTGCGGAAAGACTTGCAAATAGAGAGCAAGCCGAAGAGCAGGGATTACTTCTGCGGTTGCCGTGCAAGGTTGGAGATACTTTGTATCGGGTAAATAAAGGAGCGAAAGAGCCAGTTATTATGATGCGCGTTATCCAGTTATATATCAAGCAGATTCATAAAGACAGAACTATTATGAGAATTGATGTTATAAATGACGCTGATATGGGTGAGAGTTGCTATTTACCGTGCGACATTGGCGAAAGGATATTCCTTACCAGAGAGGAAGCCGAAGCCAAGCTGAAAGAAATGGAGGAAAAGGATGCTTAATGAAATTTTCGATGTGATGAAATGCTTTCCGAAGAGTTATCTTACTCAATTTGGAGAACTTATTTTATCAGACAAAGGGAATGTATATTTTATAGCAAAAGACTGTAATACACAGAACGATATTATCTGTAAACTTTTAGAGTGGTGTTCCAGACCACTTGCAAAGGGAGAACCTTACCGCCAAGAGAAGAGAAATAAAGAATGGAGGGAATCACTTCTTTCTGGATACAATGAATATCTCGGAACACAATTCACGCAAGAGGATATGTACTGGATTTATGATAAACTCGGAAACGCAGTCAATCACGAATTGACGTTGAAATTTATTACAAGCGGATATGATTTGAAGCTTGTATATCCGAAGAAAGGAGAAAGTCATGGAGAATAGATTTTTATGCCGTGGAAAACGGATTGATAACGGAGAATGGGTAGAGGGATTACAATCGTGAAAGGCGGTGGAGTAGATGCGTAAGTCAATTCCAAAGTCGGTCAGAAAATTAGTGTATCAGAAATACAATGGTCACTGCGCTTATTGTGGTTGTGAGATACCGGAAAAAGGCTTTAATGTAGATCATTTATACTGCATCAGAAATTATGAATACACAGAAGAATTTACTGGAATAGATGTGAATGATATTAAAAACCTTATGCCGTCCTGTGGTTCGTGCAATCGGTATAAATCAACGATGGATTTGGAGGATTTTAGAAAGCAGTTGCAGAAAATACCGGACCGGCTGAAAAGAGATGTGTGTATATACAATATAGCCTTGCGGTATGGCATGGTGCAGGAAAACAGAGAACCTATAAAGTTCTATTTTGAAAGGGTAGGTGGAACAGATGAAACAACCGAGCAAACCAACAAGAGCACAGAAAGAAATTATATCAAATAACAACCTGGTACCGGATCACTGGATGGTAATATCAGAGAGCAGGGACACATTAGAAATTATTAGCCGTAGAAGTGGAAGAAAAAAGGTGCTGACAAAATGATTCTTAAAGCAATTATATTTATATATTCACTTTCATTGATTGAAGAAATGGATAAAGCGAGAAAAAAGAAGAACCTGTGCGACGTTATTTACTGGGGAGTATTAATGACAACGTCAATGATGCTGGTGATATGGGTTTGAGTTTATTGCAGGAAGAAAAGAAAAAATGAAAAATAAAAAAGTGATGATGTGTCCATTTAGAACAGTGACAGAGACGTTTCATCCGTTAATGGCAGGGCAGCCAGAAATCACAAGAACAAATTTTGAACTATGTTTAGAAAAAACATGTCATGCATATTGCGTGGAACATGGGAAAAATGGTGGAAAAGCAGGAAAATGCAGAAGATTAAAATGGTTCTCAAGCAGTAGACAACATTACACATGTAAATTATAATTATACAGAAATTACAAATATAATTATAAAGGAGAAAATAACATGCAAAATTTATCAGATCAGGAGAAAAAAGTATTAGAGATCATGAAGGAGTCCAAGCAGCAGTTGACACCGGAAGAAATCACGGCAGAGATAAACAAAAGATATGGGCAGGTTTGGCCAGTGCAGGTTACTCTGACATTTATGGCAAGATTAGAGAAGCTGGGATATACGGATACTAATAAACAATGAAGAACAGGCAGGGAGAAAAATAAAACAAGCAGAGGGGGAATGTGTGTGAATGAGAAAGAAGTGTACGAGATCTGTATGAGTGTAGATAGCATCATAGCCGATAAACTGACAGAATCAATCGTTGTTGGTACCAGTTATGACATGTTAGAAGCTCATTATGGCATTCTCCCGATCAGTCGGAGAAATTTTTACCGGAGGAAAGAGATAGCGCAAAGACTAACGCAACAAAAAAACGAATTTAGAGGAAGAAAAGAATGAGAAATGCGGATGGTATAGAGATATAATAGATATTTTTATATTTGTAATTGATTATTGTGGGGTTATGTAGTAGAATTTAATAAAAGGAGGTATGCGGTAATGTTAGCATTGGAAGTACAAGTAGAATTTGCAGAGATTTTAGTAAAACTTAGGGAAAAACAGGCAACAGTTTCTGATCTAAGCCAACTTCTTTATTTGGTTAGGCTTTATAAGAAGGAGATACCGGATGATATTAAACTTATTATGTTAAGTATTCCAAACATTGTGTTGAGAGATAATTGTGAACTGAAAAGTGACGCAGGGAAGTGGGCGAGTAAATATGGAGAATATTTTTCAGGCAATTGTGTTAACCTTGTGGAGTGGAAAAATAAATTTAGTAGTAAGTGTTTTGATTTGAAAGATATGAGTAACTTTATGAAATATGTGTTAGAAGATCAGGAAAGATTAAATAGTGATTTCTATTTGAGAAATCCGGAGGTAACATTGAGGGATGATGTATGTATAAAATCTGGGAGAAAATTTCAGAATGAGCAGATTATATATGCTATGGTACTTGAAAAGGCACTCATGATGTAGCATAAGTAAAGTTACAAAGAATGAAGCGATTTGACATAAATATATTTATTTACCATAATATATTCATAAATCAGCATCATAGAACCGAATGTATGAGACTATAATTAGTTTCATGCACTCGGTTTTTTATTTAAAAATTGGCACAAATCTTATTACTCACTGTTTTATAATTATGCTATAAGAGAAAAAACAGGAGGAGATAGATAGTGAACGAGATAGACCACAAAAAGGAATACCTGAAACAATATGAAAAAGCAGTGCGTCAGATGAAACGCAGCGAGGAAAAGATCACAGAAATGCGTTTAAGCAAGATTATGCCATCTGTAGGCAATGACGGCATGCCACACGCACATAACAATACAGATCTATCTGCTTATGCTGCACTACTGGACGAAGAGGAAAGACGGTACATGAAAGCCAGATATCACAGAATCAAGCTGTGCCAGGAGATCACGGACAAGATAGAGCGGATGGATAATGAAGATGAAAAGGATGTATTGATGTACCGTTATATCCGGTTGATGAAGTGGGAGGATATCTGTGTGAAGATGGGATTATCATGGAGACGCACCCATTACATACATAATGATGCACTGAAACATTTTATAATTTAAAAGAGTGCATAGAAGTGCACACTCAAAATATGATATTGTTATACTAACCGAAAGGTTCAAAGGGAGATTGCGGCAGCAGTCTCTCTTTTTTCGTGCTCACAACATTAAGCGGCTCCATGAAACCCAGGGGAGCCGCGACCTCCGTATGAATGGGGAGATTAGAATGAATAAAGAAAGATACAGTGATCCGACAGCCGAACAGGCGATTGCGCATGTGATGAGGGAATATAGAGAAAAGAAAAAGCAGGAAGGTGGCAGCAGTGGCAAGGAGTCCGAACGAAAAGACAGAGAAAGCCCGAAAACTATACAAAAAAGGAATGAAGCTGGTTGAGATTGCAAGTCAACTAGACGTTCCTCCCGGTACGGTTCGAAGATGGAAAAGTACATACCATTGGGATGGTGAGCATCAAAGCGAGCGTTCGGAAAAGAAAAGCGAACGTTCGGAAAACAAAATGAGCGTTAGAAAAAAGGCTGTAGCTGATGAAGTCAAGCAGGTAATGCAGAACGCCGACTTGACCGATAAACAACAGCTTTTTTGCATACATTACATCCGGTGTTTTAATGCTACTAAGGCATATCAGAAAGCGTATGGAGTTGATTATGCAACAGCTCTGGTGAATGGTTCGCGAATGCTAGGAAATGCTAGGATAAAAGATGAAATCTTGCGGTTAAAGCAGGATCGACTCAACAGGGAGTTCCTGAGTGAGTCTGACATCTTCCAAAAGTACATGGATATTGCCTTTGCTGATATGACTGATTTTGTAGAATTTGGAAACGGAACGTTTACAGATCCGGAGACGGATGAAGAAGTTCAATACAGCTATGTGAATTTAAAAGACAGTAAAGCTGTAGACGGAACATTAATTTCAGAGGTTTCCAAAGGGAAAGACGGTGCAAAGATTAAACTTGCCGACCGTATGAAAGCCTTGCAGTGGATTTCAGACCACATGGATCTTGCTACCGAGAAGCAGAGAGCTGAGATTGCCTTGCTGAAATCCAGAGCAGATGCCGGTAAGGATGACCGGGAGAGCAAACTGGATAAATTCTTTGAACAGATAGAGGGTGCGCTGAAAGATGCTGAGTGATCTGTATACACCAAAACAGCTTGATACATTCCACTTTGCCGTGAATAATGACTATTTTATGTTGATTAACCATGGCGCAAAGCGAACCGGGAAGACAGTTCTGGATAATGACCTCTTTCTGTACGAACTCCGCCGGATCAAAAAGATAGCCGCTGCACAGGGAGTGGAAAATCCACAATATATACTGGCGGGTGCAGATCTGGGAGCACTCAACCGAAATGTACTGATCGAGCTGTCGAACAAATATGGCATAGAATTTCATTTTGATAAATTCAACCGATTTAAGCTGTTCGGGGTACAGGTGTGCTGTTTTGGTCATTCAAAGATCAATGATCTGGGGCGTATCCGAGGAATGACCGCCTACGGTGCTTACATCAATGAGGGCACAATGGCAAAGCAGGAAGTATTTGACGAGATCAAGTCCAGATGTTCCGGAAATGGTGCAAGGATGCTGATCGACACGAACCCGGATAACCCAGAACATTGGTTGAAGAAAGATTTTATTGATAAAGCAGATGGGAAAATTATTAAGGAAGTGCAATACAGGCTGGATGATAATACGTTCCTGTCAGAACGCTATAAGCAGAACATGAAAGAGACCACACCGTCTGGAATGTTTTATGATCGTAATATAGAGGGAATGTGGGTCATGGGCGAAGGTGCCGTATACCGGGATTTTGATAAGAAAGTCCATTATATCAGCAGGGCAGAATTGCAAAAGGTCAATTTTGTTAAGTTTATTGCCGGTGTGGACTGGGGCTATGAACATTTCGGAGTAATCGTGCTGATTGGGAAAGACGATCAGGGCTGTTATTATCTGATCCGGGAGATTGCGCGCCAGTTTGAGGAAATAGATTTCTGGCTGGAGCAGGCACAGGCAATGAAAACTGAGTATGGGAGTATTCCATTCTATTGTGACTCTGCCCGCCCGGAATATGTGAAGAAGTTTAAGAAAAACGGTTTGCGGGCGGTCAATGCCAATAAAGCCGTATTAAGCGGAATTGAGCGTGTGGCACAGCTATACAAGCAGAACAAACTTCGGATAGTAGATGATGTAGAGCGGTTCCGTGATGAAATCTATATGTATGTGTGGAATGATAAGACCGGGGAGCCGGTAAAACAGTTCGATGATGTACAGGATGCAATCCGGTATGCAATTTACACGGATGAGAACCGCGGCGGCATCGGTATTTTGAAATGAGGTAGAAAATGAAAAATATGAAAGTAAATATCCTTGGAACTGAATATTCGATTGAAACTCATAAGGTGTCAGAAGATGAGTATATGCAAAAGAATAGACTTGCTGGTTATTGCGGTGAGGAAGATAAAAGAATCATAATTGCCGACATGTCAGAGGAAGAATATTTCACAGGGATGGACGAAAAATCGCAAAAGAAATATTGGAGAAAAGTTTGTAGGCATGAAATTATCCACGCTTTTTTCAATGAGAGCGGTTTATCTGATTCCTCAAATTGTTATGATGGAGCATGGGTAAAAAATGAAGAAATGGTTGACTGGTTTGCAATTCAGTCACCGAAGATTTTTGCAGCATATCAGAGCCTTGAAATTTTGGGAGAATAACAATGGACATCGAAACAATGAAACAACTGATAAAAAAATACGAACCCGGTCATGCGGCTTTTGTGACACGGGCAGCAGTGGCAGAACGGTATTACCGGAATGAGACAGATATTTTATTCCGGGATAAGCCAAAAGAAGAGAAAGAGGAAGCGGACAACCCACTGCGTAATGCAGACAACCGGATTCCACGGAACTTCCATGGGCTGATCGTGAATCAGAAAGCATCTTATGCATTTACTGCACCGCCGTTGTTTGATGTTGGAAATACTGTCGCAAATAAACGCATCACAAAGGCTCTGGGGGATGAATATGCGAAAAACTGCATGGAGCTGTGTGTAAACGCCGCCAATACCACAATTGGCTGGGTACATTACTGGCAGGGCGATAGTGGTTTTGAATGGGCGGTTGTTCCATCAGAACAGGTCATCCCGGTATTTGACCGGAGTTTAAAGCGTAGGCTAATCGGAGCCATGCGGGTATATCCGGACATCGACGATGCAACTGGAGACAATTATACCGTGTATGAATACTGGACGGATACAGAGTGCCAGGCATTCCGGCGAAGGGCGGGAGAGACACTTGATCTGCTGACATACTATGAAATGTTTGCTGATCCTGCTACCAGTGACATGACCGCCGATTACCACCATGATTTCGGGGAAGTGCCATTTATCCCATTTTATAACAATAATATACATACAGATGATCTGCGAAACATAAAGCCGCTGATAGACGTATATGATAAGGTCTACAGCGGTTTTATTAATGATCTGGACGATATACAGGAACTGATTTTTGTGCTGTCCGGATATGGAGGGCAGGATCTAAATGAGTTCCTTTCAGATTTAAAAAAGTATAAGGCAATAAAAATTGAAAGTGACGAAGATGGATCAGTGTCAACACTTAACATCGAGATCCCAATCGAAGCCCGGAACAGTGTACTGGAAGCCACCAGAAAGGCAATCTTTGAACAGGGGCAGGGATTTGATCCACAGCCAGAGAACTTCGGGAACCAGTCGGGGGAAGCACTGAAATTTATGTATTCGCTTCTGGAGATGAAAACCGGACTGATGGAAACAGAATTTAAACTTGGTTTTGCGCGTCTTATCCGGGCAATCTGCAGGAGCATTGGCATCCAGTGCGACACCATTATACAGACATGGACCCGTACCCGTATCAAGAATGATACAGAGCAGGCACAGATATGCAGGGATTCAGTTGGCATTGTCAGTAAAAAGACGATCCTAAAAAATCATCCGTTGGTCGAAGATGCTGACGAGGAATTGAAGCAGATCGAAAAAGAAGAGAAAGAGGCACAGGAGAAAGCGGATGCTTACACCGGTGCATTTGGACAGTCACAAAAGGATGATCCGGCGCAGAAGGATAATCAGGAAAAGAACGATGATCCAAAAAATATGGAATAAAGGAACGGGGCAGGTGATCGCATGGGTGAACGGACAGGTAAATACTGGCAGGAACGTTTTAAACAGATGGAGCAGGCACAGCACGATACTTCATTTCAGAAAGTGCAGGAAATCCAGGAGCAGTTTGACAGATCCCTTGCGGCAATTAATGCAAAGATCAATTCCTGGTATCAGAGACTTGCAGATAACAATGGTGTATCTATGCAGGAAGCGCGGAAGCTGCTTGATGCAGGAGAACTGAAAGAATTTCATTGGAATGTTGAGCAATATATCAGATATGGACAGGAAAATAAAAAAAACGGGGAATGGGAGCAGCAGTTAGAAAATGCATCTGCGAAAGTGCATATCAGCAGACTGGAAGCCTTAAAACTTGAAATACAGCAGGAAGCAGAAAAGCTGTATGGAAACTGCATCGATGCAATAGATCAGCATATTAGGAATACATATACCGCTGATTTTTACCATACTGCCTATGAAATACAAAAAGGTGTCGGCATTGGCACGACCATAAACCGGCTGGATTCGAGAACTGTGGAGATGATCGTATGTAAGCCGTGGGCGGTGGATGGAAAGAACTTTTCCGACCGCCTGTGGGAGAATAAGATAAAGCTGATCAATCAGCTGCATAACAGTCTATCGCGCATGTGCATCACAGGAGAAGCACCAGACCGGGCTATTGCAGAGATTGCCAAGAAGATGAAAGTATCTAGGGCACAGGCGGGCAGGGTAGTCATGACGGAATCTGCAGCATTTGCAAATAAGGCAAGACAGGACTGCATGAAAGAGTTGGATGTGCAGCAGTTTGAAATCATGGAGACATTAGACAGCCATACATGTGAGTTTTGTGGATTCATGGATCTGAAACATTTCCCCATGAAAGACTTCCAGATCGGTGTGACTGCACCGCCGTTCCATCCAAACTGCCGCGGATGTACATGTCCGTATTTTGGTGATGAATTTGACAGTGTGGGAGAGCGTGCGGCAAGAGGAGAGGATGGCAAGACGTATTATGTGTCGGCAGATATGACGTATGAGGAGTGGAAGAAATCTTTTGTGGATGGCGACACAGAAGCAAGAGATAGACTTGGCCTTATTACAAATAATAATAAAGCAGATCCGAAGTATTACGATTTTAAAGGAAAAGACTTAAAAACAGTTGAACAGGAAATAAGTCAGAATGATTATGAAACAGCTGTTATATTTGAGGATGGAAAAGCATTCAGCTGCCAGCTTGGTAATGAAGATACTATAAAATTTACGAAACATCAGTTAAAATTGATGAAAGGAAACGATGTTACACATAACCATCCATTGAGCACACCACCATCACCGGAAGATCTGTATCTGTTGGTAGATCATAAAGCCAGAAGTTTTAGAACCTGTGGGAAAAATGGTGCATATGTGTTAGAATATAATGAAAATATACAGCAACTTCCAACAAGTGATAAATTTAGTGATGATTATAACCGGCTGTTATATCAGTTAAAACCTAAAATAATCGAGCAATATTATAACGGACATAATGAACAGGAAGTACTTGTGAAACTGGGCGAAGAAATTTGGAGTGAATTATACAAATTATATGGAGTAAAGCCTAGATTCGAGAGGAGATGAATCGAATGTCGCGAGAAATAGATAGATATCAATTGAAATCTTTATTTCCCATTTGCCAAGACTGTAATAAAATTAAGTTTGATGGAGTTCCGTATTCGTGCAAAGCATATCCAAAGAAAAACGGAATACCACCGGAAATATGGAATGGAAAAAATAAAAAATGTCCATATTTTGAGAAAAAAACAGATTGAACGTTAAAAGGAGCAATGCAATGGCAAAAGATGATTATTTTGTAATCGCATACAGAATCATGGCATATTTGTATGCGTGCTTAAAGGCTGGGGAACAGCCGGATTTTAATATCATTCGTGCAGATGCTTTAGATATCAGCAAGAATTACTGGGAATACATCATAAGGCATCTTTATGAGGATGGATATATCGAGGGTGTTTCATTAATTCGCATGACAGGAAGAAACACACCGGGAATCAAGCTGAATATGGACTTTATGATCACACCATTGGGAATTGATTTCCTTCAAAACAACTCAGCTATGAGCAGGGCGAGGGATTTCCTGAAAACATTAAAAGAGACAATTCCGGGATTGTAACAAATGCAACTGGAGGTAATAAAATGAAAACACTGATAAAAACATTGGACATCCAAAACGCATCACTAACCGTGATCACAGCAGGCAGACGACTCCCGCTTGCGCAGTTTACTGGTAAAATCGAGATCACGGAACATCAGAGCATGACGCCTGTCCTCGGCAGAATGTGCAAAGGTGAAAAGAAAATCTATGCATCATTTATTTTATGCCAGGATATTGAATATCAGACAGATGATGAATTTCATACCGGAAAAGTATATGAGGCAGTCGGAGATGTGCAGGGGGAACGGTCCTGTGAGAGACTTATTTTCTCAGGACTCCGATTTGAGGATATGGATCCGTCGGACGGAACAGTAACACTTGAAGTGACCGATCTGGAACTGATCCGGAAAATGCTTGGAATGTGAAATTACAGATACTACCAGTCAGAAATGGCATGGTGGTATTTTTATACCAAAAAACCCAAAGTTGCACCGGTGCAACCACATAACACAAAACGATGGAAACAGGATTGTAAGCAGCAGTCCTGTTTTTATATTGTCCGAAAGCCTTAAGACGTTTAAACTGCGGCAAATTGCCCTTATGCATGGCATCAAAACTGCATACTGCCTGTGGAGGACACCACGTTTAAAAACGGTGCAGGAAAGGAACTATATGGAATTTTTAAAAGACATTTTAGGCGAAGATCTCTATAAGCAGGTGGCAGACGCTGTCAATGCTCATAACGGAAAACCGGAGAATAAGGACAAACAGGTAAAACTTGCAGACCTTGGATCTGGTCAGTACATCGACAAAGGCAAGTATGATGCCACTGTTGCAGAAAAGGAGAATCTTTCTGGTCAGATCAAGACACTCAATGTTACGATCGGAGATCTGAAAAAGAACAATGCAGATAATGAAACATTGCAGACTACGATCACAGACCTTCAGACGAAGTTAAAAGAGCAGCAGGCAGCCAATGAGCAGATTTCAAAGACTTATGCGTTAAAAGATTCCCTCACAAAACAGGGAGTACTTGATCCGGATTATCTGATCTACAAAGCTGGTGGGCTGGACAAATTCACATTCGACAAAGAAGGTAAACCGGTCGGCGTAGAGGAAGCGGTAAAGCCATACAAGGAAGATAAGGCTATGGCACATCTGTTTAAGCAGGATCAGCCAAAACCGCCGTATCATCCACAGGGCGGCACTGGTGGCACAGGAACTGCAAACCCATTTGCAAAAGAGACGTTTAATCTGACCAAACAGGGTGAACTTTTAAAATCCAACCCGGAGCAGGCGAAAGCAATGGCAGCAGCCGCAGGGGTAACCATTTAGAAAGAGAGGTAACTATTTATGGCAATTACAAAAATTGCAGACGTGATCGTACCGGAACTTTTTAACCGGTATGTAATCAACAGAACTATGGAGCTGTCCGCGTTTTTCCAGAGCGGGATCGTGGTAAACAGCCCGGAATTTGATGCACTGGCATCCGAGGCGGCGAGAACACACAATATGCCGTTCTTTGAGGATTTACAGGGAGAATCCGAACCGACACTGGAGGATGTAAAGATGACACCGGCAAAGATCGGTTCTAACAAAGATGTATCCACCACAATTCTCCGTCAGAAAATGTGGGCTGCTACAAATCTTTCCGCAGCATTAGCAGGTGCAGACCCGATGAAAGCAATCGGTGATCTGGTGGCACAGTACTGGGCGCGCGATATGCAGAAGGAATTGATTGCGGTTCTTGCGGGTGTATTTGGAACCACCACGGCAGATCCAAGTGGAACACCGAAAGCGGAGACCAGAATGGCAGATCATATTCTTGATCTGACTACAGGAAAAGCAGAGGCTGCAAAGCAGATTAGCGCATCTGCATTTATCGATGCATGTCAGATGCTTGGAGATGCACAGTCGCAGCTTACCGGTGTGGCAATGCACTCTGCTACAAAATCTTATCTGAAAAAGCTGAACCTGATCGAGACAGAGCGTGATTCTACAGATGTTGAGTTTGACACCTATCAGGGCAGACGTGTGACCGTAGATGATGGATGCCCGGTTGCTGATAATGTATACACAACATACCTTTTCGGTAATGGAGCAGTTGCTTACGGCAATGGTTCTCCGGTCGGTCATGTTGCTACTGAGGTGGACCGTGACAAGCAGACTGGCGGCGGTGTGGATTATCTGATCAACCGTAAAGCGTTTATCCTGCATCCGAGAGGAATCGCGTACACCGGGGCAAAACGTGAGCATGTGGAGACTCCGACGAGGGCAGAACTTGCAATGGCAGAGAACTGGAATCCGGTATACGAACCGAAACAGCTTCGTATCGTTGCAATTAAGCATAAGATTGGGTAGCCTATGGATCTGGCAAAATTAAAGGCACTTCTTGGGATTGAGGATGATTCTAAGGATATGGTACTTGAATTTGTCATTGCAGATGTGGAGGAAATCATAAAAAACTATTGCCATGTGGAGAAAATGCCGGATGGATTGATAAACACCGGCTATCGCATGGCAATGGATCTGTATCGGAATGAAAATATTGGAAGTGAGTCGGCAGCAGTTGGCGCGGTTTCCTCTATTTCTGAGGGGGACACTTCTACCTCATTCCGTCAGTATGTGGATGACAATTTTAAGAGCACAGTGCTGAAAAATTATGAATCCTCATTGAAACGATACAGAAAGGTGGCGTGGAGATGATCTCAGATGCAATTAAGAAAATGCAGGCAATGGCAAGAAAGGCGCAGGAAGAGACATACGATGGGAAATGCACAGTAACGGAATTTCAGCCGATTAAAGATTCGAGAACAAAGATCACATCGGAAAAGGAAGTGGTTGTGTTAGAGGATGAGCCATGCCGCCTGTCATATTCGAATGTCAGTGCCGTAGATCAGACAGAATCAGCAGCAAAAACAGCACAGGTCACAAAACTATTCCTGTCCCCTGATACAAAGATTAAGTCTGGAAGCAAGATCACAGTCACGCAGGCAGGCATCACACGTGCATATGAATGCAGTGGTGTACCTGCGGTTTATCCGACGCATCAGGAGATTGTGCTTACACTGTCAGAGAGGTATGCATGATGGCAGGAATGGGAAGTTTTAATATCCGGGGACTTACGGAACTGCAGAGAGAACTGGAAAAGCTGCAGGATCCGGATGCGTTTGTGGAGGCATGCGCAAAGGATCTGGCAGCAAGGCTCTTGCGGTTAGTCATAAAAAGAACACCCGTCGGGGATTATTCCGGGCAGTCTTATACTTGTGAGACAGGTTTTTCACATAAAGGGAAAAAAGTGAAAGGCAAACAAGGCGGAACTATTCGCCGGGGATGGACAGCGGGGCAACGGGCATCAGCACAGGGATACGCAGACAGTCTTACGGTAAATCATTTCGGGAGCACCTATGTGATCGAGATCGTAAATCCGGTCGAATATGCCAGTTATGTTGAATACGGCCACAGAACCGCAAATCATAAAGGCTGGGTCAAAGGACATTTTATGATGAAGATATCCGAACAGGAGTTACAGAACATGGCACCGCAGATCCTTGAACGAAAAATCAGAAAATACCTTGGAGATATCATGAAATGATAAATGAAATTATAGATGCGATCAGCATTGCCTTAGACAGCGAGTTTGAGGATGGTTATAAGATCCACAAGGATGAGATAAAGCAGGACTTGAAAGAGCCCTGTTTTTTTATACAGTTGATTGACCAGAGCATAAGCCCGCTTTGCGGGCAGCGGTATCTGCAAAATAATGCATTCTGTATCCAGTACTTTCCTGAATCTAAACTGAATCCATACGCAGAGTGCAACGATGTGGCAGAGCGTATGATGTTTGCTTTAGAGTATATTACCCCGTTAGATGCGGACAGAGCAATACGTGGAACGAATAAGAACCATGATCTGGTGGACGGTGTATTGAATTTTTTTGTGAATTATAACCGGGTAATCTTGAAAAAACCGGTACGTTCTGAGGTGATGGGACAGATTAAAATTCAGTCAGAAATGAAGGGAGAATAATAAAATGGCAAATGCGAGCGGGAAGGTATTAGAAAAGCCGCAGGGAAAAGCGGCACAGAAATTTACAAAAGAACAGTTTCTTGCCTGTGCAAAGTACAGTGCCAGGAAAGATATAATGGACGCATTGCTTGATGAAAACAAAAAGTACACAAAAGCAGAAGCGGACACGTTATTAGAAAAATACATGAAAGGAAAGGTGAAATAAATGGCTTTAGGTGGAGGAACATTTACCGCACAGAACAAGGTGCTGCCGGGAACTTATATCAATTTTGTATCGGCGGCATCTGCAAACACGAACCTGTCAGACAGAGGTGTTGCGACAATGCCTTTAGAACTTGACTGGGGCGTGGAAGGGAAAGTCTTTGAGGTGACAAACGAGGATTTCCAGAAAAACAGCATGAAGATTTTTGGTTACGCATTCAACGATCCGAAAATGAAAGGACTGAATGATCTGTTCCTTGGGGCACAGACACTCTATGCATACCGTTTAAATGGTGGCGGTGTAAAGGCTGCAAATACCATAGCAACCGCATTGTACAGCGGAACCCGTGGCAATGATATCCGGATCGCTGTACAGAAAAATGCAGACGACGCAGATAAGTTTGACGTTATCACTTACCTTGGCACAGCCAAAGTAGATACGCAGACGGTAAAAACTGCAAAAGAACTTGTGGCGAATGATTATGTTTCATTTAAAGAGGAAATCGAGCTGGAAGATACGGCAGCCGCACCACTGACAGGTGGAACAAATGGAACTGTAGACGGAACAGCACATCAGACATATTTGGATCTGATTGAATCTTATTCTTATAACACCATGGGTGTTGCGGTAACGGATGAGACAACGAAAAAGTTATACGTTGCATTTAACAAACGGCTGCGCGATGAACTTGGAATTAAATTTCAGGTGGTACTCTACAATATTTCCGCAGATCACATGGGTGTTATCAATGTAAAAAATAAGACCACAGATGCGGGATGGAGTGAAGCAAGTCTTGTATACTGGGTTACTGGTGCAGAATGCGGATGTGCTGTAAATAAATCCTGCCAGAATAAAGTTTACGACGGTTCTTTTACGGTAGATGCATCGTATACACAGAATCAGTTAAGAGAGTCTATCAAAAATGGAGAATTTGTCTTGCACAGGGTAAATTCAGATATCCGCGTTCTGGATGACATCAACTCCATGGTAAGCGTGACAGATACGCAGGGAGAACTTTTCAAAGACAATCAGACAGTCCGCGTGATCGATCAGATCGGTAATGATATCGCCGTATTATTCAGTACGAAATATCTCGGTACCATATCGAATGATGCGGCAGGAAGAACATCTCTCTGGTCGGACATCGTGGCACACCACAGGGAGCTTGAAAAAATCAGGGCGATCGAGAACTTCAGCGAAGATGATATTACGATCGCACAGGGAGAATCGAAAAAGTCGGTAGTGATCACAGATCAGGTGACAGTTGTTAATGCGATGAGTAAGCTCTATATGACTGTCACGGTAGCGTAGGAAGGAGTGAAGAAAGATGGGAAATACAGCTATTATGGATGCGGGCGATGCCGTCTATGGAAGCCTTGCGGAGTGTTTTATTACGATTGGTAAAAGACGGTACAATTTTATGAATCTGACAGAGTTCGAAAGCAAATGGGATGTTACAATCAGTGATGTCAAGATTTTGGGTAAAGTCGGCATGGGACACAAGGCTGCCGGTGGAAAGGGCACCTGGAAGGGAACTGCACATTATAATCAGTCAGTGCTCCGCACAATGGCAAACCAGTATCAGAAAACAGGAAACCTGCCTTATTTTGAAATCCAGGTGAGCAATGAGGATCCATCAAGCAGTGCAGGCAGACAGACAATTATTCACAGGGGATGTCTCTGTGACTCATTTATTCTTGCAAAGTTCCAGGCGGGCGAAGAAATTCTGGATGAAGATATTTCGGGAACCTTTGAGAGCTGGGATATGCCGGAGAAATTCAAAGAGTTAGAGGGTTTTAGAACAAATTAATGATGTTCCCTTCCTGCATCGGCGGGAGGGGATTTTTAAATGAAAAGGAGAAAAAGATATGTCAGAATTCAGCAGATTTATGAAAGCAAACAAAAAGGTAAAAGCAAATCAGAAGTATGCTCCAACAGCGAGCCTTACGGATACAGACGGGAAGCCGCTTCTTTGGGAATTTCGCCAGATCACATCACGCGAGAATGAGGAACTGCGCAATGCATGTACTGTAGAGGTCCCGGTAACTGGAAAACCGAATATGTACCGCCCAAGGCTGAATACAGAAAAATATCTGTCAAAGATGATGGCGGCAGCAACCGTGTATCCTGATCTGTATGATGAAGAATTACAGGATTCCTACGGCGTGAAAACACCGGAAGATTTATTGTACGCAATGGTGGATGGTGCCGGTGAATTTCAGATGTTTGAAGTGTGGATGCAGAAATTTCAGGGATTCGACAAGAGTTTTAATGATCTGGTGGACGAAGCAAAAAACTAATTGAAGGAGGGGATAGCGAAGCGAACTTTGCTTACTATGCCCTTCTGAAATTACATATCCTGCCATCTGTATTTTTAAATATGGATGAGCGGGAAAAAGCATTTGTAACCGCTTCAATCAAGAAAAGAATTGAGGATAAGAAAGAGGAAGAGCGGAAGTTAAAGAACAAAATCCATTAGGAAGGAGGTGTGATGTATGGCAGCTATTCAGACAGCGATAGAGCTTAATGACCAGTTTACCAGTGTTTTATATGGCATTATGGATGCAGTCAATCTTGCAACAGCGCAGATGTACGATATGCAGCAGGCAATGTCGATGGATATTGATACGAGCAGCTTAGAGGGAGCGCGAGAGGCGATCGATGAAGCAACAGCATCCTTAATTGCGTTGAACGGTGTGGCACAGCAGCCGGCTCCTGTCATAGATCCGCTTGCGGGAAGTTCTCAACCGGTCCTGCCGGGAACGCAGCCCAATGTGTCAACAGAGCTGGTCGAGATTCCTGTGCATTGGGAAACGGACAGTCTGGATGTGTTTACAGGAACCGGAATGGATCGGTTCGAGCAGGAAGTACAGAGTGCCAATAGCATGTTAGAGCAGTTGAGCAGTACGCAGAATGATATTGCAAGTCAGGCATACAGTACAACGATCTTTCCGCCGGAGATGTTTCAGGATCTCAATTCCATGGCTGTCAGAATCGATTCGATCCGGGAACGGATACAGCAGATTGAAAGCAATCCGGTTAATATGGGGACAGACACCGCCAACGCCCAGTTAGAGCAGTTGAGATCGCAATTAAACCGGGCGATTCAGGAGCAGAATAATCTTAATACCGCCATGCAGAACATGGATGTGTCCGGTGCAAATGCGGCATATCTCCAGTTATCGCAGACAGTGGGTAATACAGAGCGGTATATCCGGGATAATACGGATGAACAGGGAAGATTCAATCAGGAGATCCAGGAGGGGGTGTCCGGTTCAAACGAACTGGTAAATACGATCAAACGTGCAGTCGGAGCGTATATCAGTATACAGGGCGTCGGGAAAGTTTTAAGCATATCCGATGAATTGACGCAGGCAACCTCAAGACTGGATCTGATGAATAATTCCTTTAATGAGATAAACGGAACTGCAAATGAGACGTCAGAACTTGTCAATATGGTATATGCTGCGGCACAGGATGCGCGTGGATCGCTAGATAGCATGGCATCGGTTGTTGCAAGATTCGGCAATAATGCGAGGGATGCATTTGGCAACTCGGAAGAGGTTGTTGCATTCGCAGATCTGGTTCAAAAACAGATGGCGATCGCCGGTGCATCCACACAGGAAGCCGCAAATGCAGAGTTACAGTTATCACAGGCTCTTGGTTCCGGTGTACTCCGCGGTGATGAGTTAAACAGTATTTTTGAGCAGGCGCCGAACCTGATCCAGAATATTGCAGATTATCTGGATGTTCCAATCGGACAGATCAGAGAAATGGCGGCAGATGGAGAACTTTCTGCTGATGTTGTAAAAGCGGCGATTTTTGCAGCCGCGGATGATATCAATGGTAAGTTTGATGAGATGCCGATGACCTGGGGACAGATCTGGCAGTCGATGCAGAATACTGCAGTTATGGCTTTCCAGCCGGTTCTTCAAAGATTAAATGGGATGGCGAACAGCGATGCGTTCCAGGAACTTGTTGATGGAGCGATCGAAGCTATGGCAACGACGGCAAATATGGTGCTGAATATCTTTGATTTAGTGGGATCTGTAGCTGGATTCGTGGCAGATCATTGGTCAATTATAGAACCTATCATATTAGGGGTTGCGGCGGCTATCATAATTTATACGGCATTTACAAAAGGGGCGGAAATAGCGTCTAGGGCGGCTTCACTGGCTACAAATGCATGGACAGCAGCTCAAGGCGCATTCAATGCTGTTATGAGCATGAATCCAGTTGGACTTGTAATTATAGCAGTTGTACTGTTGATAGCGATTATTTATGCAGCGGTTGCAGCAGTAAATCATTTTGCAGGCACATCAGTATCAGCAACAGGTTTGATCTGTGGAGCATTTGCGACAGCGTTAGCTTTTATAGGAAATCTGTTTATTGGAGCAGCAAATACAATTATTGGAACTGGGGTTACCTTATGGAATCTGATAGCAAATTTTGTCAATGCGTTCGCACTTGTTTTTAACAATCCGGTCGCGGGTATAGAAGCCTTATTTTTAAGTCTGTTTAACTTTATCGTGGAAGTCATCGAGTCAGCTGCCCGGATGCTTGATGCAGTATTTGGCAGTAGTCTTGCGGATGCAGTAGCGGGATTTCAGAACAAAGTACAGGCAAAAGTGGATGCTGTGATAAGCGAAAATGGTGGATCAGAAATTTTAAAGACGGTAGACATGTCAGATTATCAGTTCAACCGGTTCGATTATGGGGACGCATGGAACTCAGGATATAATTTTGGAGAGAAAATTGATGATAAAATATCAAATTTCAGTCTGTCGGACATCTTTGGCAAAACGGATATTCCGAATCCTGATGATTATATATCTGGTTTCAGTGATGCAATCGCAAATTCCGGTGCAGGTGGCAACCTTGACAGTATTGCAGATGATACCAGTGCAATCAAAGATTCTGTGGATATCACGGACGAGGATCTGAAATACCTTAGAGATATTGCAGAGCAGGAGGCAATCAATCGGTTTACGACTGCGGAGGTCAAGCTGGATATGACAAATAATAATAATGTAAGCAGTGATGCAGATTTAGATGGTATTGTGGACGGAATGACAACGAAAGTGTTAGAAGCATTAGAAATCGTCCGGGAAGGAGCGTAGGGAATGGCATATAAATTATATCTGGATGGGGTACTGTTTCCGGTTGCCCCATCCAAAGTGACAGTAAAAATCAATAATCAGAACGAAACGGTAACTCTGATCAACGAGGGAGAGGCAAATATTTTGAAAGCCGCAGGGTTGTCAGATGTGGAATTTGACCTTTTGCTCCCAAATGCAGAATATCCGTTTGCGTTATATCCACAGAAGTTCCGGAACGCCAAGTTTTACCTGGATAAGCTGGAAGAATTAAAGGTACAGAAGAAAAGTTTTCAGTATATCATGACAAGAGCATTTCCGAACGAAAAGAAGTTATTTCATACCAACATGACAGTTTCTCTTGAGGATTATTCCATTGTGGATGATGCCGGAGAGGGATTTGATACGACTGTCAAGATTAAACTGAAACAGTACCGTGAATTTATCACAAAGACCTGTACCGTGGATATATCGCTGCCAAAACCACAGGCGGCAATGCAGCAGACCAGAGCAGCAGGCAATGCACCAAGCGGGGGGAGCTATACCGTAGTTTCCGGGGACTGTCTCTGGAAGATCGCGAAGCAGTTTTACGGCGATGGTGGAAAGTGGAGTGTGATCTACAATGCCAATAAATCAGTGATCGGCGGAAATCCGAATCTGATATATCCAGGGCAGGTGCTTACGATCCCGGCAGCATAAGACATAGGAGGTGGAAATGTACGAGTTATTAATACAAAACGGCAGCACAGTTTACCTGCCCCCAGTACAGGAAGAAGTAAAAGTGACCACAGAGCGGCAGATTAGTCCCGGTTCCATAGAATTTAGTTTTGTGGATACCGGGATTTCGATTGCGGAAGGAAACCCGGTGCGCTTTAAGGATGGAGAAACAGGTGTGTTTTATGGTTTTATTTTTAAAATCAAGCGCGACAGGAGCAATATTGTAAAAGTAACTGCCTATGACCAGATCCGGTATCTGAAAAACAAAGACACAATGGTATATGAGAACAAAACGGCTGCTGAGGTCGTGATGCAGATTGCCAATAATTTTGGTTTTAATCTCGGCACGATCGTGGATACCATATGGAAGATTGCATCGAGAGTGGAAGATAACGAGTCTCTTATGGATATGATTGGAAATGCACTTGATCTGACATTACAGAATACGGGTGATCTGTACATTCTCCATGATGACGGCGGAAAGTTGAATCTGTCTTTTATCGGTGATATGTATGTGCCTATCGTCATAGATGCAGAGACCGGACAGAATTATGATTATGAATCTTCGATTGATTCAGATACCTACAACCGGATCAAGCTGGTCTTTGATAATGAAAAGACAGGAAAAAGGGATGTATATATTGCACAGGATTCCTCCCACATGAATGACTGGGGAATTTTACAGTACTTTGATACGCTGCAGGATGGAGAGAACGGGCAGGCGAAAGCAGATGCACTCTTGAAACTATACAACAAAGCTACAAAGACACTAACGATCAAAGATGCCTGCGGTGATTCGAGGGTGCGCGGTGGTTCGCTGGTCGTTGTGCAGCTTGATTTAGGAGATGTGCAGATAAAAAATCTGATGCTCGTAGAAAAATGCGTACACAAATACGGTGAAAGTAAACACACAATGGATTTAACTTTATCAGGAGGTGGTTTCAGTGCATGATGCAAACGATTTTGTGAGGGCGATACAGCAGGTGTCAAATGGAGTCAATGAGGCGGGATATCCGGCAGATGTGATGTCCGGCACCGTGATAGCGGCAGCTCCGTTAAAAATCAAAGTGGAGCAGAGGTTTGATATAGCCAGCGCACAGCTTATCGTGCCGGAACATTTAACAGATCGTACCGTGGACATTGAATTAGACGGTGTGAAAAAGGAAATGAAGATTTACAGCGGATTAAAAACAGGCCAGCAGGTTGTGCTGATCCGGCAGCAGGGCGGTCAGAAGTTTTTAGTTGCAGACAGGGTGGTGTGACATGATTCCGGCAGTTAACAGTTTAAAAGAAATCGAGGTAACAGAACAGCCGTCTTTATGTCATCACATGATCCGGGAAACGTGCAATGTTGTAGGCGAATGTGATGGTTTGGAAGCAGTAAAACAGGCAATTTACAATATCCTGAACACAGAGCGGTATCGTTACATTATTTTTTCATGGAACTATGGTGTGGAATTGCAGGATCTGATCGGTAAGCCGATGGATTATGTCATGGTGGAAGTGGAACGGCGGATTACGGAGGCTCTGACACAGGATGACCGGATAGACTCGGTAGATAATTTTGAGTTTGAAGTGCACAGAAAAACGCTGATCGCTAAATTTACCGCGCACACGAAATATGGAAATGCAAAGATTGAGAAGGAGGTGGACGTGTAATGTATGAAGATCAGACATTTGATGTGATTTTACAGCGCATGTTGTCCCGTGTGCCTGAGACAATGGATAAAAGGGAGAGTTCGCCAATCTATGCTGCACTGGCACCGGCAGCAGTGGAACTGACGTCTATGTATATTGCATTTGACTGCATGCTGGCAGAGACATTTGGAGACACGGCATCAAGGGAATATCTGATCCGGTTATGTGCGGATCGCGGTATTACGCCAAAGAAAGCAACTCAGGCAGTACTTGAGTTAGAAACCGATGTGGAGGTTACGGACGGAAAAAGATTTACTGGCGGGGAAAATACCTATATCGTTACAGCTCCCGGACAGGTCACCTGTGAGCAGATCGGTACGGTCGGAAATGAATATACGGGAGATGTTCTGCCAATCGAATATATTTCCGGTCTCACGACTGCAAAGATCGCGAGGGTTTTGATCTATGGAGAAGCGGAAGAAAGTACGGAATCCCTGCGGCAGAGGTATTTTGAATCGTTTGAGGAAAGGGCATTTTCCGGTAATGTAAAAGATTATCGAAACAAAACGCTTGCACTGGCGGGAGTCGGAGCAGTCAAAGTGATACGGACGTGGAATGGTCCCGGAACAGTGAAACTTGTTATTTTAGACAGTGCACATGGAAAAGCTACGGATACATTGATATCTGCAGTCCAGAAAGAGTTTGATCCAAACGGTGATGGCATGGGGGACGGGCTAGCGCCGATCGGGCATGTGGTTACGGTCGAGACGGTGAAAGAGTCAGTGGTAAATATTGCGACGAATATCATTTTTGACAGTGGTTATGGATTGAACGAATGCAAAGCATTGATCGAGGATGCAATTAAAAAGTACATTTTATCGTTGCGGCAGGACTGGGAGAATCAAAATCATTTAATCGTGAGAATTGCGTCATTGGATGCGGCTATCATGGGAGTGAAAGGTGTGCTTGATGTGACGGGAACAACTATCAATGAAAGCACAAAAAATCTTGAATTAACAGAATACGAGATTCCGGTCATGGGGGTGGTTACTTATGGAGAATAGATATATCAATCTTAAGGAGCTACTCCCTTTGTATTTACAGGAATATAGTGAACTGGCTGAAATTATGAATACGGAAACACCGGAGTTTCGATTATTGGAATCCAGACATAACAGGATGATCGATAACCGGTACATTATATCCTGTGACGAAGAGGGAATTGCCCGGTTTGAAAAGATTCTTGGAATGACGCCGAAAAGTGATGATACGCTCGAAGATAGAATCTTCCGGTGTCTGACCAAATGGAATGTGTGTCTGCCGTATAACTATGCTTTCCTTGAAAGAAAATTAAAGGAATTGTGTGGTACAGAGTACGCAATAGACTTTGATATTCCCGGTCAGACAATGATCGTTAAAATCGGTATAGCGCAGAAAAATCAATATGATTCTGTGGTGGATATTTTAGACGAAATCGTGCCATGCAATATTTTGCTTAACACAGAACTGCTTTACAACCAGTACAGGAGTTTAAAACCATATCCGCATATTATACTGGGGCAGTTTACACACTGGGAATTGAGAAACATCAGTATTCCGAAGAATCTGAGTTCGAAGGTAGAAAATATCGCGAATTATACAATGGAAGAATTATCGCGGTTTACAGTGGAACAGGTTGCAGAAATCGGACTGAGAAAGAGAGGATAACATGAAATTTACAGATATTTTTAAATTCAAGCTGTTTGAAAGAACAGATCCGGTGGATATGAAAACCGTGAATGAGAATTTTGAAAGTGTAGAAAAACTTTTTAAGGGATTGGATCAGGTAGACAACACATCGGATTGTGATAAAAATGTAGCATCAGCTAAAAAAGCGGAATGTGATGGAAATGGAAAGAACATTTCCGAAACATATTTAAAGAAAACGGCAGTTGCCAACAATAACACTACCACGGAAGCAGGTTTTGCCCTTGATGCAAGACAGGCAAATCCGAATGTGGATGGAAGTCTGGCAAAACAGATCAGTGCACTAAACAGCGGTTTAGCAAATAAGTCGTATATAAAAATTATAAAAGGTGACTGGTCTGGACTTATGGGGACTCTTACACCATTATTCGATACTAGCGACAAAGTAATTAATCTGATCGCACATAATGAACTTAACGACACCTATCCTGCTGTACGTGTTGGTCGGGCTGATGCAGATCACGATGGTAATGATATTCCGACCACATATTTAAAGAAATCCGACGCCAAAACCATGTTCAATACCGGATACCGTCAGGTAAGCAGTAACGAATTTAATAAATACTTCTCCGATGTATGGAGTTATGTAGGCGCGGACGGCTTATCTATTGATTCCGGAACATGGCTGGTAAATTATTACTGTTGGGTTTCTGAAAGTTCTGCCGTGGATGTTATATCATTAAAAAGTACCGTCGATCAGGCGATTGGAATCACCGCCCCAAACAACGGAAACGGTGGCACGTGGCTGACCATGCATGAAATAATATCTGGTAAGGCAATTACCAATTTAAAATTTTTAATAAAAGTACCAAAAGCTGTGACATTTGGACAGATCAGTACAAAGATAACTGCTATAAAACTGTGTTAAATATTAAATATATAAAACGCAGACCTTAATCCTTATTGTCTGATAAGCTTGTGAAAAAACGTAAAATGAATATGGGACGTTATAATAAGTTGCTGAACCGACTATAACACCTATGTTATCTGAACCATTGCCAGCCATGGAGGCATCGTTGTGTGGACCGCCGCAGATAAAACCGCCAAGAATTGTGTGCCCCTGTGCTATTAAATTATCAATTTCAGTGGTTTTTCCGCCGACATATCCCCAATAGGTATATTTAGGGAAAAATGCTTTACCTTCATTGGTAGTAACGCCTCCGAACTCTATAACAATGGATTTCACCTTGCTTTTTTCAATAATATTATCAACCTCTGTCTGCGTATAATATTTCTTTAAACCGCTGTTTTACGAAAAATAATAAGAAAGAAGGAAAATTTATGAAATTAAAAACCGCAAAAACCACATTAACCATTGAAACCATCAATCATGCTGATGGAAAATTAAACATTGATTTCACAGACGAAAGAACCTGTGAGGAGCTGCAGGAGATTTTCTCTGACAAAGAAAGTATTACTGTATTGAATGTTTACACAGACGATGATGAATTAACATCTGTTATCCCAGGATATGTTGTTTTAGAGCAGATCATTTTACAGGATGACAGGAAAACAGTCGTACTGGGAAAGGAAAAGGACGATGCAGAGAAAAGAATCACAGCAGTATCAGAAAGCCTGGCTGAAAATGTAACAAAGACAGCCGAAAACACAGACAGCATTGAAAAACAGAGAGCAGATATTGACTATATGGCTATGCAGATGGAGGTAAGTTTAGATGAGTAAGAATTATGAAAAAGTAAAAAATTACTATGACAAAGGACTGTGGAATGAGAACCGTGTATATCATGCTGTAGGTAAATGGATCACGCCGGAGGAATATGAGCAGATCACAGGCAAAGTATACACAGAAGAGGAGGATGCCTGATGAGCCAGACAGAAAACTATGGATTTAATATCCCGGAAGAAAATGAGTTCTACGATATGGAACTGGAAAATGAAAATTGGAGAAAGTTAGATGCTGTGCTTAAGGAGATCAGCGATAAGCTGGATGCAGTAAAGACAACTGAATAATCTAAAGCGCCTAAGAGCCGATTACATGACCGTGTGTTGTGTAGCCGGCTCTTTTGCATAAAGCCTACGGGCAGAAAGAGAGGAAAAAGAAAATGAAAGAATTTGACAAAGTAAACGTGATTTATGGAGTAATTGCCACGATGGGGGTGGCACTGTTTGGGAAGTACTGGTTCCTGTTTTTTGGATTTCTGGTATTAAATGCGGTTGATTACATTACCGGATACTGCAAGGCGAAGTTCTACAAAAAGAATGAGTCCAGTGCGATCGGCGCAAAGGGAATCTTAAAAAAAGTGTGGTACTGGATTGTAATTGGTATGGCATTTTTTGTTTCGATGAGTTTTGTACATATGGGGGAGATCATCGGTATTAATCTTTCGTTTGTGCAGCTCTTTGGATGGTTCACGCTGGCAACATATTTGATTAATGAGGTTCGCAGCATTTTGGAAAATCTGGTTGAAATGAATGTAAGGGTACCGGCGTTTTTGATTGCCGGACTCGATGTGACACAGAAATTACTTGACACCAAAACAGAGATTAAGGAAAGCGAGGAATAATTATGGCAAATAGAAGAATCGGACAGGCTGGTCTTGCACTTATTAAACAGTTTGAAGGCTGCCGGCTGATAGCCTATCAGTGTTCTGCAGGTGTGTGGACCATTGGATACGGTCATACAGTGGGCGTATACAAAGGGATGAAGATCACACAGAAAAAGGCGGAGGCCTATCTGTTGCAGGACGTGGCGAAGTTTGAAAAGTATATTAATAATCCGTCCTATGTCCCGTTTACGGCTCAGCTTAACCAGAATCAGTTTGATGCACTGGTCAGCTTTGCTTTCAACTTGGGACAGGGCAATGTGAAAAAACTGTGTACGGGCAGAACGATCAATCAGATCCCGTCAGCAATGCAGCAGTACTGTAAGGCTGCCGGTAAAACATTACCGGGATTACAGCGGAGAAGAAAAGCCGAGGCGGCTCTTTATAATAAGAGAGTAAAGAGTTGTACCGGTGTAACCACTACCACAGTGAAAGAAACGGAGGATTATAACATGAATACAATTAAAAAAGGCAGCAAGGGCAATGCAGTTAAGGTATGGCAGATCATTATCGGTACGACGGCGGATGGCATTTTCGGTAGCGGCACGGAGAACATGACAAAGACTTGGCAGAAGAACCATGGACTGATGGCTGATGGAATTGTTGGAAAGAACTCTTGGAAAGTGGGGTTAGAATCGTTATAAAAATTGCAGCTTATTTGAATGAGAGAGCCGGTGCGGAGAAATCTGTACCGGCTTTTGACATGCAAAGTGTGCAATATATAAGGGCTGCATTGATTTTGCAACACGTAGTATGAAAAATATTTGTTTATATTGCATATAGAACAAATGTTCTAAATATGATATTATAACAGCATAAAAAATAGCCCGGGACGTTGGGACGAAACCGAGCTATCTGACTTAATTAAGTTGTATATAATATAACATATTACGACAAATTTCTCAAGTTTTTCTTGTGTATTTATACTGCTGTAGTATAATGAAAGAAAAACGTTGGGAGCGTGAAAATATGGCGAAAAAAAATGAAACAATAACGAGAAATTTTTATTATTATGATTTAGCGTTGTTTAATATGGTAGGAAGCGATATAAAACCTGTAAATAATCAACAGGAAAAATTTATTGAAATATTTAAATATGTAAAGAATCAAATAGGAAAAATAGAGAAAAGTACAGATAAAAGTGAAAAGAAAAAAATATTAAAAAATATTTCGGCAGAAACAGAAGATGGGGATTTAATATATGTAATAGTAGACAATATTACTAAAGAAGCAATAAAGTTTAGAATTGTGTTATGTAGAAATAATGCATTGCCATTTGTTGAAAATAATGGGGAATTGTCTTCCTTGACCGAATATTTGCCAAATGGATTTTCATTGGCAGAAATAACACATTGTGTTATTTTTCCAGAAGATGGTATAATGGGGGCGGAATATAACTATGCTGGTGCTAGGCCTTCGGTAATTAGTGATTATGTATCTTATGCATTAAAAAAGGTTGATTTTGCATTATGTAGACCGAAAATGAAATTTGATACTTTTAAACAGATTATAGATGGAAAACCTCTTGGATATTTTGAATTATCTGTAAAAAATACAAAAGAAATGAAAAATGCACTTAGAAGAAAAAAGGGACTGCTAGCAGGAATTACTTATAACGTTCCAGATGTTGATCAATATGAAATTTGTTTAGTTAGACGTATTACTAAAACAAAGGGTGGTTTTAATCCGTTGCTAACAAGAGATGAAATGCAGGATTTTATTTTAAATAATAGGGATGACATAAAAAGGTTTCGTATAGGATATGGAGCTAAAAAAGATGCTATTGATTTATTAAATGATAAAATGGTATGCAAAAAGAAAATGATAAAAACGGATAAAAGAACAATTAATTCTGAGGATGCATATTCTACTATAGTTCAATTTTACGGATCAAATGTTAAAGTATATGATTAGAAGGAAGTTGATTTTATGAAGAACAACAGACTCATTGTTAGTAGGGTGTTATATACGATTATTCCGATAGTGTTGTCTATTGTGATTAGTTTTGTAATATATAAAGAATGGGTAAGGAACATAAATATAAAGTTATTAAATATACAGGATGTCGTAGGAACAATTCTTGGAATATGGGGGACTTTATTCGGATTTGTTATCACGGCGATATCGATATTAATCGCTTTCAATGGAAGCAAATTTACGCAAGAACTAAGGGATAGTGGGCATTATCAAACTGTAATGTTTCTATATATTGTTACTTGTGTGATTATATTTGGCGCGATTTCATGTTTTTTGCCAATTTATATTTTTAATATAGCCTCGAAAAGAGTATTGGCAATCCTTATATTTTTTATGATAGAAACCATGATTATGTTTGGTATTGATATTTTGTTACTGTTTTTAATATTAAGAACAGTAACTATTGAAGGATGAGTAAAGTTAAATATAAGATTTACTGAAAGATTGTTCCAACCCAGCCCCCAGGGCTGGGTCTTTTCATTTCCAACCTCTCCATCCCAATTCCTCCGTCCCAATATCCGTCAACAGTCCCGCTACTTTATTATATGGCATACTATACCTCTGTGACAGATAACGGAACGATGCGGCCGCCTCTCCATCTGGTCCTCCATACTGACTGATGATGATCTGTGCGATTTTGGCATTGGGTCTTGTAATGTTGACTGGGAATTGTAAACGTTTTTCATAATTCCACATTAACAGTCACCTCCTTCCCATGGCCATGGATCCGATGCCCAACGCCAGTAATTATCAGGATTTGCGGTGTCGATGGTAAGCGGAGTATAATTTTGCGCATATGCACGCAGTGCAGTGCGTCTTAAGTCAGCATAGTGATTGAAATATTTTAAAGCTTCTTCATCGTCAGGATGCGTGTCGAGATATTCTGTGATTTCTACGACAGCAAAGCTGACCATATCGATCCAGTGGAGGAGTTGGGACTGATTCATCTGACTGATCATCATCGGCATCTACCTCCGTTTGCGGCTAAAAATGGTTTATCCAGTTCTGGAAAAATAGTCCCGGCACTGAGTGAACGATCCGGTTCATAAACAGTAGAAAAATGCTGCCAGGGGACGTATGCCATGGCGAGTACATAATCAGAAATGGTTCTTATATTTTCTGAACAGGAAACAGAATCTGCACAGGATGCAGATTCTGTGCAAAAGTCCAGACCTGCACGGTGTGCAGGATGTGAAACAGATAAACGGTCGCAGGAACGATTGCTGTTCCCGGACATAGGATAAGGTCTCATAATAAGTTATTCCTTTCAATATCAGGTTTACAATAAGATATGTAAAAATGATGATTTTGGTTCATTTAGCAGACATCATATAAAAAGGTAAAAAATGCGTATTATCAAATCGAAAAAGAGCGCAAAAAATGTTGAAAAATATCAAAATGAGTATAAAATAAAAGATATTGGTATTAAAACAGCAGAAGACAGAGAAGGGGAATAAGAATGAATAAAAGAATTGTTGCAGGTATGCTGTTTACGACGGTTGTGTGTATGACGTTAGGAGGCTGCGGCTTCACAGCTGATAAAGAAAATGTAAAGAATAGTGGTGCTGTGGAATCGGTAATGCCGGGAGCAGAAGTATCTACGGAGATGACAGAAAGAGATGCTGAGGCGGATAATGGTGTGGTACAGCTTAAAGTATGGTCGGAAGAAGACAACTTCGACATGTTAAACCAGATGATAGACAGCTTTGAACAGAAATATGCAGGACAGGCAAAGTTTGAGATTACATTGGAACAAAATGCTGATTCTGATACAAAGGATATTCTTTTGGGAGATATTCATAACGGGGCGGATGTTTTCCCGTTTGCGGATGATCAGCTTTCTGCAATGGTTGCCGCTGGTGCATTATATCCGGTGCCAAATGCAGAAGAAGTAAAGAGTGCGAATTTAGAAGAGTCAGTTTCTGCTGCATCCATTCATGATATCTTATATGCTTACCCAATGACGGCAGATAACGGATACTTCCTTTATTATGATAAAAATGTTCTTTCCGATGAAGATGTCCAGACGATGGACGGCATGTTAGAAGCACTGAATGCTGCGGGCAAATCATTTTCCATGGAGTTTAATTCGGGCTGGTATCTGTATACATTTTTTGGTAATACGGGTCTGGAGTTTGGTATTAATGATGATGGCGTGACAAACTACTGTAACTGGAATGCCACAGATGGTGCAATTAAAGGCGTTGATGTGGCACAGGCCATTTTAAATATCACAACCAATCCGGCATTTATCAGCCAGCCGGATGGAGATTTCATTACAGGAGTACAGAATGGTACGGTTAGTGCGGGAATCAGTGGCGTATGGAATGCAGTTTCAGTCAGGGAAGCATGGGGCGATAATTACGGAGCCGTAAAACTTCCAACTTACACGGTGGCAGGACAGCAGGTACAGATGTCTTCTTTTACCGGCTATAAAATGATGGGCGTGAATGCATATTCCAAATATCCGGAATGGGCAGCAAAACTTGCAGACTGGCTTACAAATGAGGAAAACCAGACAATCCGTTTTGAAGAGAGAAATCAGGGACCTTCGAATACGAATGCAGCAGCTTCGGATGCAGTAAAACAGGTGCCGGCAATCCAGGCAGTTATTGCACAATCAGAATTTGGTAAACTGCAGCGGGTTGGAAACAGTTACTGGGATGCATGTTCTGCATTTAGTGATACGATGGCAGCTGGTAACCCATCCGGTCAGGATCTGCAGGAAATTATGGATACACTTGTTGAAGGAATAACAGCATCCGCAGCAAAATAAAGGATAGGAGACAGATCACATTATGAAAAAACAGGGACGTTTCAGCACGAAAATGATCATATTGATTCCGGTGTTTGTTATTGGAATTATATCTATTATTTCGAGTGTTCTGGCAGTAAAAAATATTCGTAAGGTTAATGAGAATGCAACACAGATTGCGAATGGTTATATGGTCTGTATCGCAGATTTGGGATCAATTCAGATAGAAACAGAAAAGATTCATCGGCTTGGATTGTCACATATTGTAGCAACAGATCTTGACTCAATGATCTCTCTTGTAGATGTCATACGTTCAGAACAGACGGTGCTTGATGAGTATCTGTCAGATTTTGAACAGTTTATAGATGATTCAGACCGCGAAAATTACGAGGCGATATTGTCAAATTATGAAGGTTTGAAATATGAAAATGCAAATCTTATGGCATACAGCGCCAATGGAAACAAAGAGGCTGCGTATGCTTTGGCAAACGGTGCAATTTCAGAGTATGCAGACAAGATAGATCAGAATATTACAGCAATCCAGGAAGTGGTAAATAATAATGCAGATACGGCAAAGCAGCAATTGACCAAGGTATATAAGTATTCTTTGACGGTCAGCTTCGTTACGATTGCTGTCAGCATGGCATCTTTGCTGTTTGCGGTATTTTCTGTACTGAAGATGGTAATCGTACCACTTTCTAAAACGAAGAATGAGATCAATGAGATTATTGATGGTATAGACAGAAGAGAAGGAGACCTGACCAGACGAGTAACCATTATGGAGAATCAGGAAGTGGCAGCAGTCGGCAGTGGCATTAACCTTTTCATGGGAAAATTACAGGATATTTTTAAAACGATCATTCATAATTCAAAACGTATGGAAACGGTAGTCAATGAAGTCCGTGAAAGTGTTATGACATCAAACAGCAGTGTGTCTGATCTGTCTGCATTAACGGAGGAACTTTCAGCTACCATGCAGGAGATGTCAGATAATGCTTCTTTGATCAATTCCAATACGGAATCTGTTGCGGGAGAGGTAAATCAGATTGCGGAGCGTACAACTGAGATTAATAATTATACGAAGGAAATGAAAGGTCATGCGGATTCCATGGAATCTGCTGCGCGTTCTAATATGGAATCTACCGGCACGAAAGTCAATGAGATTCTTGAGGTATTAAACAGGGCGATTGAGGACAGTAACAGTGTAAATCAGGTAAATAGCCTGACGGATGATATTTTGAATATTGCAAGCCAGACAAACCTGCTTGCATTAAATGCGTCTATTGAAGCAGCCAGAGCAGGGGATGCAGGACGCGGTTTTGCTGTTGTTGCAACAGAGATCAGTCAGCTTGCAGCTGCCAGTCAGGAAGCTGCAAACCGTATCCAGCAGATCAACAGTGTTGTGACTCAGGCAGTGCATAATTTAGCAGACAATGCAAATGGACTGGTACAATATATGAACGAGTCGATTCTCCCAGAGTTTGAAGAATTCGTAACGGCCGGAAGTGAATATAAAAATAAGGCGACCTACATAGAGAATGTCATGAACGAGTTTGAATCAAAGACAGATTCGTTGAAGAATACAATGGTTGAAATACAAAAGTCCATCAATACGATCGCACATGCCATCGAGGAGGGCGCAAAGGGAGTCAGCAATGCAGCAGACAGCACGCAGGTGCTGGTTACGGATATGGAAAATATCTCGAACCGTATGGATGAGAATTTTGAGATTGCAACCGATTTGAAGAAAGAAACTGCAATATTTACCAAAATATAATGTCGGCAAAGTATCTAATAATAAAATAATAGCTTGGCAGCGCAGGGACAGGAGAAAAATCCTGTCTCTGTTTTCAATTTGTAAGCTTGTCAGGCAGAAAAAATTGTTATATAATGACGTGTACGGCGTTTGAAAATCTTTTCCGGATTATAAAACGGAAAATGAGAATACAGGAGGAAAACAAACAATGAGCAAAGTAAGAACAAGATTTGCACCAAGTCCTACAGGAAGAATGCATGTGGGAAATCTGCGTTCTGCATTATATGAGTTTTTAATTGCCAAACATGCGGGCGGAGATTTTATGCTTCGTATCGAAGATACGGATCAGGAGCGTTTTGTGGAAGGTGCAGTTGATATCATATATCACACATTAGAGGAAACAGGTCTGGTTCATGATGAGGGACCGGATAAGGATGGCGGTTATGGTCCTTATGTGCAGAGTGAGCGTATGAAGACCGGCATCTACATGAAATATGCCAAAGAATTAGTAGAAAAAGGCGAAGCATACTACTGCTTCTGCGACAAGGAGCGTTTAGAGTCCTTAAAAACAGAAGTGGACGGTAAAGAGATCATGATATATGACAAACACTGTCTGCATTTAAGTAAAGAAGAAGTGGAGGCAAATCTTGCTGCTGGCAAACCGTTTGTCATCCGTCAGAACATCCCGAACGAGGGAACAACGACCTTCCATGATGAGTTATACGGAGATATCACGGTGGATAATGCAGAACTTGATGATATGATCCTGATCAAATCCGATGGATATCCGACCTATAATTTTGCAAACGTGGTTGACGATCATACCATGAACATCACACATGTGGTACGTGGAAATGAGTATCTTTCCTCTTCGCCGAAATACCAGCGTCTGTATGATGCATTTGGCTGGGAATCACCGGTTTACATCCATCTGCCGCTGATCACGGATGAAAACCACAAGAAACTTTCTAAGAGAAGCGGACATTCTTCTTTTGAAGATCTATTAGAGCAGGGATTTTTAAGTGAAGCAGTTGTAAACTATATCTCACTGCTTGGCTGGAGTCCGGAAGATAACAGAGAAATTTTTACCTTAGATGAGCTGATCAAAGAATTTGATTACCACAGAATCAGCAAATCACCGGCAGTTTTTGATTACACAAAGTTAAAATGGATGAATGGCGAATACATCAAAGCTATGGATTTTGACAGTTTCTATGAAAAAGCAGAGCCATATATCCGCGAGGTGATCACAAAGGATCTTGATTTAAAGAAGATTGCAGCAATGGTAAAAACCAGAATCGAAGTATTCCCGGATATCAAAGAGCATATTGATTTCTTTGAGGCACTTCCGGAATATGATGTAGCAATGTATACACACAAGAAGATGAAGACAAATGCGGAAACTTCCTTAAAAGTATTAAAAGATGTACTTCCTCTGTTAGAGGCACAGGAAGATTACAGCAATGATGCATTATATGCCACATTGTTAAAATATGTGGAAGAGACCGGCGTGAAGAACGGTTATGTTATGTGGCCGATCCGTACGGCTGTTTCCGGCAAACAGATGACACCGGGCGGAGCGACAGAGCTGATGGAGGTACTTGGAAAAGAAGAGTCCATTGCCCGCATCAAAAAAGGTATTGAATTATTAGAGCAGTAAGAGTTTTTTATCAGGCAGGGAGATTTTCAATTTCCCTGCCGTTTCAAATCTATGAATTGAGGTAATCTATGAGCTTTAACGCATCACAGACACGGGCAATCCATCACAAAAACGGACCGATGCTCGTTCTTGCCGGACCGGGTTCCGGAAAAACCCTTGTAATCACAGAACGTACAAAATATCTGATCGAAGTGTGTGGGATAGATCCGGCACAGATCCTTGTCATTACGTTTACAAAAGCTGCGGCAACGGAGATGAAGCGAAGATTTCAGCGGAAAATGAACCGGTCATGTCCGGTGACATTTGGCACATTTCATGCAGTTTATTTTGCCATTTTAAAACATGCATATAATTACAGCGCAGACAATATTGCCAGGGAGGAACAGCGCTACCAGTGTATGCGTGAGATCATAGCGAAAGAACATCTGACCTATGAGGATGAGACGGAGTTTATCACATCTCTGTTAGGGGAGATCAGTCTGGTCAAAAATTCCGGGATAGAAATCGCCAACTATTATTCGAAAAACTGTGCGGAGACCGTGTTCCGAAAGGTTTATCGCCAATATCATGAATTTTTGTACAAAAACAGACTGATTGATTTTGATGACATGTTAGTATACACGAAGGAACTTTTTGAACAGCGTGCCGATATCCTTGCCGCATGGCAGAATAAATACCGCTATATTTTGATCGATGAGTTTCAGGACATCAACCGGATCCAGTATGACATTATAAAAATGTTAGCGGGTGAGCGGAAAAATCTGTTTATCGTGGGGGATGATGACCAGTCGATCTACCGTTTCCGGGGCGCGAAGCCGGAGATCATGTTACATTTTAAAGATGATTATCCGGAGGCGGAGACGGTTCTTTTAGATGTGAATTACCGTTCCGTAAAAAACATTGTGACAAGTGCCGGATATCTCATCGGCCACAATAAGGAACGCTTTCAGAAAAAAATAGAGGCGGCGGATCAGGGGGATATCCCGGTTGAATGGCAGTTGTTTGAAAGCCAGCGCAAAGAAAATGCAAGAATCATCTGGGATATTCAGGAGGCGGTGGAGAAAGGCGCAAAATATGAAGAATTTGCAGTGCTTTTCCGCACCAATACACAGCCGCGACTTCTGATGGAACAGCTGATGGAGTATAATATTCCATTCCGAACGAGAGATACCGTGCCGAACTTATACGAGCACTGGATCGCAAAAGATATTTTTGCATACATAAGGATTGCGATGGGAAGCAGGGAACGCAGGGATTTCCTGCAGATCATGAACCGTCCGAAACGCTATATCAGCCGGGAATCGCTAGACGAGGAGACCGTGGCATTTGATGTGTGGGAGTGGTACTATGAGGAACAGCCGTGGGTGGCAAAGCGCATCGAAAAATTAGAGGGCGATATCCGTATGTTAGAGAGATTAAGTCCGTATGCGGCGATCAATTACATCCGGAAGGCAATCGGATATGATGAGTTTTGTACAGAATATGCGGATTACAGACGTATCAAAGCGGATGATCTGTTTGATGTTTTGGATGAGCTCCTGGATGCAGCGAGGGAATATAAGACTTATGATGCGTGGTTTGACCACATTGAAAATTACACAAAAGAGCTGCAGGAATTTTACCGCGTGCAGAATCAGAACCCGAACAGTGTTGCGTTAGCAACATTACATAGTGCAAAAGGTCTGGAATATGAAAATGTCTATATCATTGACGTCAATGAGGGTGTCATGCCATACAAAAAAGCAGTGCTGGAACCGGAAGTGGAAGAAGAGCGAAGGATGTTTTATGTAGGAATGACGAGAGCAAAAAAAAATCTGCATCTTTTTTCAGTCAGACAACTGAACCATAAAGATGCAGAAATTTCCCGTTTTATCAAAGAAGCGCAGCCACCGGAAAAGAAGAAGGATTAATCATCCATCTCCTCGAAGGCTGCCTCGTCTAAAAGTTCGTCAAAACGGTCGGATACAGCTTCGTATTCTTCATCGTCCTCAATGTTATCAAGGGAAGGATTGCCTTCGCTGTCTTCAGAATAACGATAAATAAATACTTCGCCTTCCTCGTTTTCCTCGCCATTTTCATCCAATGGAAGAAGTGCGATGTAATCGCGTTCGCCAATTGTAAAAATGGTAAGAATTTCGCATTCTACCTGACTTCCGTCGTCAAGATCAAGGGTTACAACGATATCTTCATCGTCATTGTTCTGGTTGAAATCGCTCATGCCGATACCTCTCTTTTTTATAGTGGTCCTAATAAAGACAATGACATCATAACATAATCGGATGTGATTGAACATATTTTTCTATACAAAATGTGAAAAAAAAGGTATACTATTTTTATTAGAAAAAGATACTGGGGTACGATAGAAAAGGTGGCAGACAGCATGGATTACACGATCAGAGAAGGCAATTATGAAAAGTTAGGAGTACAGAAAAAGGATGATGCAGTGATTTTTACGTTCGAAGGGGAAAAAGAAGAGAACTGCAGCATTCTTTTTTATGGGAAAAAAGCAGAACCTGTCTGCAAAATTTTAGTACCGGAGGAATATTGCCGGGGATCCGTGCGTTCTGTGGCCGTAACCGGTAAGTTATGGAAAAATTTAAGATACAATTATGAGATAAACGGAAAAATCATTACGGATACCTATGCAACCCGTATTATCGGCAGGGAAAAATGGAATGACAAAACCCGCAGTGAGAAGGATTATTTTATCTGTGGCGGTGCATATCCGCAGGCATTTGACTGGGAAAACGACAGACAGCCGGAGATTAAACGGCAGCAGATGGTTATGTATAAACTGCATGTGCGGGGATTTTCCATGGAGGATACATCCTGTCCGAGAAAAGAACGGGGGACATTCCGAGCGATTACAGATAAAATCCCATATCTGAAAAAACTTGGCATTACGACCATAGAGCTGATGCCTGCCTACGAGTTTGAGGAACAGGTGATCCCAAAGAAAACGGTACTGCCGGATTACCTTAAGTGGGAAAGTCACGGAGAAGATCTGATCAAACCGGAAAGTGTACAGCCGGTAGAAAAGATTAATTACTGGGGGTATGTTCCCGGCAATTATTTTGCACCGAAGGCATCCTACAGCAGCAGTGCAGATGCAGCGTCTGAGTTTCGGGAACTGGTACATACACTGCATGAGAACGGCATGGAATGTGTGATGGAATTTTATTTTGCGCCGGGGATGAACCAGAATGTGATTTTAGATGCACTTCGGTTCTGGGTTCGTGAGTATCATGTGGATGGATTTCATCTTCAGGGGGATTCACTGCCTGTTACGGCGGCGGCACAGGACCTTCTGCTCAGCCGGACAAAGCTGTTTTATACACATTTTGATCCGATCCTTTTGGAAAATGCAAAAAAATATCATCATTTATATGTATACAGTGATGAATACCTGTACCCGGCGAGAAAAATGCTGAACCATATGGAAGGAGACCTTAACGAGTTTTTCTGCCAGCAGAGAAAGCAAAACAGCGTGGAAGGGTTTGTCAATTACATTACTAATAATAATGGATTTACATTGTGGGATCTGTTTTCCTACTGTGAAAAACACAATCTGGAGAACGGGGAAGATAACTGTGATGGAAACAGTTTCAATTACAGCAGTAACTGTGGCGTGGAGGGAAATACCAGAAAAAGATACATTGATAATCTGCGGAAAAAACAGGTTAGAAATGCATTGGCAATGGAGTTTCTGGCACAGGGTGTTCCATTGGTTTTAGGGGGCGATGAGTTCTTAAACTCACAGCAGGGTAATAACAATGCCTACTGTCAGGACAATAAGACCGGCTGGCTGAACTGGAAGAAACAAAAGAAGGAAACATGGCTGGCTGAATTTATAAAAAATCTGGCAGATTTCCGCAGGGAGCATCCGATCATCTCATCAGAACATCCGATGGAATTAAATGATTACGGCAGGAAAGGTTTCCCGGATCTTTCCTATCATGGGGAGAGCGCATGGATCTCTTCAATACCGGCTGACAGACAGGCGGCGGGGATTCTGTATTGCGGCGAATATGAAAAGAAGACAGATCAGACACCGGATGATTATATCTATATCGGCTATAATTTTCATAGCGGTCTGTCGCATCTTGCGCTGCCGAAACTCCCGCAGAACAAGAAATGGTATCTTTTGATGACTACGGCAGCGGAAAATTCGTTCCTGCCGGAAAAAGAAATCCTCGAGGATCAGCATCTTTTAGCAATCGAGGGTCAGTCGATCAATATTGTAATTGGAATATAAAAGTAGTAAAGAGGGTAAAAGAACATGATAAAGGCATGGAAACATTTATGCACGATCCTGCATCACAAAAATCTGGTCCGGGCAGGCTGTTTTAAGATCGGACTTTATAAGCAGGGACTGCTGCATGACATGTCGAAGTATACACCGACAGAATTTCTGGTGGGATGCAAATATTATCAGGGGACAATGAGTCCGAATAACGCAGAACGTGAAGATAAAGGGTATTCTGCGGCATGGCTTCACCATAAAGGACGAAATAAACATCATATGGAGTACTGGATTGATTATGGGGTCGGTGATGGAAGAGATGGACAAAAAACACATCGCGGGATCTGTGGCATGAAGATGCCGATTAAGTATGTAGCGGAGATGTATGTGGACCGCGTTTCTGCATCAAAGAATTATCAGCGTGATAAATTCAAACTGGACAGTCCGCTCCAGTATTATCTGAAGGGCAGAAAATATTATATTTTAAATGAAGACACAAAAGCCATGCTGGAATTATTACTGGTGATGCTGGCGGTAAAAGGGGAAGATGAAGTGAATCATTTCCTCAAATATGAGGTATTAAAGGGAAAAGTTCCCTATGAAAAAGAATACCTCATAAATCTCAGGAAAAATCTGGAAAAAGGCAGTGCATATCATCTGGAAGAGGAGCAGTGAGAACAAAAGATTCTCCTGTGATGGGATGCGAAAACGTTAAGCGGTAGGAGTGAAGTGCCTGCCGCTTTATTGTTGTGTCCGTCGGATTGTAAAGAAAATCCCCGATCAGCGGATGCCCAATTGATTTTAAGTGAACACGGATCTGATGGGTACGTCCGGTCTCTAAATGCAGCGATAACAGGGACAATCCGTCATGATAAGCAAGACGTCTGTAATGCGTGATGGCGCGTTCTCCGTTTTCAAAGTCAATCTGCCGTTCGATTGTCGATCCGGCAACACGTCCGATCGGAGCATCAATCGTTCCGGATTCGGGTGTTTTTCCGGAGGCAATGGCAATGTATTCTCTCGATATTTCACGTCTGGCTGCCGCGGTACTTAAAATAGCGGAACTTAACATGTGCTTTGCGATCAGAGTGAGTCCGGTCGTGTCACGGTCAAGGCGGTTGACGCAGCGGAAAGTATATGGAATCTCCTGGTCATTGTAATAGCCGCATACGGCATTTGCAAGCGTATGATCGTAATGATTCAGAGAAGGGTGAACGGGCATTTGAGCCGGCTTGTTTACGGCGAGGATATCCTCGTCCTCATAACAGATCGAAAGCGGCATGGAGACCGGTAAAATGTGCGCGGAGGAAGTGCTTTCTTCCAAGCGGATAAAAAGTTCATCTCCGGCGGATAACTTTGTGCGCATATAAGCCCATATGCCGTTTAACAGAACACTTTCGGGTGTTTTTTTCAGTTGTACAAATACTGCATTGGGATAGCCTTTTAATGAAAGGTATTCCCGAATAGTAAAGGAGTCGTATTCCGGTTCTATCCGGTATGTGAATTGTCGAATCATACGGACATTATATAATAAAACTTAGGAAAAATAAATGGGGAAAAGCACGCACACCCTGGTCAAAACATAGAATGTATTAATAAAGCTTTTAAGGTGCGTTTTGAAAACATTCTTATCCCCACTTACGCCAGAGCAGGAAAACGAATGCCTGAAAAAATTAAAAAAAGGTAGCCTTGAAGCAAGAAATGAACTGACACTTCATAACATGCGGCTGGTTGCACATGTTGCAAAAAAATATCAGAATTCGGAAGAAGATATGGAAGATCTGATCTCGATCGGAACGATAGGACTGATGAAAGCGATCGCAACCTACAAGGAAGATTACGGGAGCAGGCTTGCAACTTATGCAGCCAGGTGTATCGACAATGAACTTCTGATGTATTTTCGCGCAAAAAAGAAAGTGTCGCGTGAAGTATCATTATATGAACCGATCGGTATGGATAAAGAGGGAAACCAGATCCATCTGCTTGATATTGTAGAGAGTGAGGAGCCGGATGTTGTGGAGATGATGGAACGTACAAGACAGATTGAAAAGCTGCTTGGACTGGTTCCAAAAGTGCTGCAGGAACGGGAACTGTATATTATTGTACACCGGTACGGATTATTTGGAAATAAGGCGATGACGCAGAGGGAAATTGCTTCCGCGGTTGGAATTTCGCGTTCTTACGTTTCGCGTATTGAAAAAAAGGCGCTGGATAAATTAAAAAAAAGTTTTTGCGAATAAGGTTGTACTTGCTACTATGAATGTGTTATACTTAGGCGACGGCGGATGTCGCCGCCTTATGTTCGGATTTGTATAAAGTCTAGGAAACTGAGCACAGACTGCTCAGTTGTCAGATGCACCGGCTGGCATATGCTGGTGCAGATCAGTTGCAGCATTTCTGCTGTGATCATCAGATAAATCAGAGGAAAAATGAATAAAAAGGAGGAGTACGTTGTATAGTATTGTATCAACGGCAATCATACACGGGATCCAGAGTGTACCGATTTCTGTGGAAGCAGATGTGAGTGATGGTCTGCCTGTGTTTGAAATGGTAGGATTTCTTGCTTCGGAAGTGCAGGAAGCCAAAGAGAGAGTGCGTACAGCATTGAAAAACTGTGGCTTTGCCCTGCCTCCAAAGCATATTACGATCAATTTTACGCCTGCGAATATCAGAAAATCCGGTTCCGGGTTTGACCTTCCGGTTGCGGTGGCAGTCCTTACCGCATTCGGGTATATCAGACAGGAAATGGTCAGGGAATATTTTGTAGCGGGAGAGGTTGGACTGAATGGAAAAGTACAACCGGTAAATGGAATTTTGCCAATGGTGGCGGAGGCAAAAGAAAGAGGAATGAAAAAATGTATGGTTCCATGGAAAAATGCAGGAGAGGCGGCATTGGTATCGGACATGCAGGTATTTGCCGTAAAAAATCTTGCGGATGCTGTGAATATCTTAAACGGAAATGGAGAATATTTTGATACTCCATATAATATAGAAGAAATGCAGACAGGGAGGATATTGGACTTTGCGGATGTGAGCGGTCAGGAGCTTGTAAAACGTGCCTGCGAAACGGCTGTTTCGGGAATGCATAACCTGCTTTTTGTCGGTCCTCCGGGAGCAGGAAAAACAATGATCGCAGAGCGGATCCCTGGAATTTTACCTTCGTTAAATACAAAAGAACGCATGGAACTTTCTAAGATATACAGTGTCTGCGGACTTTTAGAGCACAAAAGGGGACTGATGCAGGAAAGACCTTTTCGCGCGCCGCATCACACGATCACACCGCAGGGGCTTGCAGGAGGTGGTGCGGTGCCAAAACCGGGAGAAATTTCACTGGCGCATAAAGGAATCCTGTTTTTAGACGAACTGACAGAATTTCAGCGGGAAACTTTAGAGATATTAAGACAGCCGATGGAGGAGAAAAAAATCTGTATAGCAAGGCTGAATGCAAGTTATGAATATCCGGCTGATTTTATGCTTGTGGCAGCAATGAATCCCTGCAAATGCGGGTATTATCCGGACATGCAAAGATGTACCTGTACATCGGCTGCGATTGACCGGTATCTGCGGAAGGTCAGCAGGCCGCTTTTGGACCGGATCGACATTTGTGTGGAAGTTCCACAGGTCAGATTTCGGGATCTTTACAATACCGGAAAAAGTGAAAAATCCGAAGAAATCCGAGCACGTGTTGTGCGCACGCAGGAAATACAAAAAATGCGGTATCGGGGAGAAAATTTTTGCTTTAACAGTCATATCCCGTCTTCGCGGATTTTTGAATATTGTAAACTTGACAAAAAACAGGAAATTTACATGGAACAAATGTATGACAAATTGAATCTGACTGCCCGCACGTACCATAAGATACTGCGTGTGGCGCGTACACTGGCGGATATGGATGAAAGCGAACAGATAAAAATGAGCCATTTAAACGAGGCGCTTTGCTACAGAAATATTGATAAAAAATTCTGGGAGGGGATGGATTGATCAATTATGCATACTGGCTTTCTAATATACCGGGAATTGGAATACGCACCAGAAACAGACTGATCGGTGCAGCGGGAAGTGCGCGGGAAGTTTATGGACTGACAGAAAAACAGCTTCTTCTGATACCAGGGGTGGAAGAAAAGCATGCTGCAGGGATTATGGAGAGTAAAAAAAGAGATTATGATACAGAGTACGAAAGCATGGCGGAAAGAGGAATTTTCTTTTTGTCCAGAGAAGAACAGCTATTTCCACAACGTCTCACCGCGATTCCGGATGCACCGTACAGTCTGTATGTAAAAGGGACTATTCCACAGGAGTGGAATAATAAGACAGTGGCGATCGTGGGGGCACGCCGCTGTTCCGCTTATGGCAGATCAGTGGCAGAGAAGATCGCAGGAAGGCTTGCTGCATCTGGCGCGTGGGTTATAAGCGGCATGGCATCAGGGGTTGATGGCAGTGGACATACAGGTGCACTGCGTAAAAACGGATATACATGCGCAGTGTTAGGCTGCGGGGTAGATATCTGTTATCCGAAGTCAAACAGCAGAATATATCAGGAGATACTTGAAAAAAACGGTGCGATCATTTCAGAATATCCACCGGGTACAAATCCGTCTGCGCCACTTTTCCCGGCAAGAAACAGGATCATTGCAGGTCTTGCTGATGTGGTAGTGATCGTTGAGGCAAAAATAAAAAGCGGATCGCTTATTACAGCGGATTATGCGTTAGAACAGGGAAAGGATATTTATGCGGTGCCGGGGCGTATGTATGATGCTTTGAGTGAGGGGTGTAACAATCTGATAAGACAGGGGGCCGGGATCATTTCTGACGTAGATGAATTTTTAAAAGAACTCGAATTACAGGGGGAGATAAATACCGGAGAAGATAATTTGAAAAATTTATTACTTGAAAAAGATGAGCGACTGGTGTATAGTTGTCTAAGTTTACGACCGAAAAACGTCGGGGAGCTTTTAAAGAAGACTGGTATATCAGTGCCGGAAATGATGGACATTCTTGCCAGACTTCTGCAAAAAGGTTTTATTACCGAGACGGTTAAAAATTATTATATCAGAAAAATCTAAAAGAAATTGTTAGATATGACAATCCGTATAAGAAGAACAGGATTGTTGTCAGACGCAATAGGGATTGTGCGCATGGCGGACTGGTCTATTGTCAGAAATAAAAGGAGATGGATGCATGGCAAAGTATCTTGTTATTGTGGAGTCGCCCGCAAAGGTAAAGACAATAAAAAAATTTCTGGGAAAAAATTATGAGGTAGTAGCATCAAACGGACATGTGAGAGATCTGCCGAAAAGCCAGATGGGAATTGATATAGAGAATGATTTTGAACCAAAATATATTACGATTCGCGGAAAGGGAGATATTTTAGCAAAGCTGCGCAAGGAAGCAAAAAAAGCAGATAAAGTTTATCTTGCAACTGACCCCGACCGCGAGGGAGAGGCGATTTCATGGCATCTGAGCCAGGCACTGAAATTAGACGATAAAAATGCACAGAGAATCACTTTTAATGAGATTACACAGAATGCAGTGAAAGCATCCTTAAAAGAACCCCGTAAGATTGATATGAATCTTGTGGATGCACAGCAGACCAGAAGAATCCTGGATCGTCTGGTAGGATATGAGATCAGTCCGTTACTGTGGGCAAAAGTAAAAAGAGGACTTAGCGCCGGGCGTGTCCAGTCTGTTGCACTTCGCATTATCTGTGACCGTGAGGATGAAATTAACGCATTTATCCCGGAAGAATACTGGACACTGGATGCAGAATTATCTGTAAAAGGAGAGAGAAAGACACTGCTCGCAAAATTTTATGGAGATGAGAACGGAAAACTTACGATTTCCAGTAAAGAGCAGGCAGACCGCATCATGGCAGAGATGCAGAAAGAGGAGTTTCATGTTTTAGAAGTAAAAAAAGGAGAACGTGTGAAAAAGGCCCCATTGCCATTTACAACCAGTACGCTGCAGCAGGAAGCATCTAAGGCACTTAATTTCCCAATTTCAAAGACTATGCGGATTGCACAGCAGTTATACGAAGGTGTTGATGTCAAAGGACAGGGAACAGTTGGTCTTATCACTTACTTAAGAACGGATTCTGTTCGTATTTCGGAAGAGGCAGATGCACAGGCGCGGGAATATATTGCCGGAAATTATGGTGAAAACTATATCGCAGGCGAAAAAACGACGAAAAAGAATGGTGCCAAAATACAGGATGCACATGAGGCAATCCGCCCATCTGATATTAACCGTACTCCGGTCATGGTAAAAGAGTCATTGTCGCGTGATCAGTTCCGCCTTTACCAGTTGATCTGGAAACGTTTTACGGCAAGCAGAATGGCGCAGGCGGTTTACGAGACAACGAACGTAAAGATCGGAGCAGGAGAATACCGGTTTACAGTGTCTGCATCGAAAATCGCATTTGACGGATTTATGTCGGTGTATACAAGTGATGACGATGAAAAAGCAGAGAATAATGTTCTGGTAGGTTCTATTGATGAGAATACAGTGCTTAATTTAAAAGAGTTTGATGAAAAACAGCATTTTACACAGCCGCCGGCACATTATACAGAGGCATCTCTGGTAAAAACATTGGAGGAACTGGGAATTGGACGTCCTAGTACCTATTCTCCTACCATCACAACATTGCTCGGCAGACGTTATATTGTCAAGGAAGCGAAAAATTTATATGTGACAGAACTTGGAGAAGTGGTAAATCAGATTATGAAAGAATCATTTCCAAGTATTGTAGATGAACATTTTACTGCAAATATGGAATCGCTGCTGGATGGAGTTGAGGAAGGCAATGTAAACTGGAAAACAGTGGTGCGTAATTTCTATCCGGATCTGGATGAGGCGGTAAAAGCGGCACAGAAAGATCTGGAAAAAGTAAAAATAGAAGATGAAGTGACAGATGTTATCTGTGATGTCTGTGGCAGGAACATGGTAGTAAAATATGGGCCGCATGGTAAATTCCTTGCGTGCCCGGGATTTCCGGAATGCCGGAATACAAAACCTTATCTTGAAAAAATCGGGGTTACATGTCCGAAATGCGGCAAGGAGGTTGTACTCCGCAAAACGAAAAAAGGCAGAAAATATTTCGGGTGTGAGGATAATCCGGAATGCGATTTTATGAGCTGGTCAAGGCCTGTTGCAGAGAAATGTCCAAAATGTGGCGGTTATATGGTGATTAAAGGAAACAAAATTGTATGTGCAGATGAACAATGCGGTTATGTGACAGATCGTAAAAATGTTGAAAAAGATTCCGAATAATGAAATAATTTTATGGAAAATATATTAGAATATTGAATTTTCAGAATTAACGTGATAAAATATAAGATATCATGAAAGACATATATGTAGTCAGGAGGCACGTATTATGAGTGTTCAGTTGTTAGATAAAACAAGAAAAATCAATAAATTGCTTCACAATAATAATTCTTCCAAAGTGGTATTTAATGATATATGTGATGTATTAAAAGAAATACTGGAATCAAATATCCTGGTCATCAGTAAAAAAGGAAAAGTACTTGGAACAGGAGTACTTCAGGGTGTGGAAGAGATCAATGAATTGATTGTGGACGAGGTAGGAGGTTTTATCGACCCGCTTTTAAATGAACGTTTGCTTGGAATCCTGTCCACAAAAGAAAATGTGAATCTTGAAACACTTGGATTTGTGGATGATGTAAAAAAATATACAGCAATCATCACACCGATTGATATTGCGGGAGAACGACTGGGAACATTATTTGTATATCGCGAGAACCGTCAGTATGATATAGATGACATTATATTGAGTGAATATGGAACAACGGTGGTCGGACTTGAAATGATGCGTTCTGTAAATGAAGAAAATGCAGAAGAGACAAGAAAAGTACAGATTGTAAAATCTGCGATCAGTACATTGTCTTTTTCAGAATTAGAGGCAATCACACATATTTTTGATGAGATGGATGGCAAGGAAGGGATCCTTGTTGCGAGCAAGATTGCAGACCGTGTTGGGATTACAAGATCTGTAATCGTAAATGCACTACGGAAATTTGAAAGTGCAGGTGTGATCGAATCAAGATCTTCGGGAATGAAAGGAACATACATCAAAGTATTAAATGATGTTGTGTTTGATGAACTGGACAAAATAAAGAAAGAGAATCATAAGAATAGTTAAAACAAAAAGGAATTTGTTATGTTATTTGTTAAACATAGCGGATTCCTTTTTGAGTCGTACACCTGAAAGTGGAAAGAATACAGATGAATGCCATTCGTTGTATGAAACCTGCTGTTTCATATCCCTAAATTTGAAAAATCGAATGATAAGATAAAAATCTTCTTGAAAAATTTTCATTTTCGGGGATGTTTTTGCGGAAACGCTGGTGTTTCATCTGAAGAAGATGCGCGCAAAAACGCGGAAAATGTCGAAAAAGAGAGAAATATGAAAGATAAGGACAAATTGTAGTACACCAAATCATAAAATAATACAAAATACGGGAAAAAACTACGAAAAAAAATAAAAAACTCTTGTGTTTTTTTTGAGATATTTTATAATAAAATAGAATAATATAGAAAATAGTGCATGAAAGGAGCAACAGTATGTTTACAACAAATGTATTTGACTATACAAATATACTTGATAAAGCGGCTGATGCAAGCTGGATGCGTGAGAATGTGATAACCAATAATATTGCAAATATAGACACACCTGGATACAAGAGACAGGATGTTGACTTTGAGTCCGTATTGCAGAAAGCACTTGGCAAGACAAAATACAGCAGCCTTGATAAAAAGGTGAGGGAGCTGAATCAGGATCTGGGGAAACTTACAACGACATCTTATACAGATGCGGCAAATTATTCTTATCGACTTGACCGCAATAATGTGGATGAAAACACAGAAAATGCGGAGCTGGCTTCTGAATCACTGAGATATCAGCTTTTGACAACGGCGATAACAAATAATTTTTCGAGAATGCAGACGGTTCTAAAGTAATAGAATACATACTTTTACGAACATTTGACTGCCACGGATAAAAGATTGAAAATGGAACAAAGGATGGAAAGTATATGGGATTATTTCAGGCATTTGATATCAGCGCAAGTGGAATGACAGCAGAACGCTTTCGTATGGACACGATCGCACAGAATATTGCAAATATAAATACAACGAGGACGGAAGACGGTACACCATATCGGAGAAAGATCGTTACATTTGCAGAAAAGACAGAAACACCTTTTTCACAGTATTATGAGACTGCAAGAGCGAGAGCGGTTGGAAATGGCGTGAAGGTGACATCTGTAAAAGAGGATGATGAGACAGAGATGCGTATGGTTTATGATCCGTCTCATCCGGATGCAGACGAAAATGGATATGTTACATACCCGAATGTGAATACGGTAACTGAAATGACAAACCTGATTGATGCAACAAGAGCATATGAAGCAAATACAACAGCATTTGACGCGACGAAAAGTATGGTGCAGGCTGCACTGAATATCAGTAAGTAAGGAAAGGAATGACGGTAAATGGATATTACTTCATTAACAGGGATCACATCAGATTATATTGAAAAGGTGGCGGAACAGAACAGACTTGTAAATACTTCGGATGACAGCTTTCAGTCGGTGCTTGATTCGGCGATGAATGTATTGTCAGAAACGAGCGATTTACAGAATGATGCAGAAGCGGCCCAGATAGAATTTGCCCTTGGAAAGGCAGATAATCCGCATGATATGCAGATTGCGGCAAAGAAAGCACTTACAGCACTTCAGTATACAACAGCGGTAAGGGATAAAATGCTGGATGCATATAAAGAAATCATGAATATGCAAATTTAATGAATGGAGTCAGATAACATGCCGGAACAGGTGCAAAATATATTAAATAAGATTACAGAATGGTGGAAAAAGTTTAATACAAAGCAGAAAGCGTTATTGATCAGCATTGTCGCAGTGATCATTGTTGCGCTGGCAATACTGGCAGCGGTTGTCAGTAAACCCAATATGGTTACACTGCACGAGTGTCAGACAACAGCAGAGGCAGGTACAGTGAAGGATCTTCTGGATGGCGAGAGCATTTCTTATCAGATGTCTCAGGATGGACTGATCTTTTATGTAGATGCAAAAGATGAGGCGGCTGCTTCGATTCTGCTCGGAAAAAATGATATACCGAGCCAGGGCGCATCCATTGATAATGTTTTTGATGGCGGATTCAGTTCAACAGAGGCAGACAAGACAAAGAAATACAAAGTTTATCTGCAGAAATATTTTGCTGAACAGTTGGAAACCCTGTCAAATGTTGAAAGTGCTTCTGTAACACTCGATATTCCAAATGATGATGGAACAATTCTTGCAAAAGATCAGGATTCCTATGCAGCAGTGATTCTTACTTTAAACGGAGATATGGATGAGGATCAGGCAGCAGGTCTTGCAAAATACATAGCAACACAGCTTGGAAATAAAAATACAGATAATATTCAGATTTTAGATTCTAATTCGAATGTCTTATTCTCAGGAGACTCTTCTGATACCAATGTGGGAACTGCAAACAGCCAGCTCTCTGTAAAATCAAAAGCAGAAAACCTGGTAAAGAGTAAAGTGAAAGATGTTATGGTGGGTTCTTCTTTGTTTGACCATGTGGAAGTGGCACCGGAACTTGTGATGGATTTCGATACGTCAGAAGAAGCAACGCATGAATATTATGCACCGGACGGACAGACGAATGGTATGGTTGGCAGTAAGAGTGAATACGAATCAGAATCAGAAGGTGGTGCAGCTGCAACACCTGGAACAGATTCGAATGATGATACGTCTTATGTGATTGAAGATAACAATTACACACACAGTACTGTTACAGATACAACCACAAACTACCAGAACAATGAAAAGGTAACGAAAAAGTCATCAAATGGCGGAACTGTTAATTATGCAGACTCTTCCGTTTCTCTGGTAGCAACGAAATACCGCATTTATGATGAAGATACACTGCGTGCATCCGGAGCACTTGACAACATGACGTTCGACGAATATGTTGCGGCAAACAGTGACCCGACAGCGATTACTGTCGATCCGGAATATATCACGATGATTTCGAATGCAACAGGAATCCCGACAGATAAGATTACCATCATTGCACAGGAGGAACCGGTTTTCCAGTATTCTTCCGGTGGAAGAAGTGCTTCTGATTATTTGCAGATCGTACTTGTAGTACTGATCCTTCTTCTTTTAGGCTATGTGGTGTTCCGCAGTACCAGAAAAGAGAAAGTGGCAGAGATCGAACCGGAGCTTTCTGTTGAAAGCCTGCTTGAGTCAACAAAAGAAAGCCAGGAAGAAATGCAGGATATTGGATATAATGAGAAGTCTGAGACACGTATCCTGATTGAAAAATTTGTGGAAGACAATCCAGAAGCGGCAGCATCATTATTGCGCAACTGGCTGAACGAGGAGTGGGAATAAGGTATGGCAACGAACACACAAGATTATACTGGAATACAAAAGGCAGCAATCCTTTTGATTGCTTTGGGACCGGAGCGGTCTGCAGATATCTTTAAGCATTTAAAAGAAGATGAAATTGAAGAACTGACACTTGAGATCGCGAACACCAGAAGTGTTTCACCACAGGTTAAGGAAGATGTTTTAAATGAATTTTATCAGATCTGTTTGGCACAGCAGTATATTGCAGAAGGCGGTATTGGATATGCAAAAGAGCTGCTGGATAAGGCTCTTGGTGAGGACAGGGCAAAGGAAGTTATCACAAAACTTACAGCGTCCCTGCAGGTACGTCCATTTGAATTTGTTCGAAAAACAGATCCAAGCCAGTTATTGAACTTTATTCAGGATGAACATCCACAGACAATCGCAATGATCTTGTCGTATCTGACATCAGCCCAGGCTGCACTTGTGATTGGAGCACTTCCGCCGGAAAAACAGGCAGATGTTGCAAAACGTATTGCAATGATGGATCGTACATCTCCGGATGTGATCAAAGAGGTAGAGCGTGTGTTAGAAAAGAAACTTTCTTCCCTTGTCAACCAGGATTACACCATTGTTGGCGGTGTGGATGCCATCGTAAACATTTTAAATACGGTAGACCGTACGACAGAAAAACATATTATGGAGTCTTTGGAGATCGAAGAACCGGAACTGGCAGACGAGATCCGCAAGAAGATGTTTGTATTCGAGGATATTTTGCTGCTTGATGACCGTGCAATCCAGAGAGTGCTTCGTGATGTCGATAATGCTGACCTTGGAGTTGCCTTAAAGGCTGCAAACGAAGAAGTACAGAACGTTATCTTTAAGAATCTTTCAAAACGACTGGCTGCGATGATCAAAGAGGATATGGAGTTTATGGGACCTGTCCGTATGAAAGATGTTGAGGAGGCTCAGCAGAAAGTTGTCAGTGTCATTCGTAAATTAGAGGATTCTGGAGAGATTGTAATCTCCAGAGGCGGAGGTGACGAGATCGTTGTCTAATCTTTACAAACCGTGGTTCGTGCATACAGAGAGTCAGAATACAAGGGTGATCGATTCAAATGATCATATACAGGAGTTTCTGAAACAACAGATGGTAAAACAAGACCGGCCTGTAGGACCGGATGGATTTGCGGAGGGGATTATTACTGACAAAACAGAGAATGTAATCCCTGTAGAAGAACCGGAACAGGATATGACTGCTGTGAATGAAAAAGCGGAGCAGATACTTTCGCAGGCAAGAGCACAGGCAGATGTGCTGATTGATGATGCAAGACAGGAAGCGGAAGCTATCCGTGATGAAGCAAAAAAACAGGGTTATCTGGAAGGACAGAATACATTAGAACAGGAGTATAACCAGAAAAAACAGCAGTTAGAACAGGAACAACAGCAGAAAAAAATACAGTTGCAGAATTCTTATCAGGAAAAACAAAAAAACATGGAAAAAGAACTGGTAGATGTGATATTAAATGTTTTTAATAAGGTTTTTCATATCCAGTTTGATGATAAGAAAGAGATCCTGCTTCATCTGATCAATAATGCTATCGCAAATATCGAAGATGAAAAGCATTTCCGGATTAAGGTTGCAGGAGACAATGTGTCATTTTTAGAAAAGCATAAAGATGAAATATTAGATTATGTCGGACATGACATAGAACTTGAAATTGTTCCTGATTATACACTGAATGAAAATGCGTGCACCATAGAGACTGACGCAGGAATATTTGACTGTGGTGTAGACGTACAGCTTGATAATCTGATGAAGGATATCAAAGCATTATGCTCATAGAGGTGAGGCGGCAGAATGGGTACATTTGATAAATATCTTCAGCTTGCCGATAAGACGTATTTTAACCGTTTAGGCAAGGTGACAAAGATTGTCGGTCTTACAATTGAATCTGTAGGACCAAATGCAAAACTGAATGATCTGTGCCGTATCATTATCGATCGGGAACAAAATATTTCAACGATGGCTGAAGTGGTCGGGTTCCGTGATAAACATTTACTCCTGATGCCGTTTGAAAGCGTAGAAGGAATTGGTGTTGGATGTATTGTAGAAAATACAGGACATCCTCTGACTGTGAAAGTTGGAGAAGAACTGTTAGGTCATACATTAGATGGAATAGGACGGCCAACCGATGTGGAAGAATTATTACTTCCGTATGATTATCCGGTTGAAGCATTGCCGCCGGATCCGATGGCAAGAAAAATTATTGATGAAGTACTACCTTTGGGTGTGAAAGCAGTAGACGGTCTGATTACAGTAGGAAAAGGACAGAGAATCGGTATTTTCGCCGGATCCGGTGTTGGAAAAAGTACATTACTTGGTATGTTTGCGAGAAATACAAAAGCGGATATCAACGTGATTGCATTGATTGGCGAGCGTGGAAGAGAAGTAAGAGAGTTTGTGGAACGCGATCTTGGTGAAGAAGGCATGAAACGCTCCGTGGTTATTGTTGCGACATCCGATAAACCTGCATTGATAAGAAATAAAGCTGCAAAAACAGCAACAGCTATTGCTGAATACTTTAGAGATCAGGGGAAAGATGTGTTGCTGATGATGGATTCACTGACACGATTTTCTATGGCACAGCGGGAGATTGGGTTGGCATCCGGAGAGCCACCGGTAACAAGAGGATATCCACCAAGTGTGTATTCAGAAATGCCTAAACTTCTGGAACGTGCAGGAACTTCGGATAAGGGATCTATTACCGGACTTTACACCGTGCTTGTAGATGGTGATGATATGAATGAACCAATCACAGATACGGCGAGAAGTATTTTAGACGGACATATTATGTTATCCAGAAAATTAGGACAAAAGAATCATTATCCTGCAATTGATGTATTACAGAGTATTTCCCGTGTTATGAGTTCGATTGCTACAAGTGAGCATAAAGAGCTTGCCGGAAAATTAAGAAATGTTATGGCTACTTATAATGAGGCAGAAGACCTGATTAATATCGGGGCATATAAAAATGGAACCAATCGTGAAATTGATTATGCAATTCAAAAAATTCAAGCGGTAAATGAGTTCCTGATGCAAAAGACCGATGAAAAATTTGAATTCAACGAAGAGATTGACCTGCTGCGAAAACTGTTTGAAAACTAAGAAAGGTTTCTGGTATGGCAAAGTTCAGATACAGAATGCAGAACATTCTTGATATCAAAGAAAAAATGGAAAATCAGGCAAAGACAGCCTATGGTATGGCGAATGCAAAACTTGCGGCAGAACAGCAGAAACTTCAGGATATCCTGATCCGGAGAGCCGGTTATGAATCAAAAGCAAGAGAATTGGTGAGTGGCAGTATTAATGTTTTGGAAATTCGTGAATGCAGGAAGGCGATTGACGTCTTAAAAAGCAAACAGCGCAGCCAGATGATGAATGTACATGCTGCAGAACGTGATGTTGAATTGGCGAGAAAACAGTTGAATGAAGCAATGGTTGAACGCAAGACACATGAAAAACTGAAAGAAAAAGCTTTTGAGGAGTTTAAACAGGAACTTTTACATGAAGAGTCAAAAGAAATAGATGAGCTTGTCAGTTATACCTATCACGATAATGGACAGCGTAGTTAGGCAGTTTGAGCGGACAGGAGGAAAATATGGCAGAAGAAAAAGAAGAAGTTGTAGATAAAAAAGCTGAAGAAAAACAAAGAAAAAAAGAAGAGGCAAAGCAGAAGAAAGCACAGCATGCAGCAGAGAGCGATGAACTTGAAGAAGAAAGCGGCGGCAGCAAAGTTGCGGTATTTTTTGTTTCCCTTCTGATCATAGTTGTATGGTTTGCAATTATTGCCCTTCTGATTAAATGGGATGTTGGAGGATTTGGATCAGGCGTGCTTGCACCGATCCTGAAAGATGTCCCTTATGTAAATAAGATTTTACCGGATGATGCGGTGGAACAGGTTTCAACAGAGGACAGTGCTTATGCGTATGATACGATGGCAGATGCGGTTGAGCGCATTAAAGAACTTGAAAAAGAACTGGCAGATGCACAGAATGCATCGTCTGCAAATGCGGATTATATCAGCCAGTTAGAAGCTCAATCACAGGAATTACAGCAATATAAGGAAAACGAGGCAGAATTTGAAAAGGAAAAGCAGAGCTTCTATGAGGATGTTGTCTTTTCTGATGTAGCCCCGGATATTGAGGAATATAAGAAATATTACGAAAGCATCGATCCTGCAAATGCAGAAGTACTGTATAAGCAGGTAGTGGCACAGACGGCAGAGGATGAGCAGCTTGATGATTACATCAAAACATATTCATCCATGAAGCCAAAAGAGGCAGCAGCAATTTTTGATACCATGACAGACAACCTGAAACTGGTTGCACAGATTTTAGATGGTATGGATGCAGATTCAAGAGCTGCTATTCTTGGTAAAATGACTTCTGATACCGCTGCAAAGGTAACAGAGATCATGAAACCTTCAGAATAGATCATTAAGCGGCAGTACATGCAGCGAAAGGGAAAGGAGGAAGAAACATGGGAAGCACGCGCGTTTCAGAAGTGGCTGGAATTATGTCCATAGGACAGGGCGGCCAGACACTGACCGGAACAAAAGAAGGCGATCTGAAAGTTCAGTTTGCAGAAGTGATGAGCCAGATGACAACCCAGGTTGGAGGCGGTTACAATTATGGTGGACAGAACAGCAGACAGGATGTGGCAGCTGTAACCGGAAACAGTAGTGTGGCAGATGATTATGAACGTTATCAGAATGCTGCGGGCAGTATAAAAGATAATTCAGCAGGCAAAACGGACATTCAATCAGAAAATGCGGATGAAAAGTTAGCTGCATTTGATGAGGATGTGAGACAGGTTTTGAAAGATAAACTTGGTGTGACAGATGAAGAAATCGCAGATGCCATGCAGAAGTTAGGACTTACTGTTGCAGATCTGATACAGCCGAATCAGCTTGCGCAGCTTACAGCTGAACTCACAGGATGTGAAAATGTTGGAGAACTGCTGTGCAACAGTTCATTTATGGAAATTGTAAATGAAATTGGAGAGTTGTCACAGAACCTGTTAGATGAACTTGGAATGACACCGCAGATGTTTACTGAGATGGCTGCTGCAACAGACACAAATGTGAATGCAGAGCAGTTACCGGCGGATATTCAGGTGCCGGAAAATGACAACGCAGTACAGACGGCAGCAGATGCTGTGCCGGAGCAGATGATTTCAGATGCAAAAGATGATAAAACAGTACAGACAGTTTTAAATGCAGATGAAGTGGAAACACAGAAGCCGGAGGACAACATTGTTCTGCAGAAAGAAGTCGCAGATAATGTGAAGGATACCGATGACGTGAATGATGGTCTGATGCCGGAGAAAACAGAAGAACCGGATGTAAAGACAGAGTCAGATAAGGGACAGCAGACAGGCAGTAAAAATGAATCTGGGAATGCATCGGGTCAGACAGCATTTGTGAATCAGGAACATGTGGCAGATCCGGCAGCAGTAAAAACACCGGAAAATGTGCCGGAATTTTCAAGACAGCTTGACACTTTAGATCTGATCCGTCAGGTAACAGAATTTACAAAAATCACTGTCCGTGAAGCACAGACGACGATGGAGATGCAGTTGAACCCGGAACACCTTGGCAAGATTTATATCGAAGTAACGACCAAGGAAGGAAATGTATCTGCTCATATTATGACACAGAACGAACTGGTAAAAGAAGCGTTAGAAGCGCAGATGGCAGAACTCAAACAGAGTATGAACCAGGCAGGTGTGAAGGTGGATGCCGTAGAAGTTACGGTTGGAAGCCATGAGTTTGAAAAAAACTTAGAGCAGAATGCAAAACAGGAAGAGAGACAGGCAGAGGAGCAGGAAAAAGCTTCGCCAAAGACTAGAAGAATCAACTTAGATGAGTTAGATGAACTCTCCGGAGTCATGAGTGAGGAAGAAGCCCTTGTGGCGCAGATTATGGCAGATCACGGTAATTCCGTAGATTATACTGCTTAAAACAAAAGAAAGGAGAAAAAAATGGCATTAATTCAGCCCGTTGAAGACGGAAAAATACCAAAGGATACCAGTACTACAAGCAAATCGGATACCAGCAATGACCTTGGCTATGACCAGTTCTTACAGCTGTTATGTGCAGAGATGCAGTATCAGGATCCGTTAGAGCCTACCAGCAATACGGAGTATGTTGCACAGCTTGCTACATTTTCACAGATGGAAGCAACACTTGGTATGCAGAGTACAATCGAGAGCAGCAATGCAAATGCACTTGTTGGAAAATATGTTATTATCAAGACAACATCTTCGACTGGAGAAACAACAGCAACACAGGGATTTGTTGATTATGTACAGAAAGAAAACGGTGAGCAGAAGATCTGTGTAAATGGGGTGTTATATTCACTTTCTGATGTATATCAGGTTGCAGATACCGAATACATGGAGGCAGAGACACTTGCTAAGACGTTTGCAGCAGCGGTTGCTAAATTGCCATCCGCAGCACAGCTTACATTAAGTGACAAGGATGATGTCAAGAATTTAAAGACATATTATGATAATCTGAATTCTTATCAGCAGTCAAAGATCGATACAGATACTTTGAAAAAATATCAGGAACTGCTTGCACAGATGGAAAAACTTGCAGGAAAAGACTGGTATAAAAGTACTTCATCATCGACAGGTACAACAACAGATACAAAAACAGATACAGATACAAAAACAGATACGACAACAGGAACAGATACAACAACAGACACAAAGACAGATACAGATAAAACCTGATATCTGACAGAAGGGAAATGCGATTATGAATAAGATCAGTAACCAGTTTGCTTCCATTGAGCAGGTAACTGACCAGTATCTGACTCGGAAAAGCACGGATGCGGTAACTTCGAGCGGTGTCTCCTTTGAAGATATTTTAAAGCAGAAGCAGGATGCAAAAGCAGGTGGGACACTCAAATTTTCCAAGCATGCCACGATGCGCCTGATGGATCGTAATATCAATCTGTCAGAGGAACAGAATGAACGACTTGAGACAGGCGTTTTTAAGGCTGGTGAAAAGGGAATCAGAGAATCGTTAGTAATTGTTGATTCACTCGCTTTTATCGTAAATGTTCCGAACAGGACAGTCGTTACAGCAATGGACCGGACAGAGTCCGATGATAATATTTATACCAATATTGATGGTGCTGTGATCATGTAGCCGGACCGAAATGGAGGCTAGATCCCCGGAATGACAGAAGGGAAGGCAGCACAAAAGAACTTAGGAGGTCAATTTCAACTATGATGAGATCAATGTACTCTGCTGTGTCAGGTCTTAAGACACATCAGACAAAAATGGACGTTATTGGTAACAATATCGCCAACGTAAACACAGTAGCTTTTAAATCATCCTCAGTCGTATTTCAGGATGTTTTATATCAGATGACAAGCAATGCATCCGGTGCGAACGCAGCAACAGGTACCGGTGGTGTGAATGCAAAACAGATCGGTCTTGGTGTTACGACCGGTGCAACAAACTTAAGCATCACAACTTCCGGTGCGGCTGAAACAACCGGACGTGCATTCGATATCCGTTTATCAGACCAGTCTACGACAAACTTTTTTGTAGTTAACAACGGTTCTGAGAACCTGTTTACCAGAGCCGGTTCTTTCTATGTAGATGGTGCCGGTAACTTATGTATGACATCCACCGGTTATACAGTTATGGGATGGCAGGTAGATCCGACAACAGGAAATATCAAGAAGGATACCGTATCTGCACTTCGTGTCATGCAGACATCCAACCTGACATCTGCTCCGGAGGCAACCACACAGGCAAATGTTTCCGGTATTATTGATAAAAATGATAAGGATGTATTGTCAGACAACGGACTTGTCAAAACACTGACATTTTTTGATAATCTCGGTTATTCCTATACAGCACGTTTTGCAATGAAATCTACCGGAACAGATGGAAAATATACGGTGGAACTGGAAAAAATCTTAAATAGTGACGGAACAACGTTCTATGATGCAGAAACTAAGAAGACTCAGGATGGAAAAACAGTCAATGTAGAAGATATTTTTGGTAAAAAAGAAACAAATATCACTTTAGGAACCTATAAACAAGTACAGAGTGGGTACTTTTTGGATACAGATGGAAAAATATATGTAGGAAGTAGTGCGGATAATAATAAGTTACTTACATATAGTGGTGCAGATAAGTCTTTTAAATGTGCGGACGGAACTGGACCATATAGCTTGAAACAGGTATATGGGATTTCTGATGCCATGCAGAGCAAAATTAATCCACCAACCGGAACAACGGCAACAGTAAAGGCAACAGTTGATACTAAAACAGGTGTTTTGACATTGACGGGCGATGTGGCTGATTATGAGATTGCATTTAGCACGAAAGATGGTACATTTTCAGGAGTCGGAGAACGGGATAAATATAAAGCGGATGGAACATTAGATAAAGCAGGAAGTAAGGCAAACACAGTTACACTTAATATGAGTAAGCTGGGAAATAATCCGACCCAGTTTGATGATATTACCATTGATTTTTCGGGACTGAAAGATGCAGACAACGGTGGTAAATCCACAGCGGTTATGTCTACAGGATCTATAGATGATGGTGTGACAGGAAAAGGAAAGAAATTAGGTGCCATGATCGGTATTTCCATCGATAACAATGGTCTTATCACAGGTACCTATGATAATGGTAATACAGAGACACTTGGACAGATCGCTGTTGCACAGTTTGCAAATGCATCCGGTCTTGAAAAGGTTGGAGAGAACTGTTACCGTACAACCTTAAACTCAGGTGAATTTGATGGAATTGGTGTTGAGATTTCTGCGGACGGAAGTTCCATGACATCCGGAGAACTTGAAATGTCTAACGTAGACTTGTCCACGGAGTTCACACAGATGATCATCACACAGCGTGGTTTCCAGGCAAACTCCCGTATCATCACAACATCAGATACCCTCTTAGAGGAACTGGTTAATCTGAAACGTTAATGTAAAGTAAGAAAAAGATAATATTTGCGTAAAACCTGTCTTAAAATGTTGAAACAGGTTTTACACAATCAGTTACATATGTTATACTGAACATTGTGACCGGTTTTTGAAAAAATCGGTCACAATAAAAACTGTTGATTAATAATGGAGGAATGATTACTTTATGATCGAAGTGACACGATTGAATGGAACAACAGTATTAATCAATTCGGATCTGATTGAAACGGTGGAGGAGACCCCGGATACAGTTATTTCTCTTACAACAGGTAAAAAGTTTATTGTAAAAGAAAGTAGACAAGAGGTCAAAAATTTAGTAAAATCATACAAAAGGGATATTTTTACAAATGGCCTTTTAAGAGAAGAATAAGTCCCACGGATGGGATTTTATAATCTGAAAAATCAAGGATGGTAGGTGGAAAAAGTGGATATAGCATCAATAGTAGGTATGTTATTAGGCGTTGTAATGTTTGTGTTTGGTGTACTTTCCAACGGAGGTGTTGCAAGTTTACACTCCATGTGGGATACGGCATCATTCATTATTACAATAGGAGGTTCCATTGCAGGTACGCTCGCATCTTTTAAATTGGCAGATTTTATCAATGGTATAAAGTCAATAAAGCTGATTTTTAAGGATGAGGTTCAGGATCCGGCAGTTGTCATCAACCAGATTATCTCACTGTCGAATACTGCGAGAAAAGAAGGACTTCTGGCATTGGAAGAAGCAGCAAACGGGATTGAAGATGATTTTCTGAAAAAAGGAATTATGCTTGTTGTAGATGGTACAGATCCGGAACTGGTAAGAGGAATCATGGAGACTGACTTAGCCTGCGTTGAGAGCAGACATAAAGCTAAAATTGCTGTCTGGGAGAAATGGGCTGAATTAGGTCCTGCCTGGGGTATGATCGGTACACTGATTGGATTGATCCTCATGTTGAAGAACATGGAAGATGCATCCACAATCGGACCGGCGATGGCAACGGCGCTTGTTACAACATTGTATGGTTCATTACTTGCAAACTGGTTATGTAACCCGATTGCAGGTAAGTTAAAACTGAATAATGATAATGAAATGATGATGAAGGAAATTTCCGTGGAAGGTATTCTGTCGATCCAGGCAGGAGAAAATCCACGTGTTATAGAAGAAAAACTGAAATCATTCCTTGCACCTTCGGCGCGTAATACAGCGCAGGAAAGCGAGGCTGGAGGTGAAGAATAGTGAAAAGAAAGCCTGATGAACCAAAAGGATCACCGGCATGGATGAATACATTTGCAGATCTGATGAACCTACTGTTATGTTTCTTTGTATTGTTATTCTCTATGTCAACGGTAGATGCAGAAAAGTTTGAAAAAATGGTGGCTTCCTTTCAGAATACATTTAGTATTCTTCCCAATGGAGGATCTTCTATTGGAGATGGAACTCTGATATCATCCGGTGTGAGCCAGCTTGAAATGTTAGATTCTTATTATAAAGACAAAGCGAACTCTGAAACGGATCAGGAAACAGACGAAGAGAATGATGTAGTGGAAGAATATAAAGAACAGGCACTGGAAGAATCAGAAAAAATGTCTGAACAGCTGGAGGATGCCATTGCAAGATATGGAATCCAGGATCAGGTGGAAGTTGATTTCAATGCACAGTATGTCATGCTCAATATGAATGGAGCTCTTTTGTTTGACTCCGGGCATGCTGAAATCCGATCAGAGGCGTATCCGCTGATTGATAAGCTGGGTAAGCTGATCGAACCTTATCAGGATAATATCATAGAAGTAGAGGGACACACGGATAACGTGCCGATTCATTCTGCAAAATATGAAGATAATGATGTGCTTTCATTTTACAGGGCACGGGCGGTTACAGATTACTTGAGAGATATTACAACAGTGGAGCCCGCACATTTGAAGGCATCTGGAAGAGGTGAGTATGTACCTGTTGCAGATAATACAACGCAGGAGGGAAGAGCAAGAAACCGCCGCGTTATTATAAAAATATATAATTCTTATAGTTCAGATTTTAATTGAACAGGAAGGTAGCATTATGAAAAAGAATTTGATAACCGTAATTATTCTGGCACTGGTTTTAGCAAATCTTATTTTAACTGCAATTCTTGTGTTCACGATTATTCCGCAGACAAAAAAATCGAATCAGCTGATCGATCAGGTATGCTCTGCTATTAATCTGGAACTTCAGAGTGGAGAAAATACGCCGGCTACACCGGAGGTGCCGATTGAAGATGTTGAGACTTATGCGATCACTGATGGATTTACCGTGAATTTAAAACAGAGCGATGATGGCAAACAACACTATGCTGTATTTTCAGTCAGTCTGTCTTTGAATACCAAGAGTGACGGATATAAGACTTATGGGGGATCGGAAGGGCTTGCTGCAAAAGAAACAATTATCCAGAGTGAGATCAACACGATCGTAAATGGATATACATTAGATGAGTTTGATGCAAATGGCTATCAGAATGTAAAAGATGATATATTGAAAACATTACAGGATATGTTTGGAGGTTCAGACTTCATCGTTGGTGTAAACTTCTCAAGCGTTCAGACGGAATAGACCCAAATATTGTGTTAGGTGGTGAGAAAGAATGGGTGAAGTCTTATCTCAAAATGAGATAGATAGTTTGCTCAAAGCGTTAAGCAGTGGTGAACTTGATGTAGATGAAATGAAAGATGAAGATAAAAAACAGGTCAAAAATTATGATTTTGCCCGTCCTGCAAAGTTTTCAAAGGAACATCTGCGAACGCTGGAGATTATCTTTGAACATTACGGAAGACTCTTGTCAACCAATCTTCCTGTTTATTTACGGAAAAATGTTCAGGTTGAGGTGATGAACTCAGAAGCAGTTACATATTCAGAATTTTCAAATGCGTTATCGAATCCTGTATTACTTGGAATTGTAAATGCATCTCCATTGAATGGAAGCATTGTCATTGAGATGGCACAAAATCTTGGATATGTTGTAGTAGACAGAATGTTAGGTGGAAAGGGAGTGCCTCTGGATAAACCGAGGGATTTCTCGGAGATAGAATTGCTGATCATTGAGCGGATATTTAATGTGGCAGTAGATCTTTTAGTGGAGCCGTGGGAGAATGTATGTGAGTTAGAACCCCGGTTAGAGCGTATTGAGACGAATTCGCAGTTCGCACAGATTATATCGCCGACGGAGATGATAGCTCTGGTAACGCTCAATGTTAAGATTGGCGATGTGGAGGGATTACTGAATGTATGCCTTCCATATCTGACTTTAGAGAGTATTATGGACAAACTGAATACCAAATACTGGTATTCGAGTCTGCAGGAAAAAGATGAACAACAGTATACAGAAACGATCGAGGCACTTATTTCAAAAGCACCAATGCCGATCAAAGCTGTACTTGGTAACAGTTCCATTTCAGTAAATGATTTTTTGGGACTGCAGGTAGGAGATATTATCCGGCTGGATACGAAGGTTGATCAGGAACTGAGTGTCTTTGTTGGAAGTATAAAAAAATTTACTGCTCTGCCGGGAGAAACCGGTGATGACTATGCAGTAAGAATTACATCAGTGATTAGGGAGGAGCAGTAAGATGGATGGAACGATGTCACAGGAAGAAATCAATGCTTTACTGAACAATCCTTCAGGTACAGATGAAAATCCGGAAAATACATTGACAGAACAGGAAAAAGATGCGATCGGTGAGATCTCGAATATCAGTATGGGAACAGCGGCAACTACACTGTTTTCACTGGTAAACCGTAAGGTTGAGATTTCCACCCCAGTGGTTGCGTTTGCAAACTGGAGTGATATATGTGACGCATATGAAAAGCCATGTGTATTTATACGAATTGCGTATACCGTGGGATTAGATGGAAGCAATATCCTTGTGTTAAAGGAACATGATGTAAAAGTTATCACGGACCTGATGATGGGCGGTGATGGAACAAATACGGATGGAGAACTTGGAGAACTTCACCTGAGTGCAATCAGCGAGGCAATGAACCAGATGATGGGCTCGGCAGCAACATCATTGTCTTCCATGCTGGACAAGGTAATTGATATCAGCCCGCCAAGTGCAGATCTGATAGATTTGCAACAGACAATTGATGAGAGTCAGATTGATGAGTTCCTTGCAGGTGAATTTGTAAAAATTTCATTCCGGTTAGAGATTGGTGATCTTGTTGATAGTGAGATCATGCAGTTATATCCTGTTTCTTTTGCAAAAGAAATGTGTGCAAATGTAACAAGCAATATGGAAGAAGACAGTAATTCCACTGCAGGAATGAGTGAAAAAGAGAACACCCAGAGTACACCGGCAGCTCAGCCGACACCTGCACCGCAGCCACAACCTCAGATGGCAGCACAGCAGCCAATGATGGGACAGCCGATGATGGGGCAGCCAATGATGGGTCAGCCGATGATGGGACAATCAATGATGGGTCAGGAGATGTCGCAGATGTATGGACAACAGCAGGTAAATGTACAGCCGGCACAATTCCAGGCATTTACTGGAGCAGTACCGGGGAATTTTCAACCGGAAAATATTGATTTGATTATGGATGTACCACTTGAAGTTACGGTAGAACTTGGAAGAACTTCCAAATCAATTAAAGAAATACTTGATTTTACACCGGGAACCATTATAGAATTAAACAGGATTGCCGGAGAACCGATTGATGTTCTGGTAAATGGTAAATTCGTAGCCAAAGGCGAGGTAGTAGTAATAGAAGAAAGCTATGGTATACGAATTACTGAAATTATAAAATAAAAAACAAAAAAGAAGAGTTAAAGATAGGAGAGAAAATTATGGCTAAGGTTATGATTTGTGATGATGCTGCATTTATGAGAATGATGATTAAGGACATTCTTACAAAGAATGGTTATGAGATTGCAGCGGAGGCTGAAAATGGTGCTATTGCAGTGGAGAAATATCCTGAAGCAAAACCGGATCTGGTATTAATGGATATTACTATGCCGGATATGGATGGTATCCAGGCATTAAAGAAGATCAAAGAGATTGATGCAAATGCAAATGTTATCATGTGTTCTGCAATGGGACAGCAGGCTATGGTTATTGAAGCAATTCAGTCAGGAGCAAAGGATTTTATTGTGAAGCCATTCCAGGCTGAGCGTGTACTTGAGGCAGTAAAAAAAGTAGTGGGTTAGTATGATTTTATTAAGCGCTTCTTTTCGAAGTCTGATGCAGCTGATTGGAGTACTGATCATATTTGTGTTTGTTTTGATTATTACCTACTTCACGACAAAGTGGGTAGGTGGTTTTCAAAAAATACAAATGTCCAAAGGAAATCTTATGGTTCTCGAAACAATCCGGATTGCAAATGGTAAATTTTTACAGCTTGTTAAGGCAGGAGAACAGTATTTTGTAATCGCTGTGGGTAAGGATGAAGTAACAAAAATTGCGGAACTTACAGAAGATCAGTTATCAGTCCAGACATCGGATGATATGAAAAATTCACAGGAAAATTTTCAGGAGATATTTAGTAGACTGAAAGATCATTTTCCGAAAAAGCAGGATTGATGGAATTATGACAAAATTAAAAAAGACATATTGTATACTGTCATTAATATTTGCAATAGCAGTGTTTGTGGCAGTGTTGTTTGCCTCACAAAACAGAACGACTGTTTATGCAGCTTCCATGGATCCGGACAGCATTGATTCGCTGGATAATACAGCAGCGAATACCAGCACAGGTTCAGGTAGTGAGTCAGACAGCAAAGGTGGTCTGTCCATCTCGATAAATAATGATGAGGCGGGGGTTGCTTCAGAAGTACGTGCATTATTGTTACTGACAATTATTGCAGTGTCACCATCGCTTTTGATTATGCTTACATCGTATACCAGAATTGTAATTGTACTTCATTTTTTAAGAACGGCAATTGGAACACAGACGGCACCGCCAAACCAGATTTTGATTGGACTGGCATTGTTTTTGACATTTTTTATCATGTGGCCGACGTTTCAGCAGATCAATGAGAATGCAATCCAGCCACTGGATAATGGAGATATTACCATAGAAAAGGCATTAAAAGAAGCGGAAGTGCCGATTCGCCAGTTTATGTATGGACAGGTACAGCGAAAGGATGTCAAGCTTTTCGTGGATATGGCTGGTGACAGTTATGATATTGACAGTGCTGCACTGGAAAAGGAATATGAGGAATCCGGGCAGAGTGCATATGATGCGATTCCGATGACAATTATGATTCCATCATTTATAATCGGAGAACTGAGACAGGCGTTCATTATGGGATTTCTTATATATATCCCGTTTATTGTAATTGATATGGTAGTTGCATCCGTGCTTATGTCGATGGGTATGATGATGCTTCCACCGACAACAATCTCTTTGCCGTTTAAAATATTACTGTTTATACTGGCGGATGGATGGAATCTTGTAATAGGAAGCGTAGTAAAGACGTTTTATTGATGATAACAGAATGTTCGAAGAATGTGCATTCTGTTATAGATACAGATTAAAATGTATATAGATAGCAAAGAGGTGAGAACAAAATGACAGAAGGACAGGTACTTGATGTAGCAAAAGAAGCAATTTATACGATTATAATCTGTTCGGCTCCAATGTTGATCATTTCACTGGTTGTTGGTTTGATTGTCAGTATTTTCCAGACGGTTACATCTATTCAGGAGCAGACGCTGACGTTTGTTCCTAAAATTATTGCAGTATTTGTCGGACTTATGATTTTTGGATCATGGATTTTGACAAATCTGACAGAATTCGTGACGACATTATGGTCGAATTTTAGTATGTATCTCGGTTAGGACGATCTATGTTAGAATATACGTTTTCATTGGCTAATTTTGAAATACTGATATTAATATTGGTTCGCATATCCTGTTTTGTCTATATTGCACCTTTTTTTGGAACAAAAAATGCGCCCTCGCAGGCAAAGATAGGTTTTTCTTTTTTTGTTGCACTTCTGGTGTATGGTTTTGTTGATAAGACAGCAATCGAGTATACAGGTTTGATTGGGTATGCGATAATAGTGTTAAAAGAAGGAATTACAGGGTTGCTGATAGGGTTTGCTGCAAACATTTGTAATTCCATTATTTTATTTGCGGGAAATATTATTGATATGGATATTGGATTATCTATGGTGACTGAATTTGACCCGACAATGAATACGCAGGTAACAATTACCGGAAACCTGTACAATTATTTTATACTTCTTCTTTTGATTGCAACAGATATGCATCATGTGATTTTACAGGCTGTGGTAGATTCTTTTACCGTAATCCCAATCAATGGTCAGTTCTTTAACTGGGATTCACTTGCGGGTTCTATAACACAGTATATGACAGATCTGTTTGTAATAGGTTTCAGGATCTTTCTTCCAATATTTGCCTGTATGATGATTTTAAACTGTATTCTTGGTATTCTGGCAAAGGTTGCACCACAGATGAATATGTTTGCAGTTGGTATGCAGATGAAAATACTGGTTGGTTTTGGAGTTTTATTTCTTACAATTTCACTTTTGCCTGGAATCGCCAGTTTTATATTTACCGAAATGAAAAAGATGATGGTTTTATTTATAGAGGGAATGTACTAAGGTGGAATGGAAAGACAGATTACTATTTGCATATGACCTTCAGTGGTTCGCAAAAGATGGACCCGGAGGGGAAAAAACAGAGCCGGCAACAGAAAAGAAGTTAAGAGAAGCACGAGAGGATGGTAAGGTTGCAAAGAGTAAGGAACTTACCGCAGCATTTGATCTGATAGTATTGTTCCTCGTGTTGAAGGTTTTTATTTCGTTAATTGGCAATGGCTTTTTGGAAGTTTTTTATTATGTATATAAGCTGATGCCTGATTTTGTAAGTGTTAATGCGATGGAATCATCTACAAAGGAGATTACTTCGTTTTTACATAATGTGTATATAGAAATGTTCAAGATGGTTGCCCCGTTTTTTGTGTTTGGTGTTGCGGTGACAGCCCTTGTAAGTATCCTTCAGGTAGGGTGGAAAGTCACGGCTAAGCCGTTAAAACCTAAGGGGGATAAATTTAATCCGATCAATGGATTTAAACGTATTTTTTCAAAAGATTCATTATTTGAGCTGCTTAAATCTATTTTAAAAATAGGTTTGATCATATATGTTGCTTATACATCCATAAAGGGTGAGGCAAATGATATTTTTATTTTATATGACATACCGCTGAATCAGGCAGTTGTATTATGCGGGAATGTTATCATTAATGCAGGTTTTAAAATCAGCCTTGTTTATCTGGTGGTCGGAATTGCAGATTTTGTTTATCAGAAACATCGTTTCAATGAAGATATGAAGATGACCAAGCAGGAATTAAAGGATGAGTATAAAAATACTGAGGGAAATCCTGAGATCAAAGGAAGACAGAGACAACGTATGAGAGAAGCTTCTCAAAGGCGTATGATGCAGGATGTACCAAAGGCAGATGTGGTTATTACGAACCCGACACACCTGGCAGTTGCAATCAAATATGATGCCGAGGTGTCAAGAGCTCCGATCGTTATTGCAAAAGGAGAAGATTATCTTGCACAGAAAATTCGTGAAAAAGCAAAGGAAAACCACATTGAAATTGTTGAAAATAAACCGTTGGCAAGAATGTTATATGCGAATGTAGATATAGGGGCAGAAATACCGCCGGAATTGTATCAGGCAGTAGCGGAAATTCTTGCTATGGTATATAATCTGAGAAACAGGGAGGAGAGGTCATGAAGAAAGCTGACATAGGTGTTGCACTGTATCTACTGGCTGCAGTCATCTTTTTTATAGTGCCAATCAGTTCCAATTTACTCGACGTTATGCTGGCACTGAACATTTCAATCGCATTGATTGTTCTTTTTAATACATTGTTTGTAAAAGAAGTACTGGATATGTCTTTTTTTCCGACTTTACTTTTGTTTACGACAATCTTTCGAATTTCTCTGAACGTGTCTTCAACACGACTGATCTTAACAACCGGTAATCCGGGTAATGTCGTACAGACATTTGGACAGTTCGTCGGTGGTGGAGATCTGATCGTTGGTGCCATCGTATTCATTATTCTGGTTATTATCCAGTTTGTTGTTATCAATAAAGGTTCCGAGCGTGTCGCTGAGGTAACGGCGAGATTTACACTTGATGCGATGCCTGGTAAGCAGATGGCGATTGATGCGGATTTAAATACCGGAGCGATCACGGAAAAACAGGCAAGGGAGCGGAGAAATAAGATTCAGGAAGAATCTGCGTTCTTTGGTTCCATGGATGGTGCTACCAAGTATGTAAAGGGAGATGCAGCAGCTGGTCTTATTATCACGTTTGTAAACCTTGCGGGTGGAACCATTATGGGTATACTGCGGGGCGGAATGACGTTTCAGGAGGCAATCGAACATTACGGTGTGCTAACGATTGGTGATGGACTTTCTTCCCAGATACCGTCCCTTCTGATCTCACTTGCAACCGGCATTCTTGTTACAAAAGCGTCGAAAGAAGCGGATTTTTCCAATATCCTTGTCAGTCAGTTATTTGGTATTCCCAAAGTACTTTATATTGTAGGTACTACGCTGGCGGTTTTAGGAATTGCAACACCGTTAAATACCTTATTGTTTCTTGCGTTTGGTGCAACTTTTATTATTGCAGGACGACAGGTCGACAAAAATATCGGTATTGAGAGTATAGAAGAAGAGGTCAATGCGGAGGAAACGGAAGCAGAAGAGGTACGAAAACCAGAGAATGTGGTGTCGCTGCTTCAGGTTGATCCGATAGAACTTGAATTTGGATATGGTATCATTCCGTTAGCAGATGTAAATCAGGGAGGCGATCTCCTGGATCGTGTTGTTATGATACGAAGGCAGATTGCTCTTGAACTTGGTACTATAGTACCTATCATACGTTTGAGGGATAATATTCAGTTAAATCCGAATCAGTATATCATTAAGATCAAAGGGGTGCAGGTGACAGAAGGAGAGATCCTTTTTGATCACTATATGGCAATGAATCCGGGATATGTGGAGGAAGAGATCACAGGTATCCCTACATTTGAACCGTCATTCCATCTCCCGGCGATCTGGATTACGGAAAGCCAGCGTGAACGTGCGGAGAGCCTTGGATATACGGTTGTTGATCCGCCATCAATTATTGCAACGCATTTGACAGAGGTAATCCGGTCACATATCGCAGAACTGCTTACCAGACAGGATGTGCAGAATCTTGTCAATAATCTGAAAGAGAGCAATCCGGTACTGGTGGACGAGCTGATTCCCAAGATGCTTGGACTTGGTGAGGTTCAGAAGGTGTTACAGAACCTGCTGGATGAGGGGATTTCTATCCGTGATCTCCTGACGATTTTTGAAACGCTTGCAGATCATGCAGCGACAACAAGAGATACAGATGTACTGACGGAGTACGTGCGCCAGAGTTTAAAGAGAGCCATTTCCAGCAAATATTTCCCGGCGAATGAGACAACCAGTGTTATTACACTTGATCCGAAGGTGGAACAGGAAATTATGGCTTCTGTGAAGCAGACAGAACAGGGGGCATATCTTACACTTGATCCGGAAACAACAAAGGCTATTATGAATTCTGTACAGAATGAAGTAACAAAGCTCGAAAACATGGGAAAAACACCAATTGTGATTACATCTCCAATTGTTCGAATGTACTTTAAAAAATTAACGGAAGATTATTTTAAGGACCTGATTGTAGTTTCCTACAATGAAATTGAGTCTAATGTAGAATTACAGTCAGTAGGTATAATCAGCAGGGACGGTGACAAGTAAAATGACCATAAATAAGTATCAGGGAAAAACAAAAGAAGAGGCAATCGAAAAAGCAAAACAGGAGCTTGGTGAAGGCGCGGTTGTGATGAATGTAAAGGAAATCAAACCTACAGGTATGTTTAAAGCCTGGAAGAGTTCTGTGTTTGAGGTTACAGCTGCAAGAGAAGAAAAAGAGAGTTTTGTAGATCCGAGACAGGTTGCTGATCTGACAGCGAAAACTGTAAAAACATTGAATCTGGCAGCGGATGAAAATATCAGTCCAAAAGAATTTTCAAATGACAGAACATCCGACATCCTGTCAGGACATCTTACGAATGTGCCGGAACTGCACGCAAAAGACGGATTAGAGAAAAGACTGGAAAATCTTTCGAATATTCTGGAAAAACAACTGTCCGTAGAAGAAAGCAGACAGAAGGAAGTAAAGGAAGAAGAGAAAGAACGTCAGGTTGTAAATCCGGAGGGACTGCAGTTTATCAAGATGCTTTACAGAACGCTGCTGGAAAATGAAGTGAATGAAAAATATGTCAACCAGATCTTAGACGAAGCAGAGAAAGTCATGCACAGTGGAAGCAGTGTGGATGCGATATTGTCAAATGTATATCAGAAGATGATCTTAAAACTGGGACAGCCGGATACAATTTGTGTTTCCGGGAAAAAACCAAGAATTATTTTCTTTGTGGGTCCGACGGGCGTCGGAAAAACAACTACGATTGCTAAGATTGCGTCCAAGTACAAACTGGAAATGGGAATGAAGATTGCGTTCCTGACGGCGGATACTTATCGTATTGCGGCTACGGAACAGCTTCGTGTGTATGCAAATATTTTAGATGCACCAATGAGTATCATATACTCCGCAGAGGAAATGAATGCCGCAATCGAAAGAGTCAGTGAGTATGATCTTATTTTTGTTGATACGGCAGGTTTTTCCCATAAGAATGATGAACAGTGCAATGATATGAAAAAAATGCTTGCAGGTCTGGATGCAGCATATGAAAGAGAGGTATATCTGGTAGTCAGTGCAACAACCAAGTATAAAGATCTTTTGGAAATTGCTGACCGCTATAAGGAGATTGCCGATTATAAACTGATATTTACAAAGCTTGATGAAACGGAAGCGTATGGTAATATTTACAATATCAAGATGTATTCGGGAGCACCACTTTCCTATATGACAAACGGACAAAATGTACCGGATGACATAGAGGAATTTAATACACAAAAAATAGTAAAACAACTTCTGGGAGGCAGATAATGATATGGATCAGGCTCAAAATCTCAGAAATGTAATTAAAGTAAAAAATCAGAGCCGGAAACTGGATGCACGCGTGATTACCGTGACGAGTGGAAAAGGCGGAGTTGGAAAGTCAAATGTTGCAGTAAATCTTGCTGTGCAGATCAGTAAAATGGGAAAAAAAGTCCTGATTTTTGATGCTGATTTTGGTCTTGCCAATGTTGAAGTTATGTTTGGCGCAGTTCCACGTTATAATCTGGGAGATTTTCTGTTCCAGGGAAAAAGCATGACGGAGATTATAACAGAAGGTCCTATGGGAATAGGGTTTATCTCTGGCGGAGCAGGAATCTTGAGTATGAACCAGCTTGCGGATGAACAGATCAGATATCTGGTTCGCGGTCTGGCTGAATTAGATCGGTATGCAGATGTGATCCTGATTGATACAGGGGCAGGAATTTCAAACCAGGTTATGGAATTTGTAATGGCAAGTCCGGAAGTACTTGTTGTTACGACGCCGGAACCGAGTTCTTTGACAGATTCCTATTCATTATTGAAAGCATTGTATCATAATCCTTTATTTTCACGCGAACAGACAGATATCCGGATTGTGTCAAACCGGGTGATATCCAGTGAAGAAGGGCAGCAGGTATATGAAAAACTGAATTCTGTGGTAGAACAGTTTCTGGATGGTTCTGTAAATTATCTTGGAATGATCCCGCAGGATCACATGCTCGAACGTTCGGTAAGACAGCAGAAACCTGTTTCGTTGAATGCACCGTTGGCGAAGTCGGCAAGAGCGTTTGAAGTTATGGCTTCAAATCTGATTTTACAGGAAGAAAAATTACCGGATAAACGGTTGGGGATTGCCAGAATGTTTTCAAATTTTTGGCAACAGAAATACTAAGGAGGAATGGATATGAAGGTTTCAGACATTATACGTATCGGCGATAAGATAGATATCCGTGTTCTTCAGGAAGTTGAACAGGCAGAAAAAACGGACGTCACAGTGAAAACATATAAAAGTAAGGTGCTTGATTTCCGCTCGAATGGAAATATGGAAATAGCCATGCCGATGGAGGCTGGCAAACTGGTGCTGTTACAGCTTGGAGTTCGTTATGAACTTGTATTTTTCTCACGCGAGTCATTGTATCGGACAGTTGGCCAGGTTAAGGAGCGGTATAAAAAAGATAATATATATATGCTTGAGATGGAATTGAAATCTCAGCCGGAAAAGTTTCAGCGAAGAGAATATTTCAGATATCCGTGTCTTCTGGATTTTAAATATTATGAACTGACAGCAGAACAGGCCATGCTTGACAGTGTGGATGCTATTTTTTCGGAAATCCGTGATGAACATTTTTATGAAAAAGAACGAAAAGGAAAAATCATGGATTTAAGTGGCGGAGGAATCCGTTTTACAACAGAACAGGAACAGAAACCGGATTCCTGGATTCTGGCAGAGCTGAGACTGAAAAGCCAGACAATGGATAATCAGTATTATATTGTTGCAAATGTGATTGAAACAAGTAAAATAGAATCAGCGGCAGAATACAGGTTTATGTCGCGTGCAAAATTCAGTATCAAGAATGATCGGGTAAGGGAAGAAATTATCCGTTACATCTTCGAAGAAGAGAGAAGAATGCGTCAGCAGAATAGCAGTGAGAGGATAAAAAAATGAAAAAAAATATTCTGGTTGTTGATGACTCTGCACTCATGAGAAGGGTGATCTGTGATATTATTAATTCAGATGAAACATTTCAGGCAATCGATACCTGCAGAGACGGTCTGGATGCACTTGAAAAATTAAGGGCAAAAAGATATGACGGCGTGGTGTTGGATGTTAATATGCCGCGGATGGATGGACTAGCTTTATTAGAGCAGCTTCAAAAAGAAAGAATCCGTGCAACGGTCATTATGGTCAGTACTACGACTACAAAGGATGCCGAAGTTACCATGCTTGCCATGGAACGGGGGGCAGTTGATTTTGTGCCGAAGCCGACGAATGTGATCGAGGCAAAAGGTGAAGCATTTAAGGGTAAACTTCTTGGAGTGCTGAATGCAGTTTTAAAAACACAGAAGATGGCTTTGGGCAGCAAATCGGCTGAAACACCGGAAAAAGTAGTCTTGCGCAGAAACACGGAGCCGGTTCGAAGCAGAAATAAATTAGTTGCATTGGCATGTTCGACGGGAGGTCCGAAAGCTCTTCAGAGTGTGATTCCATATCTTCCCAAAAATCTGGATGCACCGATGGTTTTAGTGCAGCATATGCCTGCAGGATTTACAAAATCCATGGCAGACAGACTTAACGAAGTCAGTGACATACATGTCAAAGAGGCGGAAGATGGAGATGTGCTCAAAAAGGGAACGATATATATTGCTCCCGGCGGAAAGCATATGGAAATAAAGAAAAGTCCTGACGGAAGCCATAAAATCAGACTCAATGATGAATTGCCTCCTATCGGCGGATTAAAACCGTGTGCAGACATTACTTATGATTCGTTGCGAACCTGTGGATATGATCAGATAGTGTGTGTTGTACTGACCGGTATGGGAGCAGATGGTACCAAGGGAATAAAATCCTTAGCAAAGAGTAAGCCGGTATATGTGATATCGCAGAATGCCGAGACTTGTGTGGTATACGGAATGCCTAAGTCGATTGCTGAAACCGGACTGGTAAATGAAGTGGTTCCTCTTACACAGGTTGCTCAAACAATAACAAAGAATGTGGGGGTACAGTAATATGGATGTAAGCCAATACCTTGAAATTTTTATTGATGAAACAGAAGAACATCTGCAGACTTTAAGTGACTGCATTATGGAACTTGAAAAAGAACCGGAAAATATGGATACTATAAATGAAATTTTCCGCGCAGCCCATTCCTTAAAGGGTATGGCAGGTACCATGGGATTTAAGCGCATGCAGCGACTGACCCATGATATGGAAAATGTTTTTCAGGAAGTCAGAAGTGATAAAGTTAAAGTTAACAGTAATATGATCGACCTGCTCTTTAAATGTCTGGATGCGATCGAGAGTTATCTGAACAATGTAAAGGCAAGTTCCGATGAGGGAACGGAAGACAACGAGCTGATCATTAAAGAACTGAATGATTTTATCGCCGGTGAGGAGAATGCGGAGAAGAAAGAGGAAGAAGCTCCGGCTCCTAAGAAAGAAAATACAGATGATGCGGCTAAGAACGGTGAAAAGAAATATTTTGAATTTGAACTGAACAGTTCAGACCGCACAAAGTTAAAAGAGGCAGAAAACAATGGTTTACATATTTATGGAATGACCGTATATATTCAGAAAGAATGTCTGTTAAAAGCTGCTCGTGCATTCTTAGTATTCAAGGCAGTAGAGGAATTTGGAGAAATCATTGTATACAATCCAACTTCACAGGAAATCGAAGATGAGCATTTTGATAATGATTTCAGTTTTTTCATCACGTCAGAAGAACCTTACGACAAGATTTTACAGGCAGCCCAGTCTGTATCTGAAATTGAAAAAGTAGTCGGTGAAGAAGTAAAATGTGAGGTGCTTGAAGAAAAACAGGCACAGGCAGAAAAAGCTGCAGCAGAGGAAGCCGCAAAGACAGAGGCTTCTGCACAGGCAGAAGCAGCACCGGCTCAGGAGACAAAACCTGCACCGGCAAAAGCACCTGCAACACAGAACAATAAGAAACAGACTGTTGCAAAACCGGTGACAAACCGTACTGTCCGTGTTGATATTGAAAAGCTGGATGCCTTGATGAACCAGGTATCTGAGCTTATCATTGCAAAGAACAGTCTTGTGGCAATCGGATCCACTGAGTCCGGTGATTTCCAGAACCAGACCTACCATGAGCAGATCGAGTATCTGGAGCGCATCACTACAAATCTGCATGAGTCAGTTATGAAAGTTCGAATGGTTCCAATCGAGAGCGTTGTAAATAAATTCCCTCGTATGATCCGTGATCTTTCAAGAAAGCTCAATAAGAAGATGGAACTTTACATGACTGGTGAAGATACAGAGCTTGACCGTACCGTTGTTGACCAGATCGGAGATCCGCTGCAGCATTTACTGCGTAACTCCGCAGACCATGGCCTTGAGGATAACGAGACACGTGTTGCCCTCGGTAAACCGGAAGTGGGAAGCATTTTCTTAAATGCATTCCAGGAAGGTAATAACGTAATCATCCAGGTAGGAGATGATGGTGCCGGTATCGATGTGGCTGCAGTACGTGATAAAGCGATTGAGAGAGGAATTATCACAGAAGAACAGGCTGAGAGCATGAGTCAGAAAGACATCATCAACATTTTGTTCCTGCCAAGTTTCTCTATGTCAAAGACGATTACCGATATTTCCGGACGAGGTGTTGGACTTGATGTAGTTAAGTCTAACATTGAGGCATTAGGCGGAGATGTTGAAGTTAAGACTGCAATGGGCGAAGGAACTACCTTTACGGTACGTCTGCCACTGACACTTGCAATTATCCAGGCCCTGATGGTAGAAGTAAGAGATGAAAAATACGCGATCGCACTTGGTTCCATCTCCAACATTGAAGATATTCCGGTTAAGGATATCAAATATGTGGAAGCTCAGGAAGTAATCCATCTGCGTGGCAAGGTTATTCCGTTAGTAAGACTTGACAATGTGCTTGATCTTGAGCCAAGGGAAGAGCCGGAGAGCCTGACCGTTGTTATTGTAACGAAAGGTGACAGTATGGCAGGTCTTGTGGTTGATAATCTGATCGGACAGCAGGAAATCGTAATCAAGTCGCTTGGAAAATACATTGACAATAACAAACTGATCAGCGGTGCAACGATTCTTGGAGATGGCGAAGTTGCATTGATCTTAGATGTGAATACGTTAATGTAATGGAGGGTACTTAGCATGGCAAATAATAATCTTGAAACAACGGAAAAAGAATCCAAACAATATATCGTTGTTATGGTGGGCAGTGAGCAGTATGGAATTGATATCAGCTATATTGATAACATTGTCCGCATGCAGAAAATTACAAGAGTTCCAAAAGTACAGACATATTTTAAAGGTGTAATTAACCTTCGTGGTGAGGTTGTTCCGGTTATGAGTGTACGTAAGAAAATGGGACTTGAAGATGATGTTCTGACAAATGCGAGCAGGATCATTATCTTAAAATTAGAAGAAAATGCTTCCCTGGGTGTCATCGTGGATGAGGTAAGAGAAGTTGTGAATTTAAGTGAGGATGAAATTGATAAAGTTTCCAATAAAGGAAGATTTATCAATGGAATCGGCAAGCATGGAGATCAGTTGATTTCTCTGCTTGAGATCAATGCACTGGTAGAAGAAAATAATTAATAAAAAGGTGGGATTTTATAGAATGTAAAGTCCCACCGGATTTTTACCTGGTGTGCAAAATGAGAGGAGAATCAGCAATTCATGGGAAATTTAACGTTGGAAGACGTAAATAATATGTATCTCGATGTCTTAAAAGAGATTGGCAATATCGGTGCAGGAAATGCAACTACGGCAATTGCAAATATGCTGGGCATGAAAATAGACATGAATGTTCCAAATGTAAAACTGATGGAAGTATCAAAATTGGGAACTGCTGTCGGTGCAGAGGATGAAACAATTGTTGGCATTTTCTTAGAGGTAATGAATGACATCGAGGGTAGTATGATGTTTCTGGTAGATATTCCATCGGCACGTTATCTTGTCAACAAACTGATGATGGAAGATGTGCCAGCGGACAAACCGTTTGACGAAATGGAACTATCCGCATTAAAAGAAATAGGAAACATCATTGCAGGTTCTTATTTGTCAGCTCTTTCTTCTATGACAAATCTTGTGATTTCTCCGTCTGTTCCATATATTGCGGTGGATATGGCAGCTTCTATCTTAAGTGTGCCGGCTATTGAGTTTGGACAGTTTGGTGATAATGCACTGCTGATTCAGACCGAGATCTGCGCAGACGTGGCGATCAACGGATATTTTATATTGATGCCGGAGCAGGGATCCTATGAAAAGATATTAACGTCACTTGGAATCTCATTGTAAGGAGAAGGATATATGAGCGAAGTAATAAAAGTGGGCATGGCAGATTTGAATGTATGTAAAGCCCCTGATGTTATTACAACTTTGGGATTGGGCTCGTGTATTGGTCTGGTATTTTATGATCCGGTATCAAAAGTTGGGGGAATGGTTCATTATATGCTCCCGGACAGTACAAAGGTCAGAAATAACAGTAATATCGCAAAGTTTGCAGATACGGGGATTGACGAATTATTACGTCGGGTAATTGCAGCAGGAGCAAATAAAGGCAGATTGATCGCTAAGATTGCCGGTGGTGCAAGAATGTTTGAGGTAAGTGGATTGTCAGATGTTGGTAATATCGGTGCGAGAAATGCAGAGGCAGCAAAAGCAAAATTAAAGCAGCTTGGAATCAGGCTTGTTGCAGAAGATACGGGACTTAATTATGGTCGCACAGTTGAACTTCATTGTGATACCGGGGAATTTTATATCAAGTCGGTAGGCAAACCGTTAAAGATTATCTGATAGAAAGGCATGGATGCATTATGAAAACAAAGCCGATACCAGCGATCGTTATGCTTGTGGCAGGACTTGTGGTCTGCATTGCAGGAATGGCGGGACATATGGAAACCGGCAGATTTGTAAAAATGCTGCTGGTTGTCCTGATTGTGTTTTATATCATTGGCGGAATTGTAAAACTGTTGATTGATAAGAATTTTAAGGATATGGAAGAAGAAACCACGGATGGTGAAGAAACTCCGGCAGAGGCAGAAGAGAAAGAAGAGCCAGAGCAGGAGAGCGATGAGCAGGATGAGAAATAACTGAAACGTGGGGGCTTCATATGAAAACGGTAGAAAAAGAAAAGCTCTGGGAAGAGTATCAGAAAAATCCTTCGGCAGAGCTGCGGGAGAAAATTATTATCGAGTATGCTCCGCTTGTACGGGTTGTGGCAGGGCGGCTTAGCATGTATCTCGGATATAACGTGGAGTATGAAGATCTGGTTAGCTATGGTATATTTGGACTGATAGACGCGATAGACAAATTTGATCGCGGAAAGGATGTAAAGTTCGAAACTTATGCAAGCTTAAGAATACGTGGATCCATATTAGACCAGATAAGAAAAATGGACTGGATTCCACGGACAGTGCGGCAAAAACGCAAGAAAATTGAGGAAGCGATCAAGCAGATTGAAACCAAAACAGGGCGAAATGCCTCGGACGAAGAAATAGCACAAGAATTAGGAATCGGTGAGGAAGAATTAAATGACTGGCAGACACAGTTGAATGTTACAAATGTTATCTCACTGAATGAATTTGTAGAACAGGGTGGAGAACCTGTGATGGATGCAAAAAACAATTCGCATTTTATTCAGCCTGAGGAGTCTGTTCAGGAAGAAGAACTAAAAAAGGTTTTAATGGAATCGCTGGAGCTTTTGACAGAAAAAGAGAAAAAGGTTATTTTGTTATATTATTATGAGGATCTGACGTTAAAAGAAATCAGCAGCATACTGGAAGTTTCGGAATCAAGGGTTTCACAGCTTCATACAAAAGCGTTGTTAAAAATGCGCAAAAGGATGGGAAACTATATGGGAATACTGATTGACTGACAGTAAGTCCGGAGGTGATATGTTATGTCGATAAGACCAGTTGATTTGAGCGGTATGATACAACGAACGCAGGATATTGGCAATATTAAGCATGCGGAGGATAGCAGACCGGTTGCAGATCAGTATAACATTGAAGTAAGGCAGGAAAAACAGGAATCTGATTTATCACACAAAGTACAGGATCCGGAACAGAAGGACAATCAGGAATTCCGATACGATGCCCGGGAAAAAGGGAATAACAGCTATAGCGGTAATGGAAAAAAGAAAAAAAAGCATGGCCAGCCGGATGAGGATGAAGGAAGTGTTCATATTAAGGAACGCAGGACCAGCTTTGATGTCAAAATATAATGAAAGGCATAACGGTTGATATGACTGGAATAGTATTTTTTTTGCTTCTGACGGGGGTTGTTTTTATGGTTGGAAGCTTTTTTATCACGGAACGTTTATCTCCTTCCGAATTAAATAAGATTGCAGAATTAAGTAAAGATGAACTGGGCAGGATCATTGATGGTGCTTTAGCAGATGCTAAGAGCAAGGTAGAAGAGTCAATTGAGGCACAGATTGATGCTTCTTCAGAACAGGTGGAGAGGGCATTGGAAAAAGAAACAAATGAAAAAATCATGGCCATCAGCGAATATTCTGACACGGTTATGGAAAATATGAATAAGACGCATAATGAGATTATGTTTCTTTATAATATGCTGAATGACAAACACACAGAACTGACAGGTCTTGCTACGGATTTACAGAAGATTGCAGCAAATGTCAAGAGCATACAGGAAGGAATGGCAAAGAAAAAAGCAGCGGAGCCAGCACCTGTGCCAAAGCCGGAGCCGGCAGCAAAAAAAGTGGAAACAAAAGAGCAGGAAGTCCCGGTCTTAAAAAAGGAAGAAGAACCTGAAACGGAGGAAAACCATACAGGCAGGATCCTCGAAATGCGTAAAAAGGGAATGCAGAGTGTTGAGATTGCAAAGGCACTTGGGGTAGGACTCGGAGAGGTAAATCTTGTACTTGGACTTTATAAAGGGGATACAGATTCGTGAAACTAAAATATTATTTAAGAGGACTTGGCATAGGTATTATTGTCACAACGATCATTCTGGTAAGCTGTTTTTCGATGCAGAAGCCTAAAATGACGGATGAACAGATTATAGAAAAGGCTGCACAGCTTGGTATGATTATGCCGGAACAGAATAGTGCGGTAATTGCAGAAACAGAAACCACGGAACCGGAAGAGACGGAGCAAAAAAACGAACAGCAGATAGCTGCCGAGGAATTACAGCAGGAGACAGAAACACAGATGGAAGTGCCGAAGGAACCGGAAACAGAAACTCCGCAGGAGTCTGTGGTATCGGATACTGAAAATGCAGAAAACGCGGAACAGACACAGCAGGAACCGTTCACACTGGTTGTAAACCGTGGGGATGTGTGCAGAACAATGTGCGAAAATCTTGCAGCCAATGGTGTGATCGATGATTCGGAAGGACTGCGAAAATATTTAAGTGAGGTTGGTTATGCTTCCTTTATCAGTGCAGGAACCTACCAGATTCCATATCATGCATCTTATGAAGAAATTACAAATATTTTAAAAGCCGGTCCAATGGAACAACAGCAGCAATAAAACAGAGTAAATGAGAAAAATACGCCCTAATCAGAAAAAAGTACTTGATTCTGGTTGGGGCGTGTGTTATAATTTGCAAGGTTATGACGGAATAAAAGAATATTCCGAGTAAACACATGTGTGGACCGACAGGCTGGTGCCAGATGGTCGCCTGAAAGAATGAAACACATGGAAGCAACTTATAAAAAGCCGGACGCACAGCTTTTTATAACAACAAAAACCAGGAGGTAGAAACATGAGCGTTATTTCAATGAAACAGTTATTAGAGGCAGGTGTTCACTTTGGACATCAGACAAGAAGATGGAACCCTAAAATGGCTCCATACATCTACACAGAGAGAAACGGAATCTATATCATCGACTTACAGAAATCCGTTGGTAAAGTAGATGAGGCTTACAAAGCAGTATCTGATATCGCAGCAGCAGGTGGCACAATCCTTTTCGTAGGAACAAAGAAGCAGGCTCAGGATGCAATCAAAACTGAGGCAGAGCGTTGTGGAATGTTCTATGTAAATGAGAGATGGTTAGGTGGTATGCTGACCAACTTCAGAACTATCCAGAGCCGTATCGCAAGATTAAAAGAGATCGAGACAATGGCAACAGATGGTACTTTCGAAGTATTACCGAAAAAAGAAGTTATCGCACTGAAAAAAGAGTGGGAAAAATTAGAGAAAAACCTTGGTGGTATCAAAGAGATGAAGAAGATTCCGGATGCAATCTTTGTAGTAGATCCTAAGAAAGAAAGAATCTGTATCCAGGAAGCTCATACTTTAGGAATCAAATTAATCGGTATCGCTGATACAAACTGTGATCCGGAAGAGTTAGATTATGTGATCCCAGGTAATGATGATGCTATCAGAGCCGTTAAATTAATCGTATCTAAGATGGCAGATGCTGTTATTGAGGCAAATCAGGGTGCAGAGATGACTGCAGAAGAAGCAGAGTCTGTAGCAGCTGATGAGGCAGTAGAGGAAGCATAAGATTTGTCATTTGTGACAAAACAAAAGGGACGCAGGTTAACGTCCCTTTTATATCATAAAATATAAATTTGGAGGATTGAAAAATGGCTATTACAGCAGCTATGGTAAAAGAACTGCGTGAGATGACCGGCGCAGGTATGATGGATTGTAAAAAAGCATTAAACGAGACCAATGGAAACATGGACGAGGCTGTTGAGTTCTTAAGAAAGAACGGACAGGCTAAAGCTGAGAAGAAAGCAAGCAGAATCGCAGCAGAAGGTCTTTGCACCGTTGTTGTAAAAGATGATACGACAGCAGCAGTTGTAGAGGTTAACTCTGAGACTGACTTCGTTGCTAAGAATGAGACATTCCAGAGCTTCGTAAAAGCAGTAGCAGCACAGGCTGTAAACTCTGATGCAAAAGATATGGATGCATTCATGGCTGAGGCATGGAACGAGGATGCTTCTAAGACTGTTAATGATGCATTAGTAGAGAAAGTAGCTGTAATCGGAGAGAACTTAAAGATCCGTAGATTTGAAAAAGTTGTTGCAGAGCATGGCTGCGTAGTTTCTTATGTACATGGCGGCGGAAGAATCGGTGTTATCGTAGATGCTGATACAGATGTTGTCAATGACGCTGTAAAAGAAGCTATGGTTAATATCGCAATGCAGATCGCAGCTTTAAATCCAAAATACGTTTCCAGAGACGAAGTAAGCGCTGATTACATCGCACATGAGAAAGAGATCCTTTTAGCTCAGATCATGAACGATCCGAAAGAGTCCCAGAAACCGGAGAAAGTGATCAACGGTATGATCGAAGGACGTATCAGCAAAGAGTTAAAAGAAGTATGCTTAGTAGATCAGGTATACGTAAAAGCTGAGGATGGAAAACAGACAGTTGCTAAATACCTTGATGAGGTTTCTAAAGCAGTTGGATGTACTGTAAAAGTTAAGAGATTTGTTCGTTTCGAGACAGGTGAAGGTCTTGAGAAGAAACAGGAAGACTTTGCAGCAGAAGTTGCAGCTCAGATGAACGCTTAATTTGGTTTTGTATTAAGTTTCGGAAAAGATTGATAACCCTTATAAATGGTGGTGACATCGTTTATAAGGGTTATTTTATGCTTCGATGTAAAAACATCTGTTTATGACAGGAAATCATCTAAACATTGATCTTCCGCTGAAAAGCTCCCGGTGTCATCCCATATTTTTCTTTAAATTCCCTGTGAAAATAGGACAGATTGTTAAATCCACAGGAGAGTGAGACCTCAAGCGAGGATTGTGCACCCTGTTCGAAGAGTTCTGCTGCTTTCGCCAACCGGACATTCCGTACATATTCCATGGCAGATTCTCCCATATATTTTTTGAAAAACCGCATAAAATGATATTCACTGAAACAGCAGACAGATGCGAGATCTGCGACCGATAACGGGTCAGCATAATGCTGCTCGATAAATTCTAACACAGCTTTTAATTTACTGGTATGTTCATTGGAAAGCTGGGAAAATGCAGAATCCTCCTGGCAGAAAGGGAGCAGGAGAGCAATCAGTTCTAAAAGGAGTGATTTGATCCTTAGCTCGTAGCCGATGGGTTTGGCGTGATAAAGCTGACTGATTTTATGGAATATTGACAGGGCATCCGCATAGACTGGATGTTCTTTTTTTATGATATAGGGCGGGATGATTTTTTGCATCGCAAGCGGTGTGAGATATTTTACTGCGCAGATGTCCGCATTTCCCATGCCAAGATAATTCATATGAAAGACAAATGTCTCGGAAACCATTGCAGGATCGGTATTGGAATGGATGGAATGAAGAACCAGGGGAGGCACAAATATAAGATCTCCTGCATTGACAGGGCAGGGGCAAAGCTGTATCTGATAAGTGCAGTTTCCGTCTGTGATCATGGTAAATTCAGCCTCTTTATGCCAGTGTGCAGTGACTGCCGGATAAGTGGAGGAAAGATTTGTGATATAACGCTGCAATGGAAATAGCTGTTCGCCGTGTTTTGCTTTTTCTTTTTGGTCTAAAGATAAACTGATTGCCATAAAAACTCCATTCTGCCGGTGCAGATTTCGGTCTGTATATGCGAATCTGCTGCCAGCTTTTTTACTACCTGAAAATACACAATATATCCAAGCATGAGTTGCCCGACAAATGCTGGTTTGTGGGTGATATGAGTTTCCCTGTGTAGGGTGGTTCTGGGGGTTACGATTGGCAAATTGCATCAAGCCGGGACTGTTTTGTTTCGTTGTCCGAAAATAAGAAAGTCTAAGTATGCCTGATTCAGGTTGAGGCGGAGTGACGTGTGCGTCCTAAATGTGCC
>ENA-ORIC01000089-ORIC01000089.1-human-gut-metagenome-genome-assembly--contig:-NODE-89-length-125502-cov-7.699813_pt1 | contig 125502 bp, 118 predicted proteins | sample MGYA00243023_ERZ508732 | MGnify/ENA primary metagenome ERZ508732 (study PRJEB26277, sample SAMN04329767) | human gut metagenome | biome: human-associated habitat | host: Homo sapiens | place: USA... | reverse complement strand
AGAAAAATGCAATAGTTGATTAACAATAACTACTTTTCTTTTTTATGCTATTATTGTAAAAGACAAATTACAATTTATTAATTAGATTAGTTTGAGATATAACTAATCTTTTTATTTGTAGAAATGGAGGAAAAAATGGAAATTTTAAAATGGATAATTTTTATTATATTTGTTGTGGTAGTCAGTACACTATCACTTTTTTTATATTGTGGTCTTAAATTATCTAGTAAATATTCAAGACTTGAAGAAGAAAAATATAAGGAGGATTTTAAATGAGTATAATGCAAGATTATGAAAATATTAGAAAAGATTTAGGTTTCAAATATGATGCAATAGAAGATTACTTAAATGTGGTTAGCCCACCTAGTCAATATAAAAAATATGAGGAAGAACTAAAAAAGTTATCTAGTTTAGATTATGAAAATTTTGATAGTTTTGGATATGTGAAAGTTCATGCCGCAGGAAATTTGACAACTCGTGGAGTTCTTATAAGCATTAATGCTTTTGAAAAACTTGAAGTTTCTGGTGCTAAACAAATATATGAAATATTAAATAATCAAACTGATTATCACGATGGAGGTTATTATAAAGTTGGTGTTGATATTCCAGCAGGTCAATATGTTCTAGAAAGTTATGGTAGTGGTTATTGGGCTGTAATGACTGGACCGGTAGAATCAAGTGATATAGTTGATAATGATAACTTCAATGGAAGAGCATCAGTAAATGTAAGAGATGGTCAATATTTAACAATTAGTAGGTCTTCTTATACAAAACAATAAAACAAAAGATGATTGCACAAATCATCTTTTTTAGTATCATTGATATTATTTAAATATCAAATTTCAATATCATAATCATCTTTTTCTTTGCTTAAATCATGTTCTTTACTGAATTTATAAGTTTCATTTAATTCTTTAATCGTATCATGTTCAATAACACCATGTTCATATAAATCTCGTGAAAAGTCACGATATTTATCTCTATCTTTTCTATTAAATAATCTATTTTTTATAAATTTAATAAGTCTTATAAACTTATTTTTAAAATAGTTAAGTTCTGCAAATAAAGAATTATTTTTTTCTTTTAATTCATCGATTTCATTATCTTTTAACTTATTTTTTTCAGTAAGACTTTTAACTCGTAATTCCAATGCCTTATTGTTTTCGGTAAGTATTTTTATTTTCTTATTGTTTTCTTTAATATTAGAGTCAACATTGGTAAGAGTTGTTGATAATTTTTGAATATTCTTATATTCTTTATTTGTATTTTCTACTTGGCTGATAAAACTATTGATTTTATCTTTACGCTCTTGTGTTATAACATATTTATCTTTTCTACCAAATGCTAATTTTAAATTATTAACAATATCTTTTGCTTCTTTTGTATCATTATCTAGCAGGTCAGATTGTTGTTTGGCTTTATTTAAACTTTTTTGGTTTTTTTCAAGTTGTTCTTTCATTTCTAAATAATTGTCCATTTCAGTAATATGATAATCATGATTTCTACCTTTTTTCTTACCTTTTAAAGTGTTAGTTAGATTATACTCTTTATTAAAAGATTCAATGCATAAGGTACGCATTTTATCTTGTAATTTTCTTAAACTTTCTTTTGTAAATACATCTGATTTACCAACTTGTTTTTTCATACCATTTTTATTATTAAATTTTATAGGAACACCTACGATATGCAAGTGTGGGCTTGTTTCATCATAATGAATAATAGCACTTGCTATCTTAAAAGTAGGTAATATAATTTCTAAATCTTCTATCTGCTTATTATAAACATTTGTCATTCTTCTTTTAAACTTATCATCCTTTGTATCCCAATACTTTTTATCCCCAAGTTCGATTATTATTTCACAGGCTAAATCATTTTTCTCATTATTACTTATATGAGTAAAATAATCTTTGATTTTTCTATCGTCTCTTATTTGCTTTAGGTTATATTCTTCTTTTGCTTCATCAAATTCTTCTTTATATAATTTTTTTACATCATCAACTAATGAAGAACTACCTTTAATAATTTCAATATCATTTTGATTGTTATCATACTTTCTATAATTATGTTTATCTACTTTCGTTAAACCTGCTGAATTTTGTATAGCATTATTTGATAGAGAAGTAGAACCACTTCTATTAGATTTAGCACTACTTCTTGATGTGTTTCTTTTATTTTTATCACTACCTAAATGAAAAGAATATGCTAGTTCTATAATAATCACGCTCCTTTATTAAAATATAATTTGGCTTGATTTAGTGTTTCAAAAAATTCTTGACCCATCATAGTTCCCATATTATCAATATAGGTACAAACAATATAATGTAGTTCACAGTTTTCGGCATACACTAAATATAAGTCTTTTTTCTTATCTAATAATTTACACTTTCCATATTTTAAGTTATAAAATTCTTTCTTCATAAATAATCAACTCCTTTGTTTTTTTAGAGATATATTTTGGCTTTGACAAAATATTTAACCCCCTAGGTATTTTGTCATACTAACAAAATAACCTCGTGGGCTAGGGATTCCCTAGAACCCTTTTATGACTTATTCCATAATGTTTTAAAACTTCGTAATAAAACAAAATTACATAAGTCTTATGAAATGCTATCGCCACTTTCATTGCTAAGCAACAAAACGTGCCACGCATTTTATTCTTCTTCATACAACAATTCTTTCTTTACAGGTTTTACTCCAATTTCAACAGGAATAGGTTCCTTTGTATAAATAACACAATCATTAGATTCATCAGGTATATAATCAAAAGCAGTATTTATATCTTGCATTTGAAACTCATCTTTACTACGAATATAAATAATTCCATATTTGTATTCTTTCATTTTTATATCAGGATCTATTTTTGCATAATCTTCCATAGGGAATACTCTGACTATTGCTCTGTCATCGTGGATAAAGTTAAAATAGAATATTCTATCTTCTACATAATAAGTTGCTTCTTCAAAACCAACATCATAATATTGTCTTAATCTCATTATATGTTTACCAATTTCTTTTTCAGGTAAGTAATTACTAAACCTAATTTGACCTACAATATTACCAAAAATAACAGGTGTCTTAACATCAATATATCCAGCATCAAATAATTCATTACAAGGCTTACATATTGATTCTCTAAAATTGATATTATCTATATAAATATAATTATTAAGAATACCTAATTTAATATCATCAACATATTTCATAATAAGTCCTGATTTTTCTTCTCTTGTATAATCTTTCCAAGTTTTAGTTCTTTCTTTATATTCCTTTTCTAATTTAACTTTATTTATATAATCAATATCTCTTTTTAGTAAAATATCTTGTGGGGTAAAATTAAGAGTTTCACAAGAGGTTGCTTCATCAAGTTCATTTTGTAATTTTTCAAGAGCAGATTCAACTAACTTTCTTTCATCGTTATATTCTTCTAAATTAAATACACCGTTAATATAAGCTCTTTTAATTCTTTCTAGTTTGTCTTTTTGCTTATTGATATCTTTCTTTAATTCTTCTTGTGGTTCATCAAATTTTTGCTTAATCATTGGTAAGAAGAACTGATTTACTACTGAATCGTATTCTACAAGTTCATTTACAAAATCATTAAAATATTCTTCAACTAAACTTTCCTTAAAGTTTATCTTACAATCATGGCAGTAATAGTAATAATAAATATTACCATTTTTCTTTTGAGTCGCTTTACCACCTAAAATTCTATTACATTTAGGACATCTTAATTTTTGTAAGAATAGATATGTTAAAGTTCTTTGATAACTTTTAGAATTCTTTTTCTTTTGAACCTGGCATTCTTCCCACATTTCTTTACTAACAATAGGTTCAACAACATTTTCATAATAGGTAGGATGTTTAGTTCTTTTGCCATGAACAAAATCACCTTTGTATATTTCATTTTCTAAAATTGCCACAATAGAGGAATCTCTCCAATTTGTTTTACCCAATACTTGTTCTTTATTAAATAGCGTACTTATCTTTTGATATGACATTCCTTTATGATAAAGTTCAAATATTCTTATAACAACATCTTTTGTTAAATGGTCTATAACTAATTTTTTGTTTTCATGTTTATAACCGAGTGGTGCTTGATGTGGTATATGTCCTTGTTTAATAGCACCTGCTAAACCAACCTTAGTTCTTTCACTTGTTCTTTCTATTTCTTGTTGTGACACACTCATTAATATTCTTGAAACCATTTTGCCATTAGCATTAGTAGTATTAATATCATCATTAACACAATCAAGATAAGCATCGTTTTCTTCTAGAAATCTCATAAGTTCTTCCCAGTCAAAAATACTTCTTGTTATTCTATCTTGTTTTAAAGCAATTATAGTGTTTATTTTCTTTGATTTAATATCTTCTTTAAGTCTTTCAAATTCAGGTCTATAATTGCCTGTTTTAGCACTTATACCAGCGTCGGTATAATAGTCTTTAATAACAAAGCCTTTGAATTTACAATATGCCTCTAATCTTTCTTTTTGCTCTGGTAAACTAAAACCTTCTCGGGCTTGATCTTCAGTTGATACCCTCATATAAAGACCACAAACTTTTTTTACATCATCCAATTATCATCATCTCCTTTACTAAAAAAGAGCGAAGCAGTACAACTAGGCTTATTTGTACTACTTCGCCCATAAATAAATCAGATATAAGTTTTTCTAATCTAATTATAAACTATTTAGGGCAAAATTACTAGTTGGTATGCTTTAAATAATCTTCTAATTCATTGATTTTAATTTTATTACCAAAGTTTTTGATATAAACATCATTAGAATAATTAAAAACAAGAAACATTATATTATTGATAATTACTTTGTGAGGTTCAACATAAACCAAATTAGATTTATCAATTTTTCTAATACTTCCGTTTATAAATGTAGGAGTAGTATTACAAAAATCACAAATAAACTCTAATTTCTTTTTAAGTGATTCATCAATAGGTATTTCTTGTTTGATAATATTAATCATAAACACCATCCTTTCTTTAGGATGATTTCTTTGTAAGACACAAAAAAATCAATCTTTCGATTGATTCTATATATCAAGTTCAAACTAAATAGTTCGAACAGATTCGTCAATGGAGCGAGTAGCGAGAATCGAACTCGCGCGACCAGGTCGGAAGCATGGCATTCTACCACTAAATTATACCCGCATATAAAAATGGAGCTACCAACCAGAATTGAACTGGTGACCTCAGCCTTACCAAGGCTGCGCTCTACCTACTGAGCTATGGTAGCGAGTACATAAACTATTTTAGCATAATTACCAAACAATATCAAGCGCTTTTTCATAAAATAATTGCCAGCCTATCTAAAACAAGCTGACAATTATTTTTAATTTATATTATTTAAATTTTTAACAGTCTTTTTTCTAATACGTTGAATAGCATTATCGACAGATTTAACAGGAGCATCTAGCTTTTGAGCAATCTTTACATAAGACTCTCCTTGAATGTATCTATTAAGAACCTTCTTCTCAAAATCACTTAGAGAAGTATCTATCACACTTTCAACATTTGACATATATTCTTTTTTTGTTATAGTGTCCAAAGGATCTTCTATAATATTAGCATCTAATATTTCCATAACTTCTGTATCAGCGTTGCCATCGGAATCCTCGTATGCAGGCATATTCAATGACAAATAAGAATTAAGTGGCATGTGTTTTTGTCTATTAGATGATTTAATAGCAGTGATTAATTGACGTTCGATGCATAGATTAGCAAAAGATTTGAAAGAATTTTGCTTGTCCTCTTTATAGTCCTTAATTGCTTTATATAAGCCGATTAAGCCCTCTTGTATAATATCTTCTTTCTCGGCACCAATTATAAAATATTTATTAACTTTCGAATTAACTAAATCCTTATATTTGCAAATCAAAAACTCTAAAGCTTTTTTATCATCAGCACGTATTGAATTTATTAATTCTTCATCAGACATATTATTATAGTCTAAGCTGTAATTCATAAAAGTAAGTTCCTCCTAAAATGCCTTTACTGATTTGTATTATATGCTACCAATCCTTGCAATGTCAATAGATTAAGGGAAAATTTAATAAAAATATTAGGTTTTTAGTAGTTCACAAAAAATTCACAATTAAATTAGCAATCTCTATTGACATTTGCTAAATATGGATGTATTATATACACAGTTTAGCACTCTGATGTATAAAGTGCTAAAAAGAGGTGAAAATATGTTAGACAATAGAAAGAAAAAAGTATTGCAAGCTATTGTGGAAGAATACATAGAAACAGCAGAACCAGTAAGTTCTAAAGCCCTTGTAGATAAACAAAAAATAGACTTTAGTAGTGCTACAATTAGAAACGATATGGCAGAGCTAGAAAAGATTGGACTACTAGAAAAACCTCACACATCTGCAGGCAGAGTTCCATCAGCAAAAGGATACAGATACTATGTTGATGAACTTATAAATTACAATAGCATAAGCAGACAAGAAATAAAATATATTCAAAACCAACTAGAAAGTAAAGTAAATCAAATAGAAGATTTAACAAAAATTACAACATCAACATTATCGGAAATAACTCATTATACTTCAGTTGGAATTGGCCCAAAGGCACAAGATATAGAAGAAATAAAATTTGTTCTATTAGGTTCAAGATTATTGATGGCAGTTATATTAACAGGTAGTGGACTTATAAAAGAAACAATAATAAAGTTTGATGAAGATATAACACAAGAACAAGTTGAAACAATAACATATTTGTTCAACAACAAATTAAAAGGCAAGCCAATAACAGAAATAGATAAACCAATGGAAGAATATATGCATACAGAAATGAAGAGCCTATTAAATGTTGTAAAACCAATACTAGAACAAATAAAAAAGGCAATCAATGATGATATACCAGTATATATGGAAGGTGCAGACAAATCATTTGAACTACCAGAATTTAAAAGTTTAGATCTTGCAAAGAACTTTGTAAACATATTAGACTCAGACAAAACAAAGCAATTAATGAATGTACTAAATAGTGGAAATGATCAAGATGAGATAAATGTTTATATAGGTGACGAAAATGCAGATGAAGCATTAAAAGATTTTAGTATTGTAACATTTAAACATAAAAAAGATGGCAAGGATTTAGGAACTATTGCAATAATAGGACCAACAAGAATGGATTATTCGAAAGTAATTTCTGCTATGAAATATATTAGTCAGAAATTAAATGAAGATAAAATGTTAGGAGAAGGAAAGGAGAACAAGGATGGATAAAGAAGAAAAAGTAGATATAGAGGAAAACGAAAAAGACACTAAAAAAGAACCAAACGAAGAATTGACAAAGGTAAAAGAAGAACTTGAAGACATCAAAGACAGACACACAAGGCTAATTGCAGAGTTTGACAATTTAAAGAAAAGAAGTGCAAAGGAAAGAGAAGGTTTATATGCTTCTATAATGGGAGATATAATATCTGCATTACTTCCAGTAATAGACAATTTGGAAAAAGCAGCAGAAGCGGAAAGCAAAGACGAAGAATACAAAAAAGGAATAGAACTAGTATTAAAACAATTTAAAGATGTGCTTTCAGCAAATGGAGTAAAAGAAATAGAAGCGGTTGGTCAACCTTTTGATCCAGAGCTTCACGAAGCAGTTAGTATGATTCAAGATGAAAATCTTGGAGAAAAGATAGTTGCTCAAGAATACAGAAAAGGCTATATGATAGGCAATAAAGTAATAAGGCATTCTATGGTCATAGTAGCAAATTAATAAGTTAATAATTTTAAAATTATAAATAGAGGGAATAATAATAAAGAAATTTATTTTTAGAACCTCAAAACCAAAGAAAGAAAAAAATAAATTGTATATAAATTTAAGGAGGAATTTTATTATGGGAAAAATTATAGGAATTGACTTAGGAACAACAAATTCATGTGTTGCAGTTATGGAAGGAGGAGAGCCAGTTGTTATTCCTAACGCAGAAGGAAACAGAACAACACCATCTGTAGTTGCATTCTCAAAAAATGGAGAAAGATTAGTAGGACAAATAGCAAAACGTCAAGCTGTTACAAACCCAGATAACACAGTTATTTCAATAAAAAGAAAAATGGGAACAGCAGAAAAAGTAAAAATAGAGGGAGAAGAATTCTCACCTCAAGAAATATCTGCAATGATATTACAAAAATTAAAAACAGATGCAGAAAATTATTTAGGACAAAAAGTTACACAAGCGGTTATTACAGTACCAGCATACTTCTCAGATAGCCAAAGACAAGCAACAAAAGATGCTGGAAAAATAGCAGGACTTGAAGTATTAAGAATTATAAATGAGCCAACAGCAGCAGCTTTAGCATTTGGTATGGACAAAGAAGACCAAGACCAAAAAATAATGGTATACGACTTAGGTGGAGGAACATTCGATGTATCTATACTAGATATTGGTGATGGAGTATTTGAAGTTCTTGCAACAAATGGTAACACACATTTAGGTGGAGACGACTTTGATGAAAGAATTATGGACTACTTAGTATCAGAATTCAAAAAATCAAATGGAATAGATTTAAAATCAGATAAAATGGCAATGCAAAGATTAAAAGAAGCTGCAGAAAAAGCTAAAATAGAGCTTTCTGGAATGCAACAAACACAAATCAACTTACCATTCATCACAGCAGATGCTCAAGGACCAAAACACTTAGATATTACATTAACAAGAGCAAAATTCGAAGAATTAATCAGAGATTTAGTTGATGCAACAAGAGTACCAGTTGAGCAAGCTATGAAAGATGCAGGAGTTACAGCAAACGATATTCATAAAATATTATTAGTTGGTGGATCTACAAGAGTACCTTGTGTTCAAGAAGCAGTAAAGAAGATAACAGGAAAAGACCCAGACAAAGGTATAAATCCAGATGAATGTGTTGCAATTGGTGCAGCAATCCAAGGTGGAGTTCTTTCTGGAGATGTTAAAGACCTAGTATTACTAGACGTAACACCACTATCATTAGGTATTGAAACATATGGTGGAGTATTTACAAAATTAATTGAAAGAAATACAACAATACCAACAAAGAAATCACAAATCTTCTCAACAGCAGCAGATGGTCAAACATCAGTTGAAGTACATGTTCTACAAGGTGAACGTGAAATGGCTGCATATAACAAAACATTAGGAAGATTCCAATTAACAGGAATTCCTGCAGCACCAAGAGGAGTACCACAAATCGAAGTAACATTTGATATAGATGCAAATGGTATAGTACACGTATCTGCAAAAGATATGGCAACAGGAAATGAACAAAAAGTTTCTATTACAGCTTCAACAAACTTAACAGACGAAGATATAGACAGAGCTGTAAAAGATGCAGAAGCACATGCTGCAGAGGATAAAAAGAAGAAAGACGAAATAGAAGCAAGAAATGAAGCTGAAAGCTTATCTTATAATTGCCAAAAAACACTTGATGAATTAGGTGACAAAATCAATGGAGAAGAAAAAGCTAAGGCAACAGCTGAAATTGAAAATGTAAAAAAAGCATTAGAGGGTTCAGATGTAGAGAAGATAAAAGAAGCAACAGAAAAATTAAAACAAGTATTCTATTCAATGTCTGAAAAACTATATAGCAAAGCAAATCCAAACGGAGCAGCTGGTCAAGCAGCAGGAACACAAGAGCAACCACAAACAGACGAGAACGGAAATGTATATAATGCAGACTACAAAGTAGAAGACGATAATGACAATAAATAAAAAACTTTTCGCCCAATAGGGATGCCCCTTTTTGGGCGAAAATATTAAAAAAATATTCGTTACTAAAATAGTGGCGAAGGAGGAAATAATGGCAGAAAAAAGAGACTATTATGAAGTTTTAGGAGTTAGTAAAACAGCAACGGACGAAGAACTAAAAAAAGCATACAGAAAATTAGCAAAAAAATATCATCCAGATGCAAATCCTGATGACAAAGCAGGAGCAGAAGCAAAATTCAAAGAAGTAAACGAAGCGTATGAAACCTTATCAAATCCTCAAAAAAGAAAAATGTATGATCAATTTGGAACAGCAGACCCACAAGGATTTAATGGAGCTGGTGGACCATTTGGAGGACAAGGTGGATATTATTCATATACATCTTCTGGATTTGATGGATTTGGAGATATATTTGGAGATTTAGGAGACTTATTTGGATTTGGTGGAGGCAGATCTTCAAGACAGACAAACGGGCCAAGAAAAGGTACTGACTTAAAGTGTAGTATAAACTTAACTTTTGAGGAAGCATATTCTGGAACAAGCAAGCAAATAAATATAACTAGAAATGAAGAGTGTCCTACTTGTTCTGGAACAGGAGCAAAACCAGGAACACATCCAGAAACTTGCTCTGTTTGTGGAGGAAAAGGAACTGTAACACAAGTTCAAACAACATTATTAGGACAAATGAGAGTTCAAACAACCTGCTCAAACTGTCATGGAACAGGAAAAGTTATAAAAGAAGTTTGTAACACTTGTTATGGAAAAGGAACTGTTAGAAAACAAGCCAAAATAAATGTTAAAATACCAGCAGGAATTGATGATGGTCAAACGATAGTACTAAAAGGAGAAGGAGAACCAGGGAAAAACGGCGGAGCAAAAGGTAATGTGTACATAACAATTAATTTGAAAAAGCACAGTATCTTTACAAGAAACGGAGACGATGTTTATTGCGAAGTGCCAATTACCTTTACACAAGCAACTCTTGGCGCTGAATTAGAAATTCCTTTAGTGGATGGAACAAAAATGAAATACAAAATACCAGAGGCTACACAAACTGGAACAAAATTCACAATAAAAGACAAAGGATTTGTACGTATCAATTCTGGAAACAGAGGAAATTTAGTATTTACAGTACAAGTACAAGTGCCAAAAAGATTGTCCAAAGAACAAAGAGACCTTTTAGTAGAACTTGCAAAAACTATGAATGAACAACCTCCGGTAAAAAGAAGAGGATTATTTGGATAAAACAAAGCTAGTTAAATGGATAAAACATTTAACTAGCTTTTATTATGGAATAGAAAGATAATCCAAAGGATTAACACTTTTTCCGTTAATCTTTATAGCCAAATGCAAGTGACATCCAGTAGTAGCCCCGTTTGTGGGATTACCAAAAGAATCTTTATAAGGATTATTCTCAATACCATAAACGTTCTTAGGGCCAACAGTAGAAATAACATCTCCAGCATGAACAATATCATATCTAGAAACTGTGTAAATAGGAGAAACATGGCAGTAAGAAACTTTAAGATCATTATTCTCAATAACAATAGTATAGCCACCTCCAGCGCCCCAGCTCGCAAAAGTTACCTCACCGCTACAAATTGCTAAAATAGGAGTTCCCTCTGGAGCGGGAATATCAATTCCAGAATGATAGGATGAAGCGCCAGCAGTTGGGAAATTTCTATAACCAAAATAAGAACTGATATTAGTATAATCAGGCAAAGGCCAAACGAAATCAGAAGTGGGCAAAATAGAACAAAAAGAAATAAAGAAAACAAGTACGGCAACAACAATAAAATATACAGACAAATATTTAAAAAAACTATTAGTCATATTAACATCTCCTTAAAAATAATATGAACCAATAGTTTTAATATTAATTTTTAGATTTTCTAAATGCAAAAAATTTGCTAATAAAGAAATTCAAAATAATTACAACAACAGTGACAAACAATTTCATGATAGTTTTCTGAATTGAAGTATTACATAAAGGGAATAATAAGAATCCTCCCACAAATTCGACTACCATTGTAAAAGCTCTACCAGCAACAAACTTGAAAAATTCAAAGACTTTATCTTTAAAACTCTTTGCTTCAGAATGAAAAACCAAATCTTTATTAGTAATATAAGCAAACAAAACAGCTAAAGCAATAGCAATAAAATTAGATAAATTTTCATTCCATCTAAAACACGAATTCATAACAAAGAAAGAGCCTAAATTTACTAAAGTTGTAAAAACTCCAAATACTGCATATAGCAAAACTTCTTTAGTTAGAATCTTTTTTAAAAGAGCTGATATTTTTTCCATATATCCTCCTAAAATAAAAAAATGAGCTAATTAATTAGCTCCAAAAATTGGCAGGGGTATCAAGATTCGAACTCGAACCCGCGGTTTTGGAGACCGTCATGCTACCATTGACACCATACCCCTATCTGACTTAATAATAATAACACAAAAAAAAACAATGTGCAAGAGAAAAATGAAAAAAACATAGACTTTATTAAAAAAATATTGTATAATATATACATATGGGGATGTATTTGGCTTTCGACAGTATTCCAGAAGTATGTGTAGCGAGTAGTGGATGGCTGCTTCGGCCACTATAAAAAAGCAGAACTAAATATAAACGCTGATAATAATAGAGAATTAGCATACGCTGCCTAAGCTTAGGTAGCTCATCTTACCAAGAAGGCCTACGGTCATGGATAAGGTGTCAATTAGTAGGATAACAAAACTGTTTCAGCTATGAAAACAGTGGGTAAATAAATAGCTACTATAAAAACACGGTTGTTTGTTAATGTGTTATTATAGGAAAAGTAAATAACAAACTACACTCGAAGAAGCGCACACGGAAAGAACACTGGACAGGGGTTCAACTCCCCTCATCTCCACCAAAAAAGAACACCACGAAGTGGTGTAATTTTTTTGGATTGGAATGAGCGAGTTGAAAAGGAGGAAAAGAAAAATGTCCGGGTGGACATTTTTCCCGACGCGGCTCGACAACTCCCCTCATCTCCACCAAAAAAGAGCACCACGAAGTGGTGTAATTTTTTTGGATTGGAATGAGCGAGTTTCTTTTCTTCTATATTACTACAAACTTCTAAATAATTAATTAAAAATCAACAAAAACTGAAACCCTATGTCGAAGTTTGACGCACGATTTTTCTAGACAAGCCAGCATTTTCGCTGTATAATAGGTTTGCAAAAAAATAAAATTATAAATTCGAATTTATATAAAAATCTAAAGAAAATTAAAATCTAAAAAACTTCCAGAAAAAATAATAAAAAATTAAATTAAAAATACAAATAAATATTTACTAAACGGTTGAAAATAAATGAATTATTTGGTAAAATATGAAAGGAGCAAAATGAAACAAAAAGAAATAAACAACGAAGGATATTCGCAAGAAGAAATAGATGCAATAATAGATGAAATAATAGAAAAAGAACCAGTAAAAGAAATAAAAGAGCATTTAATAAAATATGAAAAAGAATGTAGAGAAAAAAGAAAAACAACAAAAAGTATGTTAAAAGAAGAAAAGTGCGAATATGAAATAAATCATCCACACGATAAAGCAGTAAGACTAATGCTTGCTAATTCGCAAGAGGCAGCAAACTTAATAAACTTGGCACTAAAAAAAGAAGACTTAATAAAATCTAGTCAAATAGAACAATATAAAAGTAGCTTTGTAACCAAAGACTACAAAAATAGAGAATCTGACATAGTATATAAAGATAATATAAATAAAGGAATATATTATTTAATAGAACATCAAAGCAAACAAGACAAAATGATGCCAATGAGAATAGCCGAATATAGTATAGAAATAATAAAAGAAGCATTAGATTTTACAAAAAGAAATAAGAAATACGAAATACCAAGAGTAATCGCAATAGTGCTATATACAGGAGAAAGCAAGTGGCAAGTATCGCAAACACTAGAAGAAATACAAGCAAAAATAGAAGGAATAGAAGCCACATCAGTAGGAAGTTATAGTATTGTAGATATAAATACATATACTGATGAAGAAATGTTAAAAGCAAAAGGAGCATTACCCAAAATGCTATTAATGGAAAAAACATTAAAAACTTAACAGACGAAGCAAAGAAAATAGAAGACTGTAATTTTACAGAAGAAGAAAGAGAAAGAATAAGCATATACATAACAAATGTAATAAGAGAAGTTAACTATGACTTAGCAGAAAAATTGCTAGAAAAAATAAATATAGAGGAGGGAAAGAATATGAGATTAGGACAAGCACTAGTAGATTATTGGTACGATGGAGTAGCAAAAGGCGAGGAAAAACGGAAGAAAAGAAGGCAAAAAAGAGGGTTATGCTTCTGGAAAGCGTAAGACAAAAATTGAAGTAATTGAAAAAATGCTAAATGATAATTTAAAAATTGAACTAATAAAAAAATATACAAATGCAACAGATAAAGAAATAGAAGAAGCAAGAGCTACTAAATAAGCATATAGTAAGTGTGAAAAGAAAAGTTAATTGTAACCTAGTAGAAGAATTGCTAAAATTCTCAGCTCATAAAAGTCAACGCGTCCGCTAATACAGGCGCGTTTGCTATGTTTGAGAAGTTTTTATTGAATATGTTATTTAATTAAAACTAACTAATTAAATACATAGCACAACCGTAAGAAAAAAGTCAATAGTTTAAAACAAAAAGGTGTAAATATTTTTAAAATTGTAAAATGAGAAAAACTAAGAGCGCGAACAAGTACAAGTATTTTGTTTTTTAATTAAATAACATATTTAATAAAAAAGTTAAATAGTGGTTGAAAGATAGAATAAAATGTTTTATAATAAAATCATAAAAAACGAGAACAATAAATATGGACAAATGAAACTAAAAATCAAAAAAACACAGAAGAAGTTGTTGGGACAGTACAGAAATTTATATTAGTAAAAGATGGAATAGAATATTCTGGAGAAAGTGAAATAAATCTTGCCGGCCGTGAATAATGAAAATAATATGATTCATATAAAGTATACCAAAATTTTAATTTGACTATAAAATTAATAACCCAAACTGATAATAAGAAAAAAACTTGTTATCAGTTTTTTTATCAAAGATCATTAAAAATACTACTTCGCTCATCAAAAATATTGCAAAAACACAAAAAACTTACTTACGAAACCAATTAAATAAAATGCATATAAAAAGTTAACTAAAATTAATCAAAAAAATATTAATAAACCTTGTAAAAATTAATATAAATTGATATACTATAATAGATATTAAATATCAACTAAAATAATGGAGGTAATTTATTATGGAAAAAGAAGAAAATAAAGTAAATGAGGAAGAAATTACAATAGAAAACCAAGAAGGCGAATCAAGCAACATAAAAATATCAAATGATGTAGTTGCAGTTATAGCTGGTAAAGCTGTATCAGAAGCTCCTGGAGTATATGCAATGGCAGGAGGATTTGCTGGTGGAATATCAGAGGTATTAAGCGGAAAGAAAAATTTATCAAAAGGAATTAAAGTAGAAGTAGGAGAAAAAGAAACAAGAATAGATGTAAACATCATAGTAGAATATGGAACAAGAATTCCAGATGTAGCTTTTGATATTCAAAACAGAGTTAAATCAGCAGTAGAAGGAATGACTGGATTAAAAGTAGTAGCAGTCAATGTACATGTACAAGGAGTAAACACAGAAACTCAAGAAGAAAACAATACAGAAAACTAAAAAAACTTTTTATAAAGGCACGCAGTTACTATTTACGTGCCTTTATAGAGATTACAGCAATAAAAACATTTCTGTTTACAAGAAAGGAACGAAATAAAAATGAAAGTTTTAGATAAAATAATATTATGTATATTCTCAGTATTAATATTGTTAATGTCAATATTAACATGTGCCTTTATATTTGGCTGGGTTGAAGTAACAACATGCTTTGTAATGTTCACAAACATGCTAAAAGACACAACTATTTGTAACGTTTTATTAGGAATTAATGTTGTATTCATAATACTAGCAATAAAAGGAATTTTCTTTGAAGCATCAGATAAAGAAGAAAAATACAAAGAAGGAATACTTCTAGAGAACGAAGATGGTAAGTTACTAATAACAAAAGACACACTTGTAAGTATAGTAAATTCGGTTGTTAGTGGGTTTGATAGTGTGAAAAGCCAACAAACAAAAATATTATTTGACAAGGACAATAACTTATCAATAATCTTAACAATAGAAGTATCTGAGAAAGCAATAATAAAAGAATTAAGCAATAATATACAAATTCGTGTGAAAGACACAATTAAAAAATCTCTAGACATAGAAGTAAAGAGCTTAGATATAAGAGTAAAAGACATGGTAAGACCAGAAGAAACAAAAGAAGTATAAAACTTATAGCAGAGCGAAAGGAATGAAATCAATGGATGAGATAAAAAATTTTTTTAAAAATTATGGTGGGGCAATAATAGGAGCGATCGTAGCAATCATACTACTATGCACACGTTTATATGATTTAATCATTTGGATATTACTAATTGGCGTAGGAATATACGTAGGAAACTATGTACAACACAATAAACAAACAGTAAAAGAAAAATTAAAAAAATTCATAGATAGATTATAATAAGGGGACTCAAATGGAAGAAATGACAAAAAGAGAACTTGCTTTTTGCTATATTTATAGCCAAGAAGTGCAAAAACAAAATAGCAAAAGTCAAGTCAAATTATTCTTAGACAGTACAGAAGTTGAAGATGGCAGAGCAAGAGAATATGTAAAAGATATAGCAAAAGGAATCAAAGAAAATGATGAAGAAATTACAAAAATAATTTCTGAAAATCTAAAATCAGGATGGACAATAGATAGAATATCTACTGTTGATTTATCTTTACTAAAACTTGCAATATACGAAATAAAATACATAAAAACACCATACAAAATTATAATAAATGAAGTAGTAAATATGGCTAAAAAATATGGAGAAGAAACTGCTGGATCATTTATAAATGGTGTATTAGCAAAGGTAGTGGAAAAGGATGCAATATAATCCAATAACAGTAACAGACTTAAATAAATACATAAAAGGCAGAATAGATAATGATGAGATGCTAAACAATGTGTTAGTAAAAGGAGAAATATCAAACTTCAAAAATCATTATACAGGTCATATGTATTTTACTTTAAAAGATGAAAATTCGTTGATTAAATGCGTAATGTTTAAAACATATACTACGCATTTATCATTTATGCCAAAAGACGGAATGAAGGTAATAATTCTAGGCGGCGTTTCGGTATTCGAAAGAGATGGAGTATATCAGATATATGCAAAAGCTATGAAGGAAGATGGCCTAGGAGACTTATATGTTGCATATGAGGAACTAAAAAATAAACTTAGCAATGAAGGTTTATTTGATGAAAAATACAAAAAGCCAATTCCATTTATGCCAAAAACAATAGGAGTTTTAACATCAAATACAGGAGCAGTAATAAGAGATATAATAAATGTAAGCACGAGAAGAAATCCTAATGTGAATATACGCTTATATCCTGTACCAGTACAGGGAAGCGGTGCTGGAGAAAAAATAGCAGAAGGCATCGAGTTTATGAATAAAAATAAATTAGCAGACGTACTAATAATAGGTAGAGGTGGAGGATCAATAGAAGATTTATGGCCATTCAATGAAGAAATAGTTGCAAGGGCTATGTTTAATTCTGAGATTCCGATAATATCAGCAGTTGGACATGAAACAGATTTTACAATAGCAGACTTTGTTGCAGATTTAAGAGCACCAACTCCATCAGCTGCGGCAGAACTAGCAGTTGCAAATATTGATGATGTAAGAGAAACCTTAAAAACATACAATAATAGATATAAAGTATCATTGAAAAAGAAAATCGAACTTATGAAAATGTCATATGAAAAATGTATGACAAGGCAAGCTTTTAAAAATCCTACTCAAAAAATCAATGAACAATATATGTTAATAGATATGAAAGTAAAATCTCTACAAAACAGCATATTACTAAAAATCAAAGAAGACAAAACCAAATTTGTAAAAGAGGTGGCAAAGCTAGATGCCTTAAGCCCGCTAAAAACTTTAACGAGAGGATATAGCATAATTTCTAAACAAGATGGAAGAATAGCAAAAGAAGTCAAAGACTTATCTCAAGGAGAAAAAGTTTCAATCAGGTTAAGTGACGGAAGTGTTGATGCACAAGTGTTATAGCCTTAGAAAGGATAATAAGAATGAAAGAAGATATAAATTTTGAAGATGCGATGAAAGAATTGGAAAAAATAGCAGAAGAACTAGAGAAGGGAAATCTAAGCTTAGATGAATCTGTTAGTAAGTTTGAAGATGGAATGAAATTATCAAAGAAATGTAGTGATTTATTAGACACAGCAGAAAAGAAAATTACTATGTTGATAAATGATAATGGAACCATTAAGGAAGAAAACTTTAATGTGGCAAACATTGAAGAATAAAGGGAGATAAAGAAAATGGATTTTTATACACAGTACAGATATTTAATAGTTCCTTTTGTAACTTGGTTTTGTGTACAAACTTTTAAAGTTTTGTGGGAACTTGCAACAACTAAAAAATTCAACTTCAAAAGAATAATTGGTGCAGGAGGAATGCCAAGCTCACATACTGCCATAGTTGTATCTATAACCACAATGGTTGGAAGAAGCCAAGGAATAAACTCAGTAATATTTGCTGTATCATTGATATTTTCGTTAGTTGTAATGTATGATGCTTGTGGGGTTCGAAGACAGGCAGGAAAACAAGCTAGAATACTAAATGACATAGTCAATACACCAGGATTATCAACAGTTCAGGTTAGAGAAAAACTAGTAGAAGCATTAGGACATACACCACTTCAAGTAATAGTTGGAGCAATAGTGGGATTTACAGCAGGAATGCTATTTTAAAATTTAAATATTCGCCCTTTTGGCGAAGGAATAGGAGAAATTGTTATGGAAGATGTAGAAATTGCAAGAAACACCAAATTAGAAAATATAACAAAAATTGCTGAAGAAGTAGGAATAGAAGAACAAGAATTAGAACTATATGGCAAATATAAAGCAAAAATAGATAGCAAAAAATTGTTAAAAAGATTAGAAAATAAAAAAGATGGAAAATTAATATTAGTTACATCAATTAATCCAACACCATTGGGAGAAGGAAAGACTACAATGGCAATAGGTCTGGCTGATGGATTAAAAAGAATCGGAAAAAAAGCCATACTTGCATTGAGAGAACCTTCATTAGGCCCAGTATTTGGGATAAAAGGAGGAGCAACAGGTGGTGGATATGCACAAGTTGCGCCAATGGAAGATATAAATCTACATTTTACAGGAGATATACACGCAATAACATATGCAAATGACTTGCTATCAGCTTTGATAGATAATCATATTTATAATGGAAATGAATTAGGATTTAAGAAAGTTACTTGGAAAAGATGTATAGACTTAAATGATAGACAATTAAGAAAAGTAAATACAGGATTATCTGGAGAGAAAAACATTGTAGAAAGAGAAGACGGATTTGACATTTCGGTCGCTTCTGAAATAATGGCAATTTTATGCTTAGCAACGGATATAGCAGACTTAAAAAGAAGAATAGGAAATATTGTAGTAGGATACAATAAAAATGAAGAACCAATAAGGGCGAAAGATTTGCATGCAGAAGGAAGTATGACGGTACTTCTAAAAGATGCAATAAAGCCAAACTTGGTACAAACATTAGAACATACTCCTGCAATAATTCATGGAGGACCATTTGCTAATATTGCACATGGATGTAATAGCATAATTGCTACAAAAACAGCAATGAAGTTAGCTGATTTTTGTGTAACGGAAGCAGGATTTGGCTCTGACTTGGGAGCAGAAAAATTTTTAGACATTAAATGCAGAAAAGCATCAATAAAACCAGATGCAGTAGTATGCGTTGCAACAATAAGAGCACTAAAATATCACGGTGGCCAAAGTAAAGAAGAAGTAAAACAAGAAAATTTAGAAGCACTAAAAATCGGAGTTGAAAATCTAAACAGACATATAGATAATTTAAAAAATAAATATGGCTTAAATGTAATTGTTGCAATAAATAAATTTTTGACAGACACAGATAAAGAAATAGAACTATTAAAAGAAGAATTAGAGAAACAAGGTGTTGAACTAAGTTTAGTAGAAAGTCATCAAAAAGGAAGTATTGGAGCAGTAGACTTAGCAGAAAAAATAATTAATCTAGTAGAAAAAGAAGAAAACTTTAAATACATATATGAAGATGAGGACTCAATAAAAGAAAAAATAGAAAAAGTAGCTCAAAAAATATATGGAGCAAAAGACGTAAAATTTTCTGAGATGGCAACAAAGCAAATAGAAAACATAGAGAAAATGGGATATTCTAAATTCCCAGTTTGTATAGCAAAAACACAATATTCATTCTCAGATGATCCAAAGAATTTACTATGCAAAGAACCATTTACACTGCATGTAAATGAAATAATACTAAAAGCAGGAGCTGAGTTTATAGTTGCAATAACAGGCAAAATAATGACAATGCCAGGACTTCCAAAAGTACCAGCAGCCGAAAAAATCGACTTAGATGAAAACGGAAATGTAATAGGAATTTTTTAAAACCATAAATGTATAAATCCACCAATTCAAGGAATAATAATCTTGAAAGGTGGATTTTTTATGTTGAAAAATAGAATAAAAACTATAAACAAAAAAGCAGTAGCGATAATCTCTGTTTTAATGATTATTTTTATAACATACAATGTATTCTTTAGGAATAGCCAGGCTCAAGCCTTATCAAAATATGGTTCTAGAGGAAATGAAGTTACACAAATTCAAACAAAATTAAAAAGATGGGGATACTATAACGGAAGTATAGATGGTATATATGGAAGTCAAACATTAGCAGCAGTAAAATATTTTCAAAGAAAAAATGGACTAACTGCAGATGGAATTGCAGGAACAAAAACACTTCAAGCAATGGGAATATACTCTTCTAGCAATAGTACAAGTCAAAGTACCAATAATAGCAATGTTAATTTATTGGCACATGTAGTATATTCAGAGGCAAGAGGAGAACCATATTCAGGACAAGTTGCGGTTGCAGCAGTTGTTTTAAACAGGGTAAAAAGTAGTTCTTTTCCAAACACAATAGCTGGAGTCGTTTATCAACCAGGAGCTTTTACAGCAGTATCAGATGGGCAAATAAATCTAGAACCTAATACAACTGCATACAATGCTGCAAGAGATGCTTTGAATGGTTGGGACCCTTCATATGGAGCAATATATTACTTTAATCCTAACACAGCAACAAATGCTTGGATTTGGTCAAGACCACAAACTGTAACAATAGGAAAACATAGATTTTGTAAATAAAAAAAGGCTATATATTATATTGAATTGGAAATATAATATATGGTCTTTTATTATGGAAATGTAATGTCAACAATAAAGCGAAAAATGTCGAAAACTTCCCATAAATCGATAAAACTAGTCAAGTTTCGCTATTGGAAAATACTGGTAAACATAGTATACTTATACAAGAATAAGAAATAAGGAGGAACAAAAGTGGAATGTATTTATGTACCCAGAGAAAAGCAATTAACATTAAAAATTTCTGAGGAAATTGACGAAAGCACAACAGAAAAATTAAGGAGGAAAATTGATAATGAAATTACGAGATTTTTGCCTAGAAAAGTTATATTTGATTTTAGTGACGTTTCTTTCATGGACAGTGCAGGAATAGGAATGTTACTTGGAAGATACAAAATTATTAGAATGCTAGGTGGACAATTAGAACTAATAAATGTGAATAGACAAATAGAAAAAGTCTTTGAAATAAGTGGAATTTTAAGAATAATTCCAATAAACAAAGAAGAAAAAGTTGGATAATGGAGGTTAAAATGTTAGGAATTTATGATAATGAAATGAAATTAGAATTTGTAAGCAAATCATCAAATGAAGCATTTGCAAGAATAGCAGTAGCAGCATTTGCTTCACAATTAGATCCTACAATAGAAGAACTTGCAGATATAAAAACGGCAGTGTCAGAAGCTGTAACAAACTGCATAATACATGGATATGAAAACTCTATGGGAATAGTCAAAGTTGAATGTAAATTAAAAGACAACTGGGTAGAAATACAAATATCAGATTCAGGGAAAGGAATTGAGGATATAGAACTTGCTAAAAAACCACTTTATACAACAAAGGCAAATTTAGAAAGATCTGGAATGGGATTCACAATAATGGAAAGCTTTATGGACGAAATGAAAGTTGAATCTATACCAGAAATGGGAACAAAAGTAACATTAAGAAAGTACATAGAACCACTAGAACAAGAAGAACAAAAGGAAGGTTAAAGTATGTATGAGAATACTTATGAGAAAATAGTAAAAGCGCAAAGTGGAGATGAAGAGGCAATGGCTAGTCTGGTAAAAAACAATTTAGGGCTAGTCTATAATATTGCTAAAAGATTTAGTGGAAGAGGATATGAGTTAGAAGACTTAAACCAAATAGGTGCGTTGGGATTAATAAAATCAATAAAAAAATTCGATACGAGTTTTGATGTACAACTTTCTACATATTCAGTTCCATTCATAATGGGAGAAATAAAAAGATATATAAGAGACGACGGAAAAATAAAAGTAAGTAGAAGCATTAAAGAATTAGGTGCAAAAATAAATCAAATACAGAAAGAGTATTATTTGAAAAATGGGCAAGATATAAAAATAGAGCAAATTGCCGAAATCTTAAAAGTGACAAAAGAAGATATTGCATTAGCTATAGATGCAAACTCTAGTGCAATAGTAACATCTATAAATGAACCTGTTTATAGTAAAGAATCAAGCAAAACATTAAATGTAGAAGACATCATTCCAGATACAAAAAATCAAGAAGCAATGATAAATGATAAATTAACAGTAAATAAATTAATAGAAGAATTGCAACCGCAAGAAAAACAAATTGTAATGATGAGATATTACAAGGGAAGCACACAAACAGAAGTTGCTAAAATTTTAGGAATAAGTCAAGTTCAAGTTTCAAGAATAGAAAAAAGAATATTATATTCGATGAAACAAAAATTACAAGCAGATACTGCTTAGAAAGAGATGAAAAATATGAAGAGAATTATTGAAATTATAATATTAATAATTTTAATAACATTTTTAGTGCCAATAGTTCTTACACAAAAATTCAAAGCTAAGGAAACTGTAGCTATAGAAAATGAAGTGGAAAATGTTGAACAAAATATGGATAATACAGAAACAAATCCATATACATATTCGAAATACGGAACAATAAAGTTATTACATCATGAAAGTGGAGAAGTAGAAGAACTAGGAATGGACGAATATTTGTGGGGAGTAGTATCAGCAGAAATGCCGGCAAGCTTTGAACAAGAGGCTTTAAAAGCACAAGCAGTTGTTGCAAGGACGTATACTGTATATACAATAGAACATAGCAACTCTAAGCACGAAGGAGCAGATATATGCGATGACTATAAATGCTGTCAGGCGTGGATATCAAAAGAAGATAGACTAAATAAATGGGAAGAAGCATCAAGAGAAAGTAACTGGGCAAAAATAGAAGAAGCTGTAAACTCTACAAAGGGGAAAATTGTAACATACAATGGAAAAGCAATAGATGCGTTCTTTCATTCTAATAGTGGAGGAAAAACAGAAGAAGTTGCAAATGTATGGGGCGGAGCAAATTTACCATATTTACAGAGTGTAGAAACATCAGGAGAAGATGCGTATACTCAATATTCGTCAGAAGCGGAATTTACAAAGAGTGAGTTTGAACAGAAGATAAAAGATAATCATCCAGATTTCTCAATAGACTATAATCAACAAGACTGTATAAAAACATTAGAAACAACAGCGGGAGGTAGAGTAAAAACAATAAAACTAGGAAACTTAGAATTATCAGGAGTTGAAGTAAGAAATCTTCTGGGATTAAGATCAGCCAACTTTACTGTTGAAATAAGTGAAAACAATATAAAATTTATTGTAAAAGGCTATGGGCACGGAGTTGGAATGAGTCAAACTGGTGCAGATGCACTAGCTAAACAAGGAGAAAACTACGAAAATATTATAAAACACTATTATACAGGAGTAGAAATAAATAATTTATAAACTGTAATTGTATAAATTTAGAAAAAGAGGAAATACTTATATTAATATAAAAATATAAGGAGGAACAATATGAGTAGAAGACAAAGAAGAGGGGAAAAACCAGAAACAAATATAAGTATGATAATTCTAACAGGGATAGTGTTAGTCGTGGCGGTAGCATTCACATTGACTTATGTAGCATACAACAACAGAATGGCAAGAAACACAAAAATGCAAACAACAAACACACAAATACTATCGTCAGCAGATAATGAAATGTTAAATATGATAACGAATGAAACAGACTCAAAATCAGTTAGCTCATCAGTGGGAAAAAGTGTGAACGAAATGGAAAACACAGAGAAAGTAGCTGTAAACACAAGCGATTATGAAAACAAAACTAAAGAAGAGAAAAAAGAAGAAAGTAAGCCAACAGAGAACAAACAAGTAGAAGAAAAGCAAGAAGAAGTAAAAAATATAAGCTTTATAAAACCCGCAGATGGAGAAATTGTAAAAGACTATTCAAAAGATAATTTAGTATATTCAAGTACATTGGAAGAATGGACAACACATTTGGGAATAGACATTGCAATGCAAAAAACAGATGTAGTAAAAGCTGTAGCAGATGGAAAAGTAAAATCGATAAAAAATGATCCAAGATATGGATTAACAGTAGTAATAGAACATCAAAATGGATTTGAAAGTATATATTCAAGTTTACTAACAGCAGAATTTATAACTGTTGGAGAAGAAATAAAACAAGGAAGTACAATAGCAACAGTTGGAAACACTGCTACATTTGAAATAGCAGATACAACACATCTTCATTTTGAGATGAAAAAAGATGGACAAAATGTAGATCCAAATATTTATATAAAATAATAAATAAAAGAATATAAAATTGTGAGAAACAGCATAGTACAAGAATGGCAAAATAAAACAAAGGAGTTTGAAAGAGTAAAATACTTTCAAACTCCTTTAGAATTAATAAATACGACCTAAATAATTTTTTTAATTGAATAACATATTAACCCTAATCGCATTAGTAGTAACAATAATTGTACTTTTAATACTAGCAGGAGTAACAATAAACAATTCTTTGAATAATTTATCATATAAGCCTTGACAAAAAAGTACAGCACCAAAATGTATTTGTTGCTTGGCCTCTCTGTGCAAACTGTAAAATCAGCTATTAGTAAACTACTTTACTAGTAGCTGATTTTCATAAAACAACATATCCAAAAAACAAAAAATAATTAAGAAAATTGTCAAAATATATTTACATTTGTATTTTTTTTGTATAAAATGTAAATATCAGAAATTATGCGAATAAAATACTAAAGAAAATAATGTGAAGGGAGAAACGCTTTAATGAAAATATTAATGCTAACATGGGAATATCCACCAAGAATTGTTGGAGGAATAGCAAGAGTAGTACACGATTTATCAAAAAGATTAATTAAAGATGGACATGAAGTTACAGTCGTAACATATCGAGATAATGCAGGTGTTCCAGAATATGAAAATGATAAAGGGGTAAATGTATATAGAGTAGATAATTACATGATACATCCAAATAATTTTATCGACTGGATAATGCAATTAAACTTTAATCTAATAGCAAAAGCTACAGAAATAATAAACAAAGAAAGTGGATTTGACGTAATTCATGCGCATGATTGGCTAGTTACATATGCTGCAAAATCTCTAAAAAATGCATATGATATTCCAATAGTGGCAACAATACATGCAACAGAAGCTGGTAGAAATAGCGGAATACATGACGATACACAAAGATACATAAACGATACAGAATGGCTTTTAACATATGAAGCAACAGAAGTAATTGTAAACAGTAATTTTATGAAGAATGATTTACAAAGATTATTTGGACTGCCATATGACAAGATAAACGTAATACCAAATGGAATAAACCTAAATAACTTCACAGGAATAGAAAGAGACTATGAATTCAGAAGACAATATGCAATGGACAACGAAAAAATAATACTATATGTTGGAAGATTAGTTTATGAAAAAGGAATACAACACCTAATAGCAGCAATGCCAAAAATATTATCAAACTATCATGATGCAAAACTAGTTATTGCGGGAAAAGGTGGAATGATAGATGAGTTGAAAGCAGAAACTTCAAGCCTAGGACTAGATAATAAAGTTTATTTCACAGGATACATGGATTCTAAAAAAGTACAAAAAATGTACAAATGTGCAGACGTTGCAGTGTTCCCAAGTACATACGAACCTTTTGGAATAGTAGCACTAGAAGCAATGCTTGCAGGAGTCCCAACAGTGGTGTCAGATGTAGGTGGACTAGACGAAATAGTTACTCATGGAGTGGATGGAATGAAATCTTATGCAGGAAATTCAAACTCAATAGCAGATTCTGTAACAGCTTTATTATATGATCATCAGTTAGCAACAAATATATCTAAAAAAGCAAGACAAAAAGTAAAAGAACAATTTAATTGGGAGAAAATAGCACAAGATACACACTTCACATATGAAAAAGCAATTTGCCAAACAATGGCAGAAAGACAAGCAAAACAATTATTACAAGAAAGAGCAAGAAAAGCGGAAAAGGCAGAAAATACACAAAAAGAAATTACAAACTTATTAAGTTTCAAGAAAAAGCATGCATATGCATAAGTAAGGAGCGTGTAATCTAAATGAATATATATGATACAGCAAATAGGCTAGCTAAAGAAATGAAAGAGTCAGAAGAATACAAAAATTATAAAAAATTAAAAGACAGTATAGAATCTAATCCAGATAAGAAAGCAAAACTAGAAGAATTTGAAAACATGAGATATGAGATGCAACTGGGAACAATTAAAGGTACTGAAAACGAAGAAGAAAACAAGGAAAAGTTGAAACAACTACAAGAAAAATATATTCAATTATTACAGGATGAGGAAATGAAACAATATTTTGATTATGAAATTAAATTTAATGTAATGGTAACAGATGTAAATAAGATAATAGCAGAAGCGATAAAAGATGTTCTATAAAACAAAGCGTAGATATAAAATTTAATAAATTTTATATCTTACGCTTCTTTTTTGAAAAAGGGGGAAAATATGGAGTACGTATGTCTGATAATTATATTAATAGTTACAATAGTAACTCTGAAAATAGGATTAAATATAAGAATAAAAGATCTTAAAAAAGTCAAACAAATGGCGTATAGCGAAGACAACAACAAATTGACCAAAGACTTTCCAACCAACAAACAGATTTGTAGAGAAATATTAGAAATGTTAAATAATTCAGAGGTTACAATAGAAGATACACAGGACGAAAGATCAAAGACAAGTTTGTATCTTGTAATGCAAAATAAAATAATAATAGCCAACATAGACAAAACATTTACGAGAATTCAAACGATAGCACATGAGTGCATACATTCGGTGCAAAACAAAGTTATGTTAAAATTTAATTTTGTAATATCTAATATAAATATGATATATTTTTTGATAATAAGCATTTTAACACTTTTAGGAAAAATAAGTGAGCCAATGCAAAAAATATTATTAACAGTTTTACTAGCATTACAATTTATATTTTTTGTAGTAAGAAATTCGCTGGAAATAGATGCAATGACAAGAGCTGAAAATTTGTCTAAAGAATATATATCGCAAGAAAACATATTAAGCAAAGAAAATGAAGAAAGATTAATGAATAAATACAAAGAACTAAACAAAATAGGAATAAAAACATATACTTTTATGCTTACAATAAAAATGATAATAAAACCATTATTGTACTGTGTAATAGCATTGTTTAAATAAAATGCAATTTTGCAAGAAAGAGGAAAAATTAATGAAAGCTATTGAAGTAAAACACCCATTAATACAACACAAGGTTGCTATATTAAGGGATAAGAAGACTGGAACAAAGGAGTTTAGAGAGTTAGCGGAAGAAATCGCAATGTTGCTTTGCTATGAGGCAATGAGAGATGCAGAGCAAGATGAGGTAGAAGTAGAAACCCCAATAACGAAAACAAAGGCTAAGAAGATTAACGAAGACAGATATGCATTTGTACCGATTTTAAGAGCTGGACTGGGCATGTCAAATGGAATAACAAAAATAATTCCTAATGCCAAGATAGGAGTAATAGGTCTATACAGAAATGAAGAAACAATGGAACCAGTAAAATATTATTACAAGGTACCAAAAGATATACAGAATAGAGAAGTAATACTAGTAGATCCAATGCTTGCAACAGGTGGATCTGCAGTAGCAGCAATAAAAATGATGAAAGAAGATGGAGTGAAAAAGGTAAAATTCTTATGCTTGATAGCCGCACCAGAAGGAATAAAAAGAGTAGAAGAAACATATCCAGATGTACAAATATATTGTGCAAGTATAGATGACCACCTAAATGAAGATTGCTACATAGTACCAGGACTAGGAGATGCAGGAGATAGAATATTTGGAATAAAATAATTACAACTATTTATTAACTGTGGATGCGGCAATAGATAATAATACATTAAAAAAATGCAAGTCTGTTATAATTACAGATTTGCATTTTTTATGAGAAATAAATCTTTAATTACATATTGACAAAAAACAAAAAAAATATTACAATAAATACATCATTTGCCACTATAGCTCAGTTGGTAGAACAACGGATTCCTAACCCGTAGATCAGCAGTTCGATTCTGCCTAGTGGCTCCATAAAAATATAAGTAAAACGGGAAGAAAAGAATGGGAATATTTAATAGATTAAAAAGATTAATGGCTCCACAAGAACAAACGCAAGAAGAAAGAAAAAACATTTATGAGGAATTAGGATTAGTACAACCATTTACTGTGTTAGCGGGTGGACAATTTAATGCGTTTATCAGCGAACTATCGGAAAATAAGAATGGAAGATTACATCAAACAGAACAAGAAGCACTTGAGAAACTATGGAATGCGGCGGGAATTAACTTAGGTGGTACTGGAAACAATCTTTGGAATCTAAAAAAAGGTACATTTGAATTATATAATAAAGATGGAATTCTGATAAGATATGAAAAGAAAGATGCAGAAGTAAAAGATAAATACTCTAGTGATAATGCAAGAACGAATTTTGTATATACATCTAAAGATGGTAATTTTGTTATTAACCAGAATGATAGAAATCAAAAGGTGTTTTTAGTTTATGTTTCAGAAGGTATAACAGAAAGATTGCTAATGGCATTAAGAGAAGCGGAAATAGAAGCTTTAGACTTAGATATTGAAAGAACACAAGAAGAGAGTATAGAGAGAGCGGTCAGAAATAATAATTTAGCAATTGAAACAAAAAAAGAACCAAGTCTTCAAGAAAAGTATAGAGTTGAAGGAATTAAGAGTGAACCAAGGAATATAACTAACAGCACATTTAGTAAAGACGATGATGGAGGAAGATAATATGGAGAACTGCTTATTTTGTGAATGGAAAGATGAAAAAGAAAAAATAATATTAGAAAATGAATATGCATTTGCTAGATTTGACGAATTTCCGGTAAGTAAGGGCCATATCCTTTTTATGACTAAAAGACATGTTAAAGATTTCTTTGAAACTACAGCAGAAGAGAAAAATGCAATATTTGAATTAATGGATCAAGCCAAGGCAATGCTTGATGAAAAATACTATCCGGATGGATATAATATAGGTATGAATTGTGGACAAGCTGCTGGACAAAGTGTAATGCATGTACATGTACATTTGATTCCGAGATATAATGGAGATATTAAAAATCCTAGAGGCGGAATTAGAGGAGTAATTCCTAAAAAACAAAGTTATTAAATTTATATGAATTATTAACGAGATGATTGAGTATTTAATCATCTCGTTAATAGTATGTGCCTCTGTTTCAATCAATGAAATATTACATTAATAGTATAATCATATATTGCTTATACCAATAACTGACAAAAAGAATATAGGTTTACAATAGATATGTCACAATAAATGAAAAAATAAAAAATGAGAAATACCAAAAATATGATAAAATGTTTTTAACGACAAAAACTTTTTATTGGAGGTATTTCTCATGAATAGTATAACACAAGATATTAACTTTAAGCAATCAGTAATTAAATATTCTTATAAACACGGAGTAACAGCAACATCAATAGTATATAAATTACATAGAAAAACAATATATAGATGGAGAGAAAAATATGATGGGACATTAAAATCATTAGCAAATAAATCAAGAAGACCACATAGAAGTCCAAATGCACACACAGAAGCAGAGATAAAAATGATAAAAGATTATAAGAATAAAAATAAAGATACAGGATTGGTTGTATTGTGGGTAAAATTAAGGAAAGCGGGATATACAAGAAGTGTAACAAGTTTATATAGAATGATGATAAAATTAGGAATTTATAAAAAAACACCAAGTAAGAAAAGAGTATATGAACCAAAGGAATATCAACAAATGCAATATCCAGGACAAAGAGTTCAAGTAGATGCCAAATATGTACCAATGAAGTGTTTAACAAAAGAATTAAAAGAGCAAGGAGAACGATATTTTCAATATACAGCAATAGACGAATATACAAGAATGAGGGTATTATGGTTTGCAAAAGAGCATAGTACATATGAGTCGAGTCAATTTATAGATGAAATAATAAAGAAATTTCCATTTAAAATAGAGGAAATACAAACAGACAATGGATTTGAATTTACAAATAGATTAAGTTATAACACAAGTATACGAGATAGAAAAACACTATTTGAAAGTAAATTAAAGAAATTAGGAATAAGACATAAATTAATAAAACCGTATACACCAAGACATAATGGAAAAGTAGAAAGAAGTCATAGAAAAGATCAAGAAAGATTTTATTATAAGAAAGTATTTTATAGCTTTGAAGATTTAGTAAATAGAGCTAAATATTGGATAAAAGAATATAATAATTTTCCAATGAGACCGTTAAAATGGCTTAGTCCAAGAGAAAAATATTTAGGATATATAAATAGTTAAAGTTCAAAATTATCATATCAGGTATTTCAACACTAGTGATATCAAATAAGTGTGACATATGTTTGACAAACCTACAAAGATTACGTGTTGGGATTTTTAATGCTATTGAAAAATTGGACGATATAGTGTATAATGGATATGTGGAAAAATTTACAAAAGTATATTATTGAAAGGAAAACAACATGGGATTTTTTGAAAAATTAAAAAATGGGTTAAACAAAACCAAGACATCATTTGATGAGAAGATGAATGGCATATTTAGTAATTTTAGAAAAGTAGATGAAGAATTACTAGAGGAACTAGAAGAAGCATTGATAATGTCTGATGTAGGAGCAAATACATCAGTTACAATAATAAATAATTTAAGGAATAGAGTAAAAAAAGATAATCTAAAAGATGCAGAAGAAGTAAAACAAGCTCTAAGAGAAGAGATACAAGCGATATTTGACAAAACAGATAAAAAACTAAATTTAGAAACAAAACCATCAGTAATACTAGTAGTAGGAGTAAATGGAGTTGGAAAAACAACTTCAATCGGAAAAATAGCAAATAGACTAAGAAAAGATGGTAAAAAAGTGGTAGTTGCAGCAGCTGATACATTTAGAGCAGCAGCGGTAGAACAATTAGAAATATGGGCAAATAGAGCTGGATGTGAAATCGTAAAAAGAGAAGAAGGCGTAGATCCTGCTTCTGTTGTGTATGATGCAATAAAAATAACAAAAGAAAAGAATGCAGACGTATTAATTTGTGATACAGCGGGTAGATTACATAATAAGAAATATTTAATGGATGAGTTAGTAAAAATAAAGAAAGTAATAGACAAGGAACTACCGGATGCTTCTGAGGAAGTATTAATGGTACTAGATGCAACAACTGGACAGAATGCAATAATGCAAGTACAAGCGTTCAAAGAAACAGTTGATATTACAGGAATTATTTTAACCAAATTAGACGGAACAGCAAAAGGCGGAGCTGTTATAGGAATAGTAAATGAAAACCAAGTTCCAGTAAAATTCATTGGGGTTGGAGAGCAAATAGATGATATGGAAATCTTTAATAGTGAAGATTTTGTAAAGGCTTTAATTTAAGGAGGTAAAAAGATTGAAGAAAAATAAGAAGGAACAATCAAAAGCAGAAGAAATTAAAGTAACAGAAAAAGTAGAGAATAAAGAACAAAATAAAAAAGAAGAAACAAAAACTAGCGAAAATCATAAACAAAACAAAATCAGAAAAACAATAGTAACAATAGTTTTAATACTTGCAGCTATAATTCTATATATCATAGAAAGAGGACAATACTTAGAGATAAAAGAAATTGGAGAGAATTACTTACCAATATTCTGGCAAAACCTAAGAAATATAAGTATTACAGCAATACTTAATTTCATAATAATATTTACAGTTATTTATATTTCGACAAGTAAAATAAAAAATGGATTAAAAACATTCTTTGAAGATGAAAAAAAGGCAATGCCAAAACTTCCTCAAAAATCAATAGCATTTATCATAGCAACGATTGTAACAATAGCAACATCAGGCTATATATTACAAAAAGCATTACCTTGTTTTTATAATACACAATTTGTGGCAACAGATCCAGTATTCGGATTAGATATAGGATACTTTGTATTTATATGGCCATTCTTAGAGTTAATAACAATGTATGCGCTGGTAGCTATAATTGCAGCAACAGTATATATGGCAATATATTATTTAATAGTATTTAATGTATATTTTGATGGAATAAGCAGAGAATCGGTAAAAAAGAGCAACATAGAAAAACAAGCACTTTCTAATTTGAAAAAGATAATTGTTTTATTTGCGATACTTATATTACTACTAACACAAAATATTGGAGTACAAAAATTTATAGTATTAAGTGATGAACAAACAGAAAACTATTCTATATTTGGCGCAGGAATAACAGAAACTACCATTAGATTATGGGGATATGTTGGATTGTCAATTATAATGGTATTATCAGTGTTCAAAGCTATCAAAGAATTTACAAAAGGCAACACTAAAAAAATAATAAAAGCGTTATTATGGGTGCCAGCATATTTGGTAATACTAGCAGTAGGAATGTTAGGGTTTAACTTGATATATGTAAATTCAAATGAATTAGACAAAGAAAGAACATATATAGCAGAAAATATCAAAAATACGAAAAAAGCATATGGAATAGATATTGAAGAAGATGTAATAAAAGATGAAGGAACAATAACACAATCAGCTATTACAGCAAACTCAGAGACAATTAGCAATATTCCAATAGTAAATGCGGAAAATGTAATTAAAGATTTGGAAGGATCACAAACTACAAAAGGATATTACAAATTTACAAGAGCACAAATCGGAAATTATACAATAGATGACAATCAACAGTTAGTGTATGTTACACCAAGAGAAATAGCAAGTGCAAAAGCAACTTACAACAATAAAACATACGAGTATACACATGGATTTGGAGCGATAATTACATCTGCGACAAGTACAACATCGTCAGGAAATATAAATCACATACAAAAATCTTTTGAGCAGACAGATGAAGTTGTAAACGTATCTGAACCAAGAATATATTTTGGACTTGAAACAAATAGTACTGTTGTAACAAACAGCAACAATAAAAAAGAATTTGATTATCCAACAGAGAATGCATTAAGTAATACAGAAAATACTTATGACGGACCTGCAGGATTAAAAGCAAATTTCTTAGACAGATTAGTTTTATCACTAAGAGAGAAGGATGTAAACTTATTATTCTCAGGTAATGTAAAGAGTGATAGCAAGATAATAACAAATAGAAACATAATCCAAAGAGCAAAAACTATAATGCCATATTTAGAATATGACCAAAATCCTTATTTAGTAATTAGAAACAATGGAGAGCTTGTATGGGTATTAGATGCATATACAACAAGCAATAATTATCCATATTCACAAAGAACAATGCTAGAGAATAATGGAATTACTAAAAAAGAGATAAATTATATTAGAAATTCTGTAAAAGTAATAATTAATGCATATACAGGAGAAGTAACATTCTATAGAACAGACAAAACTGATCCAATAGCCATGGTTTATGAGAAGACATATCCAGACCTATTTACAAAAGAAGAAATACCAGAAGATATAAGCAATCATTTTGTATATCCAGAGTATTTATATAGTATCCAAGCAGAAGTATTAGAGAGATATCACAACATTCAACCTGATGTATTATACAGAAGTGATGATATATGGGATGTTGCAACACATAATACAAGTAGTAAAATGACATCAACAAAAGGAACAGCGATAAAACCATATTATACAATGTTAAAAACATCTGATAGTAATTCTTCAAGATTAGGACTAGTATTACCATATACACCATATGGCAAACAAAACATAAAAGCATATTTAGTAGGATCTTGTGATGAGAATGGAAATAATGTATTAAAATTGTACAACTATACAGAGGACAGCAATGTGTTAGGTCCTATGCAATTAGATACACAATTAAGTCAAGATGAAAGAATATCAAAAGAAATTGATAGCTTAAATGTAACTGGAACCAAAATTTCAAAAGATATTATAATAGTTCCAATTGACAACACGTTATTATATGTAGAGCCTATATATCAACAATATGTAAATGAAACAGATTCGCTTCCAGTACTTAAAAAAGTAGTAGTAGCTTCTGGAACAAAAGTTGCAATAGGAGATACATTTACACAAGCCTTAACAAATCTAGTTTCGCAATATGCAGTAAATATAGAAGTTGGAAATTCTGATAATATAGATGAACTAGTTTCATTAATCATAAAAGCTAACAATAATTTAAAAACTTCTACACAAAGCAATGATTGGGAACAAATAGGAAAAGATACTAAAAAGCTACAAACTTTAATAGATAGACTAGAAGAAGTAAAAGCAGAACTTGACAAAAAAGAACAGGAAGAACAAGAAAAGATTTCTGAAAATATAAACGAAATAATAAATTCAGTAGAATAAACTAAAAAACGGCAAATACTGCCGTTTTTTAATTGACTTTTATGCAAGCAAATGATATAAATATGAATAACAAAGGAGAGTGATTTTTTTGAAAAATACAGACATAAAACAATTAAAGCAAATAGCAAATGATATTAGAATAGATATAATAGAACAAGTATATAATGCAAAGTCGGGACATCCGGGAGGAGCGTTGTCTATTGCAGACATACTAGCTGTTTTATATTTCAACCAAATGAATATAGATCCTAAAAAACCAGATTCAAATTTAAGAGACAGGTTGGTGCTATCAAAAGGCCACGCGTCGGCTGCTTTGTATGCAGTTTTAGCAGAAAGAGGATATTTAGCAAAAGGAGAACTAAGAACATTTAGAAAGCTTGGTTCTAAATTGCAAGGACATCCTGATATGGAAAAAATACCAGGAATAGATATGTCAACAGGCTCACTAGGACAGGGTTTATCTGTTGCAAATGGAATGGCAATAGCATCTAAAATGGATGGATTAGGATGCAGAGTTTATTGCATATTAGGAGATGGAGAAATAGAAGAAGGACAAATTTGGGAAGCTGCTATGACTTCTAACAAATACAATCTAGATAATTTATGTGTCATACTAGACAGCAATGGACTTCAAATAGATGGAGAAGTATTAGATGTAAAAGCCTTAGATTGCTTAATGTCAAAGTGGGAATCGTTTGGATTTAATGTTATAACATGCAACGGAAATGACATTAACATGTTGATAGATGCTTTTGGAAAAGCAAAACATACAAAAGGACAACCAACAATAATAATTGCAGAAACAGTAAAAGGAAAAGGAGTTCCTTTTATGGAAAACAAAGCAGAGTGGCATGGAAAAGCACCAAGCGAAGAAGAATATAACAGAGCGATGAGAGCACTAAAATTGGAACAGGAAAAAATATCACACAATATAAGTACATTGCCGGGAAAGGAGGAAAAAATATGGTTCTAGATACAAAAATAGCAACAAGACAAAGCTATGGAGAAGCTTTAGCAAAACTTGGCGAAGAAAATAAAAACATAGTAGTTCTAGATGCGGATTTATCAGGAGCGACCAAAACAGCAATATTTGCTAAAAAATTTCCTGACAGATTTTTGGACATGGGAATAGCCGAGCAAGATATGATTGGTACAGCAGTTGGACTTTCAACATTTGGGAAAATACCATTTGCTAGCACGTTTGCAATGTTTGCAGCAGGAAGAGCGTACGACCAAATAAGAAACACAGTAGCTCATACGAATGCAAATGTTAAAATTTGTGCTACTCATGCAGGAATAACAGTTGGCGAAGATGGTGCCACACATCAAATGCTAGAAGATATCGGAATGATGAGAATGATACCAAATATGAGAGTTATTAGCCCATCAGACGACTCACAAACAAGATGGATAATAGAAGAAATATCAAAAATAAATGGACCATTCTATATACGTCTTTCTAGACTTGCAACACCAATTATATATGATGAGGAGTTCATAAAACAAAATAATATAAAATTTGAAATTGGTAAAGGAATACAAATAGGAGAAGGAACCGACGCAAGTATAATTGCAACAGGAGTGACAGTTTCGGAAGCTTTAAAAGCACAAGAAATGCTAAAAGAACAAGGTGTAAATATAAGAGTAATAGATATTCATACAATCAAGCCAATAGATAAAGAACTAATTGTAAAATCTGCAAAGGAAACAAAAAAAGTTATAACAATAGAAGATCACAATATCATTGGTGGACTTGGAGGTGCTGTGTGTGAAGTTCTTACAGAAGAATATCCAGTAAAAGTTACAAGAATGGGAATAAATGATACTTTTGGAGAATCTGGAAAAGCAGAAGAATTAATGAAATATTTTAAAATAGATGCTGAAAGTATTGTTAAAGAAGTGCTAAAATAATTGTGAAAATTTTGTGAATTTTTTATAAAATGATAAATAGGCGAAATCTAGTAATCAAGGTAAAAAATACCTTACAAATTACTAGATTTTTTTTCAAAATACTCTTGCATTTCCTGTCGTTTATTGTTATGATAAAGTATATAGTGAAGAATTTTAAAAAATAAAAAATAACGATTAGAAATAAACAAGGAGATGCTGAAATGATAGAGTTTAGAAACGTTTCTAAAGTTTACGATACAGGAACAGAAGCTGTGCATAATGCAAACTTTACAATAAATAAGGGAGATTTCGCTTTCTTAGTAGGAAGCTCAGGCTCAGGAAAATCAACCTTAATAAAATTAATATTAAAAGAAGAAGAACCTACAAAAGGAAACATCATTATAAATGGTAAAGATACAACATTTTTAAAACCAAAAAGAATTCCATACTTAAGAAGAAGTATGGGAGTGGTTTTCCAAGATTTTAGACTATTGCCAGACAAAACAGTATATGAGAATGTTGCATTTGCAATGTATATTGTAAGAGCAACACCAAGACATATAAGAAGACAAGTTCCAATGGTATTATCAATGGTAGGACTAAGCGAAAAAGCAAACATGTATCCAAATGAGTTGTCAGGAGGAGAGCAACAAAGAGTTGCATTAGCAAGAGCTCTAGTTAATAATCCATCTATGTTAATAGCAGACGAGCCAACAGGAAACTTAGATCCAGATACAGCATGGGATATAATGAGATTATTAAATGAAATTAATTTAAGAGGAACAACTTTAGTAGTAGCAACACATGCGAAAGACATAGTAGACAGAATGAATAAAAGAGTTATTCGTATAGAACATGGAAATATTATAAGTGATAAAAAAGGTGGGTATGACGGTGAAGCATAGTATAATAGGTTATTTATTAGGAGAAGGATTTAGAAATGTATTTCATAACAAAAAATCATCAGGTGCATCACTTGCGATAATGTGTGCAACAATGTTGATTTTTGGAATATTCTTTATGATTATAGAAAACATCAATAGTGCTGTAAAAACAATAGAATTACAGCAAGGAATGCAAGTGTTCATTCAAAAAGATGCATCAGATGAACAAATTAGCCAAATAGGCGAGCAAATAAAAGCAATTAATGGAGTAAATACAATTAAATTCATATCAAAAGAAGATGCTCTAAACTACAACAGAGAGAAGTTAGGAAACCCTGCACTATTTGTAGGATATGATGAGGAAAACCCATTTAAGGCATCATATTTAGTAACATTGACAGACTTAAAATTAAGTTCAGAGGTTCAAGAAAATATTTATAAATTAGATAATATAGCAAGTATAACGAGCCAAGATAACACAATTAACAACTTAGTAAAAATAGCAAATGGAATAAAAATAGTTTCGATAGTTGTACTTTCATTATTAGTAATAATATCAATATTTATCATAGCAAACACAATTAAACTAACAGTTCACGCAAGAAGAAAAGAAATATCAATTATGAAATATGTTGGAGCAACAGACAGCTTTATAAGATGGCCATTCATAATTGAAGGTATAATCATAGGAATAATTGCAGCAATAATTTCTCTTGCAATTCTAGGATTAGCATATAACTTAATAATAAGCAAACTAGGAAATTCTGCAGTGCTTGCAAAAATAGGAATGTCATTACTAAGCTTTGCGAATATATCAACATTACTAGTTATAGTATACTTAGTACTTGGTATAGGTATAGGAGCCTTAGGAAGTACAATATCGATGAGAAAATATCTAAAAGTATAGAGGAGAACAACTATGAAAAAAATAGTATTAACATTAACTACAATATTTACTGTATTGATGCTCATGGTATCAATCCCACTGTATACATTTGCAGTAAGCAAAAGTGATAAAGATGCACTTCAAGACAAGATAAACAATGCAAAAAGCGAATTAAAAAACATCCAAAACAGTCAAAGAGATGCAAAATCTGAACTTGAAAATCTTACAATACAAGTCATGGATGCAGAAAATGAACTAGATTCTTTAAAGGCTGAACTTTCGGAATTAGAAAGTTCGATAGAAACAAAAGAGTCAGAAATAACAGAAAAACAAGCAGAAATAAAAAGAAAAGAAAAATTGTTACAAGAAAGAATTGTAGCATTATATGAGGCCGGAGACTCTACATATTTAGATGTCTTGCTAGGCTCGGACAGTTTACTAGATTTTTTATCAAAATACGAAATAGTTCAACAAATAGTTGATGCAGATACAGCTTTAATAACAGATTTAGATAATGATAAGAAAAGCTTAGAAAACGAAAAAGCAGAATTAGAAACAAGCAAAGCGAAAGTAAAAGAATTAAAAGATCAACAAGAAATAAAAAGTAATGAATTAAAAATATTAAAGAAAAATAAACAATCAGAAGTTGATAAATTGTCTGATGAAGAAAAGAGTAAACAGAGCGAAATTGATAAATACAATACAGCTATGGAAGAAGTAAACAGACAACTATCAGAAATAGGGAAAGACGCACAAGAAAGATTAGATAGAGATGGTGTGAAATTTGATGGAAGCTTTATCTGGCCATGTAACAATAAATATGTTACATCAAGAATGAAGTGGAGATGGGGCAGATGGCATAAAGGAATAGACATCGGAGCTAGATATGAAAATGTGTATGCATCAGCATCAGGATATGCTTATAATGCAACAAACCCAGGAGGATATGGAACTTACATAATGATATTCCATGGAGACGGTTATGCAACTTTATATGGACATTTAAATTCAAGCCATATAAGAAACGGACAATATGTTTCACAAGGACAAGTTATCGCAACATCAGGAAATTCAGGTGGTAGCACAGGAGCACATTTGCATTTTGAAATAAGACACTCAACATCAATATCAAACTTCTTTGGCAATAACTGGCTAAACCCATTAGACTATTTACCAGGAGGATATACTATTTTAGATTAGAATAATAAAGGAGGGGCATTTATGAAAAGAAAACTAATAACAATGATAATTATATGTTCATTATTAGTATCTTTCTCTATAAATGTCTTTTCTAATAATGAAATAGAAAACAGCGAAAACAATACCGTAGCAGAAAACATACCTTTGGAAGAACAGCAAAAAGAAATACAAGATAAAATAGAAGAATCTAACAATAGACTAAAATATGTTCAGAGCGAATTAACAGTATCTTTGCAAAAAATACAAGAATTAGATGACTCAATAGTTAAATATTCAGAAGAACTTAGCAAAATACAAAGCCAAACAAATACACTAGAGAAAGAAATAGAAGAAACAGATAAACAGTTGGCAAAAAATCAAGAAGAATATAAGAGAAAAGAAAATCTATTTAAAAGAAGAGTTGTAGCTCTATATGAAGCAGGAGAAACGACATACTTAGACGTGTTACTTTCTTCAAAAGGATTAATGGATTTCTTATCTAATTATTATATGATAGAAGAAATAATGCAATATGATAATGAACTATTACAAGAAGTAGAAAACAGAAAAAACGAGATAGAAACACAAAAAAACGAACAAGAAAAAAGGAAATCAACTTTAAAAGTAGCAAAAGCACAAGCCTCAAGAATGCAAATACTAATGGAAAATAATAAATTGCTACAACAAAATTATTTAGCACAGCTAACAGATGAGGAAAAAGAGCTAAACGAAAAAATAGAAGCATATAAACAAGAAGAAATTTCTTTAGAAAACCAAATACTTGCAGCAATCAACTGGGGAGATAGATTAGCTATTCAATATACTGGTGGAGCAATGATATGGCCAGTAGGAAAAGCAGGAACATACATAACATCAGGGTATGGCAACAGATTGCACCCAATACAAGGAGTGTACAAAAACCATTCAGGAATAGACATAGGAAATGCAGGATATGGAGCACCTGTTGTAGCAGCTGCAGACGGAGTTGTAACATTTGCAGGGGTCATGGGCGGATACGGAAATTGCGTCATGATAAACCATGGAGATGGAATAGTTACATTATATGGACATGGGCAAGAAGTACTTACAACTTTAGGAACTCAGGTTTCACAAGGAGACGTTATCATGTTAGTCGGCTCAACAGGAAACTCAACAGGACCACATTTACACTTTGAAGTTAGAAAAAATGGGGTAATACAAGACCCAATTTCATACTTAAAAGGCGAAGAAAACAAATAAAAGCGTAATAAAATAAAAATAATCAAGTATAATAAACTTAAGGAGAAAAAAGAATGGAAGATAAGAAAATTAAAAGACAAAATATTTATAAGGTCATAATGTTAGTAGTTTTGACCGCAACAATAGTGTTTATGCTTACAACATTTATGATGTATAACAAATTTGAATCAGTATATAAAAATAGTGATACAGATAAAACAGCAACAGTAGACAGTAATTCTATGATAAAAACACTTCAAAGTTTTAAAGCAATGCTGAACGAAAAGTACATTGGAGAAATCAATGACGAAAAATTGCTAGAAGGAGCAATAAAGGGCTATATAAATGGACTAGATGACCCATATACAGAATACCTAACAAAGGAAGAAATGGAGGCTTTTACAGAAGAGACTAATGCTGAATATGTCGGAATAGGAGTATATATTTCAAACGACAGATCAAACAACACATTGTTAATAGTAGGAGTCATGAAAAACTCTCCAGCACTAGAAGCAGGAATGCAGGCAGGAGACATAGTAGAAAAAATAGATGGAGAGGCCTATTTGGGAGAACAGCTAAATGAAGCAACATCCGTATTAAAAGGAAAAGAAGGAACAAACGTAAAAGTCACAGTTTTAAGAGATGGCAAAGAAATAGACCTAGATATAACAAGAAAAAAGATAACAGTAGACCATGTTGCTTCTAAAATGTTAGATAATCAAATAGCTTATATACAAATCGATTCATTTGACAGTGGTGTAAAAAAAACCTTTGAAGAACAAATAACACAATTAAAAAATGATGGAGCAAAAGGAATAATAATAGATTTAAGAAGCAATGGCGGTGGAATAGTAGACGAAGCAACTGGAATTGCAGAACTATTTGTAAAAAAAGGCGAAACAATATTAATTACAAAAGGTAAAACCGAAGAGGAAGAAATTACAAAATCAACAAAAAATCCGATAATCAAAGACATACCAGTAGTAATACTTGTAAACGAAGGAACTGCTAGTGCATCAGAAATATTAGCAGGAGCTTTAAAAGATCAATATGGAGCAAAAATAGTAGGAAAAACAACATATGGAAAGGGTGTAATTCAAACATTATATACATTATCTGACGGAAGCGGACTAAAAATAACTACTGATGAATATTACACTCCAAAGCATAACAAAATACACAAAGTTGGAATAAAACCAGACATTGAAGTAGATTTGACAAAGGACGCAGAAGGCTACTACGAAACATCAGAAGACAAGGACGCACAACTACAAAGAGCAATACAAGAATTAAAATAGAAGGAGACAGTCAACAAAATATTGACGAAATAGAGATATGAATTTACCAAACAAATTAACATTATTTAGAATAATTTTAGTACCAATAATGGTTATAATATCATTTTTTAACATACCAGGAAGTCTACTTGGAATTTCAACAACGATGCTTATATTGTGTGCGATATTCATTATAGCATCAATAACAGATAAACTAGATGGATACTTGGCTAGAAAAAACAAGCAAGTAACAACATTTGGAAAATTTTTAGATCCAATAGCAGACAAAATACTAGTAATAGCTACAATGGTAATGTTTGTAGAAATGGCTAGACTTCCAGCCTGGATACCAATAATAGTAATATTTAGAGAATTTTTAGTATCAGGATATAGATTAATAGCAGTAGAAAATAGTGGCAAAGTAATTGCTGCAAATATATGGGGAAAGTTAAAAACAGTTACACAAATGATTGCTATAATATTAATGTTCTTAACAACACAACCATACTTCGCATTTGCAAGCAAAGTAGAAATGAACACAGGAGACTTTATAATAAACATATTTGCAAGTATATTAATGACAATATCAGTAATAGCTACGATATTCTCTGGATATGAATATTTAAAAGAAGGTAAAGACCTATTAAAAGATTGTTAAAAAGGAAGATTTTTGATGGAACAAATCAGCAAAGAACAAGCTCAAAAAGAAGTAAAGGAGCTTAGAGAAAAATTAGAATATTATGCAAAATTATATTATGATATGGACAACCCAGCAATATCGGATTACGATTATGATATGATGATGAACAGATTAAAAGCTTTGGAAAAACAATTTCCAGAGCTTATTACTAGGGATTCGCTAACACAAAAAGTTGGAGGACATGTAAAAGAAGGATTCAAACAAGTAGTTCATGAAGTGCCACTTCAAAGCTTGCAAGATATATTTTCATTTGAAGAACTAAGAGATTTTGATACAAGAGTAAGAAAAGTAGCAGAAGAAAACAATGAAGAACTAAAATATGTAGTAGAAACAAAAATAGATGGATTATCAACAGCTCTAAAATACGAAAATGGAATATTAGTGCAAGGCGCAACAAGAGGAAATGGACAAATTGGTGAAGATGTAACAGAAAATCTAAAAACAATTAAACATATTCCAAAAGAGATAAACGAAAAAATCAATATTACAGTTCGTGGTGAAGTATTTATTGGAACAAAAGAATTTGAAAAGATGAATGAGGAAAGAGAAATACTAGAAGAACCTCTATTTGCAAATGCTAGAAATGCAGCAGCAGGTTCTTTAAGGCAATTAAACTCAAAGATAACAGCACAAAGACCATTAGATATATTTGTATTTAATGTACAAAAATATGATGCCAATACATTTGACTCAGAAAATTCGCATTTTGTAGAATTAAATAAACTAGAAAACCTAGGATTTAATGTTGTTCCAGTTAGAAAACTATGTAGTACTATAGATGAAGCAATAGATGCAATTAAGAAAATTGGAGAAGATAGAGAAAAACTATCATTTGGAATAGATGGAGCAGTTGTAAAAGTAGATAATTTACATTTAAGAGAAATTTTAGGAACAACATATAAAACACCAAAGTGGGCGATAGCATACAAATATCCACCAGAGAAAAAAGAAACAAAGCTACTAGACATAGTTTGTCAAGTTGGAAGAACAGGAGCAATAACACCTACAGCAATAATAGAACCAGTAAAGGTAGCAGGTTCAACTATTTCGAAAACAACACTTCACAATGAAGATTTTATAAAAGAAAAAGATTTAAAAATAGGAGACACGGTTGTAATACAAAAACAAGGAGATGTAATTCCAGAGGTTGTAGATGTAATAAAAGACAAGAGAAATGGTACAGAAAAAGAATTTGTAATGCCAAAGGTATGCCCGATTTGCGGTTCGCCTGTTGTAAGAGAAGAAGGAGAAGCAATAGCTCGTTGCATTGGAATAGAATGTAGTGCAAAGATTTTAAGGAACCTAGCACATTTTGTGTCAAAAGAAGGAATGGACATTGATGGACTAGGAATAAAAATAATAGAACAACTAGTAGACAAAGGGTTAATAAAAAACATAGCAGACATATATACTTTAACAGTAGAGGATGTTGCGTCATTAAAGAAAAATGGTAAAAAATTCGCGCAAAATGTCATAGATGCAATTAATCAAAGTAAACAAAATGAATTATTTAAATTAATAACAGCATTAGGAATAAGACATATAGGAGTAAAATCTGCAAAAGGGCTAACTAAAAAATTTAAAACAATAGACGAAATAGCAAATGCAGATTTAGAAACATTAAGCAATATAGATGATGTCGGAGAAATCACAGCAAAAAGTATATACGAATTCTTTAGGCAAGAACAAACAATAGACTTAATCCAAAGATTAAAAGATGCAGGAGTAAATACTAAGGTATTAGATGATAAATCAGCAGGTTATGACCAGAGATTTGAAGGAAAAACTTTTGTGTTAACAGGAAGCTTAGAGAATTACACAAGAGACCAAGCAGGAGAAATTATAGAAAACTTTGGTGGAAAAGTATCAGGCTCGGTATCAAAAAAGACAAGCTATGTACTAGCTGGAGAGGAAACAGGATCTAAGCTAACAAAAGCTCAAGATTTGGGAGTAACAATAATTTCAGAGCAAGAATTTATAGATATGATAAAATAACAAACTAAGAAAGGATACAACAATATGGAAGGAAAGTACACATTTGATAGAATGGAGAGAGAGCTTGAAGAGGGTTATACAATATTCTTTACTTATGTAAGAAATAGATACCAATTATTCAAGACAACAGATGATTGCTATACACAGCAATTATTGACAGAGGATCTAAAAAATCCACTTCCAAGACTATCAATAATAACACACAAGAGATTAAAAGAGATATTTCCATATATGGAACACATAGAGTATAAAGTTTCAAAATAAAATGCTGAAGGGATGATAAAATGACATTAGAAGATGTAGTAAACAATAGCACAGACAAAGCATTTGTGGAAAAAGCAATAGAAGAAGATGGACTTTTTTTAGAAGGAGCTTGTGAAGAATTTAGAGATGACAAAGAACTAGTCATGAAAGCAGTAACCAAAGATGGAGGAGCATTAGAGTTTGCGTCAATTAGGCTAAAAGGAGATAAAGACATATTAATGCAAGCTGTTGAAAAAAAAGGATGGGTTCTTTGTTATGCAAGCGAAGAACTAAAAAAGGACAAAGAATTAGCTTTAAAAGCTGCTAAAACAGATGGACAAATTTTATATTATCTAAGTAAAGAACTAAGAGATGATGAAGATGTTGTTTTAGAAGCGGTAAAGAATAAAGGATTAATAGTCAAATATGCAAGTAAAAGATTAAGAAGTCAAAAAAATATTGCAATAGAAGCCATAAAACAGGACAAAAGAGCATATGATTTTATAGTTCCAGAATTAAGAGAAGACGAAGAAATAAAAAATATAATGAATCCACCAGAAAAATAACCCACTATAAAAATAGTGGGCTTAATTTATGTCTAAGGTTTCTTTGGATTAACATATAAAGTTTTGTTATTTGTATAAATAACCATACCAGGCTTTGCTCCATTAGGTTTTCTAACATATTTTATATAAGTGTAATCGACTGGCACATTTTGTGACAACTTGGCTTTGCTATAATATGCTGCAATAGTTGCACATTTATAAATAATAGAATCAGTCGCAGGTTTATTTTTATTGAGTTTTAAAACAACATGGCTTCCGTGAATATCCTTAGTGTGAAACCATAAATCGGAACTCTTAGCAATTCTGCAAGTCAAATAATCATTTTGTTTATTATTCTTGCCAACTAAAATTGTAAAACCATCTATTGTAAGTTCTGTTGGCATAGAAGAATTTACCTTCTCATTTTTCTTTGGAGTATTCTTATCATTTATTTTTAAGTCTAAAGATTCAGAAATTTCTGAGTAAACTGACTCTAAATCTTGCAGAGTTTGACAATTATTTATCTCATAGACAATACTATCTAAATACTCGATTTCAGCAGTAATCAGCTCTTTTTGTTTTTGAACTATTGAATATGTATTCTGCAATTTCTTATATTTCTTAAAAAACTTCTTTGCATTAGCAGAAGGGGAGATGCTACCATCTAACTTTATATCTATTGGTTCATTGTTTTTATAATAATTTTCTAAAGTTATAGAAGTCTGATTATAGTTTTGTATTCTGTACAAGTTAGCAGTAATTAGCTCTCCGTATAATCTATAATCTTCCATCTTAGAACATTCATTTAAAGATTGATTTGCTGTACTTAGTTTATCTTTCAATCTTTTTAAACGATTTAAAATAAGACGTAGTAAATCGTTTTGATAAGAAGAAAACTTTTCTTTTTCTTCTTTGCCAAAATAAAAATCATCAATAAAAAAGTTGACCTGAAAATTGTCAGAATTTTGCAATTTTACATAGAAATCATCCTTTTTTCCATCAATCTTATAACAAAGAAGAGGGTTACCAGATATGATGTCTTTTAAATACTTATATAATCTTTTATAGTCATCAAGAGAAATTTTTTCGGTATTTATATCTAAATCGGAAAGAATATACGAAATTCCCGCTTTACTAAACCCAGTATAATAGTTAGAAAGGGCAGTAGCAATACTTTCTGTATTTTGCAAGATTTTATAAAAATCATCAAAAGTAGAACTTGTAAAATCTTGCTTAGAACTATCTAATACTAAGTATTTATAGCCAGGAAGAATATCTCTAAGCGAATTATCAAGTTTATCAAGATGACGCAAACTATCAATAATAGTATTATCGGAATTTAGTAAAATTACATTACTATGTTTTCCCATAAGTTCAATTACAATAGTTTTAGTAACCAAATCGTTAAAGTCATTGTAACAATCTACATCTATATAAATAATTCTTTCAAGCCCATTCATATAAATTTTCTTAATAGTGCCACCAGTTAAATGCTTTCTTAAAACCATACAGAAATTAAAAACATTTTGTGGATTAGGTTTAGAGTGGGTAGTAAGATGAACTCTATAATTTACAGGATTAATGCAAATATTTAGAGCATAATTTTTACCACAAGAATAAATGCCTAATAAAATTTCATTTTTATTAGGCTCAAAGATTTTATTTATTTTTCCATTTAGTAAACAGCCATTTAATTCAGAGACAACAGCTCTTGTTACAATTCCATCAAATGCCATATGATTAACCGCCTATACATTAAATTTAAATAAAACAATATCTCCATCTTGCATAATATATTCTTTTCCCTCAGAACGCATAAGTCCCTTTTCCTTAGCAGCGTTTAGAGAACCTTCTCTCATTAAATCATTATAAGAAACGATTTCTGCTCTAATAAAGCCTCTTTCAATATCAGAGTGAATTTTTCCAGCAGCTTGAGGAGCTTTAGTTCCTTTTTTTATGGTCCAAGCTCTAACTTCTGGTTCTCCTGCAGTTAAGAAAGACATTAATCCTAACAAATCATAACTTGCTTTTATAACTTTATCTAATCCAGATTCGTCAAGGTCAAGAGCTTCTAACATTTCTTTTTTGTCATCTCCATCAAGAGCAGACAATTCTTCTTCTATTTTAACACAAAGAGTAATAACCTCGGCCTTATCTTCTTTTGCGTAATCTTTAACCTTTTTTACATTCTCATCATCAGGATTAGATAACTGTTCCTCTGAAACATTTGCTACATATAAAATAGGTTTCATTGTTAGTAAAAAAGCGTCCTTAATAACTTCTAATTCCTCATCAGAATAATCAAGACTTCTAGCTGGCTTTCCATTTTGTAAAGCTTCTCTAACCTTTTTCCAAGTGTCAAATTCAAATTGATACTTTTTATCGCCTTTAATCAATTTACTAGCTCTATCAATTCTTTTTTCAACAGTATCTAAATCAGCAAAAACCAATTCTAGGTTAATAGTTTCAATATCTCTAACTGGATTAATGCTACCATCAACGTGAACAATGTTTGAATCCTCAAAGCATCTTACGACTTGGCAGATAGCATCAGTTTCTCTAATATGAGATAAAAACTTGTTACCCAAACCTTCACCTTTGCTAGCACCTTTAACAAGACCAGCAATATCAACAAATTCTATTATTGCGTGAGTTACCTTTTGAGGGTTATATATTTTTGCTAAATTATCTAATCTTTCATCTGGTACAGGTACAACACCAACATTTGGTTCTATTGTACAAAAAGGGTAATTAGCACATTCTGCTCCAGCATTAGTAATTGCATTAAACAAAGTACTTTTTCCTACATTTGGTAATCCTACTATTCCAATTTTCATTATAATTTCATTCCTTTCGTGTTTAATTAAAAGACTGAATGATATGAAGGCACTAATTCCTTCAAAATCAGTTATCACTTAAAATAATCAATACAAACAGTATAGCACAAAAAAAGGGAAAAGTACATAAAAAACAAAAAATAAAAGCCTAAAAGTAAGAACTTAAAGATTCTAATGTTTTATAACAAAATCACAAAAAACGAGAACAATAAATATGGGGACTGTTTACAAAGGGTTTAACTAAAAACAGAACAACAAAAACTGACAATTATAATGGCTGTCAGTTTTTGCTTTGTGAAGCTTAAATAAATATTGTTCATGAAATCAATATAAACTATCTAGGCAAACAATCAGGATTTTCAACTGCTGCAATGGTAGAAAGGTTGGAACCAAGAGCAGAGAAAAAATTACCTAGCATGTCGATTTCATTGGGATTTAAATTGTTAGCAATAGCAACGGAAAAGAGACCTGCAACAGCGACAAGTTCACACCCAGTCAGACTACTTAAAAAACAAGAGAATTCATGACAATTCATAAGACCACCAGTATATAATATTACAAGAAAACAAAAAAAGTGAGGACTTTTTTCTTCATATAATATTGACATAAACATATAGTATGATAAAATATGAGTGGAATTTTTTATAATTATGGAAGGAAAAAATGAATCAGAAAAAACAACTATTAAAAAATACGGCAATAATAGCCATAGGCAAACTTAGCACGCAAATAGTATCATTTTTATTATTACCATTATATACAGCAAAACTGTCAACAGAAGAGTTTGGAACATACGATTTTTTTGTAACATTATCAGTGTTCTTGCTACCAATAATAACACTGCTAATGGAAGAATCAATGTTTAGATTCTTAATAGACGCAGACGACTTAAAGAGTAAAAAGCGAACAATAACAGCAACAATAGTATACACGGCTGTTGGAACAGTAATCTTTACAATCCTTGCAGCAATAATAATGGGAATCATCCATTATGAATATGCAGTCATATTCATAATATTTATCATATCAAACATATTGTTGGGATTAAGTAATGCACTATCAAGAGGAATGGGCAAAGTAAACCTATATTCTTTATCAAACTTTATTTTAGGAGTAATAACAATTATCCTAAACATATTGTTTATAGTCACATTTAAACTAGGAGTAAATGGACTACTATGGTCAAACATAATAGCCAACACAGCCACAGCAGTAATAATGTTCTACAAATTACATTTGCCTCAATTTGTAAGTAAAAAAGACTTTAGCAGAGAAACATTAGGCAAAATGATTAGATATTCAGCACCACTAGTACCAAACAATCTATCTTGGGTAATTATAAGTTTATCAGACAGATTAATGTTAACCCAAATGACGGGTGCTGATGCAAACGGAATTTATGCAGTAGCAAATAAATTCCCTAATATAGTATATACATGCTATGGATTCTTCTCAACAGCATGGAAAGAATCAGCAGCGAGAATACTAAAAGAAGAAAACAAATCTCAATATTACAACAGCATTTATAAAGATGTTAAATTCTTCTTAAAAGCAATAGTGCTAGGACTGATAGCAATAATGCCATTAGCGTTTCCACTACTTGTAAATAAGAGCTACAATGATGCGTACAAATACATTCCGATATTAATAATATCAATATATTATACAAACATGTCAAATTTCTATGGTGGAATATTTACAGCATACAAGAACACAAAAATAATGGGTTCAACGACAGCAGTAGCGGCAGTAATAAATATAGTAATAAATATTATATTCATACCAAAGTTTGGAATTTATGCTGCAACATTTTCAACTCTGATTTCAAACATAGTTGTGTATTTTTACAGAAGATATAAAATTATGGATTACATTAAATTAAAAGAAAAATTTAATTATGTATTCTGGATATTATTAGTAATCACGCTAATAACGTATTATAAAAACAACATGATACTAAACATTATAGTATTTTTACTAGTAGTAGCATACTGCATATTCACAAACAAAAACTTTATTATGCGTGTGAGCAAACCAGTGATAAGCAAAGTGAAGAGTTTTACAAAACGTAATAAAAAATTGAATTAAGAATATACCTTAATAAAGGAAATGCCTTTAAGAAAGGAAAATTGCAATGACAAATAACGAAATCGAAAAACTTACAAAAGAGATGCAAGAATTTATAAACAAAGAAGACATATATGCAAATGAACCAATGAGCAAACATACAACCTTTAAAATAGGTGGAACAGCTGATATATTTGTAAAGCTAAGAAGTACAGAACAAATCGAAAGACTCATAAACTTATGCAATGAAAAAAACGTACCAATAAAAGTGATTGGCAATGGAAGCAATATTCTAGTAAAAGACAATGGTGTAAGAGGAGTAGTTGCTAAAATATGCACAAACTCTTATGAATTCTTAGACGAAGAAACAATTAGAGTTGATGCAGGAATGTTAAATGTCAAAGTTTCAATGATTCTGGTTGAGCACAGTTTAACAGGCTTTGAGTTTGCTTCTGGAATACCAGGAACAATAGGTGGAGCTGTAAAAATGAACGCAGGAGCCTATGGCTCACAAATGAGTGATGTGGTAGTTAAAACAAAGTATATTGATTTAAAAGATATGCAGATAAAAGAAATAAACAATACTGAGCAGAAATTTGAATACAGAAAAAGCTTGTTTTCAACAACGCCAAGCATCATAATAGATACAACTTTACAACTAAAAAAAGCTGAAAAAGAAGAAATACAAAAAAAGATTAGTAAAAATAACGAATCGAGAAAAACAAAGCAACCTATCGAAAAACCAAGTGCAGGAAGTACTTTTAAGAGAGGAAAAAATTTTATAACAGCTCAACTTATAGATGAATGCGGACTTAAAGGCTATACAGTGGGCGGAGCGCAAGTTTCTACAAAACACGCAGGATTTATAGTAAACACAGGAAATGCAACAGCGTCAGATGTTATAAAATTAGTAGAGATAATAAAACAAAAGGTACAAGAGAAATTTAATAAAGACATAGATTTGGAAATAGAGATAATAGGAGAATAATAAAATGAAAGACTTTTTTAAATGGTTTAAATCAGGGACAAAAATAAAAAGATGGATCTTTTTAATAATAGTAGGAATCGTTTTAGTATGCTATGGAATAAACAAAGCCTTAATAATACCGGAAGTAATAGGATTTAAAGAACTTGCCATCAATGTATTATTATTTGTATTTGGCTTCACATTCACAATAGTTGGAATTGTATGCATACAAAGAAGGACTTTAGAAATGATGGTGGAAGCGACAGATACGCGAAAAGACGAAAGCGCTAATAAGGTAAATTCGCTAATATTTAACAGAAAGGTCTACAACCAAGGACCAAAGGTTGTTGTAATAGGTGGAGGCGCAGGACTAAACACTGTATTAAAAGGACTTAAAAATTATACTGACAACATTACAGCAATAGTAACAATATCAGATTATGGCGAGACTGGAAATAAATCAAGAAGAGATTTAGGAACTTTGCCATTGGATGATATAAAAGAAAGTTTAATTGCTCTTGCAACAAATGAACAAGAAATGTCTTGTCTACTAAATCTAGAATTAAACAATAGAAAATTAGAAGGACTTAAATTTGCAGATATATATTTAACAGCAATGAAAGAAGCAGTCGGAGACTTTGCTAGATCTGTTGAGGAAAGTTGTAAAATACTTAACATGACAGGACGTGTGTTACCAGTAACTCTTGATCAAATCAAAATATGTGCAGAGCTAGAAGACGGAACAGTAGTCGAAAGCAAAGATAAGATTCCGGAAATGGTAAGTAAAAAAGTAAGTAAGATAAGCAGAATATACATATCTCCTACAAATATTAGAGTAGCGCCAGGAGTTATAGAGGCGATAAAAGAAGCAGACGCTATTGTATTAGGACCAGGAAGTTTATATACAAATGTAATACCAAATCTGCTAGTGCCAGGCGTTTCAAAAGCAATAAGAGAAGCAAAAGGCTTCAAAATATATGTAAGTAACATAATGACGGAATATGGACAAACTGATGATTATTCTCTAAATGACCACATAAAAGCTATATTCGACCATGCCGGAAAAGGAATAATAGATTACTGTATATATGACACAGGAGAGATAGTTCCAGAATATATTAGACAATATAATAAAGAAGGTTCAGAACTAGTAGAACAAGATGTTGCAAAAGTAAAAGAAGAAGGCATAAAACTAATACAAAGAAACCTATCAGCCATAGAAAACGGCAGAATCAGACATGATTCAGACATAATAGCAACAAGCATAATGCAGTTAATCTGTGATGATTTGAAATTTAGAGATATGCAAAACGATGCACAATACATATTATTAGATTCAAAGATAAAAGATGCAAATAAAAAAATAAAAACCAAAAAGAAGAAAAATAAAAAAGTAACAAAAAATAAACGAGCAGGAAGCAAATTCCTTGAGAAATATAATGACAGAATAGTATCAATAAGAGAAAGTGAGACAAAGATAAAGGAAAAGGCAAAAAAGCAGAGTACAGCAAAGAAAAAATAAAAGATAGGGGTAAACATTAGATGAAATATAGTGATATAGATGAAAAAACAAAAAGACAATTAAAAAGAGATTGGGTAATAACAAATGGTATTGGCGGATATTGTAGCCAAAGTGCATTAGGGTGTAACACAAGAAAATACCACGGATTATTAGTAGCGCCATTAACACCTCCTGCAAGAAGATTTTTAGTACTATCAAAAGTAGACGAAAGCATAGAAACAGATGGAAAACAATATAATCTTTATACAAATATTGCTAATGGTGATATATCAGAAGGGTATGAGTATTTAACAGATTTTAAAAAGGAATATATTCCAATTTTTACATACAAAGTTGCGGGAATAACAATAAAAAAATTCATATGTATGCAATATGGTAGAAACACTGTTGTTGTATTATACAGAGTAATTAACCATGATAAAGAAACAAGACTTACATTAGCACCAATAGTGAACTTTAGAGATTTTCATACAACAAGCACTGACCATCACTTTAATGCAGTTCAAACACATTTTAGTACAAAAGTAAAAGTGATACTGGACAATAATTCTGAAAATCCTATATATATGTATTGTTCAGAAGGAAAATATCTAAGACATATAAATGACGAATTTATTAATATGTATTACCCAAGAGAAGAAGAAAGAGGCTTTACAGCAGAGGAAAACCACTATGTGCCAGGAGTATATAATATCAACATAGCGCCAAACGAAAAGAAAGACATTACATTTGTATGTTCTTTGGACGAGAACATAGAGGAAATTGACGGTGTCAATGTAATAAATCAAGAAGTTACAAGGTTAAGCGAAATCATATATGATGCAAACATCTTACAAGATAGAAAAATGAATGACGAAGATATTGAAGTGTTAAAAACTCTTGTAATGGCTTCAGATAATTTTATAGTAAATAGACCATCATTTAATTTGCATACTATTATCGCTGGATATCCTTGGTTCTTGGATTGGGGAAGAGATAGCTTAATATCTCTTGAAGGACTACTTCTTGTTACTAAAAGATACAATCTGGCAAAAGAGGTTATATTAACAAATATACAAGATATAAAATTTGGACTAGTTCCAAACGGATACTCTGGATATGATAATAGACCTTTGTACAACAGTGCAGACAGTTCGCTTTTATTAATAGAGCAAGTATATAAATATTTAAAATATACTAATGACAGTATGTTTGTAGAAGAATTATACCCAATACTTACGAGAATAATGGATGCATATTCTGACAGGATTGATATTGATGGAGATAATATATACTTAGATACTGACAACTTGATTTCTGCCGGAACAACTCAAACTCAAATAACTTGGATGGACGCAAAAATAGGAGACAAAGTAGTAACTCCTAGAAATGGAAAGACAGTTGAGTTAAATGCGTTGTGGTACAATGCACTAAAAATAATGGCAAGATTTGCTGAAATGTTTAATGATAAAGCAACATGCAAAAAATACTTGGAAATGGCACAAAATACCAAAGAATCATTTATAGAAAAATTCTATAATGTTGAACATGGATACCTATTAGATGTATTAGGAGACTACAAAATACGACCAAATCAATTATTTGCAATAAGCCTATCTCATCCAGTAATAGATGACGAAAAAATGATTTGCCAGATTTTAAAAACAGTAAAGAAAAAATTACTTAATAACTATGGACTAAAAACATTAGCAAGCGAAGAAGTTGGATATGTTGATGTTTACGAAGGCTCTCTATGCAAAAGAGATTCGAGTTACCATCAAGGTATAACATGGCCTTGGCTTCTAGGACTATACTATGACGGACTAAAAAATGCTGTTAGATACGCAAGTAGCAATATTAAAAAAGAAGAGATGGAAGAAGAAATACAAAAGCTAAGAATGACTACAAAAATGACATTTGAGAGAGAAATGTATTCTAGATCAAGTATTGGAACAATTAGTGAAATATATGATTCGAAAGAACCTTATGAAGCAAGAGGAGCATTTGCACAAGCTTGGAGTGTGGCAGAAGTTCTTAGAATAATTGCAAAAAAATAAGAAGGGAAGATTTAATGGACATCAATAGCCTAGAAAATAATTTAAAAGCTGGAAAACTAGATTGTATGTATCTATTATATGGAGACGAAACTTTTTTACTAGATAGCAGTGTTAAAAAAATAAAAAAATTATTTGGAGACATGATAAATGGAATAAACTACATACAAATAGATAATAACAACATATCTGAAATAATTGCAGATATTCAAACACCAGCTTTTGGATACCCTAAAAAATTAATCATAGCAAAAGATACAGGACTATTTCAAAAAACTGCCAAAAGAGGTAAGAAAGCAGTATCAACAGAAAATAACTTTGCTGACAAATTGGCAGAATACTTAAAAGAAAACTTTGAACTAATAAAAGACGAAGTAATAATTGTATTTATTGAAAACGAAACAGAAAAAAATGAACTTTATCAAGTAATAGATAAAGATGGCTGTGTATGTAACTTTGAAAAACAAAAGCCAATAGATATTGCAAAAAGACTAAAAGCAATATGTAACTCATATAAGGTAAATGTAGATGGAGCAACATTAAATTATCTAATAGACAGTTGCGGAACATCGATGCAAGACTTAATAAATGAAATTAGAAAACAAATTGAATATGTTGGACAAGGCGGAACAATCACGAAAGAAACCATAGATTTACTTGCAATTAAGCAATTTGAAAGTGTTATCTTTGATCTGACAGATACCTTGGGAAGAAAAAAGATTTCAGAAGCATTAAGTATTCTTAGAAACTTGATATTTAATAAAGAGCCGATACAAAAAATATTTATCACTCTATACAATCACTTTAAAAAATTATACATTACAAATGTTGCAATAAAAGAAAAACTAAATATTGCAGAAAGCTTGAAGCTAAAGCCAAACCAAACGTTTTTAGTAAACAAATATACCATGCAAGCAAAGTACTTTAAAGAAAATGAGTTAAAAGAAATACTTCAAGAATTTATACAATTAGATTATAAAGTAAAAAGAGGAGAAATAGATATAAATATAGGATTAGAATCTTTGCTTTGTAAATATTGTTCATAAAAAAAGAGAGCGAATTTGCTCTCTTTTTTATTGAAGGTTACCACCTGATAATGACAGTATTACGTCGGACCCCCACGATTAAATCTTTGCTTGCCAAATCATGTTTTTGTCTATACCATTTTGGAAGAAAAATTCGATTCTTTTCATCAAAGTTTGCAATATCGTGATACTCGACATCACTCATCGACTGATCATCCGCACGGAAGAGCAAAACATTATTTGAACCAAGTGCAATCCGCACGTTATTGGGATAAAGATTAAATCCTACCTCTTGAAACAATCGTGCAGGAATTGTAATCCGACCATTTTTGTCCAATTTCATGGAAACCCTCCTTTCTGTAGGATATAAATAAATTATAGCACATTTGCTTATGTAAATCAAATTTTTGCATAAATTGAAATCTCCTTGGCAAAATATAATAAATTTATACTTTATAGGAGGACAATATGTATAATTTTAGAACAGATTTAGCAGTGGAGAGAAATGACATCTATAAGCATCAGAACAATTTGCAAAATGACGCAGACGGAATAGAAGTAGAAAACGAAGAAAAGGAAGACATCAAAATATCAAGAGTAAAAGTATTAAATGAAAATGGAGAAAAAGCAATAGGCAAGCCAATCGGAAATTACATTACTTTAGATATAAAAAATATGAAATCAATAGATGATGATACAGTAGATAAAATTTCGGAAGTATTGGCAACCGAATTAAAAGAAATAATTGCAAAACACATATCAGATACAGAAGATATATTGGTGGTAGGGCTTGGAAATAGATTTGTTACACCTGACGCGCTTGGCCCAAAAGTAATTCCAGAGATAGAAGTAACAAGGCATATATTAAAATACATGCCAGAGCTAATGCCGTCAGATACAAGACCAGTTTCAGCAGTATCGCCAGGTGTACTTGGAATAACAGGAATAGAAACGCTTGAAATATTAAAAGGAATAGTAGATAATATAAAACCAAAAATGCTTATTGTAATAGATGCTTTGGCCACAAGAAGCATAGAAAGAATAAGTAGTAGCATTCAGCTTGCAGATACAGGAATTGTGCCAGGAGCAGGAGTTGACAATACCAGAAAAGAGATAAGCGTAAAAACACTAAATGTACCAGTAATAGCAGTGGGAATTCCAACAGTTGTAGACTTAGCTTCTATAACAAACGATTGCATTAATATATTCATAGAGAACTTACAACAAAAAGCAATGTCAAATGACACATTGAATAAATTAAAAGAGCAAGACAATTATGAAGAAATAAAACAAGCGCTAGTACCAAAAGAGTATAACATGATAGTAACACCAAAAGAAATTGACGAGCTAATAGAGAACATGAGCAAAGTAGTATCACAGGGAATAAATAAATCATTATAAACACTTGAATATTGTTAAATAATAATATATTATTAATAAAGAAAAAAGATAGGAAGTAGAAAATGGTGGATTTAAAACAAAATATTCAATATGTAAAAGGCGTAGGCCCCAACCGAGCCAAACTATTTAATATATTAGGAATTTATACAATAGAGGATTTAATAAGTTATTATCCAAGGGCGTATCAGGATAGAAGTCAAATAAAGAAAATAGAAGAATTACAAGATGGAGAAGAGGCTCTGATAGAAGCGGTAACTGTTGCAGGAGTTTCAACTTTTAAATTAAGAAGGAACATGTCAGTTTCGAAGGTGCAAGTTCAAGATGATACAGGAAGATGCATGATTACGTGGTTTAATCAAGACTATATAAGAAATTCAATTCATGCACATGAAAAATACAAATTCTATGGAAAAGTTACAAAAAAGATCGGACAATATGAAATGGCATCTCCTGTTTTTGACAAAGAAGAAGAATGCAAAAATACAGGAAAAATAGTTCCAATATACAGCACAACAAAAAGCTTGTCAGAAAATGCAATAAGACAAGCTGTGGAAAATGCGCTAAAATTAGCAAAAGAGGAACTAAAAGATAATTTACCAGAATATATAAAAAAAGAATATAACTTAGAAAACTTTGAACAAGCAGTAGAACAAATACATTTTCCTTCAAACTTTGAATTACTAACAGTAGCAAGAAAACGACTGGTATTCGAAGAACTTTTAACATTTCAGCTAGCGCTACTTAGTTTGAAAAATCAATATGGAAACGAAAAAAGAGGAATACAATATAATAAAGAAGTCCATATGTCAGATGTAATAAATGTATTACCATTTAATTTGACAAAAGCTCAGTTAAGAGTTTTGGAAGAAATTGATTCAGATATGGAATCGGAAAAACCAATGAACAGACTTTTGCAAGGAGATGTTGGATCAGGAAAAACAGTAGTAGCAATGATTTCTGCATATAAAGCAGTAAAAAGTGGATACCAAGTGGCGGTAATGGCTCCAACTACAATACTTGCAAGCCAGCATCTTGTAAATTTTAACAAGATACTAGAACAATTTGAAATAAAATGCGAACTGTTAATAAGTAGTTTAACAAAAAAACAAAAAGAACAAATGCTAGAAAGACTAAAAAATGGGGAAATAGACATCCTGATTGGCACGCATGCATTATTACAAGAAAACGTAGAATTCAAAAAATTAGGATTAGTAGTAACAGACGAGCAACACAGATTTGGAGTAAAGCAAAGAAGTATAATTGCGGGTAAAGGTAATAATCCGGATGTATTAGTAATGACAGCAACGCCGATACCAAGAACACTTGCAATAATTGTTTATGGAGATTTGGACATTTCAATAATAGATGAATTACCACCAAATAGAAAAAAGATAGACACAGTTGCAGTAAAAGAAAATATGGCAGACAGAATAATTAGCTTTATAAAAAAGAATGTAGATGAAGGAAGACAAGCCTACATAGTATGTCCATTTGTAGATGAAAACGAGGAGATGGAAGATGTTAAATCAGTAGAAGAATTGGCAAAGACATACAAAGAAAAAATCTTCAAAGACTACAAAGTAGAAATCCTGCATGGAAAAATGAAACCAAAAGACAAAGAAAAAACAATGCAGGACTTTAAGGAAAATAAAATCAGTATATTAATTTCAACGACAGTAATAGAAGTAGGAGTGGATGTACCAAATGCAAATATAATGGTAATAGAAAATGCAGAAAGATTTGGATTGGCACAACTTCATCAGTTAAGAGGAAGAGTTGGAAGAGGAGAATATCAATCATATTGTATATTAAAATATAACAGTAATTCTCAGCTAGTAAGAGAAAGAATGAAAACAATGACACAAACTGAGGATGGATTTAAAATAGCAGAAAAAGACTTAGAACTAAGAGGAGCAGGCGAGTTTTTCGGAACAAAACAACATGGACTTCCAGAATTTAAAATAGCAAATATATTTGAAGATGTAAAAATACTAAAACAAGTACAAGAACTAGCAATACTAATAGAAAGCAAAGATCCAAAATTAGAAAAAGAAGAAAATAAGCCATTACAAAAACTAGTAGAAAAAATAAGGAAAGAAAGAATAGAAATTTAAAAAACCACAAGAGTAAATGCAAATTTACTCTTGTATTTTGTTAAACCAAGTGATATAATACAAATATTAAATTAAAAATAGGGGGAAGACGCATGGAAAAATTTAGAATATTAACAATAAATCCAGGTTCAACATCAACAAAAATCGCACTTTACGATGACGAGGAATTAATTTTTAAAGAGGAGCTAACACATGAAGCTAGCAAATTAGAAGAATACAAAACAACTTCTGATCAATTACCATACAGAACAGAAATGGTAATTGAAGCATTAAAAAAACACAATATTGAGTTATCATCAATAGACGCATTCTCGGGAAGAGGTGGAGGACTTGTATCTGTAAAAGGTGGAACATACAATGTAAACGATTTATTATTAGAACATGCAAGAATCGGTTACACAGTACAACACGCTTCAATATTAGGAGCACAAATAGCTTACAATCTAGCACAAAAATTTGGAAAGAGAAGCTTTGTAGTAAACCCAATAACAGTAGATGAAAAAGAAGAAGTTACAAGAATATCAGGAATAAAAGGAGTTTACAATGTAAGCATGTTCCATGCTCTAAACCAAAAAGAAGTAGCATATAGATATGCAAAAAGTATAAATAAGAGATATGACGAACTAAATCTAATAGTAGCACACATGGGTGGAGGAATTTCAGTAGGAGCACATAAAAAAGGCAGAATAGTAGATGTAAACAATGCTGCTGAAGGAGATGGACCATTCTCACCAACAAGAAGTGGTTCTGTAACATTAATGCCAATAGTAGAAATGTGCTATAGCGGAAAATATACAGAAAAAGAAATGAAAGAATTAATCACTAAAAAAGGTGGATTAGTATCATTATTAGGAACAAGTGATGCAAGAGACGTAGACGCCATGATAGAAAAAGGTGACAAAGAAGCAAAACTTGTATATGATGCAATGATTTATCAAGTTGCAAAAGCAATTGGAGCATATAGTGTAATATTAAAAGGAAAAGTTGATGCAATAATACTTACAGGTGGAATTGCAAGAGACGAATACGTAGTAGAAGGATTAAAAGACTATGTATCATACCTTGGTAAAATAGTAGTAATGCCAGGAGAAAAAGAAATGGATGCTTTAGCAAATGGAGCTCTAAGAGTATTAAGAGGAGAAGAAGAAGCTCTAGAATACACAGGAATTCCAGTTTGGCAAGCAAAATAGTAACAATTTTTTCAAAAACTATTGCATTTTTTTGGAAAAAAGGGTATAATAATAAAGACATAAAGAGTACGGCAGAAGAGTGGAAGCAAATTCCACTCTTCTGATATGTTATAAGGAGGTTCAAATTGGCAAATATAGAAGAAAAAGTAGAAGAACTTGTCACTAAACCAATAAATGATTTAGGATATAATGTATATGATGTAACATATACAAAAGAAGGAAAAGACAATTATCTAAGAATTTTTATAGACAGCGAAAATGGAATAAGTTTAGATGATTGCGAAAAAGTAAATAATGCAATTACAGATATGCTAGATGAAGCAAACTATATAAAAGATCAATACTTTTTAGAAATATCTTCTCCAGGAATAGAAAGACATATAAGAAAAGAAAAACATTTAAAAGAAAGTATTGGAAAAGAAATTAATATTAAATTGTTTAAAGCAATAGAAAAGCAAAAAGAAGTAACAGGAATATTAAAATCATTTGATGAAGCAAATATTATTATAGAAACAGAAACACAAGAATTATCAATAGAAAGAAAAAATATAAGTTTAATGAAATTGGATTATAAATGGTAAAATAAAAGGAAAGGACTGATTGGAAAAATGAAAAAGAAAGTAAAGAAAGTTGAAAACAGAGGAATAGATAGTGCAGAACTAATACTCGCACTAGAGGAACTAGAAAAAGAAAAAGGAATCAAAAAAGATTATGTGTTGGAATCAATAGAAACTGCACTTGTTACTGCATATAAAAGAAATTTTGATGTAAACTCAGAAAATGTAAAAGTAACAATGAATCCAGAAACAGGAGAAACACACGTATACGAAGAATTAGATGTTGTAGAGGAAGTAGAAGATCCAGCTACACAAATAAGCCTAGAAGATGCAAAGAAAATTGATGTTAAATACAAAGCAGGAGATGTTGTAGAAAAAGAATTAATGCCAAAGAACTTTGGTAGAATTGCAGCTCAAACAGCAAAACAAGTAATAGTACAAAGAATAAGAGAAGCTTCAAGAGATGTAATATTCAATGAATTTACAGAGAAAAAAGGAGAAATAATCTCAGGAATAGTACAAAAAGTTGATAAATCAATAGTTGTAATAGACTTAGGAAAAATAGAAGGAATAATGCCACTAAAAGAGCAAATTCCAACAGAAAACTACTATGTAAATCAAAAATTAAGAGCTTGCGTAGCAGATGTAGAAAAAGGACCAAAGGGTTCTACTCAAATAATAGTATCAAGAGCAAACAACGAATTCTTAAGAAAATTATTTGAATTAGAAATACCAGAAATATATGAAGGATTAATAGAAATAAAGAGTGTATCAAGAGATCCAGGAAAGAGATGTAAAGTTGCAGTATATTCTCAAAACGAGAACATAGATCCAGTAGGGTCTTGTGTAGGACAAAAAGGTATTCGTATTCAAAATATAATCAATGAGCTATGTGGAGAAAAAATAGATGTAATAGAATGGAACGAAGATCCATCAATATTCATAGCAGAAGCATTACTTCCAGCAAAAGTAATGGCAGTTGATATAAAGGAAGAAGAGAAATTTGCACAAGTAATAGTTCCAGATGATCAATTATCATTAGCAATAGGAAAATCAGGACAAAACGCAAGACTTGCAGCAAAACTTACAAACTGGAAAATAGATATAAAGAGTAAATCTCAATTCCAAGAAATGCTAGCACAATTACAAGAAGAAAATCCAGAAGCAGAAGAAAATGAAGAAGTTAACGAAGTTGTAGAAGAACCAATAGCAGAGCCTGTTGAAGAAGTTCAAGAAGAAAAGCCAAAAGCAAAAAGAACAAGAAAAACTACTAAAAAGGAAGTGGAGTAATTGAAAAAAGAACCACAAAGAACTTGTCTAGGATGTAAAGAGTCTAAAAACAAAAAAGAACTTATAAGAATAGTTAAACAGAATGATGGCAAAATATTTATAGACAAAACAGGAAAAGCTAATGGTAGAGGCGCATATATATGTAATAATATAGAATGTTTAGAAAAAGCTATAAAGTCAAAAAGGTTAGAAAATAACTTTGAAACTAAGATAGATAACGAAATTTATGAAAGCTTAAGAGGTGTAATTATTGATAAATAAAGAAAACAAAAAGGGAACAATAAAAAACATAAATATAGGGGGTGTAATTGTTGGGTAAAATGAAAGCATATGAACTTGCTAAAGAATTAAAAATAACAAGTAAAGACTTAATAGAAAGAGCAAAAAAACTTGGAATAGAATTATCAAGTCATTTAAGTAGCTTAGACGATGATCAAGTATCGAAAATAAAAAAATCATATTCTAATGGTGAAAAAGTTAAAGATAACAGCAAGAAACCAAGCAAGGAAAGCAAGGTGGAAAATAAAAAAGCTGGACCAGTAATAATTAGAAGACAAGTAATACTAAATGATGAAGAAGAAACAAAACAAGAGGAAGATAAAAAAGTTAATGAAAGAAAAGATATAGGATTTGTAAAAAGAAGAAACAATAATGATTACAATATTGTTTATAGAAACAAACCTAATAAACCTCTTACAGTAAATGAATTATTTGGATTAGGCAAAAAGGCAGAAAAGCCAAAGAAAGAACCTGTAAAAGAAGAGAAACCACAGGTTGTTGAGGAGAAAAAGGAAGAAGTAAAGAAACCTGTTGAAACAAAAACTGAGCAACCAAAAGTATCAGAAGTAAAAGAAACAAAGCTAGAAAATGCTTCAAGAGATACTTCTAATAATAATGCAAAAAGAAACGATAGACCAAATAGAGATGAACATTCTCAAAGAAATAATCAATATCAACAAAGAAATAACTACAACAATAATAATAGATATCAAAATAACAACCAACAAAGAGATGGTTTTAGACAAAATAATAGATATAATAATTCAAACAATGGTTATAATAACAATTATAGAAACAACAAAAACGAAAATTATGAAAACAGAAACAATAATTTTAGAAACAATAACTTCAACAAGGGTTCTAGACCATTAGATGATAAGAGAATAGACAAGAAAATCAATGATATCTTAGAAACAGAAATTGTAGAAAAAGAAAATCAAAGAGATTATTCTACAAGAGTAAATTATAAAGCTAGAAACAGCAAAAATGATGAACTAAAACAAAATAAATCTTCAAAATCAAAGAGATTTAATGGACACGAAGAGTATGATGAAGGCAAATTAAAAAATCTAAAACAAGTCGACAGACTATCAAATATGTTTGAAGATCAAGATGGCGGAATGTTAGATTATTATGACTTATCAACAGCTCGTGGTAAAAAAGGAAAACGTAAAAACCAAAAAAATAACGAAGAAAGAAACAAACAAAAAATATTCAAATTAACAGAAATAACAATACCAGAAGAAATCAGCGTAAAAGATTTGGCAACAGATTTAAAGAAAACAAGCTCAGAGGTAATTAAAAAGCTATTAGAACTTGGAATCATGGCAACAATAAATCAAGTATTAGATTTCGATACAGCTTTCTTAGTAGCAGAAGAATTTGGAGTAACAGCAAATAAAAAAGAAGAAGTAAAAGAAGAAGATATATTATTTGACGAGTCAGAAGATAAAGAAGAAGACTTAGTTCAAAGACCACCAGTAGTTGTTGTTATGGGACACGTTGACCACGGTAAAACATCTCTTCTAGATGCAATTAGAAAGACAAATGTAATAGAAGGAGAAGCTGGAGGAATAACGCAACATATAGGTGCTTATAAAGTTTCTGTAAATGGCAGAGAAATCACTTTCTTAGATACACCGGGACACGAAGCATTTACAAGTATGCGTGCTAGAGGAGCTCAAATTACAGATGTTGCAATACTAGTTGTAGCAGCAGACGATGGTGTCATGCCACAGACTGTTGAAGCAATAAATCATGCTAAAGCAGCTGGAATTCCAATAGTAGTTGCTGTAAATAAAATAGATTTACCAGGAGCAAATCCAGATAAAGTAAAACAAGAATTAATGAAATACGAATTAGTACCAGAAGAATGGGGTGGAGATACAATATTTGTAGAAATCTCTGCTAAGAAAAATATTAACATTGATCAATTACTAGAAATGGTGCTATTAGTTACAGACGTAAAAGACTTAAAGGTAAATCCAAAGAAACAAGCAAAAGGCGTTGTTATAGAAGCAAGATTAGACAAAGCAAAAGGACCAATCGCATCAGTATTAGTTCAAAGAGGAACTCTAGATGTAGGAGATACAATTGTTGTTGGAACTACAATAGGTAGAATTAGAGCTATGAAAGATGACAAGGGTAAGAAAGTTAAAGAGGCTGGACCTTCTACACCAGTAGAGATAATGGGACTTACAAAAGTTCCTGAAGCAGGAGAAACTTTCTATGAAGTTAAAGACGAAAAAATGGCTAAACATTTAATTGAGAGAAGAGAAAGACAAGAAAGAGAAAAAGCAATGGATGCTTACAACAAAGTCACTCTAAACAATCTATTCGAGCAAATGGAACATGAAAACTTAAAACAATTAAACATCATTGTAAAAGCCGATGTACAAGGAACTGCAGAAGCATTAAAACAATCTTTACAAAAACTTTCTGACGAGGATGTAGAAGTAAAAGTAATACATTCAAATGCTGGAGCAATAAATGAATCAGATGTAAACCTTGCAAAAGCAGCAAAAGCAATAATAATAGGATTTAACGTAAGACCAAATGCAATAGCAAAAGCTGCAGCAGAAAAACAAGGAGTAGAAATAAAACTATATTCTGTAATTTACCAAGCATTAGAAGATGTAGAAGCTGCTATGAATGGACTATTAGATCCAGTATACGAAGAAAAAGTAATTGGAAATGTAGAAGTAAGACAAACATTCAAAGTATCAAATGTTGGTACAATCGCAGGTGGATATGTAAAAGACGGAAGAGTAGAAAGAAATGCCGGAGTAAGAGTTATAAGAGAAGATGTTGTAATTCATACAGGAAAACTTGCATCATTAAAGAGATTCAAAGACGATGTTAAAGAAGTTACAAAAGGATTTGAATGTGGATTACAAATAGAAGGATATAATGACATAAAAGAAGGCGACATTATAGAAGTATTTGTAATGGAAGAAGTAAAAAGAACAAAAAAATCTAAAGCTAAACAAGTAGAACAAGAACATGGTTCAACACAAGAATAATTTATTGGTTGTAGAATAATCATTAGATTATTTTACAACCAAAATAAAAAAAGAAACGAGGTCAAAATATGAGTAAAAATGAAGCAAGACTAGGCAGAGTTAATGAGGAATTAATGAAGGCTATAAGTCATATAATTACTTATGAACTAAAAAATCCTGATGTAACAGGAATGATTAGTGTAACCAGAGTTAAAGCTACACCAGATTTAAAATATGCAAAAGTATATGTAAGCATATTAAATCCAAAGAGTGTAGAAGAAACGATGAAAGGTTTAAAAGAATCAGCAGGATTTATAAGATCACAAGTAGCAAAAACAGTGAATTTAAGAATTACACCAGAGCTAGTATTTGAATATGATGACTCAATAGAACATGGAGAAAAAATAGACAATATCTTAAAACAAATTAGTATACAAGATAAAGAGTTAAAAGAGAAATTTAACAAGTAACAAAGGGTTACGTCTTGAAACTAAACGAAAGGAAATAAAAAATGACGTTAGATAATATTTTAGAAGAAATAAAGAAAGCAGATAAAATAGCTATAGTCGTACATGAAAATCCAGATGGAGATGCAATAGGAAGCGCCCTTGCTATGAAATTAGCATTAAAGCAACTGGAAAAAGATGCAGATGTTATCATACCAGAATTTCCTAAGGTTTTTGAGTTCCTTCCAGGAGCAGACAAAATAAAAAAAGAATCAGAAGTAGAAAAATATGATTTAGCTATATCATTAGATTGTGCAAGTACAAAACTACTAAATGGTTGCGCAAAATACTTTGACAATGCAGGAACAAGAGTATTAATAGATCATCATAGTAGCAACACAATGTATGCAGACTTCAACTATGTAGATCAAGATGCACCAGCTTGTGCTCAACTTTTATTAGTAGTATTTAGCTACTTTGGAATAACCGTTACAAAAGACATAGGAACTTGCATATTAACAGGAATAATCACAGACACTGGTGGATTTAGATATGATGGAGTAACAGCCGAAACATTCAGATTTGTTTCAGAACTTTGTGAAAAAGGCGTAAAAGTATCTAAAGTATATCAACAGGTATTTGCTAGCAAAACAAGAGCAAAATTTGAATTACATAGAATAGCACTAAATAGGCTAGAATTTTTGTATGACGACAAAGTTGCATTTACATATGTTACTAAAGAAGACGAAGCTTTAGTTGGAGCATCTAACGGAGACTATGATGGAATAGTAGAAAATGGAAGAGATGTAGAAAATGTAGAAGTTTCAGTATTTTTAAGAGAAACTGATAAAGGAATAAAAGTATCATTACGTTCTAAAAACTATGTTAATGTATCACAAGTTGCTATGATGTTTGGCGGAGGCGGACACATTCGTGCTGCTGGATGCACAATACAAGGAACTATTGAGCAAGCAAAGAATCAAATATTAAACGGAGTAAAATGTTATTTAAAATAAGCGAGAAATAAAATGGATGGTATAATTATAATAAATAAAGGAAAAAACTATACTTCTAATGATGTTGTGAGCATTGTGAAAAAAATAACAAAATCTAAAGTAGGACACACTGGTACATTAGACCCTAATGCTACTGGTGTGTTACCTCTATTAATTGGAAATGCTACTAAAGTATCAAAATATCTAATAAACCACGATAAAGAATATGAAGTAGTATTGCAATTAGGAATTAGAACAGAAACAGCAGATGTAGAAGGAAAAGTAATTGAGCAAAAAGAAGTTACTGCAGAAATGCTAAACAAAGACAATATAGAAGAAAAATTGCAACAATTTATTGGTAAGCAGGAACAAATCCCACCAATATATTCTGCAATTAAAGTAAATGGAAAAAAGCTATATGAATATGCAAGAAAAGGGCAAGAAGTAGAACTAAAACCAAGACAAATCGAAATTTATAGTATTCAGTTAGTAGGTATAAATGAAAAAGAAAAACAAATATCATTTAAAGTAAAATGTTCAAAAGGTACATATATAAGAAGCCTTTGTGAGGACATTAGCAAAAAACTTGGAACTGTAGGATATATGAAAGAACTAAATAGACTACAAGTTGGAGAGTTCTATATAAAAGATGCAGTGACAATATCTGAGATGAAAGAAAAGATAGAAGCGGGGAATTTAGAAAGTATAATAACAATAGAAGAGATATTTAAAAACAATCCTCAAATACAGTTAGAACAAGAACAAATAGAACCTTATATAAATGGAGTAAAAATAAACACGGAGAAAACAAATGGAGTATATAGAATATATAAGCCTAATGGTACATTTATAGGACTTGGAATAATAGAAAATAGTAAACTAAAAAGAGATTTAGTAATATAAAAACATTGACAATTAAAAGGGATAATGTTATTGCTAATATTAGCAAGACATAAAATTGCTAAATAAAACATATAATGTAATGCTATTTATAGCAAAAAAGTTGGTGTATCCAGCCATTAAATTGGAACTAAAAAAAGAAAGTTAGAGTATTAGCTCTAACTTTTTTTGTATAATAACGCAAAAGCTGATATAAAAACGGAATTTACAAATTTAGACTAAAAAAATCATAATTACATCAAAAATAACAAAAAATGAAATCGTGTGTCGAACCTTGGTACACGATTTTGCTGGACAAGTAGCTAGTTACAAGGTATAATGATTACGTTAACAAATTTCATAAATTTAAATTTATAATTTTAATCTTAGAATTAATTCTAAAACTTAATAACAAAAGAAAATGAAATACTATAGAATAATTTTAAGGAGGAAAATATTTGAATGAAAAAGTATTATTACAACCAAAGATAGACATTGTATTCCAAAGTTTATTTAGTTCAAAAAATAAAGAAATAACAAAAAGTTTTATAGAAGCATTGCTTGAAGAAAAAGTGGAATCAATAGTAATAAACGATGAAAAAGAAATAACGAGAGATAAACCAATGGATAAATTAGGAATATTAGACTTAGAACTAGATATAAATAATAAAGAGAAAGTAGATGTAGAAGTGCAATTATTAAAAAATGATGAATTTACGAATAGACTAATGTATTATTGGTCAAGGCTGTATTCGAAACAAATACAACGAGGAGATACATATAATAAAGCAAAAAGAGTGGTAATTATTGCGATAATAGATTTTGAAACAGATGAAACTAAGGAGTTAAAAAGAATGGAAACAATATGGAACGTAAGAGAAAAAGAAAACCCGGAAAAAGTGTTGACAGATGTGTTTGAAATACGTATAATTAACTTAAAGAGAGTGAGAGAAGCATACCAAAAAGACAAGAACAACAAGAAGAACCAATGGGTAATGTTTTTAGAAGATCCAAACTCTAAGGAGGTTAAAGAGATTATGGAAAAGAATGAAGATGTAAAAAAAGCGGTAATAACAGTCAGGGAAATGAGCGCAGACGAAGAAATGGAAAGATTAGCAGAACTAAGAGAAAAAGCTATAAAGGATGAAAAAGCATTATATAATACTGGGATTAGAGAAGGGAAAAGAGAAATTGCACTAAAATTGTTATCTAAAAATATGAAAACAGAAGAAGTTGCTGAGCTTACAGGATTAACCAAAGAAGAAATTGAGAAACTAAAGAATAAGTAAATAAAAATACAAAACCAGCTAATAGAAAATATACTATTAGCTGGTTTTGCATAATCTTAAAATAATTTCTAAATATTGAAATAAGAGAATGGAGAAAAAGTTTTGGTATTTATTGATTAAAAATCTTTCTAAAAATTTTTTAAAATTATTGAAATAAAATATAAAGTATGTTAATATAATGTTAAGGAAAGCAAAAGCTTTTTTACCCTACGTGGTACGTGCAAAGAATTAAATTTTAGAACCAACAAATATTTAACGGGAGTCCGCCTTTGAGTGTGGCGTGTAGGCTTAGAGTATACTTTAAGAAACCCAGAAGCATTCAACAAGACACCCACCTGTCTAGTGGCAGGTCCTTAAAATTTCGTTCATCTCACGGCTAGTGTGGGGACTTTTTTTGTCTAAAATACATTGATAATTATATTTTTTTATGATACCATATTAACATACAGAGATTAGAGAAAGGAGTTTGCAATATGAATATTAAACAAGCACTAGAAGAAGCGAAGAATATTTTAAAAAGTAACAACTTTGAAGATAGTAATATTATTGCAAAAGAACTTCTTTCATATGTCCTGAAAAAGGACAAGGTATATTTAACAATAAACTTAGATAGTGATTTAACAGATATAGAATATGTGGAATTTACAAAATACATTGAACAAATAATAGATGGAAAACCACTTCAATATATAACACAAAAACAAGAATTTATGGGAATGGAATTTTTTATGAATGAAAATGTACTTATTCCACAACCGGATACAGAGATACTAGTAGAAACGGTACTTGATATTTGTAAAAGATATGGTAATCAAAGTTTAAGGATTTTGGATCTATGTACTGGAAGTGGTGCAATAGCAATTTCATTAAGTAAGATTCTAAATACACAAGTATTTGCAAGTGATGTTAGCACAAAGGCTTTAGAGGTTGCAGAAAAGAACAATATATTAAAAAACTCAAAAGTCGAATTTATAGAATCAAATTTGTTTGAACAAATCAATGGAGAAAAATTTGATATAATAGTGTCGAATCCGCCATACATTAAAAATGAAGAGATAAAATCTCTGTCGAAACAAGTACAAAATGAGCCATACATTGCGTTAGCAGGTGGAGAGGATGGACTTGATTTTTACAGAAAAATTATAGACGAAGCTTATAAACATATAAACAAAAATGGTTATTTATGTTTAGAGATAGGATATGACCAAAAAGCAGATTTAATAAAGTTGATAAAACAGAATGAAAATTATGAATATGAAAACTGTATAAAAGACTTATCTAATAATGACAGATGTATAATTGCAAAAATTGTATAAAAAGGAGAACGCAAATGTCTTTTTCATCAAATTTAAAAGTAGAACTAAGTAAAATAAATAATTTGAAAAACAAACAAGAAGTTTATGCAGAGTTTCTTGGTTATTTATCGACTGCAAATGTCAATATAAAAAATAAAAACATAAAATTCTCAACAGAAAACGAATATAATATAAACCGTTTTGCTAAGCTGTTAAATAATATAAACATAGATAATTACAAAATAGATATATCAGGAAAAACATATAATATAACATTTAAAATAACTGATAACATTGCAGAAATTAATACAGAAAATGTAGAACAAATTTTGAATTCTGATAATTTGAAAAAAGCATATATTAGAGGAAATTTCTTAGGTGCAGGTTCTATTAATGAGCCAAATAGAACATATCATTTGGAGATGATTTTTAGAACAGAAGAGTTGGCAAATATAACATTAACTCTAATAAATCAATATTCAATAAATGCTAAAATCTTAGATAAGACTGTATACTTTAAAGATGGAGAGGAAATATCAAACTTTTTAGCACTAATTGGAGCAAATTCTGCAGTTCTTAAATTTGAAGAAGCAAGAGTCATAAGAGAGATGAAAAATAATGTTAATAGAATAGTAAATTGTGAAACAGCAAATATGAACAAGACAATAAAAGCTTCTGTAAAACAATTAGAAGATATTAAAAAATTAAGAAAGAAGAATAAATTTAACAATCTTCCAGATGAACTAAAGGAAATAGCAATATTAAGAGAAGAAAATCCAAATGCTACATTGGAAGAATTGGGTAATATGCTTTCGACCCCGATAGGAAAATCTAGTGTAAGCCATAGATTTAAAAGAATAGAAGAATATTTATAAGAGGGAAAACAAATGGAAGTAAAGGAAATAGGACTTTATATACATATACCGTTCTGCAGACAGAAATGTTACTATTGTGATTTTGTATCTTTTGCAAACAGAGATGACATGATAGAAAGATATGTAAATTGCTTAAAACAAGAAATAATACAATATGCGCAAGAAAATAAAGTAATGTCAGATCACAATTTAGAACCTAAATATATATTAAAAACAATTTATATTGGAGGAGGCACACCTTCTGCAATACCAGAGAAATATATTGTTGAAATTTTAGAAACTGTAAAAGAAAATTTTGAAATAAAAGAAAATGCAGAAATAACAATAGAAGTAAATCCGGGAACAGCGACAAAGGAAAAATTAGAAAATTATAAAGAATCTGGAATAAATAGACTTAGCATAGGACTTCAAGCGGTGCAAGACGATATATTGAAGAAAATAGGCAGAATTCATACATATCAAGATTTCTTAGATACGTATAATTATGCACAAGATGTTGGCTTTAGCAATATAAATGTGGACTTAATGATAGACTTGCCAGATCAAACTTTGGACAATGTAAAGGAAAGTGTAAAAGAAATTATAAGATTAAAACCTGAACACATATCTGTGTATTCATTGATACTTGAAAAGAATACACGAATGTATGAGATGATAGCCTCGAAAGTGGTAGAAATTGCACCAGAGGATATAGAAAGACAGATGTATTGGTATGTTAAGAAAACATTAGAGAAACACAATTATATGCAATATGAAATATCAAACTTTGCTAAACCAGGTTTTGAATCGAGACACAATATGGATTGCTGGAATCAAAATGAGTATATTGGAGTTGGAACAGCAGCTTGTTCGTATATAGAAGATAAAAGATATTCTAATGTAGAAGCATTGGATGAATATATAACAAATATAGAAAATAAAGAACCTAATAAAAATCTGATATTAGAAGAAGTATTAAAATTAGAAGACAAAATGAACGAATATATGATGTTAGGACTTAGAAAAATAGACGGAATTGACATTCAAACTTTTGAAAATAAATTCCATGTAAATCCAATAATGAAATATTGCAAGATTTTAGAAAAATTAAATCATGAAGGATTAATTGAAATAAATGCAAATACCATAAAATTGACCAATAAAGGAATAGATTTAGCAAACTTAGTATGGGAAGAATTTGTATAAGATAGGAGGAAAATATGAAAGAAGAATTTATTAAATTATTAAAATCAACAAACAGAGAAGGAATGGAAAATTTATTAAACTTTTTAGAGAAATCAGACTTTTACAAAGCACCTGCTAGTACAAGATTTCACGGTAATTATGAAGGTGGACTTTTAGAGCATAGTTTAAAAGTATATGAGATATATAAAGAGAAAATAAAACAAAGTGGATTAGAAACACCAGAAGCATCTGTAATAATATCAGCATTATTACACGATATTTGTAAAACAAACTTTTATAAAGTAGATTACAGAAATGCAAAAAATGCAAGAGGAGAATGGGAGAAAGTTCCATACTATGCAGTAGAAGACACAATCCCATATGGACATGGAGAAAAATCTGTAATGATGCTTACAGAGTACATAAAGCTAACAAATGAAGAAAAATATTCAATTCGTTGGCATATGGGATTCACAGAACCAAAAGAATTATATGGTACACTTGGAGAAGCATATAAGAAATATCCAGCAGCATTACTACTACACGAAGCAGATTTAGAATCAACATATTTTTATAATATATAGTATAAAATCACCTATAAAGCCAAAAACTATTATAGGTGATTTTTTTATGAAGGTTTCGTGGATAAAATTTATAGAAGATAAAAAGGATTTTAAACTTCCGGAAAATTTAGGATTTGATGTGTTCTCGATTAATAGAAATGATAATGTTGATGAAAAAATAGATGAATTAATATCAGACAAGTATAATACAATTATAGTATCAAATTCTATTGCTGGTGCGTCAGAAAAGATAAATACGGAATATCTAAAAAATAAAAAAGTAAATATAATAATCAGCAAAGACAATGATAGACTAGAATAGATGGAGGAAGTTTTGGAAAACATATTATTCTTGTGCATTGGAGATAGTAATATTGTAGGAGATAGTCTGGGCCCTCTTATAGGTTCTTTTTTAGAAGAGAATAAATACAAGTATAAAAATATAAAAGTAGCAGGAACTATTGAAAATCCTATTAGATACAAAGACATTGATAAAATAAAAAGAGAAAGAAATCAACATATAATAGTAATAGATTCTGCGCTTGGAAATGAAAAAAATGTTGGTAAATTATTGATAAATGATTCTTATTTGAATGCGGGAACTAGTATTAATTTAGGAAAGAAAATAGATGGAGATATTATAATAAAGGGAATAGTTGGTAAAAACCACAATAATGAGAGATTAAATTATATAGAGCTAAAAAGAGTTAAGTATGAAACTATAAACGAAATTGCTAGTAGAATAATTGTGACAATTACACCGATGCTAGTATAAAAAGACGGAAACTGGAAATAATTCCTATATAAACAAAATTATATAGGAGGTACATATGAAAACAGATATTATGAAGAATGTGATAATTCTAAAAAATTTACCCTCAAATTTAATTGATGAGGCAATAGTTATTGTGAAAGATAAAAAGAAAATAAAAGATATAAATTATAGTGAGTTCATAAAAGACGGAGGAGAAAAGTTCTCTAGCTCTTCAAACAGACAAACATCAAACAGAGTCATACAAGGATATATGAAGGAAGAAGATTTGAAAAAATTAGAAGATACGAAAAAAGAAGACAGGAAATATGTTATAAAAGAAGCGGAAATTGTGGTTTCAAATTATTTGAGTAAAATAGACAACAAAATGCCGGAAAAGAAAATAAAAAGATTAGAAAAATCATATAAGAGAGCTAAAAAAATTAGTATAATTTTAGGGATTATATCAATAGTGAGCATAATTTGCGCAATAGCATTTTAATATAAATGAATAAAACCTCTTACTTTGGAATATAAATTTATAAAAACAAAGGAAGAGGTGTTTTTTTATGGATAGAATGCTAACTCAAGAAGAACGAATTAGGAGAGCAGAAGAAATCTACAACAGAAGAAGATATGAAAACAGAGCAACTTATTCAGAAATGCCAAGAAGAAAGGTATATAAGGATGATAGCGTTAAAATAAAGCATAAAATGATTAAAAAGATGGTAGCTCAGATAATCATTTGTATGCTAATATATTTTGCTGTTTATGGATTACAACAATCTAATTTGTTTGCGTCAGATCAAGTAAAAGAAAAGACGAAAGAAGTTTTAAATTATGATATTGGATTTGAAAAATTGCAAGAAATATACAATATGTGTGTAAATACAATAAAAAGTAAATTGATAAAAGAGGAACAGCCACAAGAAACTGTGAACGAAAATGTTGAAGAACAAAGAAATGAACCAGCAAATGATATTATAGATGAAAATGTGGAGATAGAAACAACGGCACAGGTTACAGAAGGAGAACAAGAAGCGGTTGGCGGAGCAGAAGAACCTGCACCAGAGGAAACCAAAACACAAGAGCAACTGGACATAGAATTTGTTAAACAAAATATAAATATGATTTGGCCGTTAAATGGAGTGAAAACTTCAGGATTCGGATCGAGAGAAGCGACAGAAATTGTTACAGCAAATCATCGTGGAATTGATATTGGCGGAAATACTGGAACAGCAATAGTTGCTGCAATGGATGGAGTTGTAACGCAGTATTCACTAGAAGGCGATTATGGACAACATTTAAGAATTGAAAATGGAGAAGTTATGACATTGTATGCACATTGCAGTAAGCTATGTGTTACAGAAGGAACATATGTAAAGCAAGGAGATAAAATAGCAGAAGTTGGTCAAACACGGAAGAGCGACTGGACCTCATCTTCATTTTGAAATAAGACGAAATGGAAGATTTATAAATCCAGAAAATATATTAGGAGAAAAGTAATGCAAATAAAAATAGATTTAAAGATTTTTTTGTTTCTACTCATTTTTGTAATAACAAGACAGATAAAAATATATGCAATATTAATGTTGTTTGCTTTAATACACGAACTAGGACACCTTGTAACAGGACTAATTTTAGGATTAAAGATAGAAGAGATTTCAGTTATTCCAGTAGGATTTTCAATTAAGTTTAAGACAGAAAATAAAGACTATAACAAAAAAATAAAAAAAGCAAATCTTTTATCATTAAAAAAGATGGTCATAGCAATAGCAGGACCAATTACAAATTTAATTATTATAGGAATTGTAGCGATATATTATAAATTAACACAAATGACAACAATTCTAAAACTTCCAATTGATTTAGTAATATATTCAAATATATTGATATTCATATTTAATCTGTTACCATTATATCCGTTAGATGGTGGCAGAATTTTAAAAGAATTAGTACATATTTTTGCTGGACTGTATAAGTCGTACACGATTACAAACAACATAGCAAACATAGTTATAATAATATTGACAGTAATTTCTAGTATTTCAATTTTAATATATAAAAACATTGCAATATTGATAATAATAGCATATTTGTGGGGACTAGTTATAATAGAAAATAAAAAATTCAATGCGAAAATGGACATATGGGAAAAATTAAAAATTTAATAAATTAGAGAAATAAAAAAGTATCTGTGAAAAAATTTTTAATTAAATATATAATTTAATAAAATTTTACTATCTCTATTTATAGCATAGCTGTAAGAAAAAATCAATACTAAAAAATAAAAAAATGGGAAGAATAAAAACATTAAAAAAGGAGTATTTCTTAGAACGGAACTGACTGTAAGAGATTAACTTTTTTATTAAATTATATATTTAATAAAAGAAAAAATACTAGTTGATTTATAAAACACAATGTTTTATAATAACAATATACAAAAGGAAAGGGGAACGAAATGCCAAAAGAAACATTAAAAAACTTAAAAGAAACGAATGAAAGGAGAAAAGTAAAAATGGGAGAAATGTTAAAAAACAAAAAACGGAATCACTCTAATAGCTTTGGTTGTAACAATAGTAGTACTTTTGATATTAGCAGGAGTAAGTATAAGCTTAGTAGTAGACAAAAATGGAATAATCCAAAAAAGTAAAGATGCAAGAAGAGAATATGGACAAGCAAAAGCAAATGAACAAGAAGATTTATCTAATTTATCAGACATGATAGATGAAGCAACAGCAGAGCCAACACCAAAAGTAGATGTAAATACAAAAGCAGGAGAAAATAGTACAATAAATGGTAAAAAAGGAACTTCAAATAATCCAACAATACCAAAAGGATATATACCAATAGATACAGCTACATCTACATGGGGAGATGGAAGTACTGCCCCAAGTCAAGATTCAGTAGACCATGGACTAGTAATAAAAGATGACAGTGGTAATGAATGGGTGTGGATACCAGTGCCAGATGTAACAGTAATGTGTAATACTTCAAATACTACAGAATATACACTATGTGGAACAACAGGAGAAACAGCAGTAAAAACGAAACTATATTCGAAAACAATAACAATAGGAACAGATAGTAATAAAACAAGAATTTCAAGAACTACACCAGGAAAGACCAGTACTTACCGTGAGCCGGACCTAGTAAGTGGAAGCAATGGTTCAACTAGCGATGCAATAGACACATATTATAAAGCAATATTAGGAAAAACAGGAACCAAAGAACAACTGGCACAATTATTTGTAGATGAATATAAAGAAATGATAGAAAGTGTAAGTAAATATGGAGGCTTTTATATAGGAAGATATGAACTATCAAGCGCTGGAGTACAGCAATATAAACAGCCATTAACAAAAACAAATTGGTATAGTTTATATAAAAAATGTACAGAATTACAAGCAAGCGACAAAGTAAAAACAAGAATGATATGGGGATGCCAGTGGGATGTAGCGTGTAACTTTATAGCAAATAAAGGAGATAAAAAAAGTATAAGAGACTCAAGTACTTGGGGAAATCATAGTAATTATAATACAGCAAATAGCTATACAGAAGGAACGGAAGGATATGAAGAAAATGCAGGTTCAAAACAAAATACAGGTTCAAGTGAAAATTGGAAAGCAAATAATATTTACGATCTAGCTGGAAATTGTTGGGAGTGGACCCAAGAAGCAGGTAGCACCGACGGTCGAGCTTACAGGGGTGGTTACTACAACGGCTATGGCTCTAGCTATCCAGCTTCAGCTTGTAGCTTCAACAATCCAGACCTCAACAACTACGACAACAGACGGTTCTCGTCCCACTTTAATAATAAAGTAATACTGGACACTAGAGCGTGAGCACCAGTGTGAAGAATAATTGTCAAGTAGACATAATAAAAACTAAAAGAAGGCGCCACTAGTGTGGTGCTTCTTTTGTGCTTGTAATTATTGTTATGTAAATATGTAAAAACTAAAATAACTTATTAAAAATATACCAACATAGAAAAGTGGCAGTACTAATGATTGACTAAACTACATGAAAAAACTAAAAATTTAATAAAAAATATTGAAAAAAATATTAAATAATAGTAAGATTATAAGTAGTATAAGTTGGAGGAAAAGCAAATGAAAAAAATAAAAAATGAAAAAGGAATAACGTTAGTCACATTGACAATAACTATTGTAGTATTAATGATTTTATCTTTCTCGATAAACGTAAGTGTAAAATCAACAATGGAAACTAGAAACTATAACTATGTAAAAGAAGATATAATTAATCTATCAGAAGAAGTGAAAGCATATTACTTAAAGAATAATAGCTTACCAATAGACGAAACAAAGACATATAATTTGGCAGACTATGGAGTGCCAAGCGAAGACATCAATCCGAATGATTATGGCAATTATTATAGAATAAATGTTAGCTTATTAGAAAACATTTCGTTAAATAATGGAGGAATAAACAACAACGAAGCAAATGAAGAAACTGATGATATGTATGTTGTTAACGAATATTCGCTAACAGTATATTATTTAAAAGGTGCAACTTTTGGTGGACAGAAACATTATACAATAACAGATGATTTTGCAGAAGGTGGAACTGCAAAAGATTTTTACACAAAAGTTGAGTATCCGATTTTTCCAGCAATAACTCTAAAAAGCAATAATAGCCAGGACGAAACAGTTGCAAACACAGGTGAAGTAGTAACACTAAAAATGATATCAAGATATAAACAAGAAAATTTTATAAAATTGCCAACTGTTAAAATTAATGGAGAAGATGTATCTGATACATTAGCTTGGAACAACAATATCATCACAGCTAAATACACAATACCAGAAGATAGTGCTAAACTTGGCTATGGGGCGCAAATAACATTCGAAATATCTGATTATAGTGTTAAAGGAGAAGAAAATCAAACTATAAATGGCCAAACAATTACAGAAGTAAATTTTGGAAAAACAGTTACAAGAAAATATGTAACACTAGTACAAGCATTTGAAGAAGGAAATATAAAAGTTGGAGATTATCTAAATTATAATGATTATGTGGACAAAAGTAAAACATATACAACAGTAACAAGCGAAAATGGATGGGGAGATCAAAAATATATAGCAACAAAAGAAACATACTGGCAAGTACTAGGACTAGATGAAACAGGGAAAAAACTAATGTTAATTTCACAAAGTCCAATAAAGAAAGAGATGAAAACAAGTGGTACAACAGAAAAATGGGAAAAATCCCCATATCTAGTATTAAAAGGGGCTAAAGGCTATATAAACAGCAAAAAAGTTCTCAATAATATAAGTGGAATATATAGCACAAATTTAGGAACAGCACAAAGCATAACAGCAGAAGAGATAAATAGACTAATAGGAGTAACGGTAGATTATAAAAATAAGAAAGTATACGCGAATTCAAACCCAAACACAAATCTAGATATATTACAAGTACTTGGAAATCAATATACATATAAAACAGGAGATTATACACCGCAAGGTTATGTAAACAATAAAACGAAGGCGACTGAAGGAACAAAGACCTCCCCGGCAACAGCTTATATATATGAATGGAGCGGACTAAAAATAGATGCTACATTGCAAAATATGTTATTTGATAAAACTACAAAAGCCGATAAAAATGCAAAATCATATTGGTTGGCGTCTCCTAGTGTGGGGGCTGATTCTAACGGTGCGTTCTTTGATCCTGGTAGTGTAGTTAATGGTAAAGTTCAAGTGGCAGGAACACTATTTTTCTCGTACGATGCATGGTGCGCGAACTGTTATGCAGTTAGACCAATAGTATATTTAAATTCAAACATAACTATTGAGGATTTGTATAAAATAAATGGACAGGAAGAGGATTGGTCTGCTTATAACAATTCAATACCATTAATACAAGGCCATGGAACTATCAATAGCAAATTAACAAAATAGTATTGCAATGAAAACAATTTTGTGATACAATAAAGCAGTGCATAATAGCACTGCTTTTTAATGGGCAACCATTAAAATCCTTACTTACACAAAAAGTGTAGGTTATAAATCCATGAGGAGGTGAAAATAATGAATAAATACGAGAGTATAGTCATTATTAATCCAGCTGTTGAAGAAGAAAGAGTTAATGAATTAACAACAAAATTCACAGATATGATTAATAAAGATGGAAAAGTAGAAAAAGCTGAAAATCTTGGTAAAAAGAAATTAGCTTACCCTGTAAAGAAAAATGCAGAAGGTTACTATGTAACATTAAACTTTACAGCAAATCCTAGTTTAATAGCTGAACTAGAAAGAAACTACAGAATTACTGATGATGTTATAAAATATATGACAATCAATGTAGGAGAATAATAAAATAAAAATGGAGGTCACTTATGAACAAAGTAATTTTAATGGGTAGACTAACAAGAGACCCAGAAGTAAGATACACACAAACAAGCAACACATTGGTAGCTTCTTTTTCACTTGCTGTAAACAGAAGATTTGCTAGACAAGGAGAAGAAAGACAAGCAGACTTTATAAACATAGTTGCATGGAACAAAACAGGCGAATTTGTAAGCAAATATTTTAAAAAAGGTCAACAAGTTGCAGTAATCGGAAGATTACAAACAAGAACTTGGGATGATGACAAAGGCCAAAAACATTATATAACAGAGGTAATTGCAGAAGAAGCATATTTTGCAGATAGCAAAAGAGATGGTGCAACAGGAGATTTTGGGGCAAGCTTCGGAACAGATGCAACAGGCTCTGCTGGCGAAAGCTCAGAATTCGAAGTATCATCAGGAGATGACTTACCATTTTAAGCTAAATAATAAAAGTTAGGGGGAAAGACTAATGGCAGATAAAAGACAAAATAGAAGAAATAATGGTGATGAAGATTATAATCCAAAATTTAGAAAAATGAGAAAAAAAGTTTGCCCATTATGTGCAAATAAAGAATTAGTTCTAGATTATAAAAATGCAGATCAATTAAAGAAATTTATCAATGATAAAGGCAAAATATTACCAAGAAGAGCAACAGGAGCTTGTGCTAAACATCAAAGAGATATTACAATAGCAGTAAAAAGAGCAAGACAAATAGCTATATTACCATATACACAAGAATAACAAGAATAAATGTTACATATGTGTAATAATATTGTAATGAAAATATAATTTTAAATGATTGACTATTTAAAAAAAGAATAGTAAAATTAAAACTGTAAATAATAATAAAAATAATTTAAGAAAAGGAGAACATACATGATGAAACGTAGTTCAAAATTAATTATAGGAATTGTTTTAGCATTAGTAATCGTAGCTAGTTCAACACTTGTATTTGCTGCAAACGATGAAACACCAGCTATCATAATAGGAGGAGATTCATCAAATACACAAAACACAGTGGAAAACACAACAGAGAATACAACTAGCCAAAATTATACTCCTTTAAACACATCAACAACATATAATACTACAAATACAACTAACACATTACCAAAAACAGGAGTAACAGATGGATACGTTGTAGCAATATTAATGGTAGTATGTGCTATATCAGCAATATATGCATACAGAAAAATAAGGGACTATAATATAAAATAATTTAATATATAATTGTTCGTTAAACTATTGACAAAGTTATACATTTGCCAATAGTTTTTTTATGTCTTCTCATAGGCCGTTATGATTATTCGGGTTTGCTTTACGCTATTACAAGTCATTAGAGTTACAACTCTTTGACCATTAGTATTTTGAGAAGTACAGCTCATATCATCAGAAGAAACTTCTTTTTTATCGACAACAATATAGGAAACGTGAGAACCATTATTTGAATATATATCTACTTGGTCTCCCTTCTCCAGACTACTAATTTTTGCAAAAAAAGTATTGTCTATATAGTTATGACCGGCAATACATAAATTTCCAATCTCGTTAGGCAAAGGACCAGCAAATCTGCAAGGAGCAATTTTTAATAATTCCTCGGAAGAACTGGATAAGATGGGATAATCAAGTTTTATTTTATCAATCTTGATAATGCCTACAACAAAAGATTCACTTTTCTTAGGAGTGGAAGTACCATTCAAACTAGTGCTATAAGAAGGTGAGTCTGAATATAAATATGATATAGAATAAGTTGTAGCAAGTTCTTTGGATAAATTGTCTCTTTTCTTGACATCATAAATGTAATAAACAAAAACAACTGCAAAACAGAATAATCCTAAAAAAGCTAGGAAAAATAATACTTTAAAAAATATTGAATTTTTCATTTTCTTCATCCTTTTAAACATATATAATTAGTTTGAACAAAAAAATAAAAAAAATTAATAAAATTTCAAAAAAAGATACAATTTATCTTTAATATATGATAGAATAGGGAAGATTAAAATATAACTAGGTAAAGGAGTAAAAACATGGCTGAAACCAAGTATAAAAGAATCTTGTTAAAGCTAAGTGGAGAAGCTTTAGCAGGAGAACAGAAAACTGGCGTGGATTCATTTGTATTAGATAGAATCTGCAATGAAATCAAAAGAGTAAAAAAGATGGGAGTTGAAATTGCTATTGTTGTAGGAGGTGGAAATTTCTGGAGAGGCAAAAATGGCAAAGAAATGGAAAGAGCAACATCTGACTATATGGGAATGCTTGCAACAGTAATGAATAGCTTAGCGTTGCAAGATGCATTAGAGGCCCATGGAATGGAAGCAAGAGTTCAGACAGCAATAGAGATGAGACAAATAGCAGAACCTTACATAAGAAGAAAAGCATTGCAACATCTAGAAAATGGAAGAATAGTAATATTCTCTTGTGGAACTGGAAGTCCATATTTTACAACAGATACAGCAGCTGCTTTAAGAGCAACAGAAATAGGAGCAGATGCAATATTAGTTGCAAAAACAATTGATGGAGTATATTCAGCAGATCCAAAGATGGATGCAAGAGCAATAAAATATGATAATATAACTTATCTAGATATATTAAGTAAAAATCTTAAAGTAATGGATTCAACAGCAATATCATTATGTAGAGATAATAGCATTCCGTTAATAGTGTTCGCAATGAGTGAACCAGGAAATATAGAAAAAGCAGTAAAAGGCGAAAAAATTGGAACCTTAGTACAAGGTGAATAAAAGAAAAAGGGGTAAAAAATTATGGATTTTAATAGTATTGAAGAAAAAATGAAAAAAACAATTAGCGTATTTGAGGAAAGTTTATCAGAGGTTAGAGCAGGTCGTGCAAACCCAAATATATTAAACAAAATAACAGTTGATTATTATGGAGTTGCTACTCCAATAAACCAAATAGCAGGAATATCAGTTCCAGAACCAAGAATGATACTTATACAACCTTGGGATATTAGCATGTTAAAAGAAATTGAGAAAGCAATAAACATAGCCGAGATAGGAATCAATCCTAACAACGATGGAAAGGTTATAAGACTTGCATTTCCAGAATTAACAGAGGAAAGAAGAAAAGACTTAGTAAAAGATATAAGAAAAATAGCTGAAGAATCAAAGGTTGCAATAAGAGCAATCAGAAGAGATGGAATGGACATGGCAAAAACAGCACAAAAAAATAATGAAATGACACAAGATGACTTAACAGCAGCTGAAACAAAAATTCAAAAAATGACAGATACCAAAATTGCAGAAATTGATGAATTATTAGCTAAAAAAGAAAAAGAAATAACGACAGTTTAAAGGAGTTGTGTTTTAATGGAAGAAGATATTTGCAAAGTAATAGATATGGATAATTTACCAGAACATATTGCAATAATTATGGATGGCAACAGAAGATGGGCAAAAGCAAATAAGCTTACAACTGCACAAGGACACAAAGAAGGCGCAGAGAATCTAAAAAGAATATCAAAATATGCAAACAAACTTGGCATAAAATATATGACAGTATATGCGTTCTCAACAGAAAATTGGAAAAGATCACAAGAAGAAGTTGGAGCAATAATGAAACTGCTTAAATTCTATATAATAGACTTCTTTAAATCTAATGATGAAAACATAAAAGTAAGAGTAATAGGAAAAATAGAAGAACTTCCCAAAGAGCTATATAAAGAAATAAAAGAAGTAGAAGAAAAAACCAGAAATAATACAGGCATGGTATTAAATATAGCGTTTAATTATGGCGGGCGTGATGAAATAGTAACAGCAACTAAAAAGATTGCTCAGCAAGTATTAAATAACGAAATAAGCATAAAAGACATAAATGAAGAAATGTTTGCTAAAAATTTATATACAGCAAATCAACCAGACCCAGATATGCTTATAAGAACTAGTGGAGAGGAAAGAACAAGCAATTTCTTACCTTGGCAATTATCATATTCAGAATTTGTATTTTCGCCAAAATATTGGCCAGAATACAGTAATTCAGACTTAATCGAATCAATACAGATATATCAAAAAAGAACTAGGAGATTCGGAGGAAATAAATAGTAACGAAGGGAAATAACAAAATGAAAAGAGTTTTATCAGCAATTATAATATTGCCAATTACACTTGCAGTATTTTTATTAGGAAACGATTATATTGTAGACGTTTTTGTTGGAATAATCGCTTTAAGAAGTATATATGAATTATTCCACGCATTTGAGCAAAAAGGCTATCATCCTATAAGATGGATAGGATATTTATCTGCAGTAGCTATAATGTTCCTACATATAGTTCCAGAACAATATAGAATAATGCTTGTAACAGGAATTATTGCGATTTCATTACTAATAGCATTCACTCTATTAATAACCAAAAAAACAAAATCAAGTGTAATGGACATAGTAATTACCTGCTTTGGAATTTGTTACATAACATTAATGCTAATGTTTTTATCAATAATTAGAGGATTAAACAATGGCAAGTTCCTAATTTGGTATGTTTTCTTAGCCTCTTGGCTAACAGATGTATTTGCTTACTTAACAGGTAAAGCAGTTGGAAAACATCATTTTACAGATATTAGCCCAAATAAAACAATAGAAGGATGTATAGGGGGAACTTTAGGAGCTACTATACTGATAGTAATATATACAATTTTGCTAAATAAATTTGCGGGATTTGATATAAATGTAATAATAGCTGGTTTAGTAGGAATATTGCTAAGTATAATAGGCCAAATAGGAGATCTATCAGCATCTTGCATAAAAAGACACGTTGGAATAAAAGATTATAGTGACCTTATACCAGGACACGGTGGTATGGTTGACAGATTAGATAGCGTAATTTTTATAGCACCATTTGCATATGCATTTTTAATAATGCTATAAGAGGAGAATTAAATAAATGAAAGATAATGTAAAACTTGATGTAGCAATAGAAATAGTATCTAGTAAATTAGCAGAGGCAATAAAAAATAAAGATAGAGAAAAATCTGCAAGATTGTTAAAATTGAAAAAACAAGTCTACTTAGGAAACCAAGAAGTAATAGATATGCTAACAAAAAATAAATAATAAAGGATGTAAAATATGAACTTAGAAGAGGCGTTAGAAAAATTTGGACTAAAACTCTCAGATGAGGATAAAGAGCAGGATTTGGAAAGGTATAACGAAGATAGTCAAAAGTTTCAAAGAATGTTAGAAGAATCTAAACTACATACATTTGGACTAAATAGCCCTGCAACAACAGAAAGAAAGGTAGCCGTTGTATTAGCGGGACAAATAGGGGGAGGCAAAAGTAGTTTAGTTGTAGACTCAGCTTTCAAATTGAACCAAATTGGTCAAGATGTTGTAATAATAGATGATGATCAATATAGAAACTATTATCCAGAGGCAAACAAAATAAATAGAGAAGTTCCAGAATATTTTGTTCCAATAAGTGCAACTGGCTCAAATCCAGTTACTCCATTAGTTATGCAAGAAGCCGTTGATAGAGGATATAATTTTGTATTTGATGGAACAATGAAGAATAGAAGAATATTAGATACAATGAAAACTTGGCCGGAACACTACCAAAAAATAGTTAAAGTAATTGCAACATCAGATATAGAAAGCTTGCTTTCGATGTTTGAAAGACATGATGCAATGATGAGTATAGGCGAGAATTCAAGACTTGTGGGAGTGGATGCCCACAATGCAACTTATGAAGGCGTACCAGAAACTCTAGGAATATTAGAACAAGAGAAATTGGCAGATAGAATAGAAGTATATGTAAGAGGAAAAGACGCAAGAAAGCCAAAGATGGTATACAGTTCTGACTGGCAAGAAAATATATATGAAACAGCAAAAGAAGCATTACTAGCAGAAAGAAGAAAAGACAGACAAAGAGCTAGAACAACCATAGAAAGAAGATTGTACAACATAAAAAATCCTCATTCTAGAGTATTGTCACAAACAGAAATTGACAAAATATCGGAGTTGGAAAGTCAACTACGACAAATTGAACAAGAGATGGAATCTATGGAGAGAAATGATCCGGATTCACAAGATAGATAGGAGGCAAATTTGATAAGCACATTGTTGTCAATAATAAAAATTGTGTTCTTATTAGGACTGTTAATAGGGATACATGAAACAGGACATTTTTTAGTAGCAAAATTATGCAAAGTGAAAGTAAATGAATTTGCAATAGGATTTGGACCAACAATATGGAAAAAACAAAAGAATAATACAGAATACGAATTAAGACTAATACCATTAGGTGGATTCGTACGAATGGAAGGAGAAGAAGAACGTTCTGAAGAAGAAGGTTCTTTTAGCAAGGCAAGTATTCCAAAAAGAATAGCGATTGTGGCAGCAGGAGCAATAGTAAATATTGTTTTTGCAATTATAGTATATTTTATATTATTTGCAACAATGATAGAAATTCCGGACAATACATTTACATCAAAAATAAACTTTGCAGCTACAGAAACAGGAGAATTTGTATTTACAACAATAGACGGACTTAGAATGTTATTTACTGGTCAAACATCGACAGCACAACTTATAGGACCAGTAGGAATATCAGAAGTGGTAGCACAAACACAAGGAATAAAAGAATTTATATATATGTTAGCGGTAATATCAATTTCATTGGGAGTAACAAATTTAATACCATTTCCACCTCTTGATGGAGGAAAAATATTATTGCTAATAATTGAAGCAATAAGAAAGAAACCATTAAAAGAAGAAACTGAAATCAAAATTCAGTTATTAGGATTTGCAATACTAATAGTATTAGCATTAGTAGTAACATATCAAGACATTATAAAAATAATACACTAACAAAAGAAAAAATAATTGTAATACTTAAATGGGGGCAAAAGTATATGGAGGAACTAAAAAATCCTAAAACAGTTAAAGAAGTATTTAAAGACTACAATTCAAATAGCTTTGAGCTAAGTGGAGCAAAAGTTATAGGGGTTAATTTATATAAAAAGAAAAGCTTGCTAGAGGTAAATATACAATCTAACAAGCTTATTGGAATTTTGGATATTTTAGAATTTGAAAAATATATGGAAAAAAGATTTTTTCTAAAAGATGCAAAACTTAAAATAAAATATGAACTAGAAAATGAAGAAAATATATCAGAAAAAATAGAAAAAGAATGGACAAGCATAATCCAATATTTATCATATAAACATCCAATAGCGAAAGCATTCTTGAAAAATAGTACAATAATAATCGAAAATAATAAAATCAATGTAACACTTATATTAAGTGGTAAAGAATTTCTAGAAGGCAATAAATTTAACGAAATATTTGCCGAAACATTAGAAAACATATATGGTAAAAAATATGCAATAGAATATAAGGAAGAACTTTCTGGAAATAATGAGTATAAGCAAAAACAAGAGAAACTAGAACAAGATGAAATAATCAACTTGACAAAAGACAACAAAGAAGTAAGTAGTGAAGCAAAACAGCCAAAGCCAGTTAAACAAAATTATAGTAATAAACAATATCAAAATAATAAGACCCCGGCAAAAGAAGCACCAAATATGCCACCGCCACCTCCTTTACCACCAGAAGAAGAAAATGGAGAAACTCCTTTAATATATGGAAGAAATTTAAATTTAAAAGATCAAATTTCGAAGATTCAAGACATATCTGTGGACAGTGGTAATGTTGTAATAGAAGGAAAAATATTGCAAGTTGAATTAGATGCGAAAGATGATGACATCAATCTAGGAATAAAAGTAAGAGAATTAAAAACAGGAAAACAATTAATTATATTTAGCGTATATGATGGAACAAATACAATTGATTGTAAGATATTTGCAACAGCAGAAAGAGCTGACGGAATAAAAAAGAGATTAAAGAATTGTGCAAAAATTAGAATTGCAGGAACAGCTCAATTTGACCCATATGCAAAACAGCTAGGAGTGTTAGTCAACACGGCAATAGAAATGCCAGAAGAAAAGAAAAATGCAAGAACAGATAATGCACCAGTAAAGAGAGTAGAGTTGCATATGCATACTCAAATGAGCACAATGGATGGAATAACACCAACTAAGAATCTGTTAAAGAGAGCAATGAAATGGGGAATGAAATCTATTGCAATTACAGACCATGGAAGTGTACAAGCATTCCCAGATGCACATAAAATGTTAGGCGTTAATAATCCTGATATGAAGGTTCTATATGGAATGGAAGCATATTTGGTACCAGACAAAGTGCCTTGTGTATCAAACTCAAAAGGACAAAGTCTTGATACTACATACTGTGTACTAGATCTAGAAACAACAGGATTTTCATTTAGAACAGAAAAGATTACAGAAATAGGAATAATGAAGGTTAAAAATGGAGAAGTCATTGATGAATTTGAATGCTTTGTAAATCCAGAAAAGCCTATTCCACAACGTGTTGTGGAAGTAACACACATAACTGATGATATGGTAAAAGATGCAGAAACTATAGATAAAGTACTACCAAAAGTATTGAAGTTTGTTGGAGACAGTGTAATAGTAGCACACAATGCAGATTTTGATGTTGGATTCTTAAAATATAATGCAAAGCAGTTAGGTTTATCTTTGGAAAATACATACTTAGATACATTAAGACTTGCAAAAGAATTATTCCCAGATTATAAAAAATACAAACTAGGAGTAATTGCAGAAAATCTTGGAATAGAAGTATTAGTAGCGCATAGAGCATTAGATGACGTTGATACAACAGTTAAAGTATTTAAAGTTATGATAGAAAAGCTAAAAGCAAAAGGTGCAGAAACTCTTGATGATATAGAAAATGTATTTGGAAATACAGTAAACTATAAAAAGCTAAAAAGCTTCCACGCAATAATACTTGCAAAAGATTATGTTGGATTAAAGAATCTATATAAACTAGTATCAATATCACACTTGGATTATTTCTATAAAAAACCATTAGTGCTAAAATCAATATACCAAAAGTATTCGGAAGGACTAATATTAGGTAGTGCTTGTGAGGCAGGAGAACTATATCAAGCAATAGAAATGGGTAAAGATGATGAAGAAATCGAAGCAATAGCAAGAGATTACGATTATCTAGAAATTCAACCAACTGGAAATAATATGTTCTTAGTAAGAAATGGTGTAGTGCCAAATGTAGAGGCACTTCAAGATATAAATAGAAAAATAGTTGAATTAGGTGAAAAACTTGATAAACTAGTAGTTGCAACTTGTGACGTGCATTTTATGGATCCAGAGGATGAAATATATAGAAGAATATTAGAGGCAGGACAGGGGTATGCAGACTGCGATTTACAAGCACCATTATATTTGCGTACAACAGAAGAAATGCTAGAAGAATTTAGCTATTTGGGAGAAGAAAAAGCTTATGAAGTAGTTGTAACGAACACAAATAAAATTGCAGATATGTGTGAACAAATAAGCCCAATTTCTCCAGAGAAATGTCCTCCATATATCAATGACTGTGAGAAAACAATTAAAGAGATAGCATATAACAAAGCACACGAATTATATGGAAATCCTCTACCACAAATAGTAGAAGAAAGATTAGATAAAGAGCTAAACTCTATTATAAAAAATGGATTTTCCGTTATGTACATCATAGCTCAAAAGTTAGTTTGGAAATCAAATGAAGATGGATATATAGTAGGTTCCAGAGGATCTGTTGGTTCATCATTTGTTGCAAATATGACAGGTATAACAGAAGTAAATTCACTACCACCACATTATAGATGTCCAAATTGTAAATATTCTGACTTTACAGATTATGGATTCAAAAACGGATTTGACTTACCAGATAAAGATTGTCCGAAATGTGGACACAAATTAGCAAAAGACGGAATAGACATCCCCTTTGAAACATTCTTGGGATTTAATGGAGATAAAGAGCCAGATATAGACTTAAACTTCTCAGGAGAATACCAGGCAAAAGCACACAAATATACAGAAGTAATATTTGGAAAAGGAACAACATTCAAAGCTGGAACTGTTGGTACAGTAGCTGGTAAAACAGCGATGGGATATGTTAGAAAGTACAACGAAGAAAGAGGAATACCAATAAACAACTCTGAAGTAATAAGAGTTGCACAAGGCTGTACAGGAATAAAAAGAACAACAGGACAGCACCCTGGAGGAATTATAGTTGTACCAAAAGGTAGAGAAATATACGAGTTTACACCAGTACAACATCCAGCAGATGATCCAACATCAGACATAATAACAACACACTTTGATTATCACTCAATAGACCAAAACCTATTGAAGTTGGATATTCTAGGACACGATGATCCTACAATGATAAGAATGTTATTTGATATAACAGGACAAGATCCAACAAAAGTTCCTTTAGACGATAAAGAAACAATGTCAATATTTAGTTCAACCGAAGCTTTGGGAGTTACACCAGAACAAATACATAGTGAAGTAGGAAGCTATGGAGTACCAGAGTTTGGAACAAAATTCGTTAGAGGAATGTTAGTAGATACAAGACCAAAAACATTTGAAGAGTTAATTCGTATATCAGGACTATCACACGGTACTGATGTGTGGTTGAACAATGCTCAAACATTAATAAATGAAGGAACAATAAAACTGGACGAAGCAATATGTACTAGAGATGATATAATGATATATCTAATAAAAGAGGGATTACCACCACAAAAGGCCTTCAAAATAATGGAGTTTGTACGTAAAGGAAAACCATCAAAAGATCCAGAAAAATGGAAAGAACACGAAGCAACAATGAGAGAATACAACATCCCAGAATGGTATATAGGATCTTGTAAAAAGATAAAATACATGTTCCCAAAGGCACACGCAGCGGCATATGTTACAAACGCATTTAGAATAGCGTGGTTCAAAGTTCATATTCCAAAAGCATACTATGCAGCATATTTCACAATAAGAGCTGATGCTTTTGACAGTGATATAATGTGCCAAGGAGTAGAGAGAGTAAAAAATAAAATGAAAGAAATAGAACTTGCAGGCAAAGCAGCAACTAAAAAAGACCAAGATACATATGGTGTATTAGAAATAGTATTAGAAATGTATGAAAGAGGACTAAACTTCTTACCAATAGATTTATACGAATCAGACAGTGTTAAATTTAAAGTAGAAGAAGATGGAATAAGACCACCTCTAAACAGTATTCCGGGACTTGGAACGGTTGCAGCACAGGGAATACAGTCTGCAAGAGAAGATGGCGAGTTTATGTCAATAGATGACCTAAAAATAAGAGCAAAAGTTGGAAAATCAGTAATAGAAATATTAACAAATGCAGGTTGTCTAAAAGGAATGAGTCAAAGCAATCAAATGAGTCTATTTGCGTAAAGGAAAATTAATAATGGAAATAAACAACATTTTTACAATAAAAAATTTAATAATTTATTTAGTAGCGATTAATTTAATTGCTTTTTTAGCAATGCTTATAGATAAAAAGAAAGCAGAAAAAGGAAAATGGAGAACCAAGGAGGCAACATTACTTACATTAGCACTAATAGGGGGAAGTATAGGAGAAATAATAGGAATGTATGTGTTTCATCATAAAACACAAAAACCAAAGTTCTTTATAGGAGTTCCAGTTATAATAGTGCTTCAAATATTATTAATAATAGCAATAAACTTATAGGAGGTAAAAGTAATGAGAGAAATAAAAATTAATGGAGTGTACAAACATTTTAAAGGAGATTATTATCTAGTACAAGATGTTGCAAACGATTCTGAAACAAAACAACCATTTGTTGTATACAGAAGATTATATGGAGATGGAAGTTTATGGATAAGACCACTAGAGATGTTTTTAAGTGAAGTGGATCACGAAAAATATCCAAATGTAAAACAAAAATACAGATTTGAACTACAAAAAATAGAAAGTGTAGCAAAGAATTTTAAAAAATAAAAAAATAGGCAGTTTTAATTGAACCATATTAAGGAACACTTAGAACTGCCTATAATTATGCTCTTTTTAAGAAAATAAGTTCGTAAAATATACATAATTTATTAAATAAAAAATAAAAAGTTTACAATAAATAGATTAACAATAATACCTGTGCAAAACTTGAAAATGAAACCCTTGCTACAAAGTTATTCACAGGGTTATCCACATTATCCACAGCCCTGTGTATAGTTAACCATAAAAAATACAAAATAATAACAGTAAACATAAACTGAAATCTTGACAATCTTAAAATATCGTGGTAATATAATATATATTATAAATAAAGTGCATTGAAAAAGAAAAAATATATTTAAAATTCTAGAGAGTTGGGAATGGTGGAATCCAATAATTAACAAATATATGGGGAGCTTTGGAGCATATTATTAATTAAGGTGTAAGTTAGTAAAATAACTTAAACTAGGGTGGAACCGCGTAAGTATCAAACTTTCGTCCCTAGCATTTAAAAGTGCTAGGAATGGAAGTTTTTTTGATTATATACCATTCTTTAAAGCACAATACTATAACTACAAAAGGAGGAATTATTATGGTAGATAGTATGGAAAAAATAGTAGCTCTTTGCAAGAGTAGAGGATTTGTATATCCAGGTTCAGAAATATACGGAGGATTGGCTAATTCTTGGGATTATGGCCCTTTAGGAGTAGAACTAAAAAATAATATCAAAGATGCTTGGAGAAAAAAGTTTATACAAGAGAATAAACACAATGTAGGACTTGATGCTTCAATATTAATGAATCCAGAAACTTGGGTAGCAACAGGACACGTAGCAGGATTCAGTGACCCACTTATAGATTGCAAGGATTGTAAAACAAGACATAGAGCAGACAAACTAGTAGAAGAATGGTCTCATAGTCAAGGAAAAGATATAGTTGCAGATGGTTGGACAGATGAACAACTAGTCGACTATATAAATGATAATAAAATACCTTGTCCAAACTGTGGAAAAACAAACTTTACAAATATAAGAAAATTCAACTTAATGTATAAAACATTCCAAGGAGTAACAGAAGATTCTTCTGCACAAATATACTTAAGACCAGAAACAGCACAAGGTATATTTGTAAACTTCAAAAATGTAATTCGTACAACTAGAAAGAAACTACCAATGGGAATAGGACAAATCGGTAAAGCCTTCAGAAACGAAATTACACCAGGAAACTTTACATTTAGAACAAGAGAATTTGAACAAATGGAATTAGAATTTTTCTGTGTACCGGGAACAGACTTAGAATGGTTTGAATATTGGAGAAAATTCTGCAAAGAATTCTTATTAAGCCTAGGAATGAAAGAGGAAAATATAAGACTTCGTGACCATGATAAAGAAGAACTTGTATTCTACAGCAAAGCTACAACAGACATAGAATTTAAATTCCCATTTGGTTGGGGAGAATTATGGGGAATAGCTGACAGAACAGATTATGACCTATCAAGACATATGGAACATTCTAAACAAGACTTATCATACCAAGATCCAGAAACAAACGAGAAATTTATACCATATGTAATAGAACCATCATTAGGATGTGATAGAGCTATGCTTGCAATTTTATGCAATGCTTATGAAGAAGAAGATTTAGGAGAAGGTGACTCTAGAGTTGTATTACACTTACATCCAACACTTGCACCTTACAAAGTAGCAATACTTCCACTTTCTAAGAAATTATCAGACAAATCACAAGAAGTATATGAAATGCTTTCAAAAGACTTTATGTGTGATTATGACGAAGCAGGAAGTATAGGAAAAAGATATAGGAGAGAAGACGAAATAGGTACACCATATTGTGTAACAATTGATTTTGATACACTAGAAGATGGAAAAGTAACTGTAAGAGATAGAGATACAATGGAACAGGAAAGAGTTGCAATTGCTGATTTGAAAAATTGGCTAACAGAAAAAACAGAATTTTAATACTTTTCGCCCAAGAGAGATAAACTCCTCGGGCGAATTTTTAATATTGTATATTTTATTCTTTTATGATACAATGTTGCCAGAAAACAAAAGGAGGAAAAAATATGTCAAAAATTAAAGGCTTTTTCCAAAGCGTTGTTATAAACTACAAAAACAGTTTTAAACAATACACCGCAACAAATATCGTAATAATAGTAACAACATTATTTTTAGTATTTGCGTATAACAGCTTAGCAGAAACGATAATAAATAAAACATTAACAATAGCAATTATATCAGCTGTAAACTTTTTTGCATGTGAGACATATCTAAAAAAATCATGGCAAAGAGGAGCGTCATATGCCGCAAGTATAGTAATAGCAGTACTTTTTGAAAAACTAATATTTTCGAATACTTCAATAGGAATTACAAGAATCTTCATAGGATACTTGATTATAGTATTTTTAGTTGGACTAATGCAAGCAATTAAAAATACAAAAGCAGATGTTGGAGAATACTCTGTAAAGGTATTAAAAAATTTATTAAATGTAGGAATTGTTTATGCAATTTTAAATATAGGGCTTACTTTAATTTCGTTAATATTTATATCACTAATATTAAGTTATAAAGAATTTGGACTATTAGGAAGATTACAAATAGCTTTGTTTGGACTTTTGGTGTTGCCAGCAAGTTTAGTAGCAATAACAGAGATAAAACAAGATTTTTCAAAATTTATAAAAGCTATTATATTGTATATAATGCTACCACTGACATTACTTGCAACAGCAATAATTTACATATATATGGCAAAAATATTTATAATAAGGGAAGTGCCAGCAAATTCGATATTTAGAATAATAACAGGCTTATTTATAGTAGCTTTCCCTGTATGGGTAATGATAGATGCATTTAAAAAAGAATCGAAAATAGTAGAGAACATATGCAAAATATTGCCAATAGCATTTATTCCATTTTTACTACTGCAAACATATTCGATATGTGCACGTATAGATGGCAATGGACTTACACCAAGCAGATATATTGGAATAGCATTTATAGTATTTGAAGCAATAGCAATTTTCTTATCATTATATAAAGAACGAAAATATCTAATCCATACAATAACAACTGCGATAGCACTAATAGCAATATCAACAATACTTCCAGTTGTAAATATGGAATCAGCGTCTAATATAAGCCAAGCGAATAGATTAAAAAGAGCGTGGAGAGAAAATCAATCTTTTAGTGAACTTTCAGAAGATAATAAAAAGATTGCATGTAGTGCTTACATATATTTAAGCGACCAAAAAAATGCAAAAAAATATATTCCTAATTATATTGATGAGGAAGAAATTAACGAATATATGACAAGTAAGAAAGATGGCTATGAGTCTGATTTATATAGTACAAGTGTTAAATATCCTGAAATGTATATAATTGGAGAAGAGGAATTTATACCGGTTGGAGAATATAAGTATATTAAAAAGACTTACAGCTCAACATATGATAAATCAATTAATGGAATGAAAGGTTTTGAATTAACAAATTCGATAAAAGTTGATTTTAAAGAGTTTGTAAATAATATAATAAAAGCAAGAGAAACGAGTGAAAAAAACGCAAATGATTATATAGAAGCAAATAAAATAATAAAAATAGACGATAATGCAGATTTTTATATAACAGATTTAGATTTGACATATAAAAATGAACAAATTCGTTTCTTTTCAGTAGATGGATATATATTAAAAAAATAAAGAAAAGGCCAATGGAAAATTTCCATTGGCTCTTATTAAATTTCTCCATTTATTAATTTGTTGTAACAATTTCTACAAACAGGCAAATATTGTGAATCGCCAACAACAATATCATTGTCTTTTTTTCCTTTAAAGTAGGTGAATACAGCTTCTTCAGATTTACACACTTCACAAATAGAAGTCATAATTTCAACATTGTCAGCTATACACATAAGATCACCCATTTTGCCAAATATCTTTTTTTCCGAGGTCAGATTAAGCCCAGCAATATAAAACTTCTTTCCGGAAGAAGCCATTTTATCTATAACATGTACATCGCCATTCAAAAATTGAAACTCATCAATAAAATAAGAGTCAGCATCGTATTTTTCTATTTCAGAAATATCCTGAATATTAATAGCTTTTACAGAATTTCCGGCCCTAGTTGAAATAACATTATCGCCAGCTCTGTCGTCTAATAAAGGTTTGAAAACCTTTATATCTTTACCAGCTATTAATTGTCTCTTTAGCTCATTAAAAATTTTTTGACTTTTTCCGCATTTCATTGGTCCTGTATATACATTGATGAATCCCATTTCATTTTCTCCTTATGTTTAAGTTCGCTCCCTTAATATATATTTAATTTCAAATTTAATCAAGTCTTTTTTGAAAAAATGTGTAAATGTAATAAATCAAAAAGTGATAAGTTTGACTATTAATCATTTTAAAAGAAATATTGTAATTTGGTACCTAAAATGATATAATGAATTATGCAAAAAACAGTAAAGAAGGATGAAAAATGAACGATAATATTGTAATTAAAGGTGCGAAAGAACACAATTTAAAAAACATAGATTTAACAATTCCAAGAAACAAACTTGTTGTATTAACAGGACTTTCAGGTTCGGGAAAATCGTCACTTGCATTTGATACTTTATATGCAGAAGGACAAAGAAGATATGTAGAGAGCCTATCTTCTTATGCAAGACAATTTTTAGGAATGATGGAAAAACCAGAAGTTGAGTCGATAGAGGGACTATCTCCTGCAATTTCAATAGACCAAAAAACTACATCAAGAAATCCTCGTTCAACAGTTGGAACTGTAACAGAGATATATGATTACATTCGTTTATTATATGCAAGAATTGGAGAAGCATATTGCCCTATTTGTGGTAAAAAAATTGAGAAACAAACAATAGATCAAATAGTAGATAATATATTAGAACTTGAAGAAGGGACAAGAATTCAAATTTTTGCCCCTGTTGTTCGTGGTAGAAAAGGCGAGTTTGTAAAGCAATTAGAAGATTATCAAAAGGCTGGATTTGTAAGAGTTAGAATAGATGACCAAATGTACGAGTTTGGAGAAGACGAAATTAACTTAGACAAGAATAAAAAGCATAATGTAGATTTGGTAGTTGATAGACTAATTATAAAACCAGATATTCGTTCTCGTTTAACAGAGTCAGTTGAAACAGCGATGCAATATGCAAATAACTTAGTAACAGTTGCTATTGTTGGAAAAGGAGAGAAAATATATAGTCAAAATTATGCTTGTACTGACTGTGGAATAAGTTTTGGAGAGCTTACTCCTAGAATGTTCTCGTTTAATAATCCATATGGAGCTTGTCCAGAGTGTACAGGAATTGGTTATTTAATGAGAATAGATGAAGACTTAATTATTCCAGATAAAAATAAAACTTTATATGATGGAGTAAAAGCTTTTGGTGCAAGTACAATGAAAAAAGGCGACACAATGGCAAAAATGTATTTTGAGAGTGTTGCTAAACATTATAAAGTTAAAATAAAAGATGTTCCAATAAAGAAACTACCAAGAGATTTCTTGAATAAGATTTTATATGGAACAGGAGATGAAGAAATCAACTTTGAGTATACATCAGCTGCTGGTACAAGAAAATATACAGCACCATTTGAGGGTGTTATTCCAACATTAGAGAGAAGACACAATGAGACAAAATCTAATGGAATGAGATCTTTTTATGAGATGTATATGAGTGAGTCGCCTTGTCTTGCTTGTCATGGAGCTAGATTAAGAAAAGAAAGTTTATCTGTAAGAGTTGGCGATAAAAACATAAATGAGCTAACAGATATGTCAATAGATAAAATAAAAGATTATCTAAACTCATTAGAATTATCAGAAAAAAATGCAATGATAGCTGAACAAATTATGCAAGAGTTGAATAAGAGATTACAGTTCTTAATAGATGTTGGATTAGATTATTTAACTCTATCTAGACCAGCAGGAAGTTTGTCAGGAGGAGAGGCACAAAGAATTAGACTTGCAACTCAAATTGGAGCAGGACTTACAGGAGTGTTATATATTTTAGACGAACCAAGCATAGGCCTTCATCAAAGGGATAATGATAAATTAATTGCAACTCTTAAAAAGCTTAGAGATTTAGGAAACTCAGTTATAGTCGTAGAACACGATGAAGATACAATGTATGCTGCAGACCAAATTATAGATATAGGACCAGGTGCAGGAGTTCACGGTGGTTATGTAATGGCACAAGGAAGTGTAGAAGAGGTTAAGAATTCTCCAAATTCAATAACAGGAGATTATTTAAGTGGAAGAAAACAGATTCTAGTTCCAAAACATAGAAGAAAATCTAATGGAAAATCTATAGAAATAGTGGGAGCAGAAGAACACAACTTAAAAAATATAACAGTAAAATTCCCATTAGGACAATTTATTTGTGTAACAGGTGTATCAGGCTCAGGTAAGTCAACCCTAGTAAATGAAATCTTATATAAAACAATAGCAAGAGATTTAAATGGCTCAAATGAAAAGCCAGGAAAATGTAAAGAAGTAAAAGGCTTGCAAAACATAGACAAAATAGTAAATATAGACCAATCACCAATAGGAAAAACTCCTCGTTCAAATCCAGCAACTTATACAGGAGTATTTGACTTAATTAGAGACATCTTTGCAGAGATGAATGAGTCAAAATTAAGAGGATATGATAAAGGAAGATTTAGCTTTAACGTTTCAGGTGGAAGATGTGAAGCTTGTAATGGTGATGGAGTTCTAAAAATAGAAATGCACTTTTTATCAGATATATATGTTCCTTGTGAAGTTTGTCATGGAAAGAGATATAACAAAGAAACTCTAGAAATAAAATATAAAGGAAAATCTATTGCAGATGTATTAGATATGACAGTTGAAGAAGCATTAACATTCTTTGACAAGATTCCAAGAATCAAATCTAAGATACAGACATTATATGATGTTGGACTTGGATATATCAAATTAGGACAACCTTCTACTACACTATCAGGAGGAGAAGCACAAAGAGTAAAACTTGCAACAGAGCTTTCTAAAAAAGCAACAGGAAAAACACTATATATTTTAGACGAGCCTACAACAGGACTTCACATAGCGGATGTTCATAAATTAGTAGATATATTGCAAAGATTAGTTGACACGGGAAATTCTGTTATAGTAATAGAACATAACTTAGATTTAATCAAAACTTGTGATTATATTATAGATTTAGGACCAGAAGGTGGAGAAAAAGGTGGAGAGATACTTTGTGTTGGAACACCTGAACAAATAGTAAAAAATGAGAAGAGCTATACAGGAAAATTTTTAAAGAAATATTTAAAAAGATAAAAGTTGAGAGAAATCTCAGCTTTTTATTTTAGAAAATTGGGAAAACTTGAAAAAATTTATAAAATGTGATATTATATTTTATGTAGACAAGACACATTTAGCAGGGAAACCAATTATTTTTGGTTTTCAAAAATCTCTTTAGAAAGGAAGGCAATACAAACTAGTTGGAACATTTTTTTATACTGTAAAACGAAGAGAGGAGCGTGTTAAAAAGTGCAAGCGGTTATTTCCTTAAGCAAAGAAGCTTTGAGATTGCTTGAAAAGGCAGACGAGCTAACTCGGATTCATGAGTTGAGCAAAATATGCGAAGAAGCAATCATACGCTGTTTGCTACGGTCAGATAAGGATTTCCATGAACTGATCGAAAGGCATGTGAACGCGACTGCACGTCTTGAACTTTTGCTTAACGAAACCTTAGATGGTAAAGCGTTAGAGTTAGCATTAGACAGACCTGACGAAAGACAGCAGGAAAAGCTCGAAAGCATTCTTAATGCTAGCGGAGAAACAAAAGTCACTGCAGATAAGTTTGAAAGTATAGCAACTGAAAAGTTGTTATATGCAGCTTTCATAGCTACTGAGGAAGAAAGAGAGACAATTCGAATTGATGACATTATCTACGCCCTTATGGTTCAAATGTCAGACAACCTGAAACAGCTTTTTTTAAAGTCTAAAGCAGACCTTGAAAAAATTGAAGCTGAAATCAAAGGCAAAGAGGCACCATTTGAATTGCCGGAGGACATGAGAGACTTTGCAAGAGTCTTGAATGATGAATTCGCGGACGGCGAAGAATGCCCGATTTGCGGGAGAGAAGCTGAGCTTGATCAAATTTGGACTACTATGTCCAAAAAGAGCAAGAGAAATGCAATTCTTCTTGGAAAACCCGGCGTAGGCAAATCTTCAATCATCTACAAGCTGACGTCGGACATTGTCAGACACATGTGCCCGAAACAGTTTGAGGGGTTCAAGGTAATCTCTTTGGATGTAACATCTATTATTGCAGGAACCAAGTATCGTGGTGACGCAGAAAAGAGGTTCAAAGAGATAATTGACTTCGCAAAAAACAACGATGATGTGATTTTATTTATTGATGAAATTCACATGATTGTGGGAGCGGGAAACACTGGTAAAAACCAGAATCAGGGCTTCTCAAATGCTCTCAAGCCACTTCTTGCAGGAGATTCTGCGCGAATAATTGGGGCAACCACCACTGAGGAGTACGATGAAGTGTTCGAAGAGGACGGCGCTCTTAGGAGAAGGTTTCAGACAATTTATGTTGATGAACCTTCCAATGAAGAAGTTTATCCGATGCTCAGAGAATCCATCAAGCAGCTGGCGGATTTCCACAGGGTAAGTATCTCCAAAAAAATGGCGGAGATTGCTGTTCTTTACTCTTCCTGCTTTAACTATACTATTGCAAATCCGGATAGGACGAGGGATTTAATTGATCTTTCTATGGCAGTAGCAAAAAGGGAAGGCAAAGAAAGAGTTACGCGGAACATGATTCTTAAGAACTTCGAATCTCACTTTAACAGATTTACGAAGATGAGTAAGATGGAGAAATTAAGAACAGCCTACCATGAAATTGGGCATTACATCATGTGGCATGAGAGTGACTATCTGACAGATAGAAGAGTTGTTGCAGTTTCCATTATTCCTACTGAACACTATGCTGGTGTTAATGTGTTTGAAGACACAAGGCGCTTTTCGAGTGATGACATGAGGTATTTCATTGACCTGATTGCATTACACTTGGCAGGCAGAGTGGCAGAAAAGGAGTACACGGATACTTTTTCAGCAGGAGCTTCTTCAGATCTTCGAAAAGCAACCAAAGTCGCTTATAGAATCGTTGCAAGATACGGAATGAGCGAGTTTGGCAGAAATCGAATTTATCTGCAAGATGATGATTATCAAATGCAGTCTTCAAAGACCATTGATGAAATAAACGAGGAAATTGATAATATCATCAAGAGGGCCTATGAGAGAGCCGAGAGCGTTATCAAAGAAAACAAGACCCTTCTGGACCTTTTAGCAGAAAAGCTTTCTGTTCGGGGAATTTTACCCGAAGAAGAACTGGAAACTATCGTAGAGGAACAAAAAGTAGAAGTATAACACGTACAAAGTAGCAGGGGACATTTCTCCTGCTACTTTTATGTGCGAAAGATAGTTTGCGTTGACATATATGTGTTAAATGCAATATAATAAAGTAGCAAATAAAAAATGGAGATGATAGAATGAATAATATAGTAATTGGAGTAGAAGGTTTAGTTGGTTCGGGGAAAACTTCTCTATGTAGAGAACTACTAAAAATGATTCCAAATAGCATAATATTACACGGAGGAAATTTGTATAGAGGAATAGTCTTTGCACTAATGAACTCAGGAATGAATCCTACTCAAATGAAAGAATCGCATAATATTGATATACGCAAAGTTATGGAAATGCTAAAAGTTAGCATTAAAATAGTAAATAATGAAAGTGTTGTTTTTGTTGATGAAGTGGAAATAAACGAAGAAAAACTTCAATCAGACAAAACATCAATGTCAGTGTCAAAAATAGCAAAAGAAGCTGATAACACGAAGTTATATTCATTTGCAAAAACATTAATAGATAACTACAAAAAACAATATAATGTAATAGTGTCTGGAAGAGATTTAATGAAAATATATCCAGAATTAAATTATCACTTTTTTGTAATAGCAGATATAGAAACTAGAGTAGAAAGAAAAATGAGCCAATATAAAGGAACAGAAATTTCTAAGGAAGAATTGAAAAAACATATAGAAGAAAGAGATAAATTACAAGCAGAAGCAGGATATTATAAAATTTATGAGAACACTATAAAAGTAGATGTTACAGAATGCAAAAATGCAAAAGAATCTGCTGAAAAAGTATTAAGCTTTATTAAATTGTAGGGGGATAATATGGAATATATAAATAAAAAATTAGAGGAGTTTAATAAATTTTTAGATTCTAAAAAGGTTGCTATAATAGGAATGGGAGTCAGCAATCTTCCATTGTTAGATTACTTTTATGATAAAAACGCAAAAGTTACAGTGTTTGATAAAAACACTCCATCAGATGAAATTATGGAGAAAATAAATAAATATAGATATGAAGTTGAAATAGGAGAATATAATTTATCAAGATTAAATGGATTTGATATTGTATTCAGATCGCCAAGTGTTTTGCCAACAAGAGAAGAATTAGTGACAGCAGCCAATAAAGGAGCTATAATAACATCTGAAATTGAGATGGTATTAAAACTTGCCCCTTGCAAAATAATAGGAGTTACAGGAACAGAGGGAAAAACAACAACTACATCAATAATATATGAAATATTAAAATCTTCTGGAAAAAATTGCTTCCTAGGTGGAAACATTGGAAAGCCAATTTTTACTGAAATTAAGAATATGAAACCAGAAGACATTGTAGTGTTAGAGTTAAGTAGCTTCCAATTAATGGGAATGGAAGTTAGCCCTGATATTTCAGTAGTTACAAATATGTATCCAGACCACTTGAATATACATAGTTCATATGAAGAATACCAACAGGCTAAAAAGAATATCTTTTTACATCAAAACGAGAATGGAGTTGTTATATTAAACTATGATAATGAAATTACTAGAAAATTTGCAGATGAAGTAAAGAGCAATTTAGTATATTTTAGTAGCTTACAAAAATTGAAAAATGGATATGTATATGACAGAAAAGATGAAACAATAAAACGCTATGCAAATGGAAAATCTGAAAACATATTAAAGAAACAGGAAATCAAGCTAAGAGGAATCCATAACTATGAAAACATATGCGCAGCATTAGCTGCAACAGCTTCAATAGTTGATGAAAAATCACAAATAAAAGCGATAAAAGAATTCAATGGCGTTGAACATAGATTAGAATTTGTGAGAGAATTAAATGGAGTAAAATATTACAATGACTCTATTGGAACCAGTCCAGCTAGTACAATCGCAGGATTAAATGCTTTTGACGAAAATATAATATTATTAGCAGGTGGATCTGATAAAGGATTAGACTACACAGAAATAGGAGAAACTATTGCAAAGAAAGTTAGAGTATTATTGCTAACTGGACCAACAGCAGAAAAAATAGAAAATGCTACGAAATTAGCAATGAATAAAGCTGGCAAAGAAACTGTTGAAATAATACATTGCAAAGACTTGCAAGAAGCAGTATCTACGGCAAATGAAAAAGCAAAATCAGGTGAGATAGTATTAATGTCGCCGGCCAGTGCAAGTTTTGACGCTTTTAAAAATTTTATTGAAAGAGGTATAAAATTCAAAGAATTTGTAAATAATCTATAGTACCTGGTTTTTTATATTTTTTAGTTTTGTTCAAATATAGTAACATTTGTAAAAACCTTCTCATAATATTAAATAGTGAGGAGGTTTTTTTATGTATAATAGCTTTGAAGAATATATGAGAAATGTATTAGGTTATAAAAATAATGATTTATGTTGTGGAAATAACTTTCAACCAAATAATATGCAAACTAATTCTTTAAATATAATGGAACCAACAATGAACAATATAGATTTATATCCAGAAATCTATATAAAGGTAAATCCATTAGTAATTTCTAGATGTAAGTCAGTAACTAGTAGACCAACAAACGAATTAGTTTCGCAAATAGTAGATGAGATTTATCTGCAAGTTGCTCCAACAACGGAAGTTGATAATAGAGTTACTGCAAATGAATTGAATAAAGGAAGAAGAAGAAATGATTTTTTGCGTGATTTAATCAGAATATTAGTATTAAATCAATTACTTAATAATAGAAGACCTGGGTATCCGCATATGGTGCAACCTAGAGAAAAAACATATTTGCAATTTTAGAAAATTTTAACATGATTTAATTAAATATTAATTTAGTAAATTCTTTAATAGCCTAGCACATATGTTATATTTTTTTCCGAATTCTCGTTCAAACAATTTCGCAAGGATTTCTAAATGAGTTTTACGGCACCCTTCCACGTATGGATTCATAAATGAATTCACCTGAACTCTTTCCGTAAAACTTTATTAAAAACTCCTAGGCTCAATCATTTTCAATTCGAATTCTACAAAATATATAACATATGTGCCAGGCTCAGTAAGATGCATAGAAAATAAAAAGAAAAATTTTCCAAAATTGCAAAAATAAAATTGTATATTCACAAAATCAAAAGAACATAATAATATTATAATTTTTTTGAAAGGTGGATATATTATGAAAGTTAAAGATTGTATGTGTGACAAAGTAAATTGTGTAAAACCAGAAACATCAGTACAGGACTGTGCAAAAATAATGTGCGAACATCATGTTGGTTGTACACCAGTTTGTGATTGCAATAATAATTTAGTAGGAATAGTAACAGATAGAGATATACTATTAAGAGCAGTTGCTTGTGACAAAGATACTTGTAAAACTCCAATTAGTGAGATAATGACTTGCAATACATTTTCTTGTAACTGCAATAGTGATGTTTCAGAAGCACAAAAAATAATGGCAGAAAAGCAAGTAAGAAGAATACCAGTAGTTGACAACGGAAAGGTTGTAGGTATCTTAACAATAGGAGATTTAGCAGCAAATGATCAAATAAACAATAATCAATTTGGAAACACAATGGGATGTATATGTGGTTCAAATAAAAACAATGCAGAGTAAAATTATGTATAAATTTTCTAAAAAGACATAAAATAATAAAAATGTTTTTAGGAGAATCTAATGGTAATAGATATGAATTATTGGACAAAGGTGCTAAAAAAGCTAATGATATTAATCATTAGCTTATTTGGCTTATATCTAGTATTTAAAGTAGCAGTATTCTATCTGCCATTTTTGATAGCATTTATATTAGCACTTATTTTAGAACCAGCAATAAGATTTCTAATGAGAAATTGCAAGTTTAAAAGAAACGTCAGTAGTATAATTATTTTAGTCTTAGTAACAGGAATTTTATTAGGTCTTATAGCGTGGGGGATAGCAACAATAATTTCAGAAGGATCTAATCTGTTAGATAATCTGGGAACGTATGTAACACAGGCAACTAGATTCATTCAAGATATTTTAAAAGATGATAACCTAAAGAAATTTAATATTCCTAATAATGTAATAACAACAATAGAAAAATCAGCTACAGACTTACTTCGGAACAGCTACATCTTGGCTAAATTCTTTCTTAAAAGCTGTGTTAGCATGGATAACATCAATTCCAACGATGGGAGTTTGCTTAGTAGTAACTTTTTTAGCATTATATTTTATATGTACGGACAAAGTTTATATAATAGATCAAATGGAACATCATTTACCAGAAATATGGGTAAAGAAATTATATAAACATCTAAAAGAAATAATAACAGCATTAGGTAAATATCTAAAAGCACAGGCATTACTAATTCTAATATCATTTATAATTTCAGTAATAGGACTTTATATTTTTAAAATTGCAGGATTAAATGTAAAGTATCCATTGTTATATGCGCTGGGAATAGGATTTGTGGATGCACTTCCAATCTTTGGTTCTGGTAGTGTAATGGTGCCGTGGGCGATTATTTCAGCTTGTAATGGCGATATGCAACTTGCAATAAGTGTTTTTTTATTATGGATTTTTATGTCGGTTGTAAGACAATTAATAGAACCAAGAATAGTAGGAAATAAAATAGGAATTCATCCGATATTTACATTAATTGCAATGTATACAGGATTTAAGGTGATGGGAGTAATGGGACTATTTATTGGACCAATAATGCTAATTATCTTAAAAAGTATATTTAGTGATTTATTAGATAAAGGTGTGGTGAAATCTATATTTTCACGAGATTATTCATAAAATGGCAAGTCTTCTCATAAGATTAATTAAAAGTTCTATGAGGAGGCTTTTCTATGTTTGTAAAGAATTTTAAGTTAAATAGCAAAATGATTTTTAAGATAATTTTTGTAATATTATTTATATTAATTTTTATTATGTGTATATTTGGAGTTGCACAGATGCTTAGAAGCAAAGAACAGACGACAAATCCGTCAAACAATGTTTCTAAAGGTAATATAAATGTTTTAACAACTAGAAACTATACAAATGTTTTAAAAACAGTACATAGTGATTTAGACACATATGTTGGAAAGAAAATTCAATTTACAGGATTTGTATATAGATTATATGATTTTTCAAATGAACAATTTGTACTTGGAAGACAGATGATTGTTTCTAGTGATATGCAAGCTGTTGTAGTTGGATTTTTGTGTCATTTAAATGGAGCAGATAAGTACAAGGATGGATGTTGGGTAGAAATAGAAGGAACTATAACAAAAGGAGATTATCATGGGGCTATACCAGTTATAGAGATAGAAGGGATAAAAGAAGTAAAAACACCGAGTGATGAGTATGTGTATCCACCCGAAGAAACATATATACCAACATCAGCAACATTATAATAACAAGAAAAATGTCGAACGATTTTATAAAAAATTAACTAAAAGGTATTGAAAATATTTTATGGTATGGTATAATAAATATTGTAAAGGAAGGCTCATAAATCATCAACTTTACAATAAGATGGCAATCAAAGATTGCAAAAAAAAAACAGGCATCATACCGCGATGCCTGTTTTTCTATTAACGAAACAAATCGATAATAGATTTCAATACCTGAGCTATTTTTAAGAAGTACTTAGATACAATAAGTATGCTATGTAAAAACTTAAAAATTTTCTTAGTATTTCTTCTCTTACGTTTGAGAAGGCTCATGATATCACCTCCTTTTTGATAAGATGACATAAGTATACAACATAAATGATGAAAAATTTGTCAAAACTTGACAAACATAGAAAAAAATTAAAAAAAGTCTTGCATTTTATATAGAAAATGTGATATTATATTAACATAAGATAAATGCTAAGAAAAAGAGGAGTAGATTTAAACTATCTAGAAAAGAGAAAAGAAGTCACCGGCTGAAAGCTTCTTATAGAAAAGAAAATTGAAGGTAGCTTTGGAGCAGATATATTGAAACAATAGTAAATATATTCGTTTAGTTTGCGTTACAAAACTCAAGAGATATATTTTTTAATATATAACTAAGGTGGTACCGTGAGAATATTCTCGCCCTTACATTTGTAAGGGCGTTTTTTGTTTTTTAAATAACCACAAATTCTAGCATTTTAAAAATTTAAGGAGGTAAAGCTTATGTGTAAACACGAATTAGAAGGAAAGTTTAATCCACAAGAATTTGAGGACTCGATTTATGAAAATTGGGAAAAGAAAGGATATTTTAAGCCAAGTGATGACAGAACTAAGAAACCATATACAATAGTTATTCCACCACCAAATATAACTGGAAGATTGCATATGGGGCACGCGCTAGATGAAACATTGCAAGATATCTTGATTAGATATAAAAGAATGTCAGGATACAATGCTTTATGGATTCCTGGTTCAGATCATGCTTCTATTGCAACAGAAGCAAAAATAGTAGCAGCTCTAAAGAAAGAAGGAATTTCTAAAGAAGATTTAGGAAGAGAAGGATTTTTAGAGAAAGCATGGGAATGGAAAAAAAAATATGGTGGATTTATAACTGAACAAATAAGAAAATTAGGAAGCTCTTGTGACTGGGATAGAGAAAGATTCACTATGGATGAGGGGTTAACAAGAGCAGTACAAACAGTTTTTGTTAATTTATACAATAAAGGGTTAATCTACAAAGGCGAAAGAATGATAAACTGGTGCCCTTATTGTAATACTTCTATATCAGATGCAGAAGTTGAATACGAGCAAGAGGCAACTCATCTATGGTATATTAAATACCCAATAAAAGGTGAAGAGGGAAGATTTGTAACAGTTGCAACAACAAGACCTGAGACAATGCTTGGAGATACTGGAGTAGCAGTTAATCCAAATGATGAAAGATATAAGGATTTAATTGGAAAAACAGTTATTTTACCAATTATGAACAAAGAAATACCAGTAATTGCAGATGAATTTGTAGAAACAGAATTTGGAACAGGATGCGTTAAATTAACACCAGCACATGATGTAAATGATTATGAGGCTGGAATTAAGCATAATCTAGATATTGTACAGGTTTTTGATGAGAATGGAATAATGAATGATTTAGTTCCAGAATATGAAGGACTAAATATGTATGATGCAAGAAAGAAAATTGTAGAGAAATTACAAGAAATCGGAGCACTAGAAAAGATAGAAGATTATACTCATGCTGTTGGAAAATGTTACAGATGCCATAATACAATAGAGCCAATGATTTCAAAACAATGGTTTGTAAAGATGAAACCTTTAGCAAAACCTGCAATAGAAGCAGTAAAAAATAAAGAAACAGAATTTGTTCCACAAAGATTTGAAAAAACATATTTCCATTGGTTAGAAAATATCAAAGACTGGTGTATTTCAAGACAATTATGGTGGGGACATAGAATACCAGCATATTACTGTGATGACTGTGGAGAAATAATGGTTTCAATGGATAAGCCAGAAAAATGTACAAAATGTAGAAGCACACATTTAACACAAGATCCAGATACCTTAGATACTTGGTTTAGTTCAGCATTATGGCCATTTTCAACACTTGGCTGGCCAGATGAAACAGAAGATATGAAATATTTTTATCCAACTGCAACATTAGTAACAGGTTATGATATTATATTCTTCTGGGTAGTAAGAATGATGTTCTCAGCAATAGAACATACAGGTCAAGTTCCATTCAAACACGTATTAATCCATGGAATTGTTAGAGATGCACAAGGAAGAAAAATGTCTAAGAGCTTAGGAAATGGAATTGATCCAATTGAAATAATAGAAAAATATGGAACAGATGCTTTAAGACTATCATTAGTAATGGGAATAACTCCAGGAAATGATATAAGATATATGCCTGAAAAACTAGAAGCAAGTTCAAACTTTGCAAATAAATTATGGAATGCAGCTAAATTTGTGCTTATGAATATTGAACCCCAAAATATGGATGACACAAATATTGATTTATCAAAGCTTGAATATGAAGATAAATGGATATTATCAAAATTAAACGCTTTGATAAAAGAAGCAACAGCTAATTTAGATAATTTTGATATAGGAGTATATGCTCAAAAATTATATGATTTTACTTGGAATGAATTTTGCGATTGGTATATAGAAATTGTAAAAACTCGTTTATATAATAAAGAAGAGTCAGATAAAGAATCAAGAATAGTAGCTCAAAAGGTTCTAAATAAGGTATTGTGTGATATATTAAAATTGTTACATCCTGTAATGCCATTTATAACAGAAAAAATATACAAAGAATTATATAATAATGATGAAAGTATAATGATTTCTGCTTGGCCAACAGCGGATTCAAAATATGATTTTGAAATAGAAGAAGAACATATAGAAGAGATCAAAAAATTAATTGTTCAAATAAGAAATATAAGAACAAATATGAATATTCATCCTTCTAAGAAATCAGAATTAATTTTTATAACAGAAGATTCAGAGTTTGAAAAATTATTAAATTCTTCTAAAGCATGGATTGAAAAATTAGGATTTGCTGATAATATAAAGATAGAAAAAGATGAAAGCAATCTTCCAAAAAGAGCAATATCTGCTATGGCAAATGGAATTTCTGTATATATACCTTTCGAGGAATTAATAAATATTGAAGAAGAAAGAGCAAAATTAGAACAAGAAATAACAAAACTGCAGGCAGAGGTAGAAAGAGGGACAAAGATGCTTTCAAATCCAGGTTTTGTAAATAAAGCACCAGCAGAAAAGGTAGAAGAAGAAAAAGAAAAATTGCAAAAATATAAAGATATGCTTGAAGATACAAAATCAAGATTAGCACAATTATAAAAATAAGGGGCAAGGCTTAAAGCTTTGCTCCTTTTAAACTTGTTCTCTTAAAATATTTCTTATAATAGAGTATAGATAAGGCTTGTATTCTTCTAGTGTAAGAGGTTCGGAATATAAGATAGAACTGAAAGCTGTTGAACTTACAAGCTCTATTATTGTAAATAAAGTAACTTTAGGATTTTTTAAATTAATGTTATTCTTATTTACTGTATCTATGAATTTTTCATACAAAGTTTCCTCGTTACTTTCTATATCTGGAAGTTTTGAGATAGCACTGTTAAATAAACCAAATGATAAATTCTTTGATATAAGTTTAAGTAGTATTTTATTTTTATTTAGTTCGTCTAATATATAATTTATTATATATATAATTTGATCCTCGAAATTTTGAATATAGCTATTTTCTAGAGCAACTAACGCATCGGAAAAAAGTTTGCTAGAACAGTTAGCTATTACTTTATCTCTGATATCATATTTATCTTTAAAGTACAAGTAAAAAGTACCTTTTCCAACTCCTGCCGAATCTGCAATGTCTTGTATAGAAGTATTGTTTACACCTTTCTTAGTAAATAAATCGAATGCAGTAGCTAGTAATCTATTTTCTTTATCTTTTTTATCCATAATTATTACCTCTTTATTTAATAACTTATTACATTATACCACATAAACTGACAAATAGTCAAATTTCGAAGAAAATTATATAAAACCAAAATCCTATAGAAAATAAAGGAAGACAATGCTTTTACTTAAAATTCAGAAAAAATTAGTAAAACTATTGACTATCGGTCAGAAAAGTTGTAGAATACAAAATGACCGTTGGTCATAAAATGTATAAGGAGGATTTTTAAACAAAATGAAAACTACAAACAAATTCGGACACTTTATTTGCAAGTATAGAAAAGCAATTTTAATTATTTCGTTGATATTATTAATACCTTCAATAATTGGTATTAAAGCAACAAAAATAAATTATGATATTTTAACATACTTGCCAAAAGATATAGAAACAATCGAAGGGCAAGAGATTCTTGCAAAAGACTTTAATTTAGGCTCGTTTTCTATATTAATAGTAGATGACAAGATGCCAACAAAAGATATATTAAAAATGGAAGAAAAAATAAAGGAAATAGATTGCGTAGATAAAGTAATTGGCGCAAGCGATATTTTAGGAACAACAATTCCACAAGATATGTTACCAGACGACATAAAGGATGAACTTAACAAACAAGGAACTACTCCTATTTTAGTAACATTTACAAGTGGAATGGGAGAAGAAGATACTATAAACGCAATAACTAAAATAAGAGAAATAGCAGATAGTCAATGCAAAGTCAGTGGTATTTCTGCAATGGCAACAGATATAAAGTACTTACTAGATTCTGAAATGGCTTTATATGTTGTAATTGCAGTTGTACTTTGTATCATAATATTGGAACTTGCACTAGACTCTTTTGCAGTACCAGTTATTCTTTTAGTAGGAATTGGTATGGCTGTGCTATACAATATGGGAAGCAATGTTATGCTTGGTCAAATATCTTATCTTACAAAAGCGGTTGCAAGTGTGTTACAGTTAGGCGTAACAATGGATTTTTCAATTTTCTTGTATCATAGCTATCAAAAAGAAAAAGAAAACAGTAAGGACATATACGAAGCTATGGCAAAAGCTATTAATTCAACACTTGTATCTGTATTAGGAAGTTCGTTAACAACAATTGCTGGATTCTTAGCATTATGCACAATGAAGTTAGAAATAGGAAAAGATATAGGATTAGTTATGGCAAAAGGAGTTTTAATTGGACTAATTTGTGTAGTTACAATACTACCAGCTATGATACTTGTTTTTGATAAACTAATTCAAAAAACAAAACACAAAGAAATATTGCCACAATTTAAACACTTACAAGACTTTGTAGTAAAGCATTATAAGATTATTACAATAATATTTGTAATACTAGCAATACCAGCTATATACGGAAATGCTAATGTTAAGGTATATTATAATTTAAATAAATCATTACCAGATACATTATTAAGTACTCAAGCCAATAATGACTTGTCAAATATATACAATATGAAATCCACACAAATAGTACTAGTTGACAAAGATTTAAAAGATTCAACTGTAAATAATATGTTAGACGAAATAGATAAATTAGATGGAGTTGAGTGGTCTATTGCAAAGAGCAAATTTACAAACGGACTAATACCAAATTCTATATTACCAGATGATATAAAAGATGTTTTTGAAAGTGATAAATATCAAATGGTACTAATAAATTCCAATGTTGAAAATGCAACAGATGAAGCAAATGAATTAATAAACACAATAAATGGAATAGTCAAGAAATACGACGAAACAGCAATAGTTGCAGGTGAAGGACCTTTAATGAAGGATTTAGTGGAAATTGCAGATATTGATTTTAACAGTGTAAACATAACATCAATTTTAGTAATATTTGTAATAATGATATTTGTTTTCAAATCACCAACAATACCAGTATTACTAATAGCAGTTATAGAATTTGCAATATTTGTTAATATGTCAGTAGCTTACTATACAAATCAAACATTACCATTTGTAGCATCAATAATAATTGGAACAATTCAACTAGGCGCTACGGTTGATTATGCAATATTAATGACAAATAAATTCCTAGATGCGAGAATAGCAGGAAAAACAAAAAAAGAAGCTGTTTATTACACACTAGACAATTCAATAAAATCAATAATAGTAAGTGCATCTTGTTTCTTTGCAGCAACTTGCGGAGTTTCTATAATATCAGACATTGACTTGGTAGGAGCAATTTGTACATTGATTTCAAGAGGTGCAATAATTAGTATGATTTCGGTAATTTTTGTATTGCCATCATTATTAATAATATTTGATAAATTAATTTGTAAAACAACAAAAAGAACAAGAAATGCAAATATAAAATTTTAGGAGGTTTTAAAAATGGATAAGAATAAAATATTTACAAAAATAATTGCTACATCTTTGATATTCTCAATAGGAGTTATTAGTTCATCAGAGGTAATGGCATATACAAAAGAAGAAACAGTATATAGTAAATTAGATGCGCAAGGAAATTTATATGACACAGTAGTAAGTGAACATATTAAAAATACAGACAAAGAACAATTATTAAGAGATATGTCTGAACTATTAGAAATTACAAATGTTAATGGAGATGAAGAGTTTAAGCAAGATGAAAATTCGTTAGAATGGCAAGCTTGTGGAAATGATATCTATTATCAAGGAAAAATAAATAAAACTCTTCCAATAACCAGTAAAATAACATATACATTAGATGGTGAAGAAATTTCTGCGAAGGACTTAGCTGGAAAAAGCGGTAAGATTACTATAACAATTGAATATGAGAACAAAGAGCAAAGAAGAGTAAAAGTTAATGGAAAATATGTACAAATGTATGTGCCTTTTGTAGTAATGGCTGGAACAATATTTGATAATACCAAAGCTAGCAATATTGAGATTACAAATGGTAAAGTTGTAGATAATGGACAAAAAACGACAGTAGTAGCATTAGCTTGCCCTGGACTTGAAGAAAGTCTAGGAACAAAAGAGAGTCTTTTACCAGACTTAAATAAGATAGAAATCACATTAGATGCAAAAGACTTTGAAATGGAAAACATTATGTCTTATGCTACGCCAAAAGTATTTGAAAACATTGATTTATCAAATATGGATCAATTAAACGAGATTTATAGCAAAATATCAGAATTACAAACAGCATCAAACAAACTAGTACATGGAACAGAAGAATTAAAGAATGGTGCTAGTGCACTAGATGAAGGCGTTAGCAAAGTAAGTACAGGACTTAATTCTCTAAAATCAGGAGTTGAACAAGGAAAACAAAAAGCTAATAGCCAATTAACTCAAAGTGCAAAAGTTTTATCTGATGGGGTAGATCAAATAATTGCTGGAAAAGATCAAGAAACAGAATTAATAAAGAAAAAAGTAATTGAAGGTGGAAACACAACTCTTGCAAATGGACTAAAGCAAAATATTCCTAGCGCAGTAGAAACACAAATAAATTCTTTAATGGAAAGCAAAATCACACAAATGGTAAAGAATGGACAAATAACACCAGAAGTTGCAATGACTTTAAAGAGTTCTTTATCAATGACGGAAGAAGAAAAAGCAGCATTAGCTAGTGGATTATCAACTGCAATAGATGGAGCAATTGATAAAACAACAACTGCACAAGAGAATGGATTAGATGCAATAAATAATGCAGGTTTAACAGATGGTTCATCAGAAGCAGGAGTAAAAGCTGGATTATATGCTCTAAAATCCCAAGCAACAACAAGCATAGAAAAAGGAACTAAACAAATTGCAAGTGGATTTGATTCTATAGTAGATGGAACAGATGAACTACTTGCTGGGACATCAAAGCTAAAAGCTGGAAGCAACACACTTGCAGAAGGTAGCTCAACTTTATCAGATGGAATGAAAGAATTTAATGATGGAGGAATTAGCAAAGTTGTTTCTTATATCAATGGAGATTTAAAAGATATTCAAGAAAGAGCTAAAAAACTAAAAGAACTTGCAGATTCATACAATAACTTTGCAGGACTTTCAGAAAACGAAGAAGGAAATGTTAAATTTATATTTGTAGTAGATAAAATAAGAAAAATAGAAGAATAAAAACAACGCCTTGGGGTAAACCTCAAGGCAATTTTTATAGGATTTTTTAATTGAATATATAATTTAATTAAAAACTTTATACCAAATGTATAGCATAACTCTAAGAAAAAGTCAATACCATAAAATTTATAAAAATAAAATTCTAGAAAAGTTAAAAATCGTAAAACTTAAGAGCAACAAGCATTACACAGAAAATACTTTTTTATTAAATTATATATTTAATAAAAATGTGAACATAATAAAACAGGAGGAATAAGTTTTATGAGAAGAACAATAGAGAAAATAAAAGAAAGAAAAGGCATAACTTTAATAGCCTTAGTAGTAACAATAGTTGTAATTTTAATACTAGCAGGAATAACAGTAGGAATGGTAACAAGCGATAACGGAATATTAAAAGAAACAAAAAACGCAAAACAGCAAGCAGAAATAGATAATGAAAAGAGCATAGTCGAGAGAGCAAAAATGCTAGCAATGATGAGAAGTAAAAACGGAGCAATAACATATGAAATATTTGAGCCAGCACTAAAAGACGAAGCAGGAAAAATATCGACAGACGTAAGCGATGCAGGAGATACAATAGAAGTACTTTTTACAGACTCTAATAGATACTACGAAATTGACCAAGACGGAAATGTAAGCGAGCCACAAGAAGTAGTAAAAGACGAATATGCAGGAGATATAACCAAAGGTGGAAGATGCGACGGAAGCGAAGAAAAACCTTATGAGATAAATTGCATAGAAGACTTATGTGACTTTTCTAATATGGTAAATATTAACTTTCATTCAAATAAATATGTTGTATTAAATAAAAATTTGAATTTTAATTCTAACTTTTCATATGTGAATGGAAATATAAAAACAGATGGGAAAATAAAATCGTGTAATAGCATAAATGAATTAAAAACAGCATTAACAACTGGAGAAGGATTTTATAATATAAGTCAAGATCAGGAAAATGGATTAAAAGAAGTAGTGTTCGATGGACAATATCATACTATTTCGAATTTATATGAAAACTATGAAGATAGCAAAGCTGGAGGATTATTTGCATATTGTTCTTGGGGGAGTAGGATACTAAATTTGACAGTAACAGGAAATATAAAAAGTAAAGCAAAAACTGGAGGAATTGCAGGAGTTGTAAGACAAGTAGAACTTATAAATTGTATAAATAAGTGTAATATACTAACAAGTGGTAGTTCTACAGGTGGAATAGCAGGAAATACATATAATGAAAGTAGCAAGTTTATAAATTGTATAAACTATGGAAAAGTAAGTGGACACGGAATACTTGGATGGGACTGGGCAAACACTTCAAAATTTTATAATTGTATAAACGCAGGAAATGCTAGTGAAAGCGCAACAATATCAAGCATATATGAAAATTCGAAAATAGAAATGGTAAATATATTTAATTATGGAAAGACAAATACTTTTTTTTCTTGTAGAACAGAAAGTGGAGTTGCTAAAACAATTAATTGCTATTCCGTACTGGGGTGTGTAGAAAACACAGTAAAATCTGATATAAAAGACGCTAAACAATACTTATGGTATTCGCAAATAGAAGAAAAAGATGAAAAAAATGTAAAATCGCAAGAATTTATAGATAGTATGAATAATTTTATAACAAATGATGCAAAAGCACAGAGCATAGACACAACTGGATGGGCAAAATGGATAGTCGGAACAAATGGATATCCAACTTTAGATTTGAAAACGACTTGGAATGGGAATGAATGGAATAATAGCAATAACAGATTTTGAAATATATATAACCAAGGAATTAAAAAAATGGAAACAATAAGGAACATAAAACAAAAATGTAAAAATTTACAAATAATGTAGACAAATCAAAAATAGTATTGTAGAATAATGACATAGGAAATTGATAATTAGTGGAACGGTTTTGCCACCAATTTTGCGATTGCATCGTGGGAAAGGTGGTGATGTTTATGGTTAAAGTGATACTATTCTTTGTAACATTACTAATGCTATCTTTAACATTAAGCGTTGCCTTAATTGCAGTTCTTTATAAGAACTGGGTTGATAAGCAACTACATAAATAAAAAATAAACCATTCTACTTTTGACCGAGATGAATGGTTTATAAAACTATATATCGGCAAAACCGTATCTAACGGAATTGTCATTTCCTATAGTTATTATACCTAATTATAATAATAAAGTCAAGATATAAGTTTTCGAGTAAGGAAAAATAAAGAATTCGAATATAGAATTATATAGAGAGTTTGAGCAAGTTTGCTTAGACTTTTATTTTTCATGTAAAAAAGTTTTTAATTAAATATATAATTTAATTAAAAACCGTATATCAAATATATAGCATAACTCTAAGAAAAAATCAATACCATAAAATTCATAAAAATAAAATTTAAAAAAAGTTCAAAATCGTAAAACTTAAGAGCAACAGGTGTTACACAGAAAATATATTTTTATTTAATTATATATTTAATAAAAACGTGAACATAATAAAACAGGAGGAATAAGTTTTATGAGAAGAACAATAGAGAAAATAAAAGAAAGAAAAGCAATAACTCTAATAGCGCTAGTAGTAACAATAGTTGTAATCTTAATACTTGCAGGAATAACAGTAGGAATGGTAACAAGTGACAATGGAATATTAAAAGAGACTAAAAACGCAAAAGAGCAAGCAGAAATTGATAACGAAAAAAGTATAGTAGAAAGAGCAAAAATGCTAGCAATGATGAGAAGTAAAAATGGAGCAATAACATATGAAATATTTGAGCCGGCACTAAAAGACGAAGCAGGAAAAATGTCAACAGACGTAAGCAATGTAGGAGATACAATAGAAGTACTTTTTAAAGACTCAAACAGATACTATGAAATTGACCAAGACGGAAATGTAAGCGAGCCACAGGAAGTAGTAAAAGACGAATATGCAGGAGATATAACAAAAGGTGGAAGATGTGACGGAAGCGAAGAAAAGGCTTATGAAATAAGTTGTATAGAAGACTTAGTTGTTTTTTCGAATATGAGTAATGGTACGGGAATAAAACTAGAAAATGGCAAAGCAGTTGAAATAACACAAAGTAATATGTTTCAAAATAAATATGTAGTATTGACAAGAAATCTAAATTTTAAGTCGAAATATTCGTATAATGACAGCACAAGGACAGATTTTGGTGATTTAAACGGAGATGATACAGACGGAAATACACTAATTAATGAGATGGCGACAGGAAAAGGATTTACTCCTATAGGATATTATCCAAGTGCTTTTGGAGGAAATTTTGATGGTAAAGAGAATGCTATATATAATTTATATATAAATAATTTAGGAGAAGAAGAAGATAGAGGATTATTTGGTAGAATGACTGGAAAATCTTGTATATCAGATCTCACTGTGACAGGAGAGATAAATTCTAATTGGGAAGCAGGAGGAATTGTAGGAGGAACTATAGAAGCCAATGGTACTACTATAATAAATTGTACAAATAAAGTTAATATAAAAGCATACAACATAGTAGGTGGTATAGCAGGGAGTTATGTACAAACAATAAAGGAATGCAAAAATTATGGAGAGATAGAGATAACAGGACACGATTATGCTTATGGAGGAGTCGGAGGAATAATTGGATCAACTAACAATGGAAATTACACAATTAATATTGAGAATTGTATCAATTATGGAAAAGTAAAAGGAGTGTACAATCTGGGAGGAATAGCTGGAACTTCACATAATATTACTAATATAATAAATTGCGAAAATAATGGAATAATAGATACTCAAGAAACTTTTACAAATGTATATTATCCCTTAGAGCCAGCAATAGGAACAGGTTCACCAACAAGTGGAAAAGCAACTCTAAAAACTGAAACAGAAATAAAAAGCCAAATATTTGTAGATTTATTAAATTCAAACATAGGAACAAACACAGACTGGAAAAAATGGAAACTAGGAAGTGATGGGTATCCGACATTTGTAGACTAAAAACAAGCAAAACTGATAGCAAAAATGTTATCAGTTTTGTTATTGCGTAAAATAAAATTTAAGAAAATTTTGAAACCATTGACATTTGAAACTTGCCATTATATAATTTGAGCACGAAAGAGGTAAAACAAAATGATTAAAAGACTAATATTTGATTTAGACAATACATTAATAGACTGGAAAGAAGAATACTGGGGAGCAGTAGAGAAGAGCTTTGAAGATTTAGGACTAGAATATACAAGCAAAGATATGGATGCCGTAAAGCATGCTATAGATATATATGAAGATGGAAGAAATATTACATATAATAAAGAAAAAATGCAAAAGACTGTTGAAAATGAACTAGGATACAAATTGCCAGATAATTTTATGGAAAGATGGTCGGAAAATTTAAAAACTTGTATACCAGAAAAAATTGATAACGACATAATAGAAAGCTTAGAGTATTTGAGTAAAAAATATGATTTGGTAATTTTATCAAACTGGCTTAGAGATTCACAAATTGGAAGATTAAAAAATGCTAATTTATATAAATATTTTTCTGATTTTTATATAACAGAAGATATACCAATGAAACCCAACAAAGAAAGTTTTGAAACAGCCATAGGAAATTATGCAAAAGATGAATGCATTATGATTGGTGATAGCTTAAAAACTGACATAAAAGGAGCAGTTAATGCAGGAATAAAAGCAATATATCTAAATAAAACATCAGAAGAAGATATTAATACAGAGAATATAACAACAATACATAAATTGTCGGAACTTAGGAAAATTCTTTAAAACAGTTGATTAATCATAAAAAAAGTAGTAAGATATAAATGCGAATATTACAAAGTAAGAAAGGATGTTAAAGATGAGATATTCTGAACAAAATAATGAAGACAACTTAGTAAAAATAAAAGTAATAGGTGTCGGAGGAGCAGGAAATAATGCTGTAAATAGAATGATTGAAGAAGGAATAAGAAATGTTCAATTTATAGCTATAAATACAGAAGAACAAGCACTAGCTCAATCAAAAGCAAATTTTCAAATGCATATAGGGAAAAATACAACTAAAGGGTTGGGTGCAGGTTCTAATCCAATACTTGGAGAAATGGCAGCAAGAGAGGACGAGGAAAATATTAGAAGTGTACTAACAGGAACTGATATGGTATTTGTTACAGCCGGAATGGGTGGAGGAACAGGTACAGGAGCAGCACCAGTAGTATGTGAAATTGCCAAATCAATGGGAATATTAACAGTTGGAATTGTTACAAAACCATTTATCTTTGAAGGAAAAAGAAGAAGAAACAATGCAGAAGACGGAATTGCAAGAATGAAGAAAAATGTTGATGCACTTATTGTTGTAGAAAACAACAACTTACTAAAAGCTGTTCCAAAGGGAACAACAATGGTAGAAGCTTTTAGTGAAGCTGATGGAGTTCTAAAGAAAGGTGTTCAAGGAATTACAGACCTAATCACAATTCCTGGATTTATAAATATTGACTTTGCAGATATTAAAACTATAATGAAAGACAGTGGAATAGCTCATATGGGTATAGGACTTGCAGAAGGCGACCAAAGAGCATTAGATGCAGCAATAGACGCAATGGATAGTCCGCTTCTAGAAACATCTGTAAAAGGAGCAAAAGGACTTATAGTAAATGTAACTGGCGGAATTGATTTAGGACTAAGTGAAGTTAGCACAGCAGTTGGATATATAAAAGAATTCTTAGATCCAGAAGCAAACATCATTTTCGGAACAATAGTTGATGAGAGAATACACGATGCTGTAATGGTAACTGTTATAGCAACAGGCATTGAAGAGAATGCAGAAGAAAGAGTAATTAAATATAACATATAAATGAATCCTCCTTAAATATGAAACATATCTTATGTAGAGCGAATATTATACAATAAGATAAGCCATCATTTCATATTTAAGGAGGAATTTTAAGTGAATATAACAGTAGTGGACCAAACTATTATAGGAATATTAGTGCCATTTCTAGGAACATCACTAGGAGCTGCATTAGTATTTTTTCTTAAAAAAGAAATAAAACCAATAATTCAAAAAATATTGTTAGGATTTGCATCAGGAGTGATGATTGCTGCTTCTGTGTGGTCATTATTATTACCAGCAATAGAAATGGCAGAAAATCAAAATAAAATAGCTTGGGTTCCAGCGACAGTTGGATTTGCACTAGGAGTAATTGTTTTAATACTAATAAATAATATTGCAGACAAAATGGAAAGCAAGGCTCTAAAAAACACAGAAGATAAAGTAAAAAGTACAAGTATGTTAGTATTAGCTGTAACCCTACATAACATACCAGAAGGTAGATTTCAAAGTAGACAGTATGCAGGATAAAACAATTTGAATTTAATAGAAATACTTAAATTTCAGAGTTTAAAAAATTTTGAAGTTTATTTTTAACTATTGACAAAAAACAGATGTTTGATGCAAAATTGAGAAAAATATAAATTTTGTAAGTTTATGGAAAAGTTTTAAATATTATGATATAAATAGAATAATTAATGTAACTTATAATAATAAAGATTTATTGGATGATGATTATAGTACAAATATTCAAAAGCTAAAAAACGAGATAAAATCGATAAATATAATATTAAGTTGTGGAGGAAAAATAATAAATGAAATATGATAATAGAAAAAAAGAAGATAAATTAATTCGTTCAAGTGCTGCTGAGTATTTAACATATATAGCGGCGGCTGGAGAAAACGGAGTTGAATTGAGATATGAAGATGAAAATATTTGGTTAACTCAAAAAATGTTATCAGTATTATATGGTGTATCAACATCTGCAATTAATCAACATATAAAAAAGATACTTGAAGATAAGGAATTAGAAGAAAAATCAACTATTAAGAATTTCTTAATAGTTCAAGATGAGGGAAATAGAAAAATTTCAAGAAATGTAATACATTATAATCTCCAGATGAATACAATTCAATAGAGAAATATATAAGTAATTAAATTAAGATTAAATACAAATTACAAGGTGTATTTTTAATTTATAATTTTATTCTAACATCAAAAATGTTAAATAAAAAAAGCAAATTTTACTATTTACTTATTATAATGATTATGATATAGTAGCAGTAAGGAGGAGAAAACTATGAAGAAACAATGGATAATGTGGGTGGCAGTTGTGGTTGTTGTAATTGCCGTGATTGGAGTGGTTGCTATTAGTGGAAAAAATGGAGGAACTACGGCAACGGAAATTAACATGAAAAAAATGTTCAATACTATTTATGCTGATTTAAAGGATCAATTACCAGATAGCTTAACAACACAAGAAATTGATATCAAAGATGGTGAACAAGTTGCAGAATATACTGGACTTGTTTCAACAAAAAATGTTGAGAAGTTACTAGTTTCAGAACCTATGATAAGTTCGCAAGCATATTCAGCTGTTGCTTTAAAAGTAAAAGCAGGAGCAGATATTGAAGGTATTAAACAAGAAATGCTAGATAACTTAAATATGAACAAATGGATATGTGTTTCAGCAGAAAAATTATATATAACTAGTTATAATAACATAATATTTGCTGTAATGTCTGATGAGGATTGGGCAAAACCTGTTTATGATGGCTTTAAAAAATATGTAAACAATAAAAATGGAAAAGAGCTAGAAAAAACAGCACAAGAAGATATTTCACTTCCAGACGAAATGTTAATAGTAGAATAATTACAGTAAAAAGCTTCTTATAAAGAAGCTTTTTACATATAGGAGGTAAATATGCTATTTACAAGTATTAGCTTTTTGTATTATTTCTTACCAATTGTTATAATTTTATATTTTATTGTACCAAAGAAATTTAAAAACTTTATTCTTTTTTTATCTTCAATATTTTTTTACTTTTGTGGAGAACCAATATATACCTTTTTGATGATTGGTGAAATTTTTATAGCCTATGTGGGAGCTAGGTATTTAGAAAAACATAGGAAAAAGAGTATTCTTGTTTCTTTGCTTGCTATACATATAGGTGCATTGGGACTGTTTAAATATTCTGATTTTACAATAAACAATATAAATCAAATTTTGGGAAGTAAAATTCCATTATTAAAATTAGCACTACCAATAGGAATTTCGTTTTACACCTTTCAAATTATAAGTTATGTAGTTGATGTATATAGAGGAAAAGTAAAAGCACAGAAAAGCTTTTTGAAACTAGCAACATATGTATCATTATTCCCTCAACTAATTGCAGGACCTATTGTTAGATACGAAACTATTGAGAAGGAACTAGATAGTAGGACAAGCAATTTCGAAAATTTTGCATATGGTGTAAGAAGATTTGTCATAGGACTTGGAAAAAAAGTGCTAATAGCAAATATGTTAGGCGAATTATGTGATGTATTTTCTACCACAAACGAAAAAAGCATTCTATTTTATTGGATATTTGCAATAAGCTATTCGCTTCAAATATACTTTGATTTTTCGGCATATTCAGATATGGCAATTGGTTTAGGACGTATGTTTGGATTTCACTTTTTAGAAAATTTCAATTATCCATATATTTCAAAAAGCATAACTGAATTTTGGAGAAGATGGCATATGTCTTTAAGCTCGTGGTTTAGAGATTATGTATATATTCCACTTGGTGGAAACAGGAAGGGAACTATAATTTTAGTAAGAAATATTTTTATAGTTTGGGCTCTAACAGGAATTTGGCATGGTGCAAATTGGACTTTCGTAATATGGGGATTAATGTTTGGAATAATGCTTATAATAGAAAAATTATTTTTGACAAAACATTTAGAGAAAACGCCTTCGATTTTACAAAGGATTTATGTTTTATTTACAGTAATGATAAGTTTTATAATATTTAATGCAAATAGTATAAGGGAGGCGTGGAATAATATTATAGGCCTATTTGGAGCAAATGGAGAAAGCTTAATAAATGCAAGTACAGTATATTATTTAAAAAGTTATTTGGTGGTATTAGTAATAGCGATAATTGGAAGCACACCATTACTAAAAAACATAATAGAAAAACTAAAAACAAAAACTAATGCAAATAAAATAATAAATTTGTTAGAGCCAATAGCAATGACTTCAATATTGATTATAGTTACCGCATATTTGGTAGATAATTCATATAATCCATTTCTATATTTTAGGTTTTAAGGAGGCAATATGAACGATAAATTAAAAAATGTTGTAGTTACAATAGCATTTGTATTTATAATTGTAATTTTTTTCATAGCAAATATAATAAAAAAAGATGACACAATTTCTATTGCTGAAAGAAGAAAATTGGAACAATTTCCTCAAATTTCTGCCAAAACAGTTTTTAATGGTACTTTCTTCAATAAATTTAATAAATACACCACAGACCAATTTGTACAAAGAGAAAAATTTAGAAAGCTTAAAATAAATGCAGAATTTAATTTGCTTAGAAAAAGTGATTACAATAATCTTTATCAATATGGAGATTACATAATAAGCCAAACATATCCATTAAATGAGAAATCAGTTTTAAATATCTCAAAAAAAATAAATCAAATATACGAGCAATATTTAACTGATCAAAACAATGTATATTTTACGATAGTTCCAGATAAAAATTATTTTATAAATGATGAAAATTTAAAATTAGATTACAATAAATTAGAAAATTTATTAAACAGAAATTTATCATTTGCTAAATATATACGAATATTTGATATGTTAGAACTAGAAGATTATTATAAAACAGATACGCATTGGAAACAGGAAAGGTTATTAAAAGTAGCAAAAACTATTGCTGAGAGTATGAATGTGAATTTAGAAAACGAATATAAAGAAAAAACGATTTGCGATTTTCAAGGCACATATTCAGGACAATTGCCAATTTCTACTGCCAAAGACAAAATAAAAATATTAACAAATTCTGAGATAGAAAAAAGCAAAGTATATAATTATGAAACAAAAAAAGAAAATAAGGTATACAATATGGAAAAAATAAATTCGCTAGATAAATATGATATATACTTATCTGGTGCTACACCAGTACTGAAAATAGAAAATCCTGAGAATAAAACAGGTAATGAGCTTATAATATTTAGAGATTCTTATGCTAGCAGTTTAGTCCCATTATTTATACCTAAATATAGTAAAATTACTTTAATAGATACAAGATATATTTCACCAAAATTGTTACCTAATTATGTAGAGTTTAATAATCAAGATATTCTATTTATGTATAGTACGCTTGTAATAAATAATAGTTACTCATTAAAATAGCAAATAAGAGATGACTTTTTGGTCACCTTGTAATTTTATTCTAACATCAAAAAAATATTGACTTTAATTCAATAATGTGATATTTTGCATAGGTAAAAAGTATTAGG
>ENA-ORIC01000087-ORIC01000087.1-human-gut-metagenome-genome-assembly--contig:-NODE-87-length-126583-cov-11.665905_pt1 | contig 126583 bp, 128 predicted proteins | sample MGYA00243023_ERZ508732 | MGnify/ENA primary metagenome ERZ508732 (study PRJEB26277, sample SAMN04329767) | human gut metagenome | biome: human-associated habitat | host: Homo sapiens | place: USA... | reverse complement strand
CAAACATCAAGCATAGCTATAATATGAAGGTGTTTGAAAAGTTCGAAATAAGATTCGAGTAGTACAAGGAATATTGAATAAATTGTTTGAGACTATACGTTTGTATGTCGAAAAGAATTTATGAAAATATGACGATGTAATACGAAGAAAATTATTTTGAAGGAAGCACATTGAAAAATATATAGAAGAAAAAATAGGTAAACTAGATATTCAAATAGTTGTCAAAAACTAGAGAATACAATTAAACCGATTAATAATTGAGATAATGTTAAACATATTAATTATTAACAATGAAAATAAGGTTAAGCTACAAAGAGCGTAGGGTGAATAGCTAGGCACCAAGAGCCGAAGAAGGACGTGATAAGCTGCGAAAAGCTTTGGGTAGGAGCAAATATCCATTAATCCAGAGATATCCGAATGAGGGAACTCACTTAGAGCAAACAATCTAAGTATCCATATATGAGTAAAGTAGTATATGAGAAGGGAACGTGGGGAACTGAAACATCTTAGTACCCACAGGAAAAGAAAGAGAAATCGATTCCTAGAGTAGTGGCGAGCGAAATAGGAAGAGCCTAAACCATGAGTAGTAATACACATGGGGTTCGGACCACGATATATTATCAACAATTCTAATAGAAATGTTTTGGAAAAGCATACCATAGACGGTGAAAGTCCAGTATATGAAAGGAAAGTTGAGATTAGTGGTATCCAGAGTAGTACGAGACACGAGAAATCTCGTATGAATAAGCGGGGACCATCCCGTAAGGCTAAATACTACTTGGTGACCGATAGTGAACTAGTACCGTGAGGGAAAGGTGAAAAGAACCCCGGGAGGGGAGTGAAATAGAACATGAAACCCTATGTTTACAAGCAGACAAAGCACTTTATATGTGCGATGTCGTACTTTTTGTAGAACGGTCCAGCGAGTTATTGTGTATGGCGAGGTTAAGTATTACGTAAGGTACGGAGCCGAAGCGAAAGCGAGTCTGAAAAGGGCGATATAAGTCATGCATAATAGACCCGAAACTGAGTGACCTATCCATGAGCAGGATGAAGCTAGAGTAAAATCTAGTGGAGGTCCGAACTGATTGTCGTTAAAAAGGCACCGGATGACTTGTGGATAGCGGAGAAATTCCAATCGAACTCAGAGATAGCTGGTTCTCCTCGAAATAGCTTTAGGGCTAGCCTTGAGGGAATGCATATGGGGGTAGAGCACTGAATGAGGTAGGGGCCTAACCAGGTTACCAAACTCTATCAAACTCCGAATACCATATGTAAATACTCAGGAGTCAGACTGCGGGAGCTAAGTTCCGTGGTCAAAAGGAAAACAGTCCAGATCGTCAATTAAGGTCCCAAAGATATAGCTAAGTGGAAAACGATGTGATTTTGCATAAACAACCAGGATGTTGGCTCAGAAGCAGCCATTCATTCAAAGAGTGCGTAATAGCTCACTGGTCGAGTGAAGTTGCGCGGAAAATTACCGGGGCTAAGCTATACACCGAAATTGCGGATTTACATTTGAAAGATAATGTAAGTGGTAGAGGAGCATTCTGTAGTAGGAAGAAGCATGACCGTAAGGACATGTGGACGAAGCAGAAGAGAGAATGCTGGAATAAGTAGCGAGAGGATGGTGAGAATCCATCCCGTCGAAAATCTAAGGTTTCCCAGGGAAGGTTCGTCCGCCTGGGGTAAGTCGGGACCTAAGGAGAGGCCAAAAGGCGTATCTGATGGATAGCAGGTTGAAATTCCTGCACTACGAATATACTTAAAAGATTCAAGGGACGCAGAAGTGGAAGATAACCAAGTAAGAGGAAAAGCTTGGCTCGCAAGAGGGAGTGAAAATTAAAAGTAACGAAGTATCAAGAAGCACGCTGACGAGAAAAGCTTGAAGATATTGTATATAAGTACCCGTACCGCAAACCGACACAGGTAGATGAGGAGAGGATCCTAAGACGAGCGGGAGAAGCATTGTTAAGGAACTCGGCAAATTAACCCCGTAACTTCGGAATAAGGGGTGCTGATGTAACAGTCAGTCGCAGAGAAAAGGCCCAAGCAACTGTTTAACAAAAACATAGGTTTCTGCTAAATCGAAAGATGAAGTATAGGAGCTGACGCCTGCCCAGTGCTGGAAGGTTAAGGGAAAGAGTTAGGGTTAAACCGAAGCTTAGAACTGAAGCCCCAGTGAACGGCGGCCGTAACTATAACGGTCCTAAGGTAGCGAAATTCCTTGTCAGGTAAGTTCTGACCCGCACGAAAGGCGTAATGATTTGGGCGCTGTCTCGACAATGTCCCCGGCGAAATTGTAGTACTAGTGAAGATGCTAGTTACCTGCGATAAGACAGAAAGACCCCATGGAGCTTTACTGCAGTTTGATACTGGGTTTCGATGATTTATGTACAGGATAGTTGGGAGACTATGAAAGAGAGGCGTCAGCTTCTCCGGAGTCATTGTTGGGATACCAACCTTAAGTTATTGAAATTCTAACTTGTAATCGTAAACCGGTTAGAGGACAATGTCAGACGGGCAGTTTGACTGGGGCGGTCGCCTCCTAAAGAGTAACGGAGGCGCCCAAAGGTTTCCTCAGCGCGGACAGAAATCGCGCGAAAGAGTGCAAAGGCAGAAGGAAGCTTAACTGAGAGACAGACATGTCGACCAGATACGAAAGTAGGGCTTAGTGATCCGGTGGTTGTAAATGGAAATGCCATCGCTCAACGGACAAAAGTTACCCTGGGGATAACAGGCTTATCTCCCCCAAGAGTTCACATCGACGGGGAGGTTTGGCACCTCGATGTCGGCTCATCGCATCCTGGAGCGGAAGTACGTTCCAAGGGTTGGGCTGTTCGCCCATTAAAGCGGTACGCGAGCTGGGTTCAGAACGTCGTGAGACAGTTCGGTCCTTATCTATCGCAGGCGTAAGATATTTGAAGAGTGCTGTCCTTAGTACGAGAGGACCAGGATGGACATACCAATGGTGTATCAGTTGTCTCACCAGAGGCACGGCTGAGTAGCTAAGTATGGATTGGATAAACGCTGAAAGCATCTAAGTGTGAAGCCAACTCTAAGATAAGATATCTCATATCGTAAGGTAGTAAGATTCCATAAAGACTATGTGGTTGATAGGTTGGAGGTGTAAGTGTAGCGATACATTGAGCTGACCAATACTAATAAATCGAGGGCTTAACCACTAATATTAAAAGAGGTTTACAAATAATTCTTCTATGTATTTTTGAGTGTGCTTTATTTAGTAAAGTATACAAAACTTTTCTGGTGATTATTACTGAGAGGAAATACCTGTTCCCATTCCGAACACAGAAGTCAAGCTCTCAAGTGCCGACAATACCTGCGAGTTACCTTGCTGGAAAGATAGGTTGTCGCCAGTTTTTTTATGCAATTTTTTGACATTATATATAGATTTGTGGTAAAATAGTTGTAATATGTGCAATTTTAAATTACATATATTACAACTATTTTTTATAAATTTCTATTAAGCAATTTATAGCTTTATGAAATATATATATATTAATGAAAGATTATAAAAGGAGATTAATACTTTAAATGAATGCATATCAAATTTTAGGAATAATGTCACATATAGATAATGAAATGGATGAACATTCTGCCAATGAAAAAATAATGAATAAAGTAAAAACAATTGTGCTATCAAGTATAGAACAAATAAATCAAATTATAAATAGTAACGATATTAGTACTGAGGAAAAAGTAAAGAAGATAGGAGATGGCGTTTCTGCTACTGTTAGAGTTATAGTTTCATATATGAAAATTATAAATGCAGAGAAAAGAAAAGCATATAACTTAACAGATAAAACTAATATTGATGATGAACTTATTTCTGTTGATTCCGCTAATAGACAAAATGGAAAAAATGCATATCAAACTATTGGGGTTAGTTCATTAGAAACATATGGACTAAACAGTAAAATTGCAGAAAATACATATTCAGCTTATGTGCTTGCAATGAAGCAAACAGATACAAAATCACTGGAAGAACTTATGGAAACATTATTGAGAATGAAAAAGTATGATTGGGCCTATTCTAAAATTAAATCGGTAAATGATAGAGAACAATATAATTTGAATTTAAATGAAGCCGAAAGAAAAAGTGAATATATCCAATTAGCACAATGTGCAAAAGAAAAAGCATCAGATATTGGCAAAGCTTCTAAATTAGATAGAAAACAGCCCTGGATTTTTAATTTTTATGATTATAATGAAAAAAATTATAGAAACATAAGTCTATCTCATGTTGGAACTATAGAATACGGATCATTTATTATTCCTAATGAAAATGAAGTAAAAGAATATAAGGTTATCAAACAAAAACAGGATGGTAAAGTTGTTGAGTACAGTGTGTTTTCGAATATAGATTATGCAAGATTACAAGATGATCCCGAATATAGTAAAATGATAGTGAATGAATTATTGTCAGACTGTAATATTGATATGGGAATGAAGTATTTGTCAGCCTATATAGGAATACTTAATTCAAACGGAAATGTTGATTTTAATGTTGATGATATTTCTATATGTCAAAAGTGGCAAGAACATTTGAAAAGAATAGAGGAAGAATCAAAAATAAGCTCACATGATGGAAAACAAATAAAAGATAACCAAAAAGAAAACAATCAGCAAAGTAAGAATGGCAATGATGGAAGATAGAGTCAGTTGATTTTGAAAATGATGGTTTATAGATAAAACCTTAAAAAAATCTAAATAGAAAATATAAGGAAGTATTATAAATGTCAAAAGTTCAATGGAAGGGTGGAACCTTTATATATCCAATTCCTGCTGTGATGGTTTCATGCGGAACAATGGAAAAGTCAAATATAATTACTGTTGCGTGGACAGGAATTTTAAATACAAATCCCGCAATGTGCTATATTTCTGTAAGACCAGAGAGATATTCGCATGATATAATTAAAGAAAATGGCGAATTTGCAATAAATTTAACTACTAGACAACTTACTTATGCAACTGATTGGTGTGGTGTGAAGAGTGGGAGAGATGTTGATAAATTTAAAGAGATGAAATTAACAAAAGAAAGAGCAAATATTATAAAGGCACCTCTTATAAAAGAATGTCCTGTATCAGTAGAATGCAAGGTTAAGGAAATAGTTCCATTAGGCAGTCATGATATGTTTGTGGCTGAAATTGTTGCAATTGACGCAGATGAAAAATATATAGACGAAAAAGGTGCATTTGATATAAGCAAATGTGATTTAATTGCTTATGCGAATGGAGGATATTACCCTTTAGAGAGCAAAATTGGAAAATTTGGATATTCAGTACAGAAAAAGAGTAAAACTGCTAAAAATTCAAAGATTAATGCAAAAAGAACGAAGAATAAAATTAAATAAATGACTAAGAAAAAAGAGCCCTACTCAATGAATAGGGCTCTTTTTGGCGAGAATGTTAAGTGTCAACACATAGAGGATAAGAGCCAAATACGTAAAATATCTGGCAAAAATAGTAACTTTTTAGCCTCTGTATGCAAAGAACAGTTTGTGAAATGCGTCAAGGCTGACACAACCAATCTCTTCCCTTCCAAAGTAATAACCCGGATAGAAATACTCAGCCATGAGAATCAGCTTTCTGCAATCAGCATGGTTGATAGGCAACAAAGTTCCTTGTGTGTCGAAAACCTTAAACAACTGCTTTTTCAGCTCTTTATCACAGAAAAAGCAATCATGAAAAGTTTGGAGATTCATGACGCCTGTCTCAAGATTTCCAAAATCGACTCCGGGACAAATCTCGGAGGCAATTTGAATTGCCTTGCGACACTCATCACGCCCACACACTTTAACATCGCCGTTGGGAGTAAAGACCTTACTCAGTTGATTCCGGATCTCTTCTACCAATGTCATAATAAATACCTCCTTATGTTAAAGGGTGAATTATTCGTAAATAATATCACTTGACAATATAAAAGTCAATGAAAATTTTAATAAAAAGGATAAAAAAATAGCTTCAAACAATTGACATATAAGAGAATTCATGGTAAAATAATTAAGCGTATGTGGAAAGCATACGCTTATATGAATTATAATAAAGCTAAATAATGGCTGGAGGTGTATAAAATGGCTGCAAAGGGAGCAAGAGAACCAATAACATTGGAATGTACAGAATGTAAAAGAAGAACATACATGACAGAAAAAAATAAGAAGAACAATACAGAAAGATTAGAAATAACAAAGTACTGCAAATTCTGTCATAAACGTACTACACATAAGGAAACAAAATAAAAATCCTTAAGGGGGAAAGACAATGGCTAAAGAAGCAAAAAAGAAAGAAAAAAAGATGAAGGACAATACTAACAAAAAAGCCAGCAATAAAGATAAGAGACATTTTTTTAAAGATGTTAAAGCTGAACTTAAAAAAGTAATTTGGCCTACTCCAAAGCAATTGTTAAATAATACATTAGCAGTTATTGCTTCTGTTTTAATAGTTGGAGTAATAGTATTTCTATTAGATCTTTGCTTTGAAAAGATTAATACTTTTGGAGTTGAAAAATTAAAGACTATTGTTCAATCTTCACAAAATGAAGAAGCTGACCAAAACACTGTAGATAATTCAAATACAGAATCTAATGCAAAAAATACAAACAGTGAAGCAGAAGGTTCAAATGAGGAATCTGAAACAGTAAGTGAAGATACTTCAAGTGAAGAAAATACAGATAATTCAGATAATGCTGAATAATTTTATGAAGGAGGCTAGAACATGTCTCAAGAAAAAGTAGACTTAGAACCAAAGTGGTATGTAATTCATACATATTCTGGATATGAAAATAAAGTAAAAGCAGATCTTGAACAAAAGGTAAAAAATCAAGAAATGGAAGAATATTTCTTTGATATTGTTGTGCCTATGGAAGAACAAATAGAAATAAAAGATGGAAAAAGAAAAACCAACTTAAAAAAAGTCTTCCCTGGATATGTTTTGATTAAAATGATTGTTACAGAACAAACTTGGTACATTGTAAGAAATACTAGAGGTGTTACAGGTTTTGTTGGTTCTGGAACAGACCCAATTCCACTTACTGAGGATGAAATCAGAAAGATGGGATTTGAAATATCAGAAATAAATGTAGATTATGATGTAAATGATTCAATAGAAATAATCGATGGACCATTTAAAGACTATGTTGGCGTTGTACAAGAAATAAACAAGGAAAAACATAAAGTTAAAGTATTGATTTCAATGTTTGGAAGAGAAACTCCAGTCGACTTGGAATTATCTCAAGTACAAAAAGTCAAATAAAAAAGTTTAAAACAGAATTTAAATTATTTTAAATTCATTTTAATAAATTATTTTGTTAATATACATTCTAAAAGGAGGTGCAAAAAATGGCAGAGAAAGAAATCTCAACAATAATTAAGTTACAAATACCTGCAGGTAAAGCTACACCAGCTCCACCAGTAGGACCAGCTCTAGGTGGAAGTGGTGTTAACATCATGCAATTCGTTAAAGAATTCAATGATAGAACAGCAAAACAAGCTGGATTAATTATCCCAGTTGTTATAACAGTATACAAAGATAAAACTTATACTTTCATAACAAAGGAACCACCAATGGCAGTATTAATAAAGAAAGCTGCTAAAATTGAAAAGGCTTCAGGAAAGCCAAACAGAGAAAAAGTTGCAACTATAACAATGGCACAAGTAGAAGAGATTGCTAAACAAAAAATGCCAGACTTAAACGCAGCATCATTAGAGGCAGCTATGAGTATGGTAAAAGGAACAGCTCGTTCTATGGGTGTAGTAGTAGCAGACTAGTTTTATAGAAATATAAAATAAAAATTGGGAGAATATTTAAAATATTCGAAATTACCAAAAGGAGGAAAGAAAATGGCACAAGGAAAAAGATACGCAGAAAGTGCAAAATTAGTAGATAGAACAAAACTTTATTCTGCAAAAGAAGCACTAGAACTTATTGAAAAAATGCCAAAGGCTAAATTTGACGAAACAGTTGAATTACATGTTAAATTAGGTGTTGACTCAAAACATGCTGACCAACAAGTTAGAGGTACAACAGTACTTCCAAATGGAACAGGTAAAACACAAAGAGTTTTAGTATTTGCTAAAGGACCAAAGGCTGACGAAGCTTTAAAAGCAGGAGCAGACTTCGTAGGAGCAGAAGAATTAATACCAAAAATAGAAAAAGAAAATTGGTTTGATTATGATGTAATCGTTGCAACTCCAGATATGATGGGTGTTGTAGGAAGATTAGGAAAGGTATTAGGACCAAAAGGATTAATGCCAAACCCTAAATCAGGAACTGTAACAATGGATGTTACAAAAGCAATCAAAGAAATCAAATCAGGAAAAGTTGAATATAGACTTGATAAGAGTAATATAATTCACTTAGGATTTGGTAAAGTATCTTTTGGAGCAGAAAAATTAGCTGAAAACTATGACGTTATTATAAACGCTATAATCAAAGCTAAACCAGCTGCTGCAAAAGGACAATATATAAAGAGTGTAGCAATATCTACAACAATGGGTCCAAGTATGTATATTGACCAAAAATAATTTATGAAATATAGCCAAAGACAGTAGGCATAAAGTAAGACCTACCGAGGCATAAGAGCGGAAATAAATCCAATTCTTATAGCCTCGAGATGCTATACGGATTGGATTTTACTTTTAGGAGGTGAATTATAAAATGGCAAATGAGAAAACAATAGCAAAAAAACAAGCACAAGTTGACGAATTAGCAAAAGTATTAAAAGATGCTAAAGTTGTATTATTAACAGATTACAGAGGAATTACAGTTACAGACGTAACAAAATTAAGAGCTGATTTAAGAAATGCAAATGCAGAATATAAAGTTATAAAAAATAACATTATAAAAAGAGCATTAGATGCAAACGGAGAATCAGCATTAGACGAAGCTTTAGAAGGACCAGTAGCATTAGTAATTGGAAACGAAGATTACTTAGAACCATCTAAAGTAATATATAACTTTACAAAGGATCATGACTTCTACAAAATAAAGGGTGGAGTTATAGAAGGTAAAGTTATGACTGCAGAAGAAATAATAACACTAGCAAAATTACCATCAAGACAAGAATTACTTGCAAAACTTGCTGGAGCATTGCTTGGAAATATTACAAAACTTGCAGTTGCATTGGATCAGGTTAAAGACCAAAAAGCTAACGCTTAAAATTAATTATAAACGTCGTCTAACTGCGTTAACCTGCATCAAAAAATCCTCAACGTACACATAGTACGTTTCCGGTATTTTTGACTTGGTTGCCTTGTTATACTTGTTTCTAATTAATTTTAGAAAGAACTTTGATAAAAATCTTTATCAAAAATTAAATTCACATTGCCGTGAAAATAAGAACGTAAAGTTCAGAAAATAAAAAATATATAAGGAGGAAATTTAAAATGGCAAAAATAGATGAATTATTAGAGAGCATTGATGCTTTATCAGTAGCAGAACTTGCTGAATTAGTTAAAGGAATAGAAGAGAAATATGGAGTATCTGCAGCAGCAGTTGCAGCACCAGCAGCTGGAGCAGCAGCAGCAGCTGAAGAAAAATCTTCATTCAACGTAGTATTAAAGGAAGCTGGAGCAAACAAAATCCAAGTTATCAAAGTTGTTAGAGATGCAACAGGATTAGGATTAAAAGAAGCTAAAGATTTAGTTGACGGAGCTCCAAAAACAATAAAAGAGAACGTTTCTAAAGATGATGCAGAAGCATTAAAAGCTAAATTTGCTGAAGTTGGAGCAACTGTAGAATTACAATAATTGTTTCAATAAATATAATGAAAAAACTAGGTGATATTTTAACACCTAGTTTTTTCGTATTATAAACATAAATAAAAAGTCATGTACAAACTAATTATTTTGGCTAAATTGATATAATAAAATATTTTATGAGTGACATGTAACTTGTAAAAAATAGTTATTGTTATATTGGACTATATGAATTATAGTATAATATATAACAATTTCTATATCTTGACTTTTAAATTGTGGTAATATAAAATATGAATCATACAAAGGAAATAGAGGAGGACAAATGAAAAATAAAATTTTAGTATATATTATCATAATTTTTGCAGTTTTATGTGGGCTAACACATAATGTGTATTCGCAAAGTGATGTAACTTATTTTTACGGAGAGATTTTAAATTTACAAAATTATACTGGAACAGAAGTATTGTTAAACGAAGTAAATATTGATGTAGGGAATTCTAGTGTAGAGAATACTATAATTATAAAGAACACCACAAATGAAAGTATAAATACTTTGGCAGCAATTAAACTAGAAGACGAAGATTTAGGAATATCAGTTAGTAATGTAAGTGTGAATGTCAATGACACTTATATAAATAACTTTAGAAAATATAATGGAAACTATATTTTTAATATAACTATTCCCGCAGGAGAAGCTAAGAAGGTTGTTGCTAAATATCAAACTAACAATAATTTAAATGAGGCAAAAGTAATAAAATATAGCTTACAAAAATCTAAGTGGAAAAAAATTAATGCGTTTAAAATAAATATAAAATTGCCAAGTGAAGATGTTCCACTTGTAAAAAATATTTATCCTCAATGCTATGAATTTGAAAATGATACTATTATTGCGGAATATTATAATTTTAATGTTAACGCTTTAACTCAAGATGTAATTATAGAAAAAGAAACATATAAAGATTTGCTATATGGAAGAGAAAATAATTTTTCTGATAATGAAATTGCTATAATAAAGAATGCAAAAGATTGGATAAATAATGGAATTTATTTAGATTATAATAAATATACTACTGAAAATTCAAACTACTTAAAGGATAAAAATATCAAAATAGTTAGGACAGAAGATATATTTAAAGATTTATTAAAAATTAATGAAAATATATCGGGAACTTCAAACGTTGTTAGCTCGATTATGGAATATACATTAAATAGACAGTTATTAATAAATGGAGAAAGTGACTTACAGACATCTATTTTTTATACTTTTTATAATGAGGAAGATTGGAATTATGTTCTAACGAAGGATTATATTATAGAGAATAGTTCTAATGAAATTTATACCCTCAAAGATAAAAAGATATGTATAGATTATGTGGAATCTGAAGAAAATAAAACATTATATATTAAGAAAAATGTTTCAGGCGAATTGGAAGAAAATATGCAGATGGATACTATAGAAACAAGTGAATGGAACATATTAAGAACAGAAGATAAATCAAATTGGTCAGAAAGACCTGAGACTGGGGAAAAAATTATTTATGTTGGTATTGGGATAACTGGAGAAAAAATAGATGCAACAGAAGAGGAAAAAATCGAATATATAAATATGATAAACCCAGATTTATATATCAGAAAAGTAATTTTTTATGACAATGCTAAAACAACATATACATATATTACGACTGATGATAAAGGAAAACAAGTTCAGCAAACTGTAGAAGGTTATATCCCTATTATGATAGGCTATTATAATGAAAAACAAAAGAATGTGGCTAAACAGTATGTAACATTAAAAGATGAATATACAGATGAAAATTATTATAGTGATCAGTTTTATAATGTTACAACTAAACTATTTTCAAATGATATTATTAACGAAAAATGTCTTGTACCAACTATAGCTCAATGTGTTGGCTTTAGGATTCAAGAAGATGGTAAATTTGTAATAGAGTTTTTTAAGTTTGGAAAATCTAATGGTTTGGGATCTATAAAGGAAGCAATTGCTGATAATACAGCACAAAACTTAATAGAAATAAACGAACTAAAAAATGAAAAAATAAAATCAGATGCTGAAAATGAAATAAACTATGCGATTATAAAAAATGATTCTGGAGAAGATATTAATGGTAATTTACAAGATGAAAAGAAATCATTTAGTATAACTACTAAAGATGTTATTGTGTTAGCAATAATTGGAATAATGATTGTAATTTGTTTAATTATATTAGAAATCAACATTATGAAGAGAAAAAATAACTAGGGGGATATATTTATGAATGAAAGAAAATCTATTGCTGGAATAATAATTCCAATTATACTTATAATAATTTTTATTATGTGTGCGATAGTGTATTGCATATTCTTTATGAATAAACAAACTACCAATCCTATAAATAATGAAATATCAAATATAAATAATTCAAGTACAAAAAATAATAATAATGTGACAAATACTGTTAGTGAATTTACTATGACTGAAAGTGAGTTTCCTAAAGTAGATGGCGCAACAGCCATGCTTCCAATGATAGGAGAAATTACAAAATCTGTTTTAAATTATTCAGATGAAGAAGCTCAAAAATATCTTGATGAAAATACACATGGAAAAACGGCAAGAGTATATGCAAGTTTAATAAATAAAGAAAAAGACCTTATATTCGTTTCTGAACCATCTGATGATATTATAAAATCAGCACAAGAAAATAATGTGGAATTTGAAATGGTAGGGATAGGACTTGACGGCTTTGTATTTTTAGTAAATAAAGAAAATAAAGTAGATTCATTAACTATTGAACAAATACAAAAAATATACACAGGAGAAATTACAAATTGGAGTAGTGTAGGAGGAGACAATGCAGAAATAGTTGCATACCAAAGAGAGAAAAACTCTGGAAGTCAAAATCTTATGGAAAAAATGGTAATGCAAGGACTAAAAATGAAAGAACCAGAGAATACAAATTTAATGATAGGCTCCATGTCTGGATTAATCGATGGAATAGCCTCATATTCAAACAGCAAAAATTCGATAGGATATTCAATATACTTATACGCTAAAGAACAATACATAAAAGATAATGTTAAATTTTTAGCCATAAATGGAGTAAAACCAACAGATGAAACAATAGCTAATAGGAGTTATCCATTAACAAAAGTTGTGTATGCGGTATATAGAAAAGACGAAGCGCAAAACAGCAATGTAATAAAATTGGTAAATTGGTTAAAAACAGAAGAAGGAAAAGAAACAGTAAAAGCAGGTGGGTATGTACCATTAGCAAAATAAAGAATTCGACCAAGAATAATTTATCGTTCTTGGTCGAATTTTTTGATTGTTAATAGCTAAAAATTTTAATTTAAATAATTAAAATTTACTATTTAAAGTCACTAAATAATTTTATGAAATATAAGACTAAATATTATTTTCTACAAAAATTATTTAGCTATATTAAAATTGTTTTTTAATTATTTTAAAATTACATATTGTTATTTTAATTATTTTCTATTAAAAATTTAATAATATTTCTCAATATTGATAATGGATGATTTGGAAACATTGCATCATATTCTGGCTTTTCTGAAAGGTTCATAAGTAATCCCTTTTTAAAACTATTATCATATGGATCTTTAAACCATCCGTCCATATTTGGCATTTTTACAGTTCCTTCATTTATCAATTTTTGTATTACAACACTATCTCTCATGCCAGTCATACCAACTTCGTCACAAAATACTTGTATATTAAAAGAATATTCATTCATATTTATATGCATTGTTAAATTATATTGCATACCACTTGGATTTTGCTTTGATTTTACAATACTATAAATATAACTTTTTTGACTTTGTGTATTTCCAGATTTCACTTCAATTAATCCTTGACTATCGGATAGTGCATTATGGATACCATTAATAACAGCTTGTTCATTGCCATATGGCATTGCATTTTGATTGCCTATAGGGTATGTCATCATGAAAATATTGCAACTTTCAGTTTCTAACCCATAGGCAACTGAATTTGCTGGATCATCTGGTAAAGAATTCATTTTTCTTAAATATGGTGGTACATTAATTATATAATTGTTCATTTTATATACTCCTTTTGCTATAAATTAAAAGAGATATTTAATTATCTTTCTTTTGATATCTAATATAATAATAGAGGATGTAGTAATAATTGTCAAGCTAATATTTGAAATATAAAAGTAAAATGTTTTTTTGCAAAAGGGATACTTTTAATAATTTTATACATTTATGGTAATTAATATAAATGTATAAAATTTAAATAAAACAATTGAATACATTAGCCTGTAATGTATTCAATTGTCTTATAACTTTATAATATCTACTTTGTATTTTCCAAGAACTTTAGTACCATTTTTTAAGGTCTCTTCTGATTCTTCATGCAAATGCCCATGTATTTCTAATTTTACATGATTTTTGTAACAATAGTAAGTTACACCTTTTAAACCATCATGAACATTATCATTATTGTCTTTAATAAACGGTCTATCATGTGACACAAGTATGTCTGCTTCTGGAATTTCATTTGCGAGTTGAATGCTTTCTTCGTGTGTGTACATTCCATAATCTCCAGTCTTGTATCTATGGCTTCCTTGCAAACCAGCAATTCTAACATTGTTAACTGTTATTACTTTTCCATTTAAGTTTCTTATTTTAGATTCTTCAAATCTATCCAATCCATCATGATTACCAAGTAATCCATATATTTTTTCATATGGCACAAATTTTAAAACTTCAATTATATCATTATTTGAAACATCACCTAATATAAGGCAGATATCATACTGGGCATTTTTGATTTTTTCAATACTTTCTTTATCATAGTATAAACAATTATGAGTATCTGTTATTATTAACAAATTTATATGGTTTACTATTGAATTCTCATTTGTTCCGAATTTATATAACAGTTCGTCCTCATAAGATATATCATTCGAAAGATTCTGCTTTTTTTGATTATCCGTATTTCCTCTTAAAAAAATATTTTTTATAAAATTAAGCATTAGTTCCTCCAGACATCTTTTCAAATTCAGCTGTTAATTTTTCAACAGTTTTGTTATTTACAAATTGTTCAGCCTGCTTTATAGTGAACTCGAATAATTTAGCATCACTACTTCCATGAGCCTTTACAACGGGTTTTTTTACTCCTAAAAATAATGCTCCACCATATTCTTTATAATCCATCATTTTTTTGAATCTATTAAGCGAAGGAAGTGCTGGTATAGAACCTAGAATTGATAAAAAGTTTTTCTTCAAACTTTCCATTAAAGATTTTTTTATAAATTTTCCCATTCCTTCAACAGTTTTTAAGAAAATATTTCCTGTAAATCCATCTGCAATAATTGCATCGATTTTACCAGAGAATGCATCTCTTCCTTCAACATTTCCAACAAAATTAATTCCTAATTCTGGTGATTTTTCTTTTAGTAAATTGTAGCTTTCACGGACTAATTCATTTCCTTTAGTCTCTTCTGTACCAATGTTTAAAAGACCAATTGCAGGATTTTCAACTCCTAAAGCATCGCGTATGTAAATAGTAGACATTTGTGCAAATTGTAATAAATTAATAGGCTTACAATTTGTATTAGAACCGCAATCCATCAAAACCAATCTCTTATGATATGATGGAAGAATTCCAGCAAGTGCAGGTCTATCAACACCTTTAATTCTGCCAACTAACAGAGTTGCACCTGTAAGAAGTGCACCAGAGTTGCCAGCTGAAATAAACACGTCACCTTTTCCTTCTTTTAAAAGATTGAAACCAACAACCATAGAAGAATCTTTCTTGTGTTTAATCGCAAGTGTAGGAGTATCTTCCATTTCAATTGTTTCAGTAGCATTATAAATTTTTAGTCTAGGAGAAATTTCCTCGGCTGTTTTATTATAAAATTCTTTCAATTTTGCTTTAATTACTTCTTCTTTTCCAATAAGCCATAGTTCAGCCTTAATTTGATTTATTGCTGCAACAGCTCCTTTAATATTAGCATCAGGGGCATTATCTCCACCCATTGCATCTAAAAGTATAATCATAGTTATTCTCCTTTTGCATAGCATAGAATAAACACAGTAATTCTATATAAAACGTTTGACTTTCTATAAAAATATGTGTACTATATAGATAGAAAATGAGAACATAAATAAGTGTGTAATCACATAAAGTTATTTAGCAACACATTTCCACTTGTTGAGGCATAATGTGTTGTTTTTTAGTTTATATCTCATTTTTATCAATATCTAATATACACTATATTAACAATTAATTCAAGTTAACAAAGTAAAGTTTTAAAAATATTCAGTAAATTATGAAAAATATGTACAAAGTTGTATGTTATATGTAAATGCAACTAATCGTAGCATGAATGTAAAGCCTAATTGCTTGTTTAAATTATAAAAAAATATATAATTACCGTATAATAAATTTAAGGAGGAAAAAATGAAATTTAACGAAAATTTAAAATTCTTAAGAAAAAAAGAGGGATTAACGCAAGAAGAACTTGCAGAAAAATTAAACGTATCAAGACAATCTGTTACTAAGTGGGAAAGCGGTAATGCAATACCAGATATTGAAAAAATAAAAGAAATAGCTTATATATTTTTGATATCTGTTGATTCTTTGATTGGAGACATAGAAAATAAGAAACCAAATAAGTTAAAGAAAAGAATTCAAGATATAGGGTGGTTTATATTTGCTATTCTCGTTTTTGCTGTAATAGTTAACATATCTATCTCAGAATTTTTAATAAAAATAATACCGAATATAAATTATGCAATAGGAATTATAATATTAATGATTATTCTTACTTTTTCCATAATGATATTTCTAATAAAAAAGTATTTAATGGGCAACAAAGAAAAAATAGTTAATATGTTAAATAATGATAAAGGAAAAAAGGAAAGAAAAAAATTTATTATAAAGAAATATACTTTTGCATTATTATTGTGGTTAATTTTTTGTATAGTAACAAATATTAATTTTATAATAGAAAGTTGGAAAATTTATTTTCTTAGATTGTTGGAAGATTTATTTATTGGTCTGGTAATTGATATTATTTTGGCTATAGTAGAATACAAAAGATTAGAGAAAAAAGTTATAGATTTGCAATAAGATAAATATACACTAATGAAACCTTTTATTAAAATTGGTTGATTGACAAACATAAAACAAAAAAATATTATATAAAAAAAAATATTATATAAAAAATGTAGAATGTTTTATTACAATATGTTACAATATATTTAAATACGATATGAGGAGGAATTATTTCATGTTAAAAAAGGAAACAATAGGATTGCTAGACAAAAATAATGTGGATTTTAGAGATATTTTTTCTATATGTGCCGGAAAATCTTTTTTATATCAAATTAGATTTAGGGAATATGTGGGTAAATGTAATCAATGGCATACCGAATTAAATGAAGGAATTTTAAAACTAGATGATAGAATATTTAATGTTGAATATATAGGAACAACAAGTACAACAGATAACTTTTGGTTTTCATCTGAAATAGAAAGTATGATTCCGGACGAATATGTTAATTTAATGATAAATACTAAAAAAATTATGCAGTCTTTAAATTTACCAAAGGTTACGGAGAATAAAATAGAATTAAGTAATGAAATAAATGGAGATACATTATCTATGATTTATAGTACATTTGCTCCTGAAAATGTTACGTATTTTTGTGGCTTAGGTGCTACATCAATTTATATGTTTGTAAAAAAATTACCAGAGAACATGTTTAGAAAAATGAATTCTGCTGAATTTTCAAATCGTGTAATGGAAATAATTTCAGCTTTTAATGTTAAACACAAATTAATGGTTAAAGCATTACTAATTGAAAATGAGATTGAATACAGTAATGACCAAAACAATATTGTAGCAAAATTTAATGATAATTCCATTTTAACAGTTGAATTTGATAATAATGATTTTATAAGAAAGATTTCTGGGAAATTGAGTTTATAACTGATAGTATAAGATTAAAATAACAACATATTTCGTTTAATAAAAAATAAAATATGTTGTTATTTCTATTTATTTACATATTGAATATAAAAACGATAAATATTGATATTTCAACATTTTATCGTTTTTTTTATGGAGGCACCTCTCAGAATCGAACTGAGGATGAAAGTTTTGCAGACTTCTGCCTTACCACTTGGCTAAGGTGCCATATTAATATAATATATGCTTTAAAAGTGTAAATATTACCAATAATAAAATAGAAACCAAACTTCATTTATAATAAATTTAAGCAATGTTAAATTTATTTTTATTGGTAATATATGCTGTATTTATTCAATACTTAACTAGTATAGCATAGATTTTTATGTTTGGCAAGTGGTTTTAAAATAAAATTTGCCAGCTATAGACTAGAAACTTATATATGTAATTTTATAGAATAATCTTTAAGAAATATTATTTATTTCATTCTTTCAAGTTCGTCTACGGAAAAGCTTCGACTATATACTCCATAATTCAATATTGTAACTTCGATATTTTCATCAGTTAAATAAGATAAAACATCAGTATCTAAAGTATTAACAATTTCATTTTCTTGCCCACCAATGCGTTTGCCATGTCCTTTTCTATAAGTAATATTATAAATTTTCTTAGTAGCAATATCTAATTTCATTTCTATGGTACAAGCCTTATTTTTCCCTGGAAAAGATTTATAAAATTCTAATATTACCAATCCTGAATTTTTATTTTCTAAATGATAATCAAGACTTGTTAATTTTACGTTCTTTTCATAATTTTGTGCGATAGGAGTTACCTCATTTTTTAACTGTGATGGACTGAGAATATCAGAACTTATAATATATGCTACATCGAAGTTTTTCTCAGTATATGGAGCAAAATCGTCATTATCTTCTATTGCTGACCATAGTTTGAGACCAATAAATATGTTAAAAACTACAAGTAATAGTAGTAATATAGAAAAAAGAATATTTTTCTTCATATTTGCACCTCACATTTTTAGTATGACTAAATATTATCATCAAATTAAGGTTTTGTATATAGTAATTGGATAAATAAAAATAGATTTCCAATGTTATTGGAAATCTAATGTAATTACATATTGCAAATTTTATGGAGCAGGTAACGGGAATCGGACCCGTAACTTAACCTTGGCAAGGTTATGTTTTACCACTAAACTATACCTGCATTTTAAGTTATCTACTAATAAAGATATTTAGGATGCTTGTTAACAAGTAATTAATATAATATCAAAATAGAAAAGAGTTGTCAAGTAAAATTTGACAATTTCTTAAATTTAGGGTATAATTGTAAACAGTTGTTACCTGAAAAAGGTAAAGAAGAGATTTGATTTTATTATATATACTATACGTTAGGGCGGAATTTTTTTGTATAGTAGGTTTATAGGATGTTTAAAATAATATATCTAAGAGATAATAGATATATGTATTTTTCGTATTCCCATAAAATATATAAATTTAGAAATTTTATGTACGGATCAAGTTAAAAGTATGAGAGTAACAACATATAAAGACTATGAAAGAAGGAGATTTTTTTTAATGACAGATGAGAATTTAAATAAAGATGGAAACGTTGGAACTGAAAACAATGTTTCTGATACTGGCGTAAAGAGAAGAGAAGGACGCCATAGAAATTACAATAGAAGAGAAGGCACAAGTAAAAATAGTACTAGAAGAACTACAACAGAGACAGCAGAAAATACAAAAGGAAGTAGAAGACCACGTAGAAGTAGAGAAAACAGAAATGAGAATGCTTCTGCAGAAAGTAACGAAATATTAGAAAAAAATATAACAAGCCAAGAAAATGAGAATACAAAGCTTGTAAAAACAAGAAGATATGAAGGAGGTCTTGTTAAGGTAGAGAATAGAGCAATAGCAAAAAGACCAGAAAGAGCAATTGCAAAGAGAAGCGAAAGGTCAATTACCAAGAGAGAAGATTTTAGATTTAAGAAGCCATCAATAAAAATAATTCCATTAGGTGGTATAGAAGAGATTGGAAAGAATATTACAGTTTTCGAGTATGAAGATGATATTATAGTTGTTGATTGTGGACTTGAGTTCCCAACAGATGATATGCTTGGAATAGATTTAGTAATTCCTGATGTTACTTATTTGGTAAAAAATAAGGAAAAGGTTAGAGGAATGGTAATTACTCACGGACACGAGGATCACATTGGATCAATTCCATATGTATTACAACAAATTAATATGCCAATTTATGCTACAAAATTAACTTGTGGATTGATTAAAGGAAAGTTAGAAGAGCATCATTTATTAAGGTCTACAAAGCTTGTAGAAGTTGATGCTGGTCAAACAATTAAATTAGGAAAGTTTTCAGTAGAGTTTATTAGAAGTTGCCATAGCATTCCAGACTCTGTAATGCTTGCAATTACTACTACCGCAGGAACAATACTTCACACTGGAGATTTTAAAATAGATTATACTCCAATCGATGGAAAGCCAATGGACTTAGGTAGAATTGCAGAACTTGGAAATAAGGGAATATTGGCACTTATGTCTGATAGTACAAACTCTGAAAGAAAAGGATTTACAATGTCAGAAAAGTCTGTTGGAGCAGTTTTCGACAAATTGTTTATGAACTGTAAAAAGAGAATTGTTGTAGCAACTTTCGCATCAAATGTCCACAGGGTTCAACAAATTGTGGATTCAGCTGTTAAATATGGTAGAAAGATTGCGGTTTGTGGTAGAAGCATGATAAATATGATTGAAAACGCAAGAGCCCTAGGTTATATAAATGCTCCAGAAGATATTTTCATAGATATCGATTTAATACGTAATTACAATGATGAGCAATTAGTAATAATTACAACAGGTAGCCAAGGCGAAACGATGTCAGCCTTAACAAGAATGGCTGCAGGAGAGCATAAAAAGGTTACTATTACACCAAATGATTTAGTAATAATTTCTGCAAATGCAATACCAGGAAATGAGAAGCTTGTTTCTAAAGTTATAGATGATTTAATGAAGATTGGTGCAGAAGTTGTATACAGTGCATTAGCTGATGTTCACGTATCTGGACATGCTTGCCAAGAAGAGCAAAAATTGATATTATCTTTAGCAAGACCACAATACTTCATACCAGTTCATGGTGAGTATAGACAATTAATGGCACATGCAGAAACTGCTAAAGAACTGGGAATACCTGCACAAAACATATTCATAACACACAATGGTAGAATATTAGAGTTAAATAAAGACGAAGCAAAATTCACAACATCAGTACCATCAGGAAAAGTTTTAGTAGACGGATTAGGTGTTGGAGATGTTGGAAACATTGTATTAAGAGACAGACAACATTTATCTCAAGATGGATTAATTGTTATAGTATTAACAATGGATTCATCAACAGGTGAAATAGTATCTGGACCAGATGTTATTTCACGTGGATTCGTTTATGTAAGAGAATCTGAAAACTTAATGGAAGATGTTAAAAACGTGATAAAACAAGAAGTTGCAGGATTTGAACAAAGACATATAACAGATTGGTCAACAATAAAATCAACATTAAAAGATGATTTAAGAGACTATATATTCCAAAAAACAAAGAGAGACCCAATGATATTACCAATAATAATGGAAGTTTAATAGGGTGAACTAGGAAAATTAGAAAAGAAGCTTTTAAAGTAAAAGCCTTGAAAGCTTCTTTTAATAAAAATAAAAGGAGTAAGATTATGGATTATAAGGATTTAGCAAATTTAATTTTTCCGGATGCAAAACCAATAGAGTTTTACGAAGAAAAATATCCTGAGAGAGATTTACCTGAAGGTGCTATGGTTGTAAGAATTGGACCTAGCCCAACTGGTTCTGTTCACATTGGAACTATTTACCAAGCTTTACTTGCAAGAACTATTGCAGATAAAACTAATGGAGTGTTCTTTATGAGAGTTGAGGATACAGACCAAAAAAGAGAAGTTGAGAATGGAATTAAAGATATAATTGATTCTTTAAAATATTTCGATGTTCTTCCAGATGAGGGAATGGATACAGAAACAACTTGGCATGGAGAATATGGACCTTATAGACAATCTATGAGAAAAGAGATTTATCAAGCTTATGCTAAATATTTGCTAGAGCAGGGAAAGGCATACCCATGTTTTGCTACTGCAGAAGAGCTTGAAGAAATGAGAAAAACTCAAGAGGTTGCTGGTGTTAAACCTGGATATTATGGAGTTTGGGCTAAGTATAGAAATTTAACTGTTGAAGAAGCAGCAGAAAAAATAAAGAATGGTGAACACTATATAATTCGTTTAAGATCAAATGGAAGCGAAGAGAGAAAGATTAAGGTTCACGATGTTATAAAGGGAAATGTTATATTCCCAGAAAATGACCAAGATATAGTAATAATAAAGGCTGATGGACTTCCAACTTACCATTTTGCGCATGCTGTTGATGACCACTTAATGCATACAACACATGTAATAAGAGGAGACGAATGGTTATCTTCTGTTCCAATTCATGTTCAATTATTCCAAATGTTAGGATTTAAGGCTCCTAAATATGCACACACTGCAACAATACTTAAAAATGATAATGGAAATAAGAGAAAGATAAGCAAGAGAAAGGATCCAGAGGCATCAGCAAATTACTACAAAGAAATTGGTATTCCAGTTGAGGCTGTAAAGGAATATTTACTAAACATTGCAAATTCAAATTTCGAAATTTGGAGAAAACAAAATCCAGATAAATCGATAAAAGAATTTGACTTCCAATTAACAAAAATGAGTGTTAGTGGAGCTTTATTCGATATGGTTAAGCTTTTAGACATAGGAAAAAATGTTATATCTAAATATACAGCTGAGCAGGTTTACAATGAGGCATATGAATGGGCTGAGACTTACGACAATGAGCTATTAGAACTTTTGAACAACAAAGAATATTCTATTAAAGTTCTAAACATTGAACGTGGCAAAGCTAAACCTCGTAGAGATATTGCAAAATGGTCAGATGTTAAACATTGCATAGAATACATGTATGATGATAAATTCTTTGCAAGCAATGATGAATACGAATTTGACAAGATAAATGATAAAGAAGAAATAAAAAAGATTTTAAATTTATATATGTCAAAATATTATGATGAAGCAGATGACCAACAAACTTGGTTTGGAAAGATGAAAGACATGGCTGAAGAGTTAGGATATGCAAGAGAAGTTAAAGAATACAAGAAAGAGCCAGAAAAATGGCCAGGACATGTTGGAGATATTAGTACAGTACTAAGAGTTGCAATAACAAGAAGAAGAAACACTCCAGACTTGTATGAAATAATGCATGTTTTGGGTAAAGCTAATGTGGAAAAGAGAATAGAATTAATAACAAAATAATATAAAAAAAGACTAATTTCAATTTATAAAAATTACGGCACAGTGCTCATGATTGGAGCTATTTTGGACTCATTAAAAGGCGAGCTTGACCTCATTTTTAAAATTGAAATTAGTTTTTTTGTAATAAAAGTTTGTATAGGAAATAATTTATTTGGAAATAAAAAAATCCCCCGCCGAAATGCAAATGCATCCGGAGGGGGAGAAGGGAGTACGCGTTGGTAACTAAAGCGCTATATTAGCACTCATCTTAGATGGGCTTATGCCGTGATAGGCATAAAAGAGCCACCCAAGTCTTCAACGCTCTTGTTTACGTGAAGGTCGTAAATCTTGCTGTCCGTCAGATTGATAAGGATAGCATTGTGGTCAACCTTCTGAATGTGCACATCGGGGTACTTGGTTTCAAGTGCCTTCATGGCAACATCTCTGAGTGTTGAATTTGCGAAAAGGACCTTTCGAGTTTCACGAGGCATTTTCCGATTCAGAGTCATAAGAATCCCCTTTCAAAATCTCCTCAAAGAGGAGTTAATATTGCTGTATTATATCACGGAATTCGACAAAATTCAACAAAAAATGCATTTTTTCTCAGATTTATTCAAATAAAAATAAGATTAGTATTATAAATAAAATATACTAACCTTAATGCGTAATAATTATCCCAAAAATCTAAATATAATTTTCAATATAATTCCACACATTTTCACTGTATATTTTTCTTTCTGCTGAAAAAGGCAAGAATGTTAAATCTTTTAATGGGTTTAATTCTTGTTGTAAATCTTCTAGAACCCCAGAAACTTTAGTAACTGCTATTTTATCAGCTTTGCTTGCTACTATTAAACAAGGTGAATTTGTATTTATAATATATTGGTACATTAACCTATCATTTTCAGTTGGAGAATGACGTATGTCTATTAAAAATACTATTAATGAAATTTTTGTACACTTTGATAAGTATTCTTCAATAAAATTTCCTACTTTTACTTGCTCTTGTTTAGACATTTTACTATATCCATATCCGGGTAAATCAACGAAATAAAAGTTATTATCTACATTGTAGAAGTTTATTTGTCTTGTTTTGCCAGGCTCTGAGCTTGTTCTTGCTAATTTTTTTCTATTTAACATTGTGTTTATAAAGCTAGATTTGCCAACATTAGATTTCCCAACTAAAACAATTTGAGGCATATCGTTTTGAGGATATTGAGAAGGCTTCACTGCTGAAATTTCAAATTTAGGATTTTTTACTATCATATTATATGTTTAACCAGTATACAATACCTGATTTTCCTTTCAATTAAATTTTATAACTGTATAAATTATACCATACCGGATAATTAAAAACAATTAGAATCCGTAGAAAAATGTTTGTATAGTTAATTCAAAAAGTAAATTCTAGTTTAGTTCTAAAAGTAGAATTTAGTCTTATAGTCAAGCAAATGTTTGAGTTTATACAAATAAGTTTATAAAGTATAAAGAAGGAGGCAAAATTTGCCTCCTCGGTATGGTTTTATGCAACGTAGTGGTATGTGTTATTTGATGATGATGTCATGAACATCAGGGCCGATTCCAATATACATAACAGGAATCTCCAAGTATTCTTCAATGAATTCGATAAAATTTTTAGCGGGCTGAGGCAGAGAGTTGTAATCTGTACAACCAGAAGTATCCCAACCTTGCTTAAAACTTTTGTAAATAGGTTCACAATTCTCCGAGTCAATGGGAACATAGTCAATTGTTATCGGCCAATTGTGGGGTTGATTATATACATACGAAGTACATACTTTAATTTCACCCAATTTCCAGCCGATTTTTCCAAGGTCATCCATGTGCATTAAACACAATTCGGTGATACCATCTTGGATGACTGCATTTTTAAGACGGACCAAGTCGAGCCAACCAACTCTACGAGGGCTTCCATCAGCATTAAATTCGTGGCCTATTTTGCGTATTGCATTAGCGGTGCTACCAAATTGCTCTGTGTTAAAAGGACCTTCGCCGGCGCGAGAACAATAGGCTTTTGCAACCCCCAACACATCGCGGACGTAGACAGGACCTATTCCAGCAGCTGCCAAAGTTCCAGAAGTACTCGGACTCGAAGAGGTAACATAAGGGTAGTCACCCTGGTCTACATCCAAGTAAAAAGACTGTGAACCCTCAACTACTATTTTATCATCGTTGAAAAGTGCAGAATTAAGTATAGGTCGTTCATCACGAATGTAGGGAACAATCAAACTGCGATAACTTAAAATGCTGTCATCGATAAGGGCATGGATTTTCGTGATTGTGTTTTCAGGAGAAAATGCATTCAAAATCACATTGTCAATCTTGATAATGTGAGAAATGCGAGTGATAAGCTCCTGAATACTCAAGCTTGCAAAATCTATCATGCGAATGCCGATTCGGTTTACCTTATCAGAATAACAAGGACCAACTCCACTTAGGGTAGTACCTAATTTATTGGAGCCCTTCAATTCTTCGTGCATTTTATCCATGCTAATGTGGTATGGCAGAATGATGTGAGCCCGAGGACTGATAATTAGACGTTCGGGAGAGACTTTAACACCCATTGCCTGTAGAGTTTTTATTTCTGTGGCAAGGATAGATAAGTCAATTACGACGCCTGGACCGATAATACATTGAGTGTTTGGCAATACAATTGCCGCAGGAAGCAAGTGCAAAGTAAACTTTTGACCACCAATCATTACGGTGTGACCAGCTTTACTACTACCTGTTCCACGAACTGCAATGCACTCCTTAGAAACTTGGTGGGCAATCCGTCCTTTTCCTTCGTTTCCCCATTGAGTTCCAACAATAACGGTAACGTTAGCCATAAAACTAAACCTCCTTTATAGACAATTGTCATGTTAAAGTTACATAAAACGATACCGTCAAAGATTATATCACGGAAAGTGGGGAGAATCAAGGTATATGGGAGAAAAGCCAGAAATGTAAATGAAAATTTCAAAAAAATTTTTAGAAAAAGACTAATTTTAATTTATAAAAATTAGTCTTTTTTTAATATAAAATATTATTTATTTTTAGGTTTTATTATTTCTGTTCCACCCATGTATGGACGTAAAACTTCTGGAACTGTTATGCTTCCGTCTTCGTTGTAGTTATTTTCTATAACTGCTATAAGTCCTCTAGGAGTAGCAACTACTGTATTGTTTAGAGTGTGAGGATAGTAGTTTCCTTTTTCACCCTTTACACGAATCCCTAATCTACGTGCCTGAGCATCTCCTAAAGTTGAACAGCTACAAACTTCGAAGTATTTTTTTTGTCTTGGACTCCATGCCTCAATATCGCAAGATTTTACTTTTAAATCAGCCAAATCACCACTGCAACAATCAAGTTGTCTGACTGGAACATTCCAACTTCTGAATAAGTTTACACTTAACTTCCACATTTTATTGTACCAGTTCATTGAATCTTCTGGTTCGCATAAAACAATCATTTCTTGCTTTTCAAATTGATGAACACGGTATAATCCTCTTTCTTCTAGGCCGTGTGAACCAATTTCTTTTCTAAAACATGGAGAATAAGATGTCATTGTAATTGGAAGATCCGCTTTCTTTAAAATTTGGTCCTTAAATCTACCAATCATTGAATGCTCTGAAGTTCCTATTAAATATAGGTCTTCGCCTTCTATTTTATACATCATGGCATCCATTTCTTCAAAGCTCATAACACCTGTAACAACATCACTACGAATCATGAATGGTGGAATTGCATATGTGAAACCAGCATTAATCATGTAATCTCTAGCACATGCAAGCATTGCTTCATGAAGTCTAGCAATGTCTCCAATTAAATAATAGAAACCAACACCACTAGTACGTCCTGCAGATTCTTTATCCATTCCGTTTAATTTTTCTATAATATCTGCATGATATGGAATTTCATAATCTGGAACTTTGGGTTCTCCAAATCTTTGAACTTCAACATTTTCAGAATCGTCTTTTCCGATTGGAACTGATGGATCTATTATGTTAGGAATTTTCATCATTCTTTCTTTGATTTCACTTGCAAATTTTTCTTCTTTTTCTTCGTTTACAACAAGCTCATCATTAATAGCTTTAACTTCAGCTTTAATAGCTTCAGCTTCATCTTTTCTGCCTTCTTTCATAAGGCTACCAATTTTATCACTAAGAGATTTTCTCTTAGAACGAAGCTCATCTCCGTGCATCTTGCAAGCTCTACTTTCTTTATCAAGAGCAATAACTTCATCAACTAAATGAAGCTTTTGGTCTTGAAACTTATTCTTAATGTTTTGCTTAACAACATCTGGATTTTCTCTTAAAAATTTAATGTCTATCATAACATACACTCCTTTTCGCCCATTAGGGACGCCATTTCTTGGGCAAAATTTATTTTTATTATTCAAACTATAAAAAGACACCCCTATGCAAAAACATAAGGGCGAATTACACTTACGCCTTTTCAATGAAAACATTATATAACAAAATTTAGAAAAAGTAAATAAAATTGGGCTAATATGTAAAGAATAGATGATAAAATAAATTGTTTTGGAGGATATGATGAATCTTATTTTAGAATTTTTGAAATTTATAATATTTTCTTTAGGAATAGTTACTATATCTAAATATATGCTTGTACCGGTTTTGAGAAAGATTTCCATTGCATTAAAATTAAGCCCAAAGGCTAGTGGAAATATAGCAGGATTTGCCACATCTGTACCAGAACTCTTAACAGTTTCATTTTCAGCTGCTAGTGGACTAATTGGAACAAGTGTGTACAATATTTTAAGTTCAAATATTATCAATTTAATACAATATATTTTTGCAATTTATTTAAATAAGAATCAAAAATTTTTAAGGAATAGAGCAATTTCAATCGATATTTTTTTAGTTATTGCGACAATAATAATTCCATTCGTGCTTGCAATTTTTAATGTGACTTTAGGTATTACAAGTGTTGTAATCTTTCTAATTTTACTAGTTGTATTTTATTATATAAATCATAATGTACACAAAATTTATCTAGAAAAAGAAGATGAGAAAATAAAAAAAGAAGAGTTAGAAGAGGAAATAGAGGAAGAGAAAAAAATAAAAAGAAATAATTTAATTTTTTATTGGATTGCATTGCTAATAATTGCATGGCTTTTATATTTTGTAGGAGAATTACTAAGCAACAGCCTTACAAATTTATGTAATACGTTTGGACTACCAGAATTAGTACTAGGAATATTATTAGGTTTTATAACTAGTATTCCAGAATTAATAACATTTATAGAAGCACAACGAAAAGAAAAAAAGAAAAATACAGAAATGGCAAACAAAATTGGTGTAATAGAGGCTACAAACAATCTATTAACATCAAATTTACTAAACTTATTTGTGATACAGTCAATTGGAACTATTATTTATACAATTATTAGATGAACAAGAATAAATTGGAAAAAAATTAATATAATAGTAATAGATTGGGGGATAATGCAATGTGGGGAAAACAGGAAGATAAAAACAGAGATTTGATAGTAAATATATTGAAAACTAAGATGGAACTAAATTTAAATATAAAGAATTATGAATATGCAGAGCAAGATCAAATTGATTATTTTTTATATCAAATAAAAGCGAATCAAGCAAGACTGGATTTTTTAATAAAGAAGGCAAAAGAGAGTAACATAGAATTAAGCAATATAGAAAAAATAAAATATGAAGCATAGAGTAGTGCGTATTTAAATACATTGTTGGGTATTATTAAAATAAATGACATTATAAAGTATCATATTTGTCCATGCACAAACATAGAATGTGATAACATTGAAATGGGGGAAAGCATGGACGTTAAAATGTTATTGGTGTATGTGGCGTGTATAATTGGAATACTTATAGTAGGAAAAATATTTATAATTCCAATAAAAATAATTACTAAATTGATAATAAATTCGTTTTTGGGGGCTGTATTGTTATATGTTATCAACATAGTAGGAACAGTGTGTGGATTACATATAGGAATAAATGTTGTTACTGCACTGGTTGTAGGAATATTAGGAATACCAGGGGCTGTGTTGCTCACTGTGCTTGCAATATTTATATAAATGACATAAGAAAATACAGCCTTTACCATAGTAATGGTTAAAAGCTGTATTCTACAAGAGCTAGCTTACAAGATGTAAGTCAAGACTAGGTGCCAACCTTGCGGACAGTGTGCACCGTGACAGTGCAACCGTCGGTATGTGAAAAGCTTCACCCATACCACTGCCAAGATGGCGACCAAGATGCCTGCCCAGCTAGCAATGACGCTGGCATAGGGGAGCATCATGGTGGCGATTACGTAGAAGGAAACGCCTCCTACAAGAATCACCGTTCCGAGAACCTTGCTGGGCGATGCTACCATAAGAAGTATGCCCAGTACAACTGCAGCTCCAAACAGAAGCTCGAATGCTGCAGTATTAATCATAACAGCTTCAAAGAAGCTGATGATTAATTTTTTTACTACCAAATAAGCGACAATTGCCTCAATCATAGAGGCTCTCCTTTCTCTTGTACAACCGAGTTATAGCCCAGTTGGAATGTGAAATTACTTATATGTATAATATACCATAAATTCCACTTTATGTCAATTTTGCGTTGACTGAATTAATATTTGTAATATATAATATTATTATAATAAGGAAAGGAATTAATCAATTACATAGGTTAATATATATTATTATATGATAAATTATACAGAAAAAGAGATTTTAGAAATACTGAAAGATGAACAAAAAACAGATGAATTTTTGGCAACATTAACAGGCGAAGATGTAAAGAAATTGTTGACATATATAAATAGTAAAGTTAGAAATATACCAAATGAAGAAAATGATGTTTATAATGGGTATATGGTTGTGGGAGCATTAATATCGCCTAAAAATGATATTCAAAATAGATGCTTCGAAAAAATAGCGGAATCTCTAAAAAATATTAAAGGAAACAGAAATAGGGCAACGTTATTACACTATTTGGTAAATGAGTTGCATTTGTTTACAGATGGAAATGGAAGAACAGGGAGATGTATATTTGAATTATTAACAAATCCAGAATTTAGTTTTGAAAAGAATAATAATTTTAGACATACCAGAAAAGAAGCTAGTAGAGCTGATGGAGATATTGGTACAAATGAATTTGAAAGTAATATGCATGTGAAAAACTATCAAAAGGCTCTTGCTTATGCATCGTTTCTAGTGTATAAATCATTGATGAAAAATAATCTATTTTCAAAGGGAGTACTGGGAAAATGCATTTATGTTGCTTCAGATGTTGAATTGCTTGAAAATGAATATGATGGATCCAAAGTATTTATACCAGAAGATATTAGAATTAAATTATCCGAAAAGCAATTAGAAGATATCGATGTGGCATTATGTGACAATAATGATACTGAATTGTATTCTACAGCAGGGTTAACTATGGCAGTAATGCAGTCTTTAAAAGAAAGCACAATAAAAGAAAAAAAATTTGAACCAGTACCAGATTATACTGTGTGTGATATCTGCGTTGGACAAGATGAATGTTATTTAGAAGAAAGCAAAAAGACATTTGATAGTTGGACTAAAGAGGATTATTTACGTGCAGTTAAAGTTGCTGATTATATAAAAGAAGCAAAACTTGATGCAATGATAGATATTTTTGAACATCCAGAAAATTTTATTGTTGAAGGGATTGGAACTATTGCAGACATATTATCTGGAGATATATATGAAGGAGTAGAATACCCATTGGAGATTATGGCAAAATTACAGCAAAATTGTAAGACTAATTTTGATGGAACAAGAATGCAAAAAAGCATAGAATTATTGGAAAAAACTTTGCAACAAAACATTGAAGAAGTTAGTAAAGGAAACATTCAATCTGTTGAATCTTTAGTACGTCAAGTGGTACCAGAAATGGAAGATGTTAAGGATGTAGATAAAACTGAAAATAGAATAGAACGTGACATTTTGGGAAAAAGCCAAACAGAAGAAAAATTAAAATAGAAGGAGCAAAATATGGAAAATGAAGAATATGCTATTGCATATAAAGAAGTATCAGAAATTTTAAAATATATACCTATATTTGATTATGAGAAAATTCCAAGAGAAAAAATAGAGCTATATAAAAAGATGCAAGATAGAGATTATCATTTTAAATATAATCCATTAAAGACTCTAGATGAACAGAATGTATCAAAACAAGCAAAAATTATAATTGGATTATTATTTAGAGATTATTGGGCTACAGAAGAGCAAAAAAGTAAGATTGTTGCAAAACAAAATTATGAAAGAGAAAAATTAATAAAAGAGCAGAAAAATTTATTTAAATATAAGAATAGAAATATGAAAGAAAGTGAAATAATTAACTGTGAAGAAAAATTTTTGCAGGAACCTAAAGACAACATCTTCAAAAGAATATTTAAAAGGATAAAATGCATATTTAAATTAAAAAATTAGGTGGAGGTTTACTTCACCTAATTTTTAGAATTATTCAACTGTTACTGACTTTGCTAAGTTTCTTGGCTTATCTACGTCTAACCCTTTATTTTTAGAAATATAGTAAGATAATAATTGTAATGGTATTACTGAAAGTATTGGTGAGATTAACTCATTTGTTTCAGGTATATTTATTACATAACCAAAGTTATTGTTTGGTAATATTTGATTTGTTATTATTAAGGTTTTTGCACCTCTTGTTATTACTTCTTGCATGTTGCTGATTGTTTTTTCTACTAATTCTTTATTTGTAATTATTCCGATTACTGTTACACCGTTTTCTATTAAGGCAATTGGTCCGTGTTTTAATTCACCTGCTGCATAGGCTTCTGAGTGTATATAAGAAATTTCTTTTAATTTCAAAGAACCTTCTAATGCTACATTATAGTCAGTGCCTCTGCCTAAAAAGAACATATCTTTTTGTGTGTACACCTTGCTTGCAAATGTTTTTATTTCTTCGCAGTTATCTAGAACAGCTTCTATTTTTGAAGGCAAGTCTAGAATATCAGCCTTTAATTTTTCTAATTCATCTTTTGAGTAAGATCCTAACAATTCGGCAAAGTATATTCCAAGCATTGCAATTAAACAAACTTGTGAAGTGTATGCTTTTGTTGATGCAACTGCTATTTCAGGACCTGCATGTGTATAAATTGTGTAGTCTGCTTCTCTAGTTATTGTACTTCCAATTACATTTGAAATTGCAAGAGTTCTTGCACCATGTAATTTCGATAATCTTAATGCTGCAAGTGTGTCAGCTGTTTCACCAGATTGACTCACAAAAATACATAACGTTTTTTCATCAATTATTGGATTTCTATATCTAAATTCTGATGCTATATCTACTTCAACTGGAATTCTGCATAGTTTTTCTATTATTGATTTTCCCATTAAACCTGCATGCATAGCAGTACCACAGGCTACTATAAATATTTTATTTATAGATTTTAAATATTCTTTAGAAATTTCTATATCATCAAAACTGCAATTTTCTCCTAGTTTTAATCTTGAACCTATTGTTTCACGAATGGCGGTTGGCTGTTCGAAAATTTCTTTTAACATATAGTCTTCGTATCCGTCTTTTTCGGCTGCAGAAGCATCCCATTCTATATTTTTAACTTCCTTATTGTGAGAAGTTAAATTCATATCATAAAAAGTAATCATATCTTTAGTGATAAGAGCAAATTCATTATCATTTAAAAGATAAAAATCTTTAGTATATCTTAAAACAGCTGGAATATCTGATGCAACAAAGTTTTCACCATTTCCTTTTCCAATTACTAAAGGACTATCTTTCCTTACTACTACTAAATCTTCTGGATATAGAGAAGAAATTATTTCTAAAGCATAACTTCCTTTTAAATCTGAAACGGCATTCTTTACAGCTCTTAAAAATTTCTCGATTGTATTTTGTGATTTATCACTTGTAAAGTAGTAATCAATTAAATTAGGAACTACTTCTGTATCTGTTTGAGAAACAAAATGATATCCGTTGTCTGTTAAAAATTTTCTTAAATCTGCATAATTTTCAATAATTCCGTTATGAACAACTGCAAATCTATTTGAATTATCTAAATGAGGATGAGCATTTTCTTTTGATGGCTTTCCGTGAGTAGCCCAACGAGTGTGCGCAATACCAACAGTTCCAGATAAATTATCTATTCCATCAAGAGACTCTAAATTTGAAACCCTGCCCTTTTCCTTCATAACAGTAATTTTATTATTTTCAATAGTTGCAATTCCAGCAGAATCGTAACCTCTATATTCTAGGCATTTAAGCCCATTTATTAAAATTTCTTTTGCTTTATTGTTACCAATGTAACCTACTATTCCACACATAGTAAACCTCCTATAAAATACATAATTTAATAATACCAAAGTAAAACACTTTGATTCAAAATATAATATAAAAGGCATAAAATAATTAAACTACTCAAAATTATATCTGTTCTAACATCACTGCTAGGTTTTGCTAATTTATAAGGACCGTAGAGAGCCCTAGAGCATCCGCCGAATATTTCGATAAACTCTAACCTCGTCAACAGCACAAACGCTGTCCTGGCGCTAAAAATGAACTCCTTTCTTAATAAAAATTTTATTTTATGCTTATATGGATATAATATTACACTAAAAGGGAAAATGTATCAAGATTAAAATTAAAATTTTAGATAAAAATTTATAGACAAAGCAGTAAAATTATATTATACTGTTAATATAGGGAATGAGAATAAGCACAGTGTGGGTGCTACCACTTTACATACACAGTTTATGCTGTGAGATTGGAGGTGGTGCTATATGTTGGAACAAGCTATATTTATTATATACTTACTTTTCTACGGTTTAGTAGGAATGACCATTATAGCATTTGCCTTAATTATTGCATTGGTAGTAATTTTGAGCAAATAATAAAAGCACCACATTACGCTTCGCCTAGCTATGTGGTGTTAACCAAATATTAATAGGTAGCACACATTTCTGTGGCTTCTTTATTTCCTATGTTTATTATATTACATTTGCACTGAGATTGTCAATAAATTTTGAAAATCTCTTATTTTTGTGTTAAAATGTGTTCAGTGAGGTAAAAATTATGTTTGATATAGAAGCAGAACTTAAAAAATTGCCTAAAAAGCCAGGGGTTTATATAATGCATGATAAAAATGACAAGATTATATATGTTGGTAAGGCTGTTGTTTTAAGAAACAGGGTTAGGCAGTATTTTAGAAAGAATAAGAAAACAAAAAGAATTCAAAATATGGTTGCGTTAGTCGACCATTTTGAGTATATAGTGTGCGATAATGAGGCAGAGGCTCTTATTTTGGAGTGTAATCTAATTAAGAAGAACATGCCTAAATTCAATGTGCTTTTAAAAGATGATAAAACATATCCATATATTAAAATTAATGTGAAGGCAGATTATCCAGATTTGTATATTACAAGAAGAATTTTGAATGATGGTGCTAAATATTTTGGACCTTATGCAAATGCTGGAAGTGCTAAGGAAATGATTGAGTTTATCAAGTCTAGATATAAGATTAGACAGTGTAGAAGCTTTAAATATAAGGATAGACCATGTTTGAATTATCACATAAAGAAGTGCATGGCTCCTTGCATGGGATATATTAGTAAGGAAGATTACAGAAAGCAAATTGATGAAATTATTTCTATTTTAGAAGGTAAGACCGATAATTTAAAGAAAGAGCTAGAAAAAGAAATGCTAGAAGCTTCTAAGAAAATGGAATATGAAAAAGCTCAGGAAATAAGAGATAAAATATTTGCGATAGATAGAATTTCACAAAGACAAAAGGTTTCAAATATTTCTGAAAATGATATAGATGTAATTGGTTTAGCAAGAAAAGACGAAGAAGTTTGTATTGAGATGTTCTATGTTAGAAATAGTAAGATGATTGGCAGAGACCACTACATATTCAAGGGCTTAGAAGATGAGGAAGATAGTGAAATAATTTCAAGCTTTATTAAACAATATTATATGGGAAGAACAATTCTACCAAATAAAATAATGATAAAAGAGGAGATTGAAGACAAGGATGCAATCGAAATGCTATTAACAGAATCTGCAGGAAGAAAAGTAGAAATAAAGACACCGCAGAAAGGTGAAAAATTGAAATTCGTAGAAATGGCAGAGAACAATGCCTTAATCACTTTACAGAACAAGGAAAAGGACAAATACAATATTTTAGCAGAATTAAAACATGTATTAAACTTAGAAAAATTGCCAAGAAAAATAGAATGTTACGATATATCAAACTTATCTGGAACCAATATGGTTGCCGGTATGTGCGTAATGCAAGATGGTATAATAAAAAAAGAAATGGCAAGAAGATTCAAAATAAAAGAAGTTGTTGGACAAGATGATCCAGCATGTATGGAAGAAGTAGTAACAAGACGTTTAAGACATTCTGTGCCAATTCTAAATGAAGACAAACTAAACGGATTCGGAGAACTACCAGATGTAATATTTGCAGATGGAGGCATAACGCAAATACATGCAATTCAACAGGCAATAAGAAATGTAAACAAAGAAATAGAACAAAAGGCAAAAGAAAAAAACATAGAATTAACAGAAAAAGATAGAGTAAATATTACTGTATTTGGAATGGTAAAAAACGATAAGCACCAAACACGTGCATTAATGAATGACAAAAGAGAAGAGCTAGAAATTTCGCAAACACTTTTAAACACAATAACAATGTTTCAAGACGCAGTACACGACACAGCAATAGGATACCACAAAAAGCTAAGAAACGAAGAAGTAACCAGGTCTGCACTAGATAATATAAAAGGAATAGGCACTGTAAAAAAAGTAGAACTATTAAAAAAATTCGGAACAGTAGAAAACATATCAAATGCAAGTGTAGAAGAAATAGCAGAAGTAAAAGGAATAAATGAAGAGTTAGCAGTAGAGATAAAAAATGCACTTATACATTAAAATTCGCCCAATAGGGACGCCCCTTTTTGGGCGAATTTTTTAACATAAAAATAATTTTGAAATTGAAAAATTAGAGGTGTATTTTTTCGCCCTTAAACTGTGTAAAAAATGTGTGTTTTCCTCCGGTACATATTGACTCTACGGTTTGTTCAAAATTTAGTCATAAATTTAAGATGATACGAATATATATAATAATAAGGGAATATTTATGGCAGGCACTAGCCTAAAAAGGGGGATTTATGGAGTATTCTAAAGATATTGTTTTAGGAGTAAAATTTTTTAATGGAGAGGACAAGCATGAGAATTTAAAAGTAAAGGGAATAAGGGAGAATAAATATGACAAAGCTAAAAAAATTGTTAAAAAAATAAGTAAAGCAACAATAAACAAAGAGAAAATTTGTAAAGCGGAAATTAATAATAAAAATAAAGTAGTAAAATTTATGAATGAACACAAATTCATAACATCAATAAGCATAATATGTATTATTTTAATGATGTTGGACTGTTTGTTGGTATATAGTTTTATGGAGTTATTGCAAAGATTGTAAATAAAAATGCGAGATTTTCTTGAAATTTCTAATGTTTGCTTGATTTATCTATCAAAAGTTAGTATAATTTTATATGATATAAGTAAAACAAAGTGTGATGTGTTGCTCCTTGACGAAAGGAAACGATGCAAATGTTATTAGTACAGGTTTATTAACTATCTATATGCATTTTAGTTATTGAACTTGCAATATAAAAAAACAATGGTAATTATAACAGATTAGAAAAGGATGAATTTAATGAAAATAGCAAATAATTGGAAAGATTATGAAATTTTGGATATGGCTAATGGTGAAAAGCTTGAAAGATGGAATAATATCTATCTTGTTAGACCAGATCCACAAATAATTTGGAATGATAAGCAATATCCAGAAAAATGGAAGCAGGCTAATGCACGTTATAATAGAAGTAGTACTGGTGGTGGACATTGGGATTATAAGAAAAGGCTACCAGATAGCTGGCAAATTAAGTATAAGAATTTAACTTTTAATATTAAGCCAATGGGATTTAAACATACTGGCATTTTCCCAGAACAAGCAGTTAACTGGGATTGGATGATGGATAAAATTCAGAATGAAATAAAAACTACAAATAGAGAAGTTAAAGTTTTGAACTTATTTGCATACACAGGAGGCGCAACTGTTGCTTGTCTTTATGCTGGTGCATCTGTGTGCCATGTAGATAGTTCTAAGGGAATGGTTGCGTGGGCAAAAGAAAATGTTGTATCATCAAGATTGCAAGAAAGACCAGTAAGATATATTGTGGATGATGTTGTAAAATTTGTTCAAAGGGAGATTCGTAGAGGAAACAAGTATGATGCAATAATTATGGATCCACCTTCTTATGGAAGAGGCGCAAATGGAGAGGTTTGGAAGTTTGAAGAAAATCTACCAATGCTCATAGAAATTTGCATGCAAGTATTATCAGATAATCCATTATTCTTCTTAATAAATTCATACACAACAGGAACATCTAGTATGGTACTAGAAAATTTATTGAAAATGAATATGAGAAAAAAATATGGTAAAAGAGCAGATGATGGCATATTTGAAAATGGTGAAGTTGGACTTCCAATGACTGATTCTGACTTTATATTACCATGTGGAATATATTCAAAATGGGTGAAAAAATAAAATGGAAAATCAAATATATTTAATAAAAATTGGTAATGCTGAGATTAACCTAAAAATACTATATGAAGATAATCATATAATTGTAGTAGAGAAACCTGTAAATATTCCTTCACAAGGAGATAAAACTGGAGATATAGACATGCTTGCAATAGTAAAGCAATACATAAAAGAAAAATATAATAAGCCAGGAAATGTTTATTTGGGGCTTGTACACAGACTCGATAGGCCAGTTGGTGGTGTAATGATATTTGCTAAGACTTCAAAGGCAGCAGCAAGACTGAGTGAGCAGGTAAGAGAAAAAGTATTTAAAAAAAATTATCTAGTAATAGTAAATGGAAAATTTGAGAAGAATAAAGGAACTTTACAGGATTATTTATTAAAAAATGAAAAGACAAATATGAGTAAAGTTGTAAAAGAAGGAACAAAGAACTCTAAATATGCAGAGTTAGACTATGAAGTACTTAAATATGATAAAGAATTGAATTTATCAGTGCTAAAAATAGATTTGCATACGGGTAGGCATCATCAAATAAGAGTTCAACTTTCTAGCAGACAACATAGTATATATGGCGACCAAAAATATGGTGGTAGAGGACATGGAAAGCAAATTTGCCTATGGGCATATAAATTAACAATACAGCATCCAATAAGTAAAGAAGAAATGGTTTTTATGGCAGTACCAGAAAAAGAAAAAAGCTGGAAAATATTAGAAGATATAGTAATTGAATAATAAACAAGAAAATAGTTTCATGAAAATACCATTTTTCGTCATGAAATTATTTTTTTGCCTAAAATTGTTATTTTTATGAATGAAATGATGTAATTTATCATAAATATGAAAAAAATATCGTATTATGGTATATGATGTAGCCAGTTAAAGAGAGGTGAGCAAAATGATAAATCAAATTTGCGAATCCCTGACAAATAAAATACGACAGGAAATGCCCGACATAGATGATGAAAAAGCAGAAGTAATACAATATGGGTTAGAATTAATAATAGGGGAAGTTCCAAAAATAATACTACTTTTTGTAGTAGCAATAGTCTTGAAAATAGGATGGCTTGTGGTATTTGCATACTTTTCAATGTTACCGTACAAAATTGTTGCCGGAGGTTTTCATCTAAAAACAAATATTGGATGCACAATTGGAACACTTACTATTTATTATGGAAATGTTTTAATAAGTAAATACATAACATGGACACCAATATATACAAAATACATAGTAATTTTAATAGCTTTTGTATTTTCAATGATAATGGTAAGTTTATATGCACCAGCAGATACGGTAAATTTACCAATTCTAACAAAAAAAGAAAGAAAAACAAAGAAAGTTTTATCTTACATATTTGCAACAGTAACATTAATTGTTTCAATAATAATTAAAGACAATACATTATCAAACATTTTGTTATTAAATGTAATAATAGAATCTATTTGTATATCTAGAGTAGCATATAAAATAACAAAAAATGAATATGGTTATGAAAATTATTTGAAAGAACTTAAAGTTAGATAATAAAGCGTCAAGCCGGCGATGCTTATTATAAATAAATTTAAATTTCCAAGGGGGTAAATAATTATGTTAAAATTATTAGCAAAAATCGCAGAAAAATATGCAAAATCTACAAACACAGCTTGTATCTTTTGGGGAGCTTTACATCAACCAAAAATGCCAGCTAGCTTAATAAAAAAAGACTAGTTAAATACAACTCTTACAACAATTAAAATAAAATGAGAATGGTTATAGAAATATAGCCATTCTTTTTGGGGATAAAAAACAAAGACCACGGTAAAACCGTGGAAAAGAATTAGCTTTTATAAATTTCTATTTGCTGTTTAAATAATTTATTGTCTTTAGTTGTGAATCTAGTTATATTTTTATGCTTTTTTAGAATGTTTTCTACTTCCCATAAACCAAGACCGGTATTATGAGGTTTAGTAGAATAGCCTTTCTCGTAAATTTTATCTATATTTATATCTTTATCATTGTAAGTATTCTCAATAACCAATAATTGTCTATTACGGTTGAAGTCATTTCTAATTTCAACATGAATATATTTATTATCACATTCAGAAGTTGCTTCAATTGCATTGTCCATAAGAATGCCAAGAATTCTTGTAAATTCGTAAATTCCCATATACAAATTATTAAAATCAATGAAACTTTCTAATGATATTTTAATTCCTAAATTATCTGCTTTATAATATTTGTTAGCTAAAACAGAATAAACTGCTGGACTATTGATACTATCAGGGTTTAGAGATCCCAAATTACTTACTTGATTACAATCCTGTAATAGTTGTTTGTAATATTTTTTTAAACCTTCCATATCATTGGTTTCAACATAGCCACCAATGCCGGAAATAATATTTGCAAAATCATGCTTAAATGCTCTAATATTATCATGTAAAATTTGTAATGTTTTATTATATTGTTTTTCTTGTTCTAAATCTTCTTGTGTCTTTTGAAGACTCATTGTTTTAATCATACTATAAATACTTATTACAAAATAAGCAACCAATGCTATTATATTGATATAAATTATAAAGTTTGGAAGTCTATCATTATAAAATACAATTAAATATATTTGAGAAAATAATACAACCATAGCGATAATCACATTAAATATTAAAATGAACTTATTACGCCTATTTATAGTATCAAAAAAGTTTATATGAATGCCTTCCTTTTTAAATAATTTATAAAAAAGAAATAGTACTAAATAAATGCATGTAAGAATTGACAGCCTATATATTGGAATGTTTGCACATCCGCTATAATCAATTTTAAATAGAATTAGGAATAGTCTTGTTAAAATTAATTCTAAAAAAGTAATACAAATTATAGGTAAAAATTCGGCAAATAATGCTTTAAAGAAGCTGGTTTTAAAGACTCTCATTATTATAAATGGAGTAATTATCATAGTAATAATGTTGCTGTATGGCTTTGGAATTAAAAATATGCATAATAATCCAATTGGTACAGTTATGACCATGTAAATACGCTTTTGTTTTAAGGTGGCAGGTATTCTCAAAACAGCTAGAAAAAATTCCAGTGTCAATGGCATTTCTATAAGTAATAGAAAAATTGACATGATATCTACAATAGTTTCATTTTCAGTAGTTATTGCTACCCATAGTTTACTTAAAATTTCCATAGTTATTTATAACCTCCATAAAATTTTTTCTGTATTTTCCTCCAATGAAACAAAAAGAGTTTGGCGGAGTCTTAAAGAATATAGTGTCTGTCTTAAAATCTATATTACGAATGTTATTAATGTTAACAATAAAAGATTTGTGGCATCTAACAAAATTTTTTGGGAGACTCAAAGAAATTTTATTGAAGGAGCCATATGTCTCTACTATGCCGGTAGTTAAATTAAATACCGTTTTGGCACCTGATTTCTCAATAAAGTTTACAAGAGTTTGATTTACTAATTGTTTATTGTTGTTCAAATTTAAAAATTTAGTTGAGTTATTTCGTATGTCCTCTGATAGACGATTTATAGTTTTTTCTAAAGTAGAAATATTAAATGGCTTATGAATAAAATCAAACGTCTTGCATTCATAAGCCGAAACAATATATTCAAAATGTGCTGTAATAAAAATTATATATGTAAATTTATTTGTTTTTCTAATTTGTTTAGCAATTTCAATGCCATTTAATGTTGAATTGAGGTCTATATCCAGAAATAGAACATCAACGGTATTAGTATTTAAGTAATTCAATAAATCTCCGGAGTTAGATGCAGTAAACACTATTGTGGCTCCGGTAGTCATACTTTAGGAAAATTTTTTCCAACATTTCCTTCAATTTTGACAATACTTGAACATTGTCGTCACATAGTGCAAATTTTATCATAAGCTCATCTCCTTTAAATATAAAATAAATCGGGGATTATATTGAAAAAACAGAAACTACCCAATTTTTTCCAAATTGATTACTAATATATTCCAAATTTTAAATATTGTCAATATTTTAATTAAAAAAATAAAATAAAAATGTCGAAAGTTGCAAAATACTTGCACTTTTACTGAAAATATTGTAAAATATATATATCTATGAAAATTGTTTTTGGGGGAAATTATGGAATTTTATAATAGAATAAAAGAAATTTGCAAAAAACATAAAAAAGTAGCTCTTTTTGTTGATATGGATGGCACAATTGTGGAATACAGAGTTTTCCCAGAAAATTTTGTAACAACTGAAACAAAGGAAGTATTTTTAAATGCAGAACCATTGGAAGTAATTCTAAAAAATTTAGAAAAAATAAATGAGATTGATAATTTAGATGTATATATCTTGTCTCTTGCAAGAAGCTTTATAATAGTAGAGGAAAAGAAGCAATGGCTTAAGAAATATGCTCCATTTATTAGGGAAGAAAACTATATCTTGTTAAATAAAGAAAATGGAGATTATAATGCAGAAAATAGAGAATTTATAAAGAGTATTAAAATGATGGAAAAATTGAATGAATATGATTATGTTATACTTTTAGATGATGACCATAAAATATTAAAGAGAACCTTAAATGAGGTAGGAAAGAATGGAGAGGTATTCCATGTTTCATCTGCTACAATGTAAAAACGAAAGAAAATTGAACCTAATGCAAAATGCAAGAGGTAAATGAAAATTATTTGAATTATGTGAAAAATGAATAAAAATTTCTAATTTGAATATATGGGTAACAATTGAAATATTTTAAATTAGAGATTGAAGAGAATTATTAAAAAACGATGCAATGCTTATGTTCGGCAAGTGTATCGTTATTTTTTTGTCTATAAATTTGTTATATTAATAAGTTTTTATCATAGAATTAAATAGTATCGAAAAAAGGAGAGTGCTTATGAGAGTAATCAAGGGCAAGAAGATTGCAATTATTGCTATTTTTATGGTTTTTATGATAGGTGGAATTTGTTTTGCTAGACAAATGAATAAAGAAAATAATATTGCTGTACATACGAGTGGAGAATTAGCACAAATTGAAAAGTTGCCAAACAATAAAATTGGCTGGGGAATAAAGAGAAACAACAATTCTGAGCAACCAGATGTTGGAAAGAAGAACATGGAGATTTTAGATAAATATAACGGGATTTATATGGGAAACAAAGAGAAAAAGTATGTATATTTAACATTTGACATGGGATATGAGGCTGGTTATACAGAAAAAATATTAGAGGTATTGAAGCAAAATGATGTAAAAGCTACATTTTTTATAACTGCACACTATGTAAATACACAACCTGAATTGGTTAAGAGAATGATTAATGAAGGACATATAGTTGGAAATCACACTGTTAATCATAAATCAATGCCAGATTGTAGTTTAGATACTATTAAGAAAGAAATGATGGACTTACATTCGGCAATTTATGAAAAATTCGGATACGAAATGAAGTACATGAGGCCACCAAAAGGAGAGTATAGTGAGAGAACTGTGGCTTATACAAATACACTTGGGTATACGACTGTAATGTGGTCTTTTGGATATGATGATTGGGATGAAAAGAAACAGGGAAGAGAAGAGTATGGAAAGAAGAAAATTTTAGATAATGTTCACAATGGAGAGGTAATGTTATTACATGCAACTTCAAAAGATAATAGCAACATATTAGATGATGTAATAAAAGAGATAAAAAATAGAGGGTATGAATTTAGAAATATAGATAATTTCGAAAGATAGAATATATTACAGAGGTGAGATTATGTTACGAAAGCGTAAAAAAGAGAGCACACTAAATAGAATTTTAGAAGTGCCGAAAGAAATATGTACAAATGAGCCAAAGCTAACTATAGCAGGATTTAAGAAGATGCTTATAGAAAATTATAAGGTCATTCTAGAATATCAAGATGTATACATAAGAATAAAAACTTATATCGGAATTATAAATATAAATGGGTTTAATTTAAAATTAAGTGAGATGACGAGTGACGATATAATGGTAACAGGTGACATAGAGACTATTGATTTCGAAAAAATAGAAGATTGAGTTAGGAGAAAAATATGTTTTTTAGAATTTTAATAAAATATATTCTTGGGTATATTAATATAAAGATTGAAGGATATTTTGTTGAAAAGTTTATAAATAAATGTATAAATGAAAATATATTTTTCTGGAATGTAAAAAGAGAGAAGAGCACTATTGTATATATAAATACTGGCATAAAAGATTTTAAAAGACTGTGCAGAATTGCTAGAGAATGCAAATGTAAGATACAAATTAAGGAGAAAAAAGGATTACCTTTCATATTAAATAGGTATAGAAAAAGAAAAATATTTGCATTTTTCGTTATTTTAATTGCAATATTGCTAATTGTTACTTCTAAATTTGTATGGAATATAAGAGTAGAAGGAAATAACAAAATTAATCAAAGTGAAATTGTTTCTATGCTTGAACAAAAGGGATTAAAAGTAGGGACTTTAAAGAGTAGAGTCAATTCGCAAGAGATAATAAATGAGATAAGGCTGGAAAGAGCTGATATTGCTTGGATTGGAATAAGTATTGAAGGCACAAATGCTATTGTAAAGATAGTGGAAGCAGAAGCTAAACCTGAAATAATAAACGAAGAAGATTATTGTAACATTATTGCAACAAAAGATGCACAGATAGTAAAGATAAGTGCACAAAACGGTATCCCCGTAGTAAAACAAGATGATGTTGTAACTAAAGGAGACATTCTTATTGCGGGTTGGATAGACGGCAAGTATACTGGTACTAGGTATGTACATGCGGAGGGGGAAGTAAAGGCGAAAGTTTGGTACACAGAAAAGGAAAAAGTGGCTCTAAATCAAGTGATTGAAGAGAAAACAGGAAACACAGAAGAAAAATATAAAATAAAAATAAATAATTTTACAATAAATTTGTTCAAAACCCTTCCAAAATTTGAAAAATATGATACAATAGAAACGTGCAATTCGGTAAAAATATTTTCTAATTTTTATTTGCCAATAGAACTTGTAAAAATTACAAATTCAGAAATAGTAGAAAAGCAAATTACCTACGGAACTGAGGAAGCAAAGCAATTAAGTGTGCAAAAAGCATGCAAAAAAATAGAAGAAAAACTGCAGGATAATCCGGAGGTATTACAAAAGTATGTAAATACCAATGTAAATAATGATTATGTAGAGGCAGAGGTTACTTACGAGGTATTAGAAAATATTGGGACTAAAGAAAAAATAGTATTTTGAAAGGATGAGAGATATGGAAGAAAAAAGTCTTAGAGTTTACTCAGATAAAAAGTTTTTTACTAAATTAACAAATACTATCACAAAACTATTAATACCAACAAAGATAGGAATTAATGGAATGTTAATTTCTATAAAGAGGAACAATGTTTTAAAAGCTTATGAAAATTACACAAATAGTGAAAATGTAGAAGCAGACAAAAAGGATGAAGTAGAGAAAAAATATGAGGATATGTTTTCTCTTTATCTTGAAGCAATAGATAAACACATGATGGATAATGTTTACAAAAAAGTAAAAAATGATACAGCAACAGGTTTTGAAAGAGAAGCATTGTCTAAGTATTACATGGTAATTCACTTAAAAGATACTGAATATTTGGAGTATAAATACAGAAAGCAAATATTCTTAATACAGTTGGATTATGACACAGTAAAAGAATTAAATAAAGAAAAACTTACAGATAGATATGAGCATTTTTATGCTAGTAGAATGGAAGCTTTATATAAAAAACTATTGAAAAATTATTCAATAAAATTATCTGATGATTTACAACCAAGAGAAAAAGATGAAATTTATAATAAAATCTTTGGAACAGTTGAAGAATATATAACAGATATTTTACCAATAAAAATGAAAGAAGAACCTGATAATAAAATTTATAAAGAAATATTATCAGACTATGAAAACTTCGAAAGATTTACAGTTGGCAAACTTGATCAAAATGATGTAATTGAAAAAAATATGATATTACTTGGAATAAGCAGAAAATTATTTACACATAGTTTGCCACTTGTAATTGCAGAACAATGTTATGAAAAACTTTTAGTAGATGCAAGAACTTTAATAATGGACACAAAAGTTATTAGAAAGCAAGAAAAAGCTTATGGATTGTTAATCAACATTATAGATGATTACAATTTAAGGCTTTTATCTACAAAAATTTATTGGGACAAACCTTCTGATAGGGAAGAATACAAAAAGTTTTATGCTGAATATAAGAAAGTTAATGAACTAAAAGAAAAGAGTTACATGGAATATTCAAAGAATAAAGAAATATTATTCTTAAAAAGAGAACTAAAAGAAGTGTACAAAAATTATAATAGATATTTTAGAATAATTAAATTTTACAAGAGAAAACTAGTTGCACTAGGTGCAATGAAAGAATTGAAAAACAGCTGTACATCGGAAGGATGCTACAAAAAAGTAGAAGCTGAAACAGAAAAAGTTTTAGATAAAGTAGTAATATAGAGTAAAAGAGGTAATATTTTGGAAATTGTGCAAATAGATTTCTTTGAAATAGAAGAAAATGATGAATACAAAAAAATAATTCAAAAGGTTGTTCAAACTTGTTTTGAAACAGAAAAGCTTATGAATACAAATCTATATTTAAATGTTATATTAACAAATCCAGAAACAATAAGAGCAACAAATAAGCATTATAGAGAAATTGACAAAGAGACAGATGTGCTATCTTTTCCAATGTTTCAAAAAGAGGAACTTGATAAATTAGTAGAAGAAAGCCAAACAAAAAAAGAAATTGTTGAAGATGTTTTAGGGGATATAATGATTTCTATTCCAAGAGTTATAGAGCAGGCAGATGAGTATGGTCATAGTGTAGAAAGAGAGCTTGCCTATATGGTAGTACATGGATTTTATCATGTAATGGGATATGATCATATAAAAGAAGAAGATAAAGCTATAATGAGACCAAAAGAAGAGTATGTTTTAAGTAAATTAAATATAACAAGATAGTAGGGAAGTAATATGAAAAAAGACGATCATAAAATGAAAAACGACAACTTTTTTGAAGCCTGGGGAAATGCAACAAACGGAATAATTTACTCGGCGACAACTCAACGAAATATTAGAATTCAGCTTGTACTAGCCGTTATAGTAATGGTGCTATCTCTATTTTATGGATTAAATACGGCAGAATTTTTATGTTTGCTATTTGCAGTTTTTATGGTTATATTTGCAGAATTGATAAACACTGCGATAGAAACTGTAGTGGATTTGTTTGTAGATGTTTATCATCCAAAGGCAAAAATTTCAAAAGATGTTGCAGCTGGAGCGGTTGTGTTGGCAGCATGCAATGCTTTAGTGGTTGGATATTTTATATTTTTTAAAGAAGAAAATTTAAAGGCTATTAGTGATAGCATATTTAATAATATGGTAAAGTCACCAATGCATCTTGCTTTTGTTGCGATTATGTTGGTTGTAATAGCAGTAATCTCTATGAAAGCAGGTTGCTCAAAGAAAACTGAGAGGGGAGAACTTGTAAAAGAGGGATTTGTTCCAAGTGGTCAATCTGCAATAGCATTTGCAGTACTAACAGCAATTTGGCTAAACAGCAAAGATATAGTAACATTTACACTTGCATTAATTTTATCAATACTAGTTGTTGAAAATAGAGTTGGAAGTAATGCTAGAACCAAAGCGGAAATCGTTTTTGGAGCATGTATGGGAGTTTTAATAGTACTGTTAATTTATGGATTAACAATATTTAAAATTCAATAAAAAAGAAAGAGCTTAATGTTCGAATTTTATAAATATAGCAAACAAGGAGTATAAAGTATGAATAATAAAACTAGAATACTTGTAGTAATTTTAATAATAATCGTTATATTATGCGGAGGAATAATTGCCTATAAATTTTATAGAGATAAATCTCAAAATGTAGCAAGTAACGATGAAGAACCACAGAATACAGTTGAAGAACCACCATTAGAAGTTGAAATAAAAACAGTTCAAACTTTTAAGGGTGATGAGAGACCAATAGCTGTTATGATAGACAATCATAAAGCGGCTTTACCACAGGGCGGATTGAATAATGCATATATGGTTTATGAAATTATTGTTGAAGGTGGAGAAAGTAGACTAATGGCCTTATTTAAAGGCCAAAACCTAGAAAAAATTGGACCTGTAAGAAGTTCAAGACATTATTTCTTAGATTATGCCCTAGAAAATGATGCAATATATGTTCATTACGGTTGGAGTCCACAGGCACAATACGACATTTCTAATCTAGGTGTAAACAACATAAATGGAATCTCAGAAAGTGAAAGCTCGTTCTGGAGGGTAAAAGACAAGAGAGCACCACATAATGTAGCAACAAGCACAGCAAAAATATTGTCAATAGCAGAACGTAAAGGTTACAAAACAACATCTACAAAAGAAAGTGTATTAAAATATGTAACAGATGAAGTTGAACTAACAGATGGTCAGAGTGCAGAAAAAATAACTATTCCATATTCTTATTCAAACGATGTAGAATATACATATGATGCTACAACAAAAAGATATCAAAGATATTCAAAAGGCGTAAAAGAAACTGATTGGAGTACAGGAGAAAATATAACAACAAAAAATATAATAATAACATTTGCAAAAAACTCAGTATTGAATGATGGAGAAAACAAAGACAGACAAACATTATCAAATATTGGAACATTAAATGGATATTATATTACAAATGGCAAAGCAATAAAAATTACTTGTGAAAAGACTTCAAGAAGTGCACAAACTATGTATAAAGACCTAGATGGAAACGAAATAAAAGTAAATGACGGAAATACATATGTTCAAATATGCCCAATAAATGCAAAAGTAACAATAGAAGGGGCAGAGGAAACCGTAACAGAGGATGTTGATTAAAGAAAAAATAATTCGTGTTATTTAGTAATACGAATTATTTTTTTTAGAATATTTTTTCAAATTTATAGTCTTTATCTAAATTCTTATTTAAATACAAACTGCTAATTATTTGCAGTTCTTTTTTTGATTCATCAGATACATTGAATGAATATATTTTTTTCGCAGGTGCGGTGCATATATATTTTAGAGCATCGAAAGTATCTTTAGTAATTTGAATTGCAGATTTATCCACTCTTCCACAATTATTACATAAGAAACCACTGTGAGCTATGCTAAAATAGCAGATATTTTCTGGAGAGCCACAGCTTACACATTTTCCGAGTCTTGGAGAATAGCCTAGTAATACCATAAGACGCAATTCGAAAACAGACAGTATAAAATCTTTGTCCACGTCTGTTTCTGAGATTATATATAATGTATTTAATAACAATTGAAGTATCTTATACGTGTATTGGTTTTCGTCAGTAACATCATATACAAGCCTTGAAATAAAAGAAGCATATATTAGTTTGTCCAAGTCTTTACGAATATTGTAAAAAACTTCGATAGGCTCGCATGAGTTAAGATTATAAGAATTTACACCACTATATACAACTAAGTCACTAAAACTTAAAAATTGGGTGCCAGCCATAAGAGGACTCTTAGGTTTTCTAGCCCCCTTTGCAGCACAACCAATTTTACCAATATCAGGAGTTAAAATTGATACCATTTTATCAAAATCTCCCATGTTACTTTCTAAAAGAATTATTCCCTTTGTCTTTATTATTCCCATAAATATCCTTCTCGTAATTTATTTGATTATTAAGTGCGTTTTTTTGTAAATCTCTTTCAACATTTTCTACTTCCATTAACTCCAAAAAAGTATTGATATTACCAGTGTTTTTAAAAGTATTCCATGCTAATTTTTTTATCATATGACTCCTCCTAATGTATAACAAATATACTAGCTAATTTTATCTTTTGCTAATTTTAGTTTTTTATACTAAAAATTATTGTAATTTAAATTTCTTAATAAGTGCTGTGTCATTTAGCCAATCTTCTCTAACTTTAACCCACAACTGCAAGTTTATTTTAGTATCTAGCATTTTCTCTAAGTCTTCTCTTGCATATGTTCCAATCTTTTTAAGCATTTGTCCGTTTTTTCCGATGATGATTCCTTTATGTGAATTTCTTAAACAATATATAGTTGCAGAAACGTCATAAATTCCTTCGCCAGTCTTAGTTTTCCTAAATTTCATTTTATCTGTTTCAACGTAAATTCCATGTGGAACTTCATCATTCAAAAGTTTCAAAGCTTTTTCTCTTATGGTCTCTTCTGCAAGTTGCCTCAAAGTTTGGTCAGTATATTCCTCAGTATCATAATATGCAGGACCTGGTTTTAGGTGAGCTTCAATTTCATCTAACAAAACATCTAAGTTTTTATTTTTAGTAACAGAAATAGGAATAACAGCTTGAAAATTATATTCGTTAGAATATAGCTCGATTAATTTTGCAATTTGAGCTTTATCAACTAAATCGATTTTGTTAATCACAAGAATACATTTTTTCTTAGATTCTATTATCTTGTCTAATATAATTCGATCACCTCTGCCAATTTCCTCAGAAGTTGCATCAATAACAAAAACAATTATATCAACATCCAACGAGGCTCCAAAAGCAGTTTCCACCATTACGTTTCCAAGCTTAGACTTTGGCTTATGTATTCCAGGTGTGTCTACAAAAATAATTTGTGAATTAGGACGATTTACAATTGCCCTAATTGCAGTTCTTGTAGTCTGAGTTTTGTTTGCAACCGCTGCCACCTTTTCGCCGACTAAGGCATTTATAATACTAGATTTTCCAACATTTGTTCTGCCTAACATAGAAACAAAGCCAGATTTAAAATTTGAATTTTCCATAATTTACTCCATAAAAATAATCTATTGGAATTATATAATATTTTTTGCAATGTGTCAAAATTTATGCTATACTATCAAGTGAAATTTTTTTAAGAAGAGGGAAAACTATGTATTTGATAGTGGGGCTTGGAAATCCAGAGCCAGAGTATTCTAAAACAAGACACAACATGGGATTTGATGTAATAAATAAATTATCTGCAAAATACGAAATAGAAGTAAAAAAAGAAAAATTTAATGGACTATTTGGATCAGGTGTAATTGAAGGGAAAAAAGTAATATTATTAAAGCCACAAACATTTATGAACGCAAGTGGAGAATGTGTGGAAAAGTTTGCTAAATTTTACAAGATAGAAGCAAAAGATATAATAACAATATTTGATGATATAGATATAGAAACTGGAACTATGAAAATAAGAAAAAAAGGTGGAGCAGGGACACACAATGGAATGAAATCTATGGTAAAAGAGTTAAATACTACCGATTTTCCACGTGTTAGGGTCGGAACAGGAAAACAAGAGAAAATAGCTGATTTAGTCGATTATGTCATAGGAAGAGTTAATGATGAGGAATATAAGAAACTAGAAATTGGTGTGGGGAAAGCAGAAGTTGCAGTTGAAGAAATTCTGAAAATAGGAATAGATAATGCAATGAATAGATTGAATTAAAGGAATATAACAAAATGAAAGATATAATAATTAATAAAAATGAGGATGGTAGTAATTTAATAGCATTAGTTGAAAATGGTAAGTTAATTGAGAAATATGATGATGACGAATCTATTAAAGCTAATGAAGGAAATATTTATTGTGGTATTGTGCGTGACCTTTTACCAGGAATGCAGTCAGCTTTTGTTGACATTGGAGAAGATAAAAATGCTTTTATACATATAAAAGATGTAATACCAAAGGTAAGTAATGTGACAGGTAATAAAGACGAAAATCTTGAAAAATATAAAATAAAAGACTATTTAAAAGTAAATATGCCAGTATTGGTACAAGTAAAAAAGAGTGAGGAAAACCTAAAAGGTGCAAGAGTATCAACACATATTAGCATAACCGGAAGATTATCTGTATTAATGATAAATGTAGATTTTATAACAGTTTCTCAAAAGATTGAAAACAAAGAAGAAAGAGCAAGACTAAAAAAGCTAGCTTCTGAAATATTAAGTGAATTAAATGAAAACAGTAAATACGGATTAATTTTAAGAACATCAGCCGAAGACAAGGGAAAAGCTGAAATAGAAAAAGATGTTGCTGATTTAATAGAGATATGGAAAAAGATAAAGGCAACATATGATGAAAATCTGAAAGATAAAAGACCACAACTAATTTTCCAAAATTATGATGTAATATCAAAGTTTTTAGTAAGTGTATTAGAAACTGATGTAGATAGAGTAATTGTTAACTCAAAAAATACCTATGAAACAGTATTAGAATATTTAAAGAAAATTGGAAAAGAAAATGTTGAAGTTGCTTTAAATGAGAATGAGGATTTAACCCAAATGCATGATATAGCTGGGCAAATAGAAGAAATGAAAGAGAGAAAAATATGGCTAAAATGTGGAGGATTTATAACAATAGATAAAACAGAAGCACTAACAGCCATAGACATAAATTCTGGAAAATTCACAGGAAAGAAAAATTCAAGCAAGGAAAATACAATATATAAGGTTAATCAAGAAGCAACAGTGGAAATAGCAAAACAATTAAGGCTTAGAAACATAAGCGGAATAATCGTAATAGATTACATCGATATGGAAGAAGAGCAGGACAGAAAAAATATAATGAATTTATTAGAAAAAGAGTTGAAAAAAGATAGAAGTAAAACTCAAATAATGGGCTTTACAAAGTTAGATTTATTAGAAATGACAAGAAAAAAACTATAAACATTGACAAGAACAAATTTATGTGATAAAATTATAGCCTGTAAGCCGCCTGAGTCGGGCCACTAAATGCTAGATTATAAAAAATAAGCTAGATGCCTTGTATTTTATGCTTAGCGAGTATACATATAAAGGGAGGTGTACAATTAATGTACGCAATAATTGAAAGTTGTGGAAAGCAATACAAAGTAGCAGAAGGTGATGTTGTATTCTTCGAAAAATTAGATGCTGAAGAAGGAAAGAAAGTTTCTTTTGATAAAGTTGTTTTAGTATCTGATGACAAAAAAGTAGAAGTTGGAGCTCCTTATGTTAAAGGTGTAAAAGTTGAGGGAAAAGTATTAGCTAATGGAAAAGGTAAAAAAATAGTTATCTACAGATACAAAGCTAAGAAAAATGAAAGAAGAACTCAAGGACATAGACAACCATTCACAAAGGTTGAAATAACATCTATAAAAGTTGCTGCAGAGAAGAAAGCAGAAACAAAATAATAATTATATAGAGAATATAAAAACATGAAGGGAGTGAAACATAATGGCTCATAAGAAAGGTCAAGGTAGTGTTAAGAACGGAAGAGACAGTGAGTCAAAACGTCTTGGACTAAAAAGAGCTGATGGTCAAGTTGTTCCAGCTGGAAACATTCTAGTAAGACAAAGAGGAACAAAATTCCATCCAGGAAAAAATGTTGGCATAGGAAGCGATGATACTTTATATGCAAAAGTAACAGGAACAGTTAAGTTCGAAAGACTTGGAAGAGATAAGAAACAAGTTAGTGTATATACTGCTGAAGAATTAAAAGCTATGGCAGCTAAAATAGAAGCTCCAAAGGCTGAAAAAGTAGAGAAAAAAGTTGAAAAGAAAACAACAACTAAAAAAGCTACTACAAAAAAAGCAACAGCAGAAAGCAAATAATGTGAAATCCTAATGTTGGAGAAATCCGATGTTAGGATTTTTTGAATATATAAATATTTATATTCAAGAAAAAATAATATGATTTCGCAGAAGTATTGTAAAATTAAGGCAAATCTTATATAATATATAAAGTGAAAAAGTTGAAAATAGAATTCAACTAGATTGAGGTCATTAAGAAGGAATGAAATTATATATGAAGTATCGGACTAACCAAACAATCGTTTAATAAAATAAAATCGATTATAGAAAAATACAATAAATACACTTTTAAAATTTTTGGTTCAAGAGCAAGAGGGGATTATAAAAAGGAATCTGATATAGACTTGGCAATAATGGATGATGTTGATGCCAAAACAAAGTTTAATATAATGAATGATTTTGATATGATAGAGATACCATATCAAATTGATTTAGTATTTGTTATAGATGTGCAAAAAAAGGAATTTTTGAATTCTATAGAAAGAGATGGTGTGGTATTTGATGAGTAGATTTGAAGAAAGAAAAAAAGATTATAAAAATGCTTTAAATAGGTTAAGAGAGGCTTTACAAGAAGAGCCTACAGAACTTGCAATAGATGGAATTTTACACAGATTTGAGTTTACTTTTGAGCTTGCATGGAAAACTATTAAAGACTATTTAGAATATATGGGAATTTCAGAGAAGACTGGAAGTCCCAGAGAAAATATTCAACTGGGATTTAAACATGGAATTATAAGTGATGGTGAATTATGGATTGAAATAATGTTGGCTAGAAATTCATTAGCTCATATTTATGATGAACAACAATCAAGAGAAGTTTATGGGAATATTAAAAGCAAATATATAATGGCTTTTGAAACGTTGGATAAAGTTTTTGACAATGCTTTATAGAGTTTAATCTAACACTTAGAGGGAGGAATTTGATTAAGTATGGAAAAAGTAAAGAGAATTTTAACAGGAGATAGACCAACAGGAAAACTTCATATAGGTCATTATTTTGGTTCTTTAAAGAAGAGGGTAGAAATGCAAGATTCAGGTTTATATGATCCATATATTTTAATTGCCGATGTGCAAGCGTTAACAGATAATTTTAACAATCCAGATAAAGTAAGAAAAAATGTAAGAGAAGTTGCAATGGATTATTTATCTGTTGGAATAGACCCTGAAAAGACAACAATATATATTCAATCTATGATACCAGAAGTTGCTGAACTTACAGTGTTTTACTCTAATTTAGTAACTATTGCAAGGCTAGAAAGGAATCCAACCGTTAAAACAGAAATAGCTCAAAAAAGAGATGTATTCGGAGAAAGTGTTACATATGGATTTTTAGGATATCCAGTAAGCCAAGCAGCTGATATAACATGTTTCGAAGGCGAATTAGTCCCAGTTGGGGAAGACCAGTTACCATTAATTGAACAGTGCAGAGAAATTGTTAGAAAATTTAATTCTATCTATGGAGATGTTTTAATAGAACCAGAAGCAGTTTTATCATCAGCAAAAAGAATAAAAGGCTTAGACGGAAACGAGAAAATGGGAAAATCTCTAGGAAATGCAATATATTTATCTGATAGCGAAGAAGAAATAACCAGAAAAGTTATGAGCGCTGTAACAGATCCAAAGAGAATAAAAAAAGACGATTTAGGAAACCCTGATGTATGTATGGTTGCATACTATCACAATTTATTCTCAACAAAAGAAGAATATGAAAACGTATGCACAGAATGTAGAGCAGGAAGCCGTGGCTGTGTAGCTTGTAAAAAACAATTAGCACATAACATAATAGAAACTTTAAGACCAATTAGAGAAAAGAGAAAATATTATGAAGACCATCCAGAAATAGTAGATAAAATACTGATGGAAGGAACAGCAAAGGCTCAAAAAGTCGCACAAGAGACGATGAAAAAAGTAAAGAAAGCAATGAAATTAGATTATTTTGCCCACTAGGGACGTCCCTTTTTGGTCGAAAAGAATGAGAGGAATAAAATAATGTTTACAGATTATGCAAAAATTTATGTAAGCTCTGGAAAGGGAGGAAATGGTGCAGTGTCTTTTAGAAGAGAAAAGTACATTGCAGCAGGTGGCCCTGACGGAGGAGATGGAGGAAAAGGTGGAGATGTTTATTTTGAGGTTGATCAAGATAGCAACACACTTATAGATTTTAGATACAAGAAAAAGTTTAAGGCTCAAAATGGTGAAAACGGAGAAGGTGCACGTAAATCTGGAAAAAGTGGAGAAGATTTATATATTAAAGTACCAATTGGAACTGTTGTAAAAGATGCTAAGACAGAAGAAATTTTAGCTGATATGTCTGAAAAAGGACAGAGAACTCTTGTTTTACGTGGTGGCAGAGGAGGAAAAGGCAATACTCATTTTGCAACTTCTACTAGACAAGCTCCAAGATTTTCGCAAGGTGGAGAAGAAGGAGAAGAAAAAGAAATTATACTTGAGTTAAAATTACTTGCTGATGTCGGATTAATAGGATATCCAAGCGTTGGAAAGTCAACAATATTATCGGTTGTAACAGCCGCAACTCCAAAGATTGCAGACTATCACTTTACAACACTAGAACCTAACTTAGGAGTTGTTAAGCCTGAATATGGAGAAAGCTTTGTAATAGCAGATATTCCGGGCTTAATTGAAGGTGCAAGTGAAGGAACTGGTCTTGGAATTCAGTTCTTGAGACATATAGAAAGAACAAGACTTTTATTACACGTAATAGACGTTTCTGCATCAGAAGGACGTGACCCAGTCGAGGATTATTATGTAATAAACAAAGAACTTGAAAAATACAGTAAAAAGCTTGCTCAGAGAAAGCAAATAATAGTTGCAAATAAAATTGATGCAATGCAAGACCCAACCTTATACGAAAATTTAGAGAAGCTGGCTAAAGAAAAAGGATTGGAAATATTTAAAATATCTGCTGCAACTGGTGAAGGGTTAAAAGAATTAATGCATGAAGTTGCAAAGGTATTAAAGACATTGCCAAAAGAGCAAATAGTAGAGGAAACTACTCCAAGGAAAGTATATAGATTAGAAGAGGAAGAACCATATACAATCACAAGAAAAGATGATATGTTTGTTGTAGATGGTCCTGCAATAAGAGAATTAATGAGAAAAGTAAATATGGAAGATAATGAATCTTTATATTACTTCCAAAAACGTTTATCTGAATTAGGAGTAAATCAAAAGCTGAAAGATGCAGGAGTACAAGAAGGTGACACAGTAAAAGTATTTGATTATTTGCTAGAATGGGAAGATTAGTTTGAAAAAAATTACAAAATTACAAACTTCTGTTTGACAAACGCCTTTTTTTATGATAATATAGTTGCAGAAATTATTTTAGGAGTGATTAGTATGGCTAGAAAAAGAGATCCTTTAGAGTTAAATAAAAGGGAAAAAGACATTCTAAAATTCATAGAAACTGAATTAAATGAAAATGGATATCCACCATCAGTAAGAGAAATAGGAAAGGCTGTAGGTCTAAAATCAACAGCTACGGTACATTCGTATTTAGGAAGACTAGAAGATGGAGGATATATATCAAGGAAAGATAAAAAAGGTAGAACATTACAGCTTATAAGAGGCGGTAAACCCTACAAACCAGCACAATCAGAAGATAAGAGTGTATATTCTGGTAAAGAAATGGTAGAAGTACCTGTTGTTGGAAGAATAACTGCAGGAGCTCCAATTTTAGCTGTAGAAAATATAACAGATACATTCCCAATACCACTAGACTTTATTGGTAATAGTGACTGTTTTATGCTTACTGTTAGAGGAGAAAGCATGATAGAAGCAGGAATTATGAATGGTGATTATATTCTTGTAAAAAAACAAAATACAGCTGAGAATGGTGAGATTGTTGTTGCTCTAATAGATGACGAGGCAACTGTAAAAACGTTCTACAAGGAAAAAGACCATATAAGACTACAACCAGAAAATTCTACAATGGATCCTATAATAGTACCAAATTGTGAGATATTAGGAAAAGTTGCTGGGGTATTTAGAAAATTATAAAACAATAGACAAAGATATTTAAGGTTATAGTTGGAGTAATAAATTATGAGTAGATTAAAAACATTTGGAAAATATCTTTTAATGTTTGTGGCATTTTATATTTTTGTAACAGTTGCATCAATTGGCTTTATAAAAGGTACATACGAGACAATGGAACAGAATGTTTATTCGAGCGATGAAATACAGATTGAAGTTGACGAAGCAAAATCAACATTTGTTAATGGATATGTAAAAGGAAAATTAACCAATAATAGTGATTCAGATATACATTCGAAATATGTTAAGATTAATTTCTTGTCTAAGAAAGGTAATGTGATTTTGACAAAATATCTTGATATAGACGAATTGAAAGCAAAAGAAACAAAAAACTTTACCATAAACTTTGAGGCAGAAAATATAAAATCATTCAATATGAGCATAGTAGACGAATATATACAAGAAAAATCTAATGCTCAACTAATTAATTTATCAGATGCAGAAAATGAAGAAATAAAAAATATATCAATATTTTTATCAGCAATAATATTATTAAAATATGTAATTTTATAACAATAATAAACGGAAAAATAAAAGCAGAAAAAACTGGAAATAAAGGTAATCTGACTTTTATTTTATTTTTTATAAGTATTTATATAAAATGCAGTAAAAGGTTTGAAATTTACTAAAATGTGTAATATAATTGTAACAGTTTAGCAATAATCAGAATTGAAAGGAAGATACTGATGTTAGAATTTGGACAAGATATAGGCATAGATTTAGGAACAGCCACAGTTATTGCATACGTTAAAGGAAAAGGTATAGTTTTAAGAGAACCATCAGTGGTTGCTGTAGACAAAGATACAGGTGATGTACTTGCTGTTGGAAAAGAAGCAAGAAGAATGTTAGGAAGAACACCGGGGAACATAATTGCAACAAGACCATTAAGAGATGGAGTTATATCAGATTACACAGTTACAGAAAAAATGTTAAAGTATTTTATAAATAAAATATGTGGAAAGTATATTTTTGCACCAAGAATAATGATTTGTGTACCATCAAGAGTTACAGAAGTTGAGAAAAGAGCGGTTATTGATGCAGCATCACAAGCCGGAGCAAGAAAAGTATATCTAATTGAAGAACCACTTGCAGCAGCAATAGGAGCAGGCTTAGATATATCAAAGCCGTGCGGTAATATGGTAGTAGATATTGGTGGAGGAACAACTGACATTGCAATTATCTCTTTAGGTGGAACGGTTATAAGCACATCAATCAGAGTTGCTGGAGATAAATTCGATGAGTCGATAGTCAAATATGTAAAAAAGAAGCATAATATCATGATAGGCGAAAGAACGGCAGAAGATTTAAAAATAAACATAGGATGTGTATATCCAAAAATACAGGATGCAGAAATGGAAATTAGGGGAAGAGATTTAATAACTGGCTTACCAAAGACAGTTACAGTATATTCAAGTGAAATGCTTGAGGCGCTAACCGAGTGTGCAGAGCAAATTGTGGAAGCTGTTCATTCAATATTAGAAAAAACACCACCAGAATTATCTGCAGATATAAGTGATAGAGGAATATACATGACTGGCGGAGGATGCCTTATAGATGGACTAGATAAATTATTGCAAGAGAGAACAGGAATAAATGTAATGGTAGCACAAGACTCTGTTTCGTGTGTAGCACTAGGAACTGGCAAGGCGTTAGATAATTTAGACGTTCTAGATGGTAAGAAGAGATTAAAAAAATAAACTGACTATATGTTCGAAAATATTGCAAGTAATACTAAAAATATAGTATAATTTTGAATATATTGAATTTTTTAAAGGTGAAATAAATGAATAAAACAAAAAGAAAAATATTCGAAACATCGATGAAACTATTTGCAGAAAAAGGATATGATGCAACTAGCATAGAAGAAATAACTGCAAATGTTGGAGTGGCAAAAGGAACACTGTATTATCACTTTTCAAGCAAAGAAGAAATCTTTCAATTTTTAATTGAAGAGGGAGTGAAACTATTAAAAAACAGTGTTGAAATTAAAACTGAAAAATTGGAAAGCTCAATAGATAAAATCAAAGCTGTTGTGTTAATAGAAATAAAGGTACTAGTAAAATATGAAGATTTCATGACCATAGTTTTGAGTGAAATATGGGGTAATGGACCAAGAAGTATTTTATGCAAAAAATATGTATTCGAATATATACAAATGATAGAAAAAATTGTTGAAAATGGAATAAACAAAAAAGAAATAATTGATGGTGATAAAAATGTTATAGCCTCTGGTATATTCGGGTTTACTTGTTCGAGTTTGATTTACAAAATGAGAACAGATAAAGAAATAAATGTACAAGAATTATATTCAGAAATAGAAAAAACATTTATACGAAAATTAAAGAGATAATTAGTATTAGAATTGGGAAAGGAGTGCAGTGGTTTAAAGACTGCTGACGAAGAAAATGAGAATATTAAAAGATTTTAAAATACCAGATTTTAAATTTAAAAAGATTGAAATGAATGATATACCAAATGTTGAAGATGTAAAAGTAGATTATTCGAAAGTTATGGAAGCTCAAGAAAAGAAAAACAAAAAGCATCAACCATATCCAGCAACAGATTATAAGACTGTAAAAGAAATATTTATACATTCTATGAAAAATTACGCAGATGAAACATTAATATTGCAAAAACCAAATCATAAAGAACCATACAAAGAATACACATATAAAAAGTTTGGTGAGGACGTAGTAGACTTGGGCTCTAAACTTATAAAAATGCTACCAAAGAATTCAAGAGTAGTAATTGTTAGTGAAACAACATATGATTGGTATGTATCTTATATGACGTTACTTTGTGGTGCTGGAATAGTTGTTCCTGTTGATAAGGAACTTCCAGAAAATGAACTTGAAAATGTAATTAATAGAGCAAATGCAACTGCTGTAATTTATTCAGCTAAAAAAGAGGATGCAATAAAAAAGATAGAGAATAATGTTCCAACTGTAAAATATTTTATTAAAATGGATTCTGATGAACATATAATGGATAAACACATGGGATTCAATTATCTAATACAAGAAGGAAAGGAAATATTTGATAGTGGAGATACATCATATTTGGATATAGAAATTGATCCAGAAGAATTTAAAATGTTAATATTCACTTCAGGAACAACTTCTAAATCTAAGGGAGTAATGATTTGCAATAGAAATTTGGCAGCTAATATAAATGCAGTTTCAGAATATGTAAGATTATATACTTCAGATAGACTATTCTCAGTACTTCCATTACATCATACATATGAATCAACAATAGGTTTCTTACTTCCATTTGCATGTGGATGTTCTGTTGCTGTATGTGAAGGACTAAGATATATTGTGCCAAACTTGCAAGAATCGAAACCAACAGCAATGCTTGCTGTTCCATTACTAATAGAAAGTCTATATAAGAAAATAAATGAAACAATTAAGAAAAGCAAAAAAGATGGAATGGTAAATTCTATGATACATATTACAAATCTTTTGAAAAATGTAAATATAGATATAAAAAGAAAAGTTTTCAAAGAAATATTAGATAACTTAGGTGGAAATCTTAGGATAATAGTTTCTGCAGCTGCTCCAATCGATGCAAAAGTTGGAAAATGGGTAGAAGATATAGGAATAAAATTTTTACAAGGATATGGACTTACAGAAACAGCTCCTATTGCAGCACTAACCCCTGAATATGAACCATCTAGATATGCTTCAACTGGTATGGCCGTAAAGGATACAGACATTAAACTAAAAAATGTAAATGATGCTGGAGAGGGAGAAATTCTTATCAAAGGACCAACTGTAATGCTTGGATATTATGAAGATGAAGAAGCAACAAATGAAGTTATGGAAGATGGATATTTCTGCTCTGGGGATATTGGAAGAATAGACTCAGATGGATTTATTTACATTACTGGTAGAAGTAAGAATGTAATAGTAACACAAAATGGAAAAAATATTTATCCAGAAGAAATAGAACTAATGCTTGGCAAAATTCCAGAAATATCTGAATGTATGGTATATGGAAAGAAAGAATCAGAAGATGCTCATGACAAAGAATTAATAATAACAGCTAAAATTATACCAAACTATACTAAAATAGAAGAGCTACACGGAAAGAATTTATCAGATGATGAAATTTATAAAATAATTTGGGATAAGGTAAAAGAAAACAATAAAAAGCTTACATCTTATAAGGCCGTAAAGAAAATTGAAATAAAGAAAGATGAATTTGAAAAAACAACAACAATGAAAATAAAAAGATTCGCAGAAATAAATAAGGATAAGGCTATAAAATAGGCCATATATACTAAAATCGTAATAAAAAAGGTAGAAATATTGCAGTAATTAACAAAAATAGTTGCTGTAATATTTTTGTAATAAAAGTGTTAGAAAAGTGTAATACAAAAACGACCAGTAACTATTGTAATTTTTTGTTGAATAATATATAATTATTTTATATTATAGTGATACATATGAAGAGGAGGAATTTTACAATGTCTAGGTCTGGCATAGTAAATGTAAGAATGGTAATAACCGAGGAAAAAATATTATCAAACATAGCGAAAGTTCAAAGATTGATAGATCCAAATAGCAAAAAGCAAATCGTTCAATTAGAAGATGACGCTTTCTTTAAAGATCTAGTAGAATCTATAAAAACATATTTAATTGAATATCCAAAAAAGAAAAACTTCCCAAAGAGTGTGTATAAAGCTGCTTATGGACTTGTAGAATTTGCTACAAATGAATTTGAAGAAAATACAAAGCAAATAGAAGAGTTAATAAGACAAAGAGAGAAGAACATCGCTTTATCAGGTGAACTAAAGGATGTTTTAAACATGGTTGTAAATAAAGAAGATGGCTGGAAAGAATCTATAAAAGAAATGTCAGATGATTTCACAGAAGATATACTAGATACATTAGGTGTAATTGGAAGATCAAAATCAGACAAATCACAAAATTATCAAGATGCATTAAAATTAATAAATGCGAGAATTGCAAACCTAGAATCAAACTTACATATTGAAATAGACATGGAAAGAATTGAAGATAAGTCAAAAGCTCTTAGCTACATAGGCATAGAAGTTGCAGATGCATTAAAATTAATACCAGCACCACAAGAAGATGTTGAAGAAGTTGTAGAAGAAAAAATAGAAACAGTTGAACAACCAAAGGCACAAATTTTACAACAGGCACAGCCAGTTGAACAAGATACACAATATTATGAGTCAACAAGAGTGGAAGTAAAACCTTCATTATGGCAAAGATTTAAACAAAGCAAATTTGTAAGAACAATTAAATATATAATGAAGATAAAAGTTGTATTAGATATACCAGCATTACCAAGTGCTGATGAAGACAGAAGATAATATTTTATTTAAATAAATATTATAACTAAGGATAAAAAAATTTGCAAAACACAAAGGCATAAAGAAGGCATATAAATTACATATGCTTTCTTTTTTAAATTATTATGATTGGAAAAATCCTGTACAAAATAAAAATTATATACAGGAAATTTTAAATTTGAAAGAGAAAGGAAGATTAGCAAATATGAAAATCGCATTAATAAATGAAAATAGTCAGGCTAGCAAAAATGCAATAATTTATGAAGAGTTAAAGAAGGTTGCAGACATACATGTGGATTCAGTATATAATTATGGAATGGAAAGCACAGAAGAAAATAATTTAACATATGTACAAGCTGGGTTATTAGCAGCAATATTAATAAATTCTAAGGCTGCAGACTTTGTTGTGACTGGTTGTGGCACAGGAGAAGGAGCTTGTCTTGCTTTAAATAGCTTTCCAAATGTTTTATGTGGTCACATAGAGGATCCAACAGATGCATATTTATTTAGCCAAATAAATGCTGGAAATGCGGTTGCATTAGGGTATGCTAAAGGCTTCGGTTGGGGTTCAGAATTGACATTAAGATATATATTTGAAAAATTATTTGAGGCACCAGCTGGTGGTGGATATCCCAAAGAAAGAGTTGTACCAGAACAGGCTAATAAAAAGATATTAGATGAAGTAAAGAAAATTACGCATAAAGATATGCTTACAATTTTAAAAGAGATTGATAGAGAATTTTTACTACAAACAATAAATAGAGAACAATTTAAAAAATATTTCTTTGAAAATGCAGAAGAGGGAGAAATAAAAGAATTTATAAAAGAAATTATGAAATAAGAAATGAAAACAGTATCTATATTTCAAGATGCTGTTTTTTTGTGGGCAGAGATGGATTTGTCAAGATACGTCGGGAAAACCGCCCACAGGACGCTTTTCTAATCCTCCTTTTCGAATCCATTTTTTTTATGAGAAACAAAAAAAGTAATATTCTTTTCAAAATATTACTTTATTCTTGGTGGGCAGAGATGGATTCGAACCATCGTACCCTTACGAGAACAGATTTACAGTCTGCCGCCTTTAGCCACTCGGCCATCTGCCCATTTAGCCATTTAAAAAAATAATAAATGGTGCACCCTCAAGGATTCGAACCTTGGACCGACCGGTTATGAGCCGGTTGCTCTGACCAACTGAGCTAAGGGTGCATTTCTTAACGCACTTAGAAGTATACAATATTTTTGAATAGATGTCAATACATTTTTTGAAAAAACCTAAAATTACTGAAATTATTTTTTGATACATATATTAATAACTAAAAATTGAAAAGAAGTATAATGCAAATGTAGGAATGATAAACATATGCTATTTACTTTTTTAAAAAAAGATGATAAACTACATACAGAGTACGTAATTCATTTGTAATGAGGAAGGAGTTTATTGGAGTTAAGACTGATTTCATTGTAGCACTTACTATTCCGACAGAAGAAAGCATTAGAAGACCAGGCGGAGAAGGTCACGTTGTAAACAGAAAGTTTATTGAGGAGTTCAACAGAGAAATCATTGGCAACTTTTTAAAAAGCGTGGAAATTGATAAGGTGCTGTTAAATACTGAAAGCAAGACTCCTGTGGAGGTGCATGACTGGTTGCTGGGGGCAATTGAGGAAAGTTATGCAAAATTCAAAGAAAACAGTGCAAGCAAAGAAGAGGAGTAAATACAATTTGACAAAATATGACGGGGGAAGTATATAAAACATATCCCCCGTTTGTAATTAATATAAAAACTGGAAAGGAGTGTATGGTACTAACTTTAGTATCATATAGAAAAATATAATGAAAATTTCAACAAAAGGCAGATATGCATTAGCAATAATGCTGGATTTGGCCATGAATAATCCAGAAGAATATATATCATTAAAAGATATTGCAACAAGACAAGAGGTTTCAATAAAATATTTAGAAAGAATAATTGCAATATTGAATAAGGCAGGTTATGTGAAAAGTTCTAGAGGAAATGCCGGAGGATACAAGCTTGCTAGAAAACCAGATGAATATAAAGTTGGGGATATTTTGAGAACTGCGGAAGGGGATTTAGCTCCAACAACATGTGTTCAGGAAGGATGCCATAAGCAAGATAGTTGTTTAACATATTCTTTCTGGCAAGGGTTAGATAATGCAATTGAAAATTATGTTGATAGTAAAACTTTAGAGGATTTGATAAAAAAATAGATAAAAGGCGAACTCTTATTTTAAAATTAAGAATTCGTCTTTTGAAAATCATACGCATTTTTTCTGTCTATAGTTTATATTATGTTTTAACATGTTTTTGTAACAGATTGAATAATTCTTTCTTCATACACAGCTGTTATTCTGATTCATGACATTTTGTAATGAATTGTACAGTTTGCTCTCAGTTACTAATTTGTACCAGTTTGTACATTACCATTTGGCATTTGTAATTTCTTTATTTAATTTATCTGCTTGCTCTTGAGATAAATATTTATATTCTAGCATTGATGAAACAACCTTACGCTGTCTGCTCTGAGTTAAATTAAAATTTACTGTTGGCGCATACACACTTGGTGCATTTGGAATTCCGGCAAGCATTGTGGCATCATAAAGAGTCATATCTTTTGGCTCTTTTTTTAGGTAGCCTTCGCAGGCTTCTTTTATCCCATAATATCCGTTTCCAAAGTATATTGTGTTTACATATAGTTCTAAGATGTCGTCTTTCGAGTAATCTTTTTCGAGCTTGAAACTTAGAATTCCTTCAGCAACTTTACGGCTTACAACATCATCTTCAGATATGAAGTATAAGTTTTTTGCTGTTTGCTGAGTAATTGTGCTACCACCTTCTTTAAATTCTTTCTGCTTTATGTTACTGACTATTGCACGAGCTAGAGCAATTGGATCGATTGCACCATGGTTGTAATATCTGTGATCTTCAACTGCAATTACTGCATTTTTGTAATAGTCTGGTAAATCTTTTAAAGATACGAAGCTTTCATCTGATTTTATAGATGAAATTTTATCTTCAAGACTTATTGATGATAGTTTTGAGTCATACAACTTTTTCCCATTCATATAGAATACACTTAACACAATGATAATTATGATTAATAAAAATAATAAAAGTCTCCTTATAAATTTCATATAAAATTCATCCCTTTCAAATTATATTAAATAGTATTATTGAAAAAATCTTTATTAAATATTTTCTGCAATGTTAATTTTACTAAATATATTATAACATATAGAATATGAATTTAAAGTGACTTTAAAAAATAAAGTTTAGTAAATATAATTAGAACTAATTTAGAGTCTAAAAATTAAGAAAAAATTTTTTCGTTAAATTTAAAAAAATTGTCAAAAAGGTTTGACAATTTCTGTTTGTTAATACATAATATAGAATGATGATATTAAACGATGAGATGAATTTGATAAGTTACGAAGGAGGAAATTTAATGTACGTATTTAATAAAATAACAGTAACTCCACAACTACCAGAAAGAATTAATAAATTGTCTGAAATTGCTGGTAACCTATGGTGGGCTTGGAATACAGATTTCTTAAAATTATTTAAGATAATTGATGGTGATTTATGGGAGACTGTTGGAAAGAATCCTGTTAAGTTTTTAAAACTTGTTTCACAGGAGAGATTGGAAAATGTAGCCGAAAATCCAGAATTTTTGAAAGAATATGATAAAATTGCAAATGATTTTTATGACTACATGAATAGTAAATCAACATGGTTTAAGAAAAATTATCCAGATAATAAGAATGATTTGATTGCATATTTTTCAGCAGAATATGGATTAGACCAAATTTTATCAATATATTCTGGTGGACTTGGAATTTTATCAGGAGACCACTTGAAGTCAGCAAGTGATTTAGGTATACCACTTGTGGCTGTTGGATTATTATATAAAAAAGGATTCTTCCATCAAATTATAAATGGTTATGGACAACAATATGAAGAAGATAGAGAAAATGATATAGACACTCTACCAATATATCCTGTAAAAGATGTAGAAGGTAAAGATTTATTGGTGTATGTAAATATGCCTAAAAAAAGAGTTTATCTAAAGGTTTGGCAAGTTAATGTTGGAAGAGTTAAATTGTATTTAATGGATTCTGATATAGATGCAAACATTCCTGAATACAGAGGTATAACAGCTCATTTATATGGTGGAAACCAAGAAATGAGAATCCAACAGGAAATTGTTCTTGGAATGGCTGGAACAAGTCTTCTAAAAACTTTAGGATTAAATCCTACTGTATATCATATGAATGAAGGACATTCTGCTTTTTTAATATTAGAATTAATGAAGAATATTATTAAAGAGAAACAAGTAAGTTTCGATATGGCAGAGGAGATTGTTGCTGCAAAAACAGTATTTACAACTCATACACCAGTTCCAGCAGGAAATGATATATTCCCACTATCTTTAGTTGAAACTTATTTTAAAGATTATTGGAATAGATTTTCTATTACCAAAGAAGAATTTTTCAGATTAGGAATGAAACCAAATGCAGATTTATCTAATACTGGATTTAACATGGGAATTCTTGCTTTAAAATTCTCTGGAAAGAAGAATGGAGTAAGTAAATTACATGGTGCGGTTTCGAGAGAATTATTTGGAGAGGTATGGCCAAATATAGCTCCAAATGAAGCTCCAATAGATTATGTAACAAACGGAATTCACACTTGTACATGGCTTGCACCAAATTTAAAGAGATTATTTAATGAATATTTAAAACCATATTGGCAAGATGATATCAAGAATGATGCAACCTGGCAGAAGATTGCAGATATTCCCGACCAGGAATTATGGAATGCTCATATGGAAAGAAAAGTTAAGCTTTTAAAATTGGTAAAAGAAAATATAACAAATAGATTAAAAAGAGAAGGATATCGTTATAGTGATATAAATGATATCACATCAAAATTAGATCCAAATGCTTTAACAATAGGATTCTCTAGAAGATTTGCTACATATAAGAGAGCTACTTTAATATTTAAAGATTTAGAGAGAATAACACAAATATTAAATGAGGCTGGAAAACCAGTTCAAATAATATTTGCAGGAAAGGCACATCCATCAGATAACGGAGGAAAAGATTTAATAAGATATATTCACGAATTATCTATGAAGCCTCAATTTAAAGGTAAGATTTTCTTACTTGAAAACTACAACATAGGTATATCTAAATATTTAGTAAGTGGTGTTGATGTATGGCTAAATAATCCAAGAAGACCAATGGAAGCATCTGGTACATCTGGACAAAAGGCAGCTGTAAATGGCGTTATAAACTTTAGCGTGCTTGATGGCTGGTGGGCAGAAGGATACAACCAGAAAAATGGTTGGACAATAGGAACTAATGCCGAATATTCTTCTTATGAAGAACAAGATAATGCTGATAGCGAGAGCATTTATCAAACATTAGAAAATAAAATAATTCCAACATTCTTTGATAAAGACGAAAACGGAATATCTAAGAGATGGATGGAAATAATGAAGCAATCTATAATGTCTAATGCTGGAAGATACAGCACAGCTAGAATGCTTATAGATTATACAAATAAATTCTATATGCCACTTTGCAATTTATACAACAAATATTACACAGATTTATCATCAGTTGCAGAATTTAATAGTTGGAAAAACAATTTATATTCGAACTGGAATGATATAACAATAAAACAAGAAAAGGGTAACTTAGATAATATCACAGTAGATGCTGGAAACAACATTACAGTTAGATGTAAAGTATATCTACCAAACATTGATAAAAACTCCATAGAAGCACAAGTTTACTATGGGCAAATAATGGAAAATGGTATAGTAGATAAAATTCAAATAATACCAATGAATTTAATAGGCAGTGACGATGAAAAGAAAGAATATGAGTATGAAGCAACAGTTGAACTTACAACTGGCGGAAACTATGGTTATACATTTAGAGTAATGCCTAAAAATGAAATGTTATTAGACCCAGCAAACTTGGATTTAGTAAAATGGATAACAAAATAATTAGACCAAAAGAAAAGCCTTGACGCACAAGGCTTTTTGTAATATAATGGTTACATAATTTTAAAGAGAAAATGCAAAGTTTTGTAAATATAAGAACTTTGCTTTTTAGAAAGGGTTGTTAAATATGGCAGACATAAAAGAATTAATGCAAGTACGTAGAGATAAAATGCAAAAGCTAATAGATAATGGTGTAAACGTACATCCAGAGAGATATGAGAGAACACATCAAATTAAAGAAGCAAGAGAATTACCAGATGGAACAAAAGATGTTTCGATTGCTGGAAGAGTAATGTCTAAGAGAAAATTAGGAAAGATAAGCTTCCTAGATTTAAGAGATTTAGAGGGACATCTTCAACTAGTTATTAAAAAAGAAGATTTAGGAGAAGATGTATATAAATTCTTACACGAAACAGTTGATATAGGTGATTTCATTGGAGTAAAAGGAGAAATATTTACAACTCAAGCAGGAGAAAAATCACTTCAAGTTTATGAATATACATTCTTAGGAAAGGCAATTCGTCCACTTCCAGAAAAATTCCATGGTTTAACAGACCAAGATGCAGTATATAGAGAGAGACATCTTGATTTAATAATGAACGATGATGCTAAAAAGAGATTTGTATTAAGAACAAAATTCATAAGATTAATGAGAGAGTTCTTAGATACACATGAATTCTTAGAGGTAGATACACCAGTTCTTCAAAATACAGCTTCTGGAGCAACTGCAAAACCATTCATAACACACCATAATGCATTAGATATGGACGTATATTTAAGAATATCTCCAGAATTAACATTGAAAAAACTTATAATTGGTGGATTTTCAAATGTGTATGAAATTGCAAGAGACTTCAGAAATGAGGGAATGGATGCAAACCATTTACAAGACTTCACAATGGTTGAAGGATACAGCGCTTATTGGTGCTACAGAGATAATATGAAATTCTTAAGAGAAATGATTATATACATATTATCAAAATTATTCGATGGAAACTTAAACATCAAAATTGGAGAACAAGAAATTGACTTTGGTGGAGAATGGCAAGTAGTATCATTCAGAGATTTAATACTTAAAGACTGTGGAATAGATATTGACAAATTCGAAACAGCAGAAAGCTTACTTGCAGAAATAAAAGCAAAAGGAATAAAACTAGAGGCAGACAACTTAGAACAATTAGGAAGAGGAAATTTAATAGATACATTATACAAAAAAGTAAGTAGACCAAACATAATAAACCCAACATATCTAATTGAACACCCAATAGATTTATCTCCACTTGCTAGAAGCAATGATGAAAATCCAAAATTGACAGACAGATTCCAATTAGTAGTAAATGGGCAAGAAATAATAAATGGATATTCAGAGCTTGTAGACTGTGACGAACAAGAAAAAAGATTTATAGAGCAAGCTGAATTAAAGGCTAATGGCGACGAAGAAGCTATGAGTATAGATACAGAATATATAAGAGCTATGCAATATGGTATGCCACCAATTTCTGGTTGGGGACTTGGAATAGATAGATTCTTACAATTCTTAACAAACAGTGATAACATAAGAGATGTAGTTCTATACCCATTAATGAAACCAAGAGCAGCAGAAGAAAGTGAAGACTAATAACAAAAATCGCCCAAAGGGGATGCACCTTTTTGGGCGATTTTTCCTTTGCAAGAACAATTTAATTTTGAAAAATTTCGGTACGGCGCTCTTGGTCGGAGCCTTTGGGCTCCTCAAAAGGCGAGCTTGACCTTATTTTTCAAAATTTAAAATTGTTTTTGTAAATCTTAAAAAATCTGCTACTAAAGGCTGTCTATTTTGTGGGCGATTTTTATTGACTATGGCTATATGATGTAGTAGAATGAAAATGAAAAATGTTTGAAAAAACATTTTAGAGTTTAATAACTTTATCATGAAATGGAGGATTATTTTATGATTTCAAAAGAACGGAGATTCTATGTAGACATAATGGCTGTGCATCCAGAGGTAACTGGCTCATGCAATTTGGTTATCGTAAAGCAGCCAGACAACAGCACAGTCAAATTTGTTGTTGACTGTGGTCTCTTCCAAGAGAGGCAGTACAGCAAGAACAATGAGAGTTTGCCTTTCATCCCTGCTAACATCGATTTCTGTTTGGTTACGCATAATCATGTGGATCATGTTGGTCGCCTGCCTTTTATGGTAAGTAAGGGGTTCGACAAAGAGATCTATATGACTGAGACAACTGCAAAGCTCTTGCCCTTGGCTTTGGAGGATAGCCATAAGGTGCTACGAGATGTTGCAAAACGGCAGAACCATTCGCCTTTGTACAATGAGAGTGATGTGTCTCAGACCATGAGACTGATTCATCCTTGCAAGTATAATGAGACTATCCAGATTCGCCCGAATATCAAGGCAACATTCTTTATGAATGGCCACTTGATGGGTGCATCAAGCATCTTGGTGCAGATTGGTTGGGAAGGATATGAAACCATAAATCTGTTTTTCGAGGGAGATTATAACAACAAGAATATGTTTTTTGATGTTTCCGAAATTCCGGATTGGGTGAGAGAGCTTCCCATTACACTGATTCAAGAGTCTACCTATGGAGACATGGATTCAGATGAGATTACTCCGTGTTTTAAGCAGAATGTGCTGGAGTGCCTCGAGCATGGAGGTACGGTTGTCGCACCAGTCTTTTCGCTGGGTCGTTCGCAGGAAATTCTGTATGAGGTTAAATGCATGCAGGACGATGGCTCTTTGGACGTAAATGTGCCGATTTATTTCGATGGAAAGCTTGGCATCAGATATACCACGCTTTACTTGAAAGATGGACTGGACATCAAGGAAGATATGAAAAACTTTCTTCCAAAGAACCTTACCTTTGTGGACAAGGTTAATCGTGGCGAAGTCTTGACGAGTACTATGCCTAAGATTATCCTTACCACTTCTGGCATGGGATCGTATGGTCCTGCACAGGTGTATATTCCAGAGTATTTGACCAGGAGAAATTCGCTTATCCACTTCACGGGCTATACCACAGAAGGTACGCTTGGCGCAAGACTCAAAGAGGCTGAAGTCGGTACGGCTGTTCAGATTGGTGGTACACTTGTAAAGAAGTATGCACAGGTCGAATACACCACCGAATATTCTGCTCACGCAAAGGCTGACGAGATGATTGACTTCCTCAAGAAGTTCAAACATCTTAAGCTAGTACTTGTGAACCACGGAGAGGCTAATACAAAGCAAATATTTGCAGAAAGGATTATCAACGAAGTTGACACTGAAAGGGTCGGAATTCTTGGAAGTGGTTACTTTTTCCGTGTGAATCACGAAGGCCTTATAAAGAGCCTGTCGACAAAATTCGAATAAAATAATTCATACAACGTGCTGGGGCTCCCTTGGTGGGAGCCTCAGTTTGTGCTATATCTATATAAGAAAAATATTATGTAAATATCTATTAAAATTTGAAAGGATTCATTGAAAAATGTAATTATAAATGATATAATATAAAAAGTTCGAATACACACAGTTCTGAAACACACTATTTTCAGAACGCAATTTGCAAAGGAGTTATATACAAATGAAAAAGGTATTCGTTTTGAGGACGGAAGCTTTGTTGGCATCTAAGGATCCGACTTTGAGATTTGGCGATGACAATACCATTGTTGTGCCTATGGCAATTCTCCAGAACCTTTATTGTTACAAGGGTGTGCCGGAAAAGATGAGCATGGCGAGTAGGTTCGTAGAGTATATCGACAGCCTTCCCCAGAATGATTTGCTTTCCGAGGGAGGCTTCAAGCAGGAAAACGGAAGCTACCTGCGCATTGTGGATAATGGACCTATTGAGCAGGAAATTGCTAATTTGGCAGATTTTTCACGGCTTGACCATAGAGTTTTCCAGGTTTGTAAGGATTTGAAGAAAAAGAGCCAAAAGGTTATCTTGATTTCTAGAAATCCGAACATTCGTCTGAAGGGCAATCAGCTTGGAATTGATACTGAGCTGTTTAAGGACGAGATTTTCCCTAAACCTTGTGATCAATATAAAGGGATAGTTGAAGTTTTCATGCCTGGGAGTTCACTGGAAAAAATGTTTACCGATGAAAGAGGAGTTCCTGTAGAGGAAGTGTACCAGTATGAAAATTTCGACTGGATTGAAAACGAGTTCGTCGAGATTGTCAGTGACACTTCTAAGGCCATAGGACGTTATACCAATGGACGAATTGTTCGCCTTAAGTATGACAAGAGCATCCCGGGAGGACATAAGGCTCTCAATGTGGAGCAGGTTGTATTCTGGGAATCCTTGCTTATGCCACCTGATATAGCACCATTGGTTGTTACGAAAGGTGTTGCAGGTACCGGAAAAACCTATTGTTCTTTGGCAATGGCATTGAATGCGATTGAAAAGAAAGGGGACAAGAAAAAGCAGACATATAAGCAGATTATCGTTGCAACTCCCACTGTTACGGTGGCAAACGAAGAACTTGGCTTTTTGCCTGGTGAAATCGACGATAAGGTGGGCCCGTATCTTGGCGGTATTGTTGATAATTTGAAGGAGATTCTCAGACCGAAATTTCCGGATTTCACAAATGCTGAGCTGAAGAAGAAGGCAATGGAATTCTTTGAGAGAGGAGACATCGAAATTCAGCCGATTGGTTTCCTGCGTGGTCGTACAATTCCGAACACGGTGTTTATCATTGATGAAACGCAGAATATAAAGCCGTGCGATATCAAGGACATTGTTACGCGTTCTGCCGAAGGTTCGAAGTTCATCTTTTTGGGAGACGCTGACCAGGTTAACAATCCCGCGCTTAATTCGCGCTACAACGGTTTGGTGTACCTAAGTGAAAAGATGAAGGGCAACCCGCATACCTTCCAGATTACGCTTAACAGCAAGAAGTCTGTTAGAAGCAAGTTGGCCCAGGAGGCGCTTGACATTCTCTAATAGACAGAAGAAGAGAAAAAAATTAAAAAAGTAGAAAGTACAAGATTTTATTCTGGAAATCTGCTAAACTCCATAGCAAAGAGACAGGAGGCGAAATTTTCGCCTCCTGTTTTCATAATATTGTCAATGTTTCAAACGTAGAGGAGAAGCTCTTGTAGAATAATTTTTTTGCCCTAAATGCTTGTATTTTTGGGCTGTTTGTTATAAAATATTGTCAATATTATGTTAAAAAGATAAGGAGACAAATTTGAATAAAAAATGGGAATTAAACGAAGCAAATGATGCACTGATTAACAAGATATCAGAAGAATTTAACGTAAGTAAATTGGTCGCAAATATTATTGCAAATAAGGGATTAACAAACAGTAATGAAATAGAAGTTTTTTTGCATCCAAGAAGGACAGATTTTCATGATCCGTTCATGATGCCAGACATGGAGAAGGCGGTAGATAGAGTCGTTAAGGCAATTGAGACTCACGAGAAGGTTGCAATTTATGGAGATTATGATGTTGATGGAATTACGAGTAGCACTGTTTTGAAGAGATTTTTAGCTGAGAGAGGGCTTGAAACAGATGTGTATATTCCAAATAGATTACATGAGGGGTATGGATTAAATGAGAATGCAATAAGAGAAATTGCAGATACTAAACATACATTGATTATAACGGTTGATTGTGGAATTACTGGAAACAAAGAGATTGAACTTGCAAAGTCATTTGGAATAGATACTGTTGTGACTGACCACCACGAACCAACCGAAACATTGCCAGATGCGGTTGCAGTGGTTGATTGTAAGAGAAAAGACAACAAATACCCATTTAATGGGTTAGCTGGTGTAGGAGTTGCGTTTAAATTAACTCAAGCTATTTCGATAAGGCTGGGAGTAAAAGAAGAGGAATATTTAAAATACTTAGACTTAGTATGTGTTGGAACAATTTCAGATATTGTTCCACTTGTAGATGAAAATAGAACTATATCAAAATTAGGATTGAAACTAGTTAGACAGACACGAAATATTGGTTTAAAAGTATTATTAGATAGTATTGGTTATAAAAAAATAGATTCTATGGCGATATCTTTTGGAGTTGCTCCAAGAATAAATGCGTGTGGAAGAATGGGGCATGAAAAAGAAGCTTTAGAGCTATTTTTAACAGATAGTAAAGATGAGGCAGAGAGAATAACACATAATTTAAATGAGTATAACCAAGAGCGCCAAGAAATTGAAAAGAGAATTTTTAATGAAGCCCAAAAGATGATGGAAGACCCAGAACAACAGAAACTTCCATGTATAGTATTAGGTGGAGAAAATTGGCACCATGGTGTTATAGGAATTGTTTCATCAAAAATTACAGAAATGTATTTTAAGCCAAGTGTGTTACTTTGCTACGAAGACGAATTAGCTCGTGGTTCTGGAAGAAGTATTCCTGGGTTTGACTTACATGAGGCATTAGAAAAATGCAGTACGTACATCAAACAATTTGGTGGACACAGCATGGCAATTGGAATTACAATAGAAAAAGATAATTTTAAAAAATTTAAACAAGAATTTGAAGAATATGCTGAAAAATCTAATATTTTATCTATTGTTCCAGTAATTAAAATAGATGAAAAAGTACAATTACAGGATATCAGCATAAAAGATATAAAAGACTTAGAATTGCTAGAGCCATTTGGGGAAGGCAACAAGATGCCATTATTCCAGATTAGCAATTTAAAAATAACATCAATCAGAACACTTTCGGAAGGAAAGCACTTGAAAGCAATGCTTCAAGACGAAAACAAATACATAGACACAATAGGATTTAATTTAGGAAATATATCTTCTGAATATGCGATAGGTTCAAAAGTAGATGTTGTAGGAAACTTAGAGATAAATAGTTATAAGGGAATGGAAAATATACAAATTAATCTAAAAGACATGAGACATAGCATAAGCTAAAGTCTTTTAGATGTAAAGGGAGATGGTAGTATGTCGGAAAACGTAAATCACACCATAGAAGAAGTATTAGAAAATGCGAAAAAATCTAATAGAAGAGCAGATTTAAAATTAATAAGAAGAGCATACGATTTTGCAAAATCTAAGCATGGGGAACAATTGAGAAGGTCTGGAGAACCATACATAATCCATCCGGTTCAAGTTGCATATATATTGTCTACACTTGGACTCGATGAGAGCACTATTTGTGCTGCTCTTTTACATGATGTAATTGAAGATACAGATGTAACTTTGCAAGATTTGTCTAAGGAATTTTCACCAGAGATTGCAGAAATGGTTGATGGTGTTACAAAGCTTGGAAAATTAAATTATACGAGTGAACAAGAGCAACAAGTTGAAAATTATAGAAAAATGTTCTTGGCAATGGGAAAAGACATAAGAGTAATTCTTATTAAATTAGCTGATAGACTTCATAACATGAGAACATTAAAATATTTGGCCAGAGACCGTCAAATTGCAAATGCAAGGGAGACAATGGACTTGTATGCTCCACTTGCAAATAGACTTGGTATGTATTCTTTAAAATGGGAACTAGAAGATTTATCTTTTAAATACCTATACCCAGAGGAGTATAGAGAACTTGTTGAAGGAATAGACAAGAAGAGAGAAGAAAGATTGAAATTCATCGACCAGATTATGGACGAGATAAGAGTTCAATTAAAGAAACAAAAAATAGAAGCTGAAATAACTGGTAGAGCAAAGCATTTATATAGTATTTTTAGAAAAATGCAGAGAGACAATAAGACTCTGGACCAGATTTACGACTTATTCGCATTAAGAATTATTGTAAATTCTGTAAAGGATTGTTATGCGGCATTAGGTGTTGTGCATGAGCTTTATAACCCAATGCCAGGAAGATTTAAGGATTATATCTCGGTTCCCAAACCTAACATGTACCAATCTTTACACACAACTTTGATAGGACCAAAAGGAACTCCATTCGAGGTACAGATTCGTACTTGGGATATGCATAGAATAGCCGAATATGGTATTGCCGCACACTGGGCATACAAAGAGGCCAGCTTCATGGGAGGCAAAAAGGCAAATGTAGTAGTAAATCAAGATAAATTATCTTGGCTAAGAGAAACACTTGAATGGCAAAAAGACATGCAAGACCCACAAGAGTTTTTAAACACATTAAAAACTGAATTATTTGAAGATGAGGTTTATGTGTTTACTCCAAAGGGAAAAATTCAAGTATTACCAAGAGGAGCCACACCAATAGATTTTGCTTACAGTATTCACGAAGAAATAGGAAACCATATGACTGGCTGTAAGATAAACAGCAAGATGATGCCTATTGTAACAAAACTAAAAAATGGTGATATTGTAGAGATTATTACATCAGATAAATCAAAAGGACCAAGTAGAGACTGGCTTAAATTTATAAAGAGCAGTACAGCAAAGACTAGAATTCAACAATGGTTCAAGAAGAATGAAAGAGTAGAAAACATTGCAAGAGGAAAAGACTCTTTAGAAAAAGAAGTAAAGAAAATTGGAATGAGCTACCCAGAATTGTTTAGACCGGAGTTTGTTGAAGCTGCACTTGAAAGATACAAATATAATAGTGCAGATGACATGTTTGCAAGTGTTGGATTTGGAACAATCACAGCAAATAAAATAGTTTCAAGAGTACTTGAAGAATACAGAAAAGTTCATAAAGAAGAAAATCTAGAAGAAAAAATAGAAGAACTTACAAAGGAAAAGACAAACAACAAACCATCAACAAGTGGTGTAATTGTAAAAGGAATAGACAACTGTCTAGTAAAACTATCAAAATGTTGTAACCCAGTACCAGGAGACGAAATTGTTGGATATATTACAAAAGGAAGAGGCGTATCTGTACATAGAAAAGACTGCAAGAACGTAAAAGACTTGGTATCTGAAGAAAACAGAATGATAGATGTTTCATGGTACACAGACAAACCATCGAGCTATAATGTTGATGTTGTAGTATTTTCAAATGATAGAGATGGATTGCTTGCAGACATAATTGCAACAATAACTGCAGAAAAAACACCTATAATGGCGGTATCATCAAAAGTATCTAAGGAAAGAATAGTATTAACAGAATTAACGCTAGAAGTAAGCAATATAGCACAATTGAACAGTGTTTTAAAAGCAATAAGAAAAATAGACAGCGTATATGAAGTAAGAAGAAATAAATAAAACATATATGAAAATATGACTTGCGTATAAAACGAAGCCAAGGAATAAATAGGAGCAACACATGATTTTAAAAAGATTAAAAGTACAAACGACTTTAGGAGAAGCAACAAATTGTTACATAGTAGAAGACGAAGAAACAAAAGAAACGATGGTTATAGATCCAGGTGGAGAAGCAGATAAAATTTTAGAAATGCTAGATATATTAGAGGCAAATGTAAAATACATTTATTTAACACATTGCCATGGAGATCACATTGGAGCCGTTTCAGAGGTAAAGAGTAAAAAAGGTGGCAAAATATTAATCCATAGAGACGATGCAGAAGGCTTAGATGACGAAAACATAAATCTAAGCGCCTGCATTAATATGGGAGACATAGAGCTAGAACCAGATTCAAGAGTGGACGACGGAGATTTAATTCATGTTGGAAGCCTAGAATTTAGAGTAATACACACTCCAGGACACACAAAAGGTTCTACTTCGTTATATTGTGAAAAGGAAGGATTATTATTTTCGGGAGACACATTATTTAGAGGAACTTGGGGAAGAACAGATTTACCAACCAGTTCGTTCGTACAAATAATAGACTCGATTACAAAAAAATTACTTGTATTACCAGACGAAACAATAGTATATCCGGGGCATGGAAAATCTACATTAATAAAGGAAGAAAAGCCAATTTACCTAGAACTAAAACCTCGACAAGAATGTTAAAATTTTCGCCCAATGGGGACGCCCCTTTTTGGGCGAAAAATGAAAGGAGAAGAATATGGGAAAGACAGAACCAAGAACTCTACCTGGTTTTATGGAACTATTGCCAAGCGAGCAAATTCTATTTGATGATATGAAGCAAAAAATTGAAAAATCGTATCAAAAATTTGGATTTTTGCCAATAGATACGCCTATAATTGAATATGCTGAAGTATTGCTTGCAAAAGCGGGTGGAGAAACAGAAAAGCAAATATACAGATTTGAAAAAGGTGATACGGATTTAGCTTTAAGATTTGATTTAACTGTACCACTTGCAAAATATGTAGTAAAAAATTATGGAAATTTAAGTTTTCCATTTAGAAGATATCAAATAGGGAAAGTGTACAGAGGAGAAAAAGCACAAAAGGGAAGATATAGAGAGTTTTATCAATGTGATATTGATATAATTGGAGATGAAACTTTAGACATTATAAATGATGCAGAGCTTCCAGCTGTGATTTATTCAACTTTTAGAACTTTAGGATTTGAAAATTTTACAATAAAAATAAATAACAGAAAAATTTTAAATGGTTTATTTGAGGGAATTGGTCAAAAAGATAAGTCTGTAGAAATATTAAGGATAATCGATAAAATAGATAAAATTGGAGAGCAAGCTGTAAGAAAAGAAATAGCAGAGCTTGGAGTAGACGAAAAAATAGTAAACACAATAATAGATTTTATAAGAATAGACGGAAGTGCAGATGAAAAGATAGAAAAGCTTGAAAAAATGGACTTATATAGTGCAAATATTGTGGAAAGCGAGTCTCAAAATACAGATGTTGGTACAGATAATATGGCGAACGCAACATTTACAAAAGGTGTAAATGAGTTAAAAGAAGTAGTTGAAAATATTAGATTATTTGGAGTGCCAGATAAAAACTTCACAGTCGACCTTACAATAGCAAGAGGTTTAGATTACTATACTGGAACCGTATATGAAACTTTCTTAAATGATTATAGAGAAATTGGAAGTGTTTGCTCTGGTGGAAGATATGAAAATTTAGCAGAAAATTACACAGATAGAAAACTTCCAGGAGTTGGTGTATCAATAGGTTTAACAAGATTATTCTACAAATTAAATGAATTAAATTTAATTAAAGCAGATAAAAAATCAATTTCTGATGTATTAATAATTCCAATGACAGAAAATAAAAAAGCTCCACTAGAATTAGCAACAAGTTTGAGAAATTTAGGTATAAATACAGAAATATATTTAAATAATAAAAAAATAAAAGCAAAAATGAAATATGCAGACAAGCTTGAAATTCCATATGTAATAGTAATTGGTGATGATGAAATTGCAAATAATACAGTAAAAGTAAAAAATATGGAAACAGGAGAAGAAAAATCAACAGATTTTAATGCAGAAAGCGTTAAAAAAGTGATAAAGGGAGAATAAAAAGATGAAAAATAAAAAAGTTTTAATTGTAATAATAGTATTATTGATTATATTAGCTGTTTGTGGAGGTGCTTTTTCCTATGTGTATTTTGCAACAGATTTATTAAAAAGTAATTCACAAATCACTGGAGTATTAAGAGTAAAATCAGGAGGTAATACTGATATTAATACAGACTTAAATCTTACATTTAAAGGAGCAACAGATGTAGATAATGATAATTTTGAACAAGAAATAACTATTAATTATTCGGATTCTGAAAAATTTGCATTTAAACTTGTAAAAAATAATCAGATGATAGCACTTGGCTCTGACGAAGTTGCTAATAAATATGTTGGAATAAAAAATGAAAACCTAGATGAGCTTTCTAATAAATTAGGAATTGATGAAGAAATGAAAGTGCCAAACAATATAAAATTGGATAAGTCATCAATAACTGTTCAAAATATCAAAAGCTTAGTAACAAAATATATAGGAAAATTGGCAGGACAACTTTCAGAGTCAAACTTTACAAAAAATAATAATACTTCATATACATTAACAATCGAAAAAGATAACCTAAAAAATATTATGATATACTGCTTAAATGAGGCTAAAAATGACTCGGAAATTATTAAAATGTTGGGCATGAGTGATGATGTATCAACATATCAAGATAATATTGACCAAGAAATTAATGATTTAAATGAACAAGATTTTTCAAATACATCTATTAAGATAACTTTAACAAGTACTGAAAATGGTGTGGAAGCTGATGTTGAGGTGAATACAGATGAAGATAATGTAGGATTTTCTGTAATATTAGAACGAGGCAAGAATATTACAATAAAACAGACAGGTTCTTTTGATACAGCAGATGCGCTTACAGAGGATACAACTGCAACTCCAAACAATATAGAATATACAATATCTAAAGAAAAATCTGCAAGTAAAAGCAAATATATTATAACAAGTTCAGAAGAGAACTGCTCACTTGAAATTGGCTTTGAATTAGATGGTATTTCGGATAATGGAGCAACTGAAAAAGTTTATGTATCATATGATGCAAATGACGTACAATTTAATGTAGAATACAATAATGCAATAACATTTAAAGATGTAACAGTTACAGAATTAAATGATGATAATAGTGTTGCATTAAATGATTATAGCCAAGAGGAATTAAGCTCTTTATTGCAACAATTACTTGTACAAGTTATTACTGTAAATTCTCAAAAAATACAGAATGCAAATGTTTTTTAAGATATTATAAAAAGTGTCTAGAATTATTAAATTTTAATTTAATAGTTCTAGACACTTTTGAATTAGTCAAAAATTGATGAAAATACTCTTGCTAAATATTTCATGCTAGCCATTGATTGTTCTAATGTATTTCCAGTAGCTCCTACTTCTATTATGCAGGCTGCTTTTCCAAGTTGCTGGTTATATCTGCTGTTTCTTAATAGTATTGGTCTAAATAACCCAGGGTATAATTCGTTTGCTTTTTTCTGAACTTTTACTGCAAATTGTAAATTCTTTTGCCAGTTAGGGTGTTCTAGGCCTCCACCATCTGTTCCGATTACAAACATTAGTTGAGATACAACCTCATCTCCAATTTTAATAGAAGGAGCATAAGAAGTATCTGCAATAGCATCTCTATGTAAGTCTATAATTATGTCTGTATTTGGATGTGAAATTAACAAGTTTTCGACCGTTGCCATAGACCTGCCATATGAACCAGAATATGCGGGATAATCATGATATGTTTTGTCATGTACAACATTAAAACCATATGAAGTTAGCTGGTCTGTAAGAGAATTACCAACACGTACCACAGAATAATCTAAATCTGTAGTTCTAAAAGTTCCACTTTCTTCATATGCAAAATTTTCTGTGGGTGTGTAACTTTCGCAAGTATGAGTGTGAAAAATCATCACATCAGATTGATTAATTTCTAATCCTTCATAATTCAAAATATCATCAGTTAAAGTATAATTAGTTCCATTTTTGATTTCAACACCTTGATAATCATTTGTGTATTTGTTTGGTACACCAGAATCAATTACTTGTGTCTCTATATTCGTACTAGCATGTTCAATAGTATTATCGGTATTATTATTTTCAACAATGGTAGGCTCTTCGGCAATATTATTTTCACTTTCATGAGTTGCTATTTTGATAGACGACATAACTGGAAGTTGTGAATTAAGTAAAAACTGTAGTGGACTTTTGGATTCTATGTATGATGTCTCGATGGAAGAAAAATTTGAGTTATTGGAAGTAGCAATACCAGGAATTGTTTGGTTTAAGATAAAAGGAGAAAAAGCAAGCTTATCTAAATTAATAGATAGGCCTTGTACAAAATAAATAAAAAATATTACTACAAATAGAATAAGTAAGATTTTTATTAAACTTTTTATATTTATTACGGCTACATTTACCATTGTTTTCTCCTTTATTTTTACTTATAATAAATGTATGCTATTGCAACAAAAATATTACTAAAACACTTGAAACAAAGAAAAAATTAATATATTATAAATACTGTAAATATAATAAACAAAGGAGTGAAATATATGGTTGGACTAAAATTAGATATAAAAAATGCTGGTATAACCGAAAAATCTATCTTGAAGTATAGCAAAGAGGTAGAGAAAATTCATACAGAATTACACGAGAAAAAAGATGATGAAAATGAATTTTTAGGATGGTTAGAACTTCCTACTAAATATAATAAAAAAGAATTTAAGAAAATAAAAGAATGTGCAAAAAAAATTCAAGCAAATTCTGATGTGCTACTTGTTATTGGAATTGGTGGCTCATATCTTGGCGCTAGAGCAGTAATAGAGGCTTTGACGAATACATTTTATAATTTACAAGACAAAGAAGAAAGAAAAACTCCTCAGATAATATATGTTGGAAACAATTTAAGCCCTAACTACATAAGCGAGCTAATAGATTTAATAAGTAATAAAGACTTTTCTATAAATGTAATTTCAAAATCTGGAACTACAACAGAGCCGGCTATTGCATTTAGAATATTTAGAGAGTTGTTAGAAGCTAAATATGATTTGGAAGAAGCAAGAAGCAGAATATATGTTACAACAGACAAGAAAAAAGGAGCATTAAAGCAATTAGCAGAAAAAGAAAATTACGAAACATTTATTATTCCAGACAATGTAGGAGGAAGATATTCTGTACTTACTCCAGTAGGACTTTTACCAATAGCTGTTGCAGGTGTTGATATAGATAAATTAATGAAAGGTGCAAGATTTGCTCAAGATAAATATTGTGATGCAGATTTAAAATATAATGAATGTTATCAATATGCCGTTGCAAGAAACATACTATATAAAGATGATAAGAATATTGAAATACTAGCAAACTACGAACCAAAAATGCACTATGTAACAGAGTGGTGGAAACAACTCTATGGTGAGAGCGAAGGAAAAGACGGAAAGGGAATATTCCCAACAGGAGTAGACTTTACAACAGATTTACACTCTTTAGGACAATATATTCAAGAGGGAAGACGTAATTTATTCGAAACAGTAATAAGAATAGAAAAGCCAGGTTCAGACATAAGCATAAACTTAGATGAAGATGATTTAGATGGACTAAATTACTTAGTTGGCAAATCATTAGACTTTGTAAATAAAAAAGCAATGGAAGGTACAATAGAAGCACATGTTGATGGAGAAGTACCAAATATATTAATAACTATGCAAGAACTAAATGCAGAGACTTTAGGACAATTAATATATTTCTTTGAACTTGCATGCGCAATGTCTGGTTCAATACTTGGAGTAAATCCATTTAACCAGCCAGGAGTAGAAAAATACAAGAAAAACATGTTTAGGTTACTAGGAAAACCAACAAAAAAATAGAAAATTGTCGAACGATTATATGAAGATTTTTAAATAAAGTATTGCAAAAAAATTAGAATATAGTATAATAATATGTAGATGGCTTATTCATTATCACTAAATTTTTAAGTGAAGATATGTAACCAAAGGTTACAAAAAAATCAGGTATGTTGCCACATACCTGATTTTTTCTACCCTTGAAATAAATCGAAGATAGATTTTAGCACTTGAAGAATTTTAAATAGATACTTTACCGAAATTAATACGATATGTAAAAATTTAATAAACTTTTTTGTGCCATTTCTCTTACGTTTTTGCTTATTCATTATCTTCACCTCCTTTTTTATGAAGATAACATAATTATAAAACATAACAGTTGCAAAAGTCTGTCGAAATATGTAGCTGTAAAAAATATTTTTTAGTAAGAAATGGCAGTTGGTTATTTATAAAATAATCAATTTTGTATTGACATAACACAAAAAAAGTACTATTATAAGAATATGTGAATAGATAAGCAATGAGACAAAGTAAAATAAAGGTTACTTTTAGAGAAGGATTGCCATAGGCTGAAAGCAATTCTAAGCAAACATATTTGAAAAACTACCTCACAGAAAACTCTGGCGAAAGCTTGCTTAGTAAATTAAGTAAAAAATTAGGATGGAACCGTGCATATATGCACTCCTAAATGTTAAAAGCATTTGGGAGTGTTTTTGTTTTCCAGATGCAAAAGGAGGATTTTTTATGATAATTACATTAAAAGACGGAAGCAAAAGAGAAGTACAGGAAGGCATTTCTGTAATAGACCTTGCAAAAGAGATTAGCGAAGGTTTAGCAAGAGTTGCAACTGCAGGAAGAGTAGATGGAAAGGTTGTTGATTTAAGATACAATTTAAACAAAGACTGCAATGTAGAAATTTTAACATTTGATGATGAAGATGGAAAAAAAGCATATTGGCATACGACATCTCACATAATGGCACAAGCTATTAAGAGATTATATAAAGATGTTAAGCTTGCAATTGGACCAGCTATAGATGGTGGATTTTACTATGATTTCGACACAGAATACAGATTTTCAGAGGCTGATTTCGAGAAGATAGAAGCTGAAATGAAAAAAATTATAAAAGAAGATTTACCAATAGAGAGATTTGAACTTCCAAGAAGCGAAGCTATTAAATTAATGAAAGATGCAGGAGAAGATTACAAGGTAGAACTAATAGAGGACTTACCAGAAGGCGAAGTTTTATCATTTTACAAGCAAGGTGAATTCACAGATTTATGTGCAGGACCTCATTTAATGAGCACTGGAAAAGTAAAATGCGTTAAGCTATTATCAACTTCAGGAGCTTACTGGAGAGGTGACGAGAAGAATAAAATGCTTCAAAGAATTTATGCTATATCATTCCCAAAGGCAAGCTTGCTTGAAGAACATTTAGCAAAATTAGAAGAAGCAAAACAAAGAGACCACAGAAAATTAGGAAAAGACTTAGAACTATTCATGACACATAAATTAGTAGGTTCAGGACTTCCAATGTATTTGCCAAATGGTGCAACAGTAAGAAGATTGTTAGAAAGATATATTCAAGATAAGGAAATAAGAATGGGATATAAACACGTATACACACCATCACTTGCAAACGTTGAACTATACAAAACATCAGGACACTGGGACCATTACAAAGAAGATATGTTCCCAGTGATGAAAATGGACAATGAAGAATTAGTATTAAGACCAATGAACTGCCCACATCACATGCTAATATTCAAGAGCAAAATGCGTTCATACAAAGATTTACCAATAAGAATTGGTGAATTAGCACACGACTTTAGATATGAAGACAGTGGAACAGTTTGCGGTATTGAAAGAGTACGTGAAATGTGCCAAAATGATGCACACTTATTCGTAAGACCAGACCAAATAAAAGATGAAGTTGGAAAGGTAGTAAAATTAATACTGGATGTATACAAAGACTTTGGATTTAAAGACTACAAATTTAGATTATCATTAAGAGACAAAAACGACAAACACAAATACTTTGATGACGACGAAATGTGGGATAAGGCAGAAAGTCAACTTCGTGAAATACTAACAGAACTAGGATTAGACTTCTACGAGGCAGAAGGCGAAGCTGCATTCTATGGACCAAAGCTAGATGTACAATTAAAATCAGCAATAGGACATGATGTAACAGTTTCAACTTGCCAATTAGACTTCTTATTACCACAAAGATTTGAGCTAGAATATATTGGAGAAGACGGAAAAGCTCACAGACCAGTTGTAATACACAGAGCAATACTTGGAACACTAGATAGATTTATGGCATTTTTAATAGAAGAAACAAAAGGAGCATTCCCAACATGGCTTGCACCAGTACAAGTAAAAGTACTTCCAATATCAGACAAACACCTAGAATATGCAAACAAAGTAAAAGAAGCATTACAAGACAAAGAAGTAAGAGTAGAAGTAGACGACAGAGCAGAAAAAATCGGATACAAAATACGTGAAGCACAACTTCAAAAAGTTCCATACATGCTAGTTGTTGGAGATAAAGAACAAGAAGCAGGAGAAGTCGGAGTTCGTAATAGAAAAGATGGAGACGTTGGAGCAATGAAGCTAGAAGACTTTGTAGAAAAAATAGATGAAGAAATAAAAACATTTGCAAAATAGGAAATGTAATCAAAAAGAATACGGACATATAAAAAAATATGTTTGTATTCTTTTTTTGAAAAATTGGCGTAAGTTTTTATTATACAATAAATTTTTATAGCATTATTAATAAAGTTGTGATATACTAAATCAGTAATTTAATTTGCAAAATTTGGAGGAGCAAATATGCCAAGGAAAGTAGTAAAAGGTACAACAGAAAACTTAAATATGTTAAGAGAGAAGGTAGACTATATTGGTTTTGAACTAGGAGAAGTTCCAAAATTTTTAAAGGAATTTGAACCACTTGAATATAGAGTACCAAAGGTTTACGACGAAACTACATATAAAGTTTATAAGTACGTAAAAATAAAAGATATTGAAATATTAATTACACCAAAGGACAGACTAGATGATTTAGAGGAAAGGTATAAACTTGCCAGCCCATTATTTACATATATGAAGCCAGAGGCAAACGAAAATCTTGAGAAGTACGCATACTTTTTAAAAATGATAAATCAGACTAGGGTGTCAGATATTCAAGAAATAGAAAAGGAACAAGAAGCTTTTCAAAAAGAAATTCCATTTGATGTGAAATTTGCTAATAATTTTAAGTGGCAAATATTCTATTCTGATTATGCGGATAAATATTTTATGCTTGCTTCTACAAACGAAACAGATAATTCGCCGATGTTTTATTTATTGAAAAAAAAGATTGAAGCGTGCAAGAGCAAGAGTGAAAAGGATAACACTATTTTTGTGCCTATCAGTAATGAGGAATATTCGGAAGTAATATTAAAAAAATCAGAGATAGAAGATTTAGAAAATTACTTGTGGTTTTTCACTAAAAATTGGCCTTCTATATATGAAATAGAAGATGAAGAAGGAAATATTCAGCTCCAAATAGTCGGAGAGACTGTTATATATGATAAAATGACAAGCCAATATAGAATTATTCTCAAAGATAAAAAAGAAGCATCAAAATGTTATAAATTAATTAAAGCATTATTCATTTTAGCATATGATTTAAGAAAAGATTATCAATTTCAAATAAAGATTGGTGAAAATGGTGGCTTAGAATTTTATTATAATGATGAAAAAATTGAATATGATACTTTGCCAGAATTCTTGAAGAAAGAGTCAATTTCCAAGATAAAAGAAAACGAAAGAGTTAAGACTGAGACTAAGGAAGTAAAGGCAGATATCAAAGATTTACAAAAGCAAGAAGAACAGAAAAACCTAGAATATCTTAGAAAAGAGAAAGAGATTGTTACTTTCTTAGAGTGTAAGAAAACATTTATGGGAAGAATAAAATATTTCTTTAAGGGAAAGAAAGGTAAGAAAGACGAAAACGTTTCGGAACATTCTGCAAGTAAAGAAAGATTAAAGGATATTTTAAGTCAAGATAAAGAAAATATAGAACATTTTAAAGATGATGAATTAGAATCTAAGAGCTATACTGTAGAAGATATTATTAAAATTGGCAAAGAACTTGATAATAATGTAAAAGATAATAAAAATGCAAAACTAGACTTAAAGGCTTTACAAAATAAGGTTGATAATATTGATAAAAAATTAAAGAATGCAACAGAGTTTTTAGAAGAGATAGATGAGCATAAGAAGAGTATATTCGAATTTTGGAAATATGCAAACAAAGATGAGTCTAAAATGCTTGCCGAAGGTGAAGTAGAAGAGGAAGAAACAACGAGTATAGGTCTTAGAAAAACATTTGATTATGAAGAAGATATAGAAAATTTTGCAAGTAAGATAGATAGCCAACAAAGAGAAAAATTAACACATAAAGAACAAGATGCATTGTTTGCATCAAACTTTGTACTAGATGGAATAAACATAGTATCGAAGGAAAAGCTATTAAAAGCAGATGAAACAAAAATAGCAAATTTATTGCAGCAATTAAAAGACGACTACAAGAAAGATATTGATAAAATTCAAGAAAAGGATTTCGATATTTTTGGAAATATCAGCCAAGATAAGACAAAGATAAAAACATTAAAAAATAATCAACATAGAGAAGCGGAAAAAGATAAGTACAAAGTTTTAAATGTAAATTTAAATACAGAGATGGACGTATTTATAGAGAAATTAAAAGAACTTAGACAAATTCTTATAGATGAATCTGAAAAGATAGAAGTTCCATATGATATATCTTTGTACAAGGCTAGCAACGAAAAGATTGATCCAGATGGATTTGACAAATTTAGTGTAAATCCATTCGAAACTTTGGATAATCTAGAAAAAACTTCTACATCTAAAGAAACATATTTATATAAAATAAACGTTCCAGAAAATACAAAGTTAGTATTTTACTCGAATATAACATTTTTTGAAAATAATAATCAAACACTTCCTTTAGGAATGGACATATCTCAAGAAGGACTTATAAACATGGATAAATATAAGCTTGAGCTAAAAGGAAAAGACGAATTTAATATAAATATTTTCAAGAACGAATTCGATAATTTTGTAAAGAATGTGAAGGTGTATGAGTATAATTTGACAAGCAAATAATAAAAGAGTTGGGAAAGAATCAAATTTTGACGTAGCAAAAATTTTGATTATTTGCCAATGGAAAGGAAAAGTATGGTAGACAGAGTAATCATAATGGTACTTGATGGCTTCGGTGTCGGAGAGGCTCCAGATGCAAACAAGTATGGAGACGAAGGAAGCAATACACTTGCTGGAATATACAATAATGTGTCTTTAAATATTCCAAATATGGCTAAATTAGGGTTATACAATATAGACGGAGTTAAGGTTGGAGAAAAACAGGAAAAAACAATAGGAGCGTATGGAAAGGCACAAGAGCAAGCAGATGGAAAAAACAGTCCAGTAGGGCATTGGGAGATGTCTGGTTATATTAAGCATCCAGCTTTTACAACATATCCAAATGCGTTTCCTAAAAAATTGATTGACGAGTTTATAGAAAAAACTGGTGTAAAAGGAGTTTTATGTAATGAAGTTGGCTCTGGAACAGAAATTTTAAAACGCTTCGGAGAAGAACACATAAAAACAGGATATCCTATAATATACACATCAGCAGACAGCGTATTTCAGATAGCAGCACATGAAGACGTAATTCCAGTAGAAAAATTATACGAAATTTGTAGAATTACAAGAAAAATTCTAGATAACCCAGAGTACAATGTTGGAACTGTAATTGCAAGACCTTTTATTGGAGATAAATCAGAAAACTTTACAAGAACCTACAACAGAAAAGACTTTGAGTCTAATACTTTTGGTAAGACAATGTTAGATGTAATGCATGAAAATGGTACAAATGTTGTAGCTATAGGAAAAATAGAAGATTTATTCAGTGGCAGGGGAATAGACAAAGCAATACACACAAATGGAAATGCTGATGGAATAGAAAAGACGATTGAAGAAATAAATAAAGATACTAAAGGCTTGATATTTACAAACCTTGTAGATACAGACATGTTATATGGACATAGAAATAATATTGAAGGATATGCAAGAGCACTAGAATATTTCGACTCGAAATTACCAGAAATAATGAGCAAAATGAAGGAAAATGATATGTTTATTATAACAGGAGACCATGGAAATGACCCAAGCACTCCAAGCACAGACCACTCTAGAGAATATACTCCAATATTGGTATATGGGAAGAATATAAAAGAAAATGTGAATTTAGGAATAAGAAGCACATTTGCAGATATTTCTGCAACAATATTAGATATGTTAGACTTACCAAAACTTGAAAATGGTATAAGCTTTAGAAAAGAAATAGAAAGATAATAAAAAGCTGATATATGTTACTAAAACAATATATCAGCTTTTATAAATTTATTTTATATCTTCTTTTACAACTCCTGGTTGTTCCAACAATTCTGGCTTCTTTAAATATTTAGACAATTGCTTAAAAGAAGTTGCATAATAATAACCATCGCAAATTCTTTCATCACCAACAAAGGCTATGGTAATACATTTTTCTTCGTGCATTTCATCATCATCATAAATATAACTTTTCTTCTTTTTGCCCATTGCAAAAAATAAACTTGTTGTACCAAAATTGTATAAATGATGATAAATACTATCAATTCCTAAAGATCCAACATTAGTTAAAAATACGCTAGTATGAAATGGACTCGCTGAAATGATTGCCTTTGGTACTGCACCATGCTTGTCTAAAAATTTGATAAATTTAAAAGCAACTCTAATAAATCCATTTGGCACAATACTAAAGGTTTTTGCCAGTGCGTCTGTATTGTTAGAAGTACTGTAATCTTTATTTTTTTCTATTGCATTATCAAGTTTTTCCTTTATTTCGAAAATATTTTCAGTTCCTGTAAAAGGCAATTTTATTGTTGTTTCTTGTCCTTCATCAGCAAAGCTTTTCTTTATTGCTAAAGAAACAAATATTTGATTTCTAGCATATAGGCTACCATTCATTGCAAACCTATTTAAATAAGGCCTTTCGGCAATGATTCTTACGATAGCTGCATAAATTATATTCATGTAAGAAAGCTTTATACCTTCTTTAGCTTTTCTATCAATGTATTCATCTAATTCCTTTAATTTAATATCTTGCTTAAAATAAACTTGTGCATCGTTTCTTTCCAACATTACACAAGGTATAACTCTAAAAAACGGTGGAACAGTTTTTAATTTCCTGCCGTCACTTCTGTGTCCAAACATTATTTTTCTCCCCTTTATTTGATATATCCATTTTACGCTGAATGACGAAAAATGTCAAATAATATTGAATGAAAAAATTGACAAATGGGTAGGAATGGTTTATTGTAGTATTAGTTTGAACTTAAAATGGAGGAATATAAAGATGTTAGAGGAATTAAGACAATGTGAAGTCTGTCCTTTTAGATGTAAAGTAAATAGATTGGAAGGGAAAATAGGAAAATGTGGTTGTAATGATAAGGTAAAAATTGCATTAGCATCATTACATTATTATGAAGAGCCATGTATAAGTGGAAAGAATGGTTCTGGTACAGTGTTCTTTTCGAATTGTAACTTGAATTGTTTATTCTGCCAAAATTATAAAATAAGTCAAGAAGGAAAGGGAAGAGAAGTTTCTATAGAAGAACTAGCTGATATTTTTTTAGATCAGCAGAAAAACGGAGCAAATAATATAAATCTAGTAACACCAACTATGTATGTATATCAAATAATAGAAGCTCTAAAGATCGCTAAGGCAAAAGGACTTACAATACCAATAATATATAACACAAATGGTTATGAAAATGTGGAAACAATAAAGGCTCTGAAAGGATATATAGACGTATATTTGCCAGATTTAAAATATTATTCTAATGAGATTGCTGTAAAATATTCAAAAGCACCAAACTATTTTGAAATAGCAACAAAGGCAATTTTAGAAATGATTAATCAAGTGGGAACTCCGGAGTTTGACGAAAATGGATTAATAAAAAAAGGCGTAATAATAAGACACTTAGTACTTCCAGCACACATTCAAAATTCGAAACACATATTAAAATGGTTAAAAGAAAATGTAAATTCAAGAGCATATGTGAGTGTAATGGCACAATATTTTCCAACATATAAGGCCAAAGAAGATAAGTATTTGAATAGAAAATTAACAAACAAAGAATATTCAGAAATAGAGCAATATTTATATCTGTTGGATATAGAGAATGGATATATGCAAGATTTAGGAAAACATGAAGAAGAGTATGTGCCAGATTTTTAGAATTTGATTGAAAATAATTTGTTCATAATATATAATAATGATAGATAGATTATTAGAAAGAGGCAGAAAATGGCAATATACACAAGTAAAACAAGAATAGATTTAGAAGATGTTGGTTACTCCAATAAAATAACTAATAAGGCAATATTAAAAATATTAGAAAATGCAGGGGCTAGGCAATCAGAGACCATACATTTTGGATTAAATGATATGGAAAATGTAGGATTTAGTTGGATTTTATTAGGTTGGAAGGTAAAAATTTTAAAAAGGCCTATATATAACGAAGAATTAACAATAAATACATGGGGAAGAGACTCAAATAGAATTTTTACATATAGAGACTACGAGATATACGATGAGAGCGGAAAACTATGCGCAATTGCTACTAGCAAGTGGGCAATTGTAGATATAAACACTGGAAAATTAAGAGAATTAACTCCTGAAATTATTGAAAAATATCAATGTGAGACTAAAAAAGTATTTGAAGAAGATTATACTTTAAAATTAAAAGAACCAGCTACTATAATAAGAAAGCAAGAATATAAAGCACAAAGAAGAGATATAGATATTAACAAGCATATTCACAATTTATATTATTTGGACTATGCTTATGAGGTTTTACCAGAAGAAGTATATGAAGCACCAGAGTGTAATAATATAGAGATAATGTATAAAAAACAGATACGATTAAATGATGAATTTAAGTGTCTATATACAAAAGAGGAAAATCAAAATATCGTAACAATGAAGTCAGAAGATGAGAACACACTTCATGCGATTATTAAGTTATATTAAGGGATTTTAAAAGAAAGGAACCATTTTTATGGGAAACAGTGCTAAAGAAAAAAGACAGTATATAATTATAAATGTTTTATTAATACTAATTGTGTTACTTTTAGGAGTTTACATATATAAAGTTATTCAATCCAATAAACAACAAATAAAAGTAGGTTATGAACACGGAGTAAATGTTGTACAACAGTTACAAAATGAATACATAAATGTAGAAAAAGTAGAAACAACGGAAAACCAAAATACAATGGTTGTCCCTATTGATGATAACTATAAAAATTCTAAAGAATATGATTTTGCATATGTGAAAAATAATAAGTATTATTATAATCAATTAGATGATACCGCAAAATTAATATATGATGCAATTGAAAGTAATTTATCAAATATGATGTCTGGAAATTATGAGATAAAATTGTCGAATCAAGTAGCAAGTGTATTATATGAGAACGATGGAGAAAAACAGTTGGATACTAGTTTTCAATCAGCATGGGATGCCTTAATGTTAGACAGAGTTGATACATTTTTTATAGATGTTACAAAAATAAATTTGAAAATGAGAAAAACTACATATGGTAAAAAAGTAACGTATGCACTGTCGATTGCTCCAGCAGATTCGAATGGCTATTTGGCAAATGGCATAGAAAGTAAAGAAAAAGTACATGCGATATTAAATGAAATAAAAGAAACAAGGGACAGTATAGTTAAAAGCCTAAGTGGAATAGATTATAATAAAATAATGCATGCCCACGACTGGATTATAAATAATTTAGATTACGAACAAAATATAACAAATAACAATGTGTATAATTTATATGGAGCACTAATCGAAAAATCTGCAGTTTGTGAGGGGTATGCGGAAACATTAAAATATATTTTAGATGAAGTGGATATTCCATGTGTTTTAGTAAGTGGAACTGCAACAAACTCAGAAGGAAAAACTGAAAGACATGAATGGAATTATGTACAACTATATGGAAAGTGGTATGGAATAGATCCAACTTGGGACGACCCAGTTATTAAAGGCTCAGGCTATGTATCGGATTCAATAAAGCATAGATATTTCCTAGTTGGAAGCAATGAAATGAATAAAAATCATTTTCCTAATGGACAAATGACAGAGAGTGGAAAAAAATTTGTATATCCAACAATAGAAACTGAAAAATATGGGAAATAATAGATATTAATATAAATAAAAAGAAAATATTCATGGTAAAAAATGAATATTTTCTTTTTGTTGGCATTTTTAACCAATGTACAAATGAACATGAAAAAATATTAATAATTATTATTTTCCAACTATTTTTGGACCGATTGTTGTTACTGTTCCAGCACCAATTGTTAGTACTATATCATTTGGCATAACTCTATCTCTAATGTATTTTGCAATTTCGTTAAAATCAGACATATAAAGAGCTTTTTTTCCTACTCTATTAATATTAATTTGGTCAACCAAATTTTGAGAGGAAATACCTAAAGTATCCGATTCTCTAGCTGCATAAATGTCAGTTACTATTATATTGTCAAATCCAGAAAGAACTTGAGCAAAATCTGTAAGAAGATTTTTGGTTCTACTATATGTGTGTGGTTGGAATACAACCCAAGACCTATTAAATTTTTTCTTTTTCATTGCATCATATACAGCTTTTATTTCTGTTGGGTGATGACCATAATCATCGAAAACATTTGCTCCATTTGTGCTTCCAACAAATTCAAATCTTCTGTGAGCTCCAGTATATTTTAATAAACCTTCTTTTATATCTTCTTTGTCTATACCATATTCATAACATGTTGCAATACAAGCAAGAGCATCATAAACATTATGCATTCCTGGTACGGAAAGCTTGATACTCTTATAAAAACTATTATTTCTGTATACATCAAAAAGAGGAAAACCATTGTTGTCAAAAGTGATATTTCTCGCAATAAAGTTTGATTTCTCATTTTTAATACCAAAAGTAACAATTTTTGCATTCGTATTTTTATACAAATCAACACAATTAGGATCATCGGCATTTAATACTAGTAAACCATCTTTTGGAAGTAATTCAACAAATTTCACAAAAGCATTTTTTATATGGTCTAAGTCTTTAAAATAATCAAGGTGGTCATTGTCTATATTCAAAATAACTTCTGTTCTTGGGTGAAATTTTAAGAAACTTTCTACATATTCACAAGACTCTAATATAAAATATTCGCTATTTCCAACTCTGTAATTTCCATCAATTTGCTTTAAAATAGCACCAACTTGAACAGTAGGGTCTTTATGAGCCTCCATAAAACAAACAGAAATCATAGATGTGGTTGTGGTTTTTCCGTGTGTTCCAGAAATACTAATTGTATCTCTATAACCTTTAGTAATAATTCCCAAGAAAGTAGATCTTTCCATGGTTTCAATATTTAATCTTTCTGCTTCTTGCATTTCAATATCATCATGAGAAATTGCGGCACTATAAATGACTAAATCAGCTTTTCTAAGGTTATCTAAATCATGACCAATCACAACAGAAATTCCATTGTTTTTTAATTTATCAACCAATTCAGATTCGTTTGCGTCTGAACCTGTAACGTAAAAGCCCCATTTCTTTAAAATAGTAGCAATCCCACTCATGCTAGTTCCACCGATACCTAGCATATGTATATGTTTATATTTTTTTAATTCTTCTAAATTAATCAAATTAAGCACTCCTTTTATATGTTTTATTTTTCTAATATATTATATACTTAAAATAGGAAAAATTCAACATATTTTACGTCTTTGTTTTTGAATTGATATATTAAAAAAATATAAAAAATTATAAATTTTTTGAAAAAATAGAAGGAAAAAAATACAAAATGGAGAATAATATAAGTGTACATACATAAATAGTACAAAAATAAAAACATTGGAAGGCGGTGCTCACATGGAAATTACAGAAGTACGTGTTAGAAAAGTAAACTCAGGAAATAGAGTGAAGGCAATAGCCCAAATAACATTTGATAATGAATTTGTAGTTCATGAAATTAAAGTTATGGAAAAACCAGAAGGTTTATTCATTGCTATGCCTAGAAGAAAAAAAGGTGAAAGATATTATGATATAGCTCATCCTATTAATCAAGAAGTAAGAGACAAGCTTACAAAAGCTGTATTAGAAAAATATGAAGAAGCAGAAGATCCAGAACCAGTTGAAAAAACTGAAGCTGAAGATGCTGAATAATAAAAATATCCCGTATGGGATATTTTTTTGGCTTAAATAACTAAGTAATAACTTGCAAAATAAATAATGAATTATAAAAAATATTAAAAATTCCACCAATAATAAGAAATAATATGATATTTAATAAAAAAGTTAGATAAAAAAAGAAGGCTCCCCCGAGCCTAGAATAGGTTAATGGGGGGAGCAAGGAGTGTTAGTACGCCGCCCGGCACATGGGCTGACAAAAGATGTCAGAGACATACTTAATGGGGTTGCCAGGTGTCGAGGGGGTATCGGTTACAATTATCCGGACGAAGCCGTCTTTTGATGCCTGGGCTTTATAGTCAAGCCCTTTCAAAAAATGCTCGTTAGAGACGAAAACGTCCTTCTTAACGACAAAAAAACCTTTTACCTTATACATACGCTAATTATCTCCTTTTTATTTGTGATATTATTTATTATATCACAAAATTATAAAAAATACAATATTTACCAACAAAAAATAATTTATCCTTACTTGTAGAAGAATGTCGGAAAATGTGGTTGTGTTTTTGTTGAAAAAAATGCTTATATGTGATATAATATAGAAATGCCAATGAGAAAGGTGGGAAAACATTGAAGAGCATAGACGAAATGAGAAAAAGCTATAATTCTTTTATAGAAAGACAACGTGTTGGATATGAAATGACGGCTACAATGATTGGCTATATTGTGGAAAAAATGAAAAACGCAAATATTATATCGAATGAAGTTAGTATAAGCGGAAGAATAAAAAGTTTTAAGTCAGCGTATGAGAATACAGGAAAGAAAGCTGTTGATGATTGCTTTGGAATTAGGATAATTGGTCCCATGGATGATTTAAGAAAAATACAAGCGGTAATAGAAAGTGAATTTACAGTAGATGCTACAAAAGACCATAGTAGAAAAGTAAATTCATCTTATAATGCTATACATGAAATGCTACATATGAAAAGAAAGTATGCTTCTAAAAGTGGAGTAAATTATGAAACTTTTCCAGAAGTAGAAATACAATATTGGGACGAAGAACTTAGAGAAAAATGTGTGTATGGAGAATTAGCGTATTCTAAGTATAAAAGCAAGGATTTAATTGATATTCTTAATAGACTTGAAAAAGACAGAGAAAGAGTTCTTTTGGATTTACCTGTTTTTTATATGATTGAAGGTAGGGAAATAACTAGAATTTCGAAACAAGAAGCATTATATAAAATGTATCCGGAAATAGAAGAAATTGAAAAAAGCAAAAAGAAAGTTGTGAGACAAGTTGAAAGTAATCAAGAGGAAGATCAAGCAATCTAAATAAATGAGAAAGACTCTAACTATGAAAAAATGAGTCTTTTTTATTTTTATATTGTAGAATTACCTACGGAATATTGAATAAATAATGTTGGAAAAAATATTAGAAATGAAACAAATTTGTAAAATAACCGTTGACATTAGTTGAATTTGGGTATATAATAGAAAAGCATGTAAGATAGCGAAGAAGTGAAATGTGGCTACAACCATACAATTAACCAAGGTTGGAGGGAACTTTCATGGAGCATGTCATGGCTGAGACCAGGCGGTAAGGTTAAGGTATCCGTAAGAGATTTTGCGGGTAGCTTATGCATACTGAAAAGTATGTATTAATAAATGTACACTTTATCCCAAGATAATCATGCAAAAACTTGGGCTTTTATATTGGTAATATTTAGAACACCAGGGTGCGTTTATAACTTCCGGCCAAGAAAAAATATTTAAGGAGGGAAAATTGCATGGCAAAGAAACAAACAACAGAAGTAGCAAATGGTAAAATCAGAATAAGATTAAAAGCTTATGATCCACAACTTTTAGAACAGTCTGCTGATAAGATAGTAGATACTGCTAAAAAAACTGGAGCAAAAGTTTCAGGACCTATTCCATTACCAACAGAGAAGGAAATCGTAACAATACTACGTTCTCCACACAAACACAAAGATTCAAGAGAACAATTCGAAATGAGAACACACAAGAGAGTTATTGATATTCTTTATCCTACACAAAAAACAGTTGAAAGTTTAACAAAAATTGAACTACCAGCTGGTGTAAATATAGAAATAAAATAACAATAAGTTAAGGCAAAAAGTTAGAAACCTATAAAAATCTGACAAAAACCATGCTAGTGAATAATCATTAGCCAATAGTTAGGAGGAAAATTTTAAAATGAAAAAAGCAATAATAGGAAAAAAAGTTGGAATGACTCAAATATTTGATGAATCAGGAAAAGTTATTCCAGTAACAGTTATAGAAGCTGGACCATGTGTTGTTGCACAAGTTAAATCAAACGAAACAGACGGATATAACGCAGTACAATTAGGATTTGGAGATGTTAAAGAGAGCAAAGTTAATAAGCCAGTTAAAGGACATTTTGCAAAATCTAAATTAGCATTAAAGAAACATTTAAGAGAATTTAGAATGGATTCTGTAGAAGACGTTAAAGTTGGAGACGAATTTAAAGCTGATGTTTTCGTAAAAGGAGACAAAGTAGATATTCAAGGAACTTCAAAAGGAAAAGGATTCCAAGGCGTTATAAAGAGACATGGTCAATCAAGAGGACCTATGGGACATGGCTCTATGTATCACAGAAGACCAGGTTCAATGGGATCTACATCAACACCAGGAAGAGTATTCAAAGGAAAGAGACTTCCAGGACATATGGGAGCCAACACAATTACAATACAAAATCTTGAAGTTGTTGCAGTTGACTTAGACAAAAATGTAATATTAGTAAAAGGTAGTGTTCCAGGAGTAAACGGAGCAATACTAAAAATTAGACAAAGCGTAAAAGCATAGGGAAGGAGGAAGAAAGATGCCTAAAATAGACGTATATGATATAAATGGAAAGAAAGTTAAAGAACTAGAATTAAATGAAGCAGTATTTGGAATTGAACCAAATGAAGCAGTTGTACACAGTGTTCTAGTTAATTTCTTAGCAAATCAAAGACAAGGTACACAAAGTACAAAAACAAGAAGCGAAGTTTCTGGTGGTGGAAGAAAACCATGGAGACAAAAGGGTACAGGTAGAGCAAGACAAGGAAGTATAAGAGCACCACAATGGATAAAAGGTGGTATAGCTTTAGGACCAAAGCCTCGTTCTTACAAATACACAGTAAACAAGAAAGAAAGACAATTAGCTGTTAAATCAGTATTAAGTTCAAAAGTTTTAGAAAACGAATTAGTAGTTGTTGATAGCTTACCATTAAATGATATAAAGACAAAAGAAATGGTAAAAGCTCTTTCAAACTTAAAAGTTGAAGGAAAAGCATTAATAATGCTTCCAGAAAAGAACGAAAAAGTTCAAAAATCAGCTAGAAATATTGAAGGCGTAAAAACAACATTAGTTGAAACAATAAATGTTTATGACTTATTGAAATACAACAAATTAGTTGTAACAGAAGACACTGTTAAGAAATTAGAGGAGGTGTACGCATAATGAGACCAGAAGACATTATAATAAAACCAATAATTACTGAAGAAAGTAATGCTGGAATACAAGAAGGAAAGTATACCTTTAAAGTAAACAAGAAAGCTACAAAAGTTGATGTAGCAAATGCTGTAGAAAAACTTTTCGGAGTTAAAGTATTAAGAGTAAATACTATAACAGTAAAAGGAAAAGAAAAAAGAGTTGGAAGAAATGTTGGAAGAACATCTGACTGGAAGAAAGCTATTGTTACAATAGATACAAATCCATCAGACAAAACATATCTTGCAAAAGGCGGAAAAGAAACAAAAATAGCTACAAAATATAAGACATCTATTGATGAATTCATGGGTGCGTAGTTAAATAAAAATAGCGAGAGATAACTCGGATAATAAAAAATATCTGTAGGTGAAGCAGGAAAAAATTCACTAATATAAAAATTTAAGGAGATAATAAAAAATGGCAACAAAAAAATTTAGACCAGTAACTCCATCACTAAGAAACACAACTGTATCTGATTTCGCTGAAATAACAAAAAAGACTCCTGAAAAATCTTTATTAACAGTAAAGAAAGAAAAAGCAGGAAGAAATAGTTATGGTAGAATCACAGTTCGTCACCAAGGTGGAGGAAATAGACAAAAATATAGAATAATTGATTTTAAACGTCAAAAAGAAGATATGCCAGCAACAGTAGTTGGTATAGAATATGATCCAAACAGAAGTGCAAATATAGCTTTAATTAAATATGAAGATGGAACATTAAGCTATATATTAGCTCCTATAGGATTAAAAGACGGTGATACAGTAATGTCAGGAGTAAATGCTGATATTAAACCAGGTAACTGTCTAAAATTAGAAAACATTCCAGTTGGTACTATGGTTCATAACATAGAAATAAACCCAGGTCAAGGTGGAAAATTAGTTAGAGCTGCAGGTCAAGAAGCTCAACTTATGGCTAAAGAAGGAAAATTTGCAAATTTAAGATTACCTTCAGGAGAAATGAGATTAATAATGCTAAACTGCAGAGCAACAATAGGAACTGTAGGAAATGCAGAATATGAAAACATTAAATTAGGTAAAGCAGGAAAGACAAGACATCTAGGCAAACGTCCAGAAGTTAGAGGATCTGCAATGAACCCAGTAGATCACCCTCATGGTGGTGGTGAAGGAAAGGCTCCAGTAGGACACGCAGGACCAATGACTCCTTGGGGTAAACCAGCACTTGGATACAAGACAAGAAAAAATTCAAGAACTGATAAATTCATAGCTAAGAGGAGGAAATAATAATGTCAAGATCTAGTAAAAAGAAACCATTTGTTGCTCCAGAGCTATTAAAAAGAGTTGAAGCAATGAATGAAAGTGGAAAGAAAGAAGTATTAAAGACATGGTCTAGAGCTTCTACAATATATCCACAAATGGTTGGACACACAATAGCTGTTCATGACGGAAGAAAACATGTTCCAGTATATATTACTGAAGAAATGATTGGACATAAATTAGGAGAATTTGCTCCAACAAGAACATTTAAAGGACATTCAGGAGATAAGACAACAACTACAAAATAAAAATAATTAAGGAGGTAAATAAGAGCAATGGAAGATACAGTACAAAATGAAGTAGTACCATGCGCAAGTGCAACTCTAAAGTATGCTAGAATTTCAAGCAGAAAAGTTAAGATTGTAGCAGATTTAATAAGAGGAAAAGATGTTGATGAAGCATTAGCAATAGTTAAATTTACACCAAAAGCTGCATCAGAAATCGTTGAAAAATTGCTTAAATCAGCTATAGCAAATGCTGAAAACAACCATGGAATGAAGAGCAATAAATTATATGTAGCAGAAATATATGCAAATCAAGGACCTACATTAAGAAGAATAAGACCAGCTGCAAAAGGTTCAGCTGTTAGAATTAGAAAGAGAACAAGTCATATAACTATAGTTCTTAAAGAAAGAGACTAAGAGTAAGGAGGATAATAGAAAATGGGACAAAAAATGAATCCAAACGGACTTAGAGTTGGAATCATAAAAGACTGGAACTCAAAATGGTATGCAGATTCAAAGCATTTTGCAGATTATCTAGTTGAAGATCACAAAATCCGTGAATATGTTAAGAAAAAATTATACGCTAGCGGAATTTCAAAAGTTGAAATCGAGAGAACAGCAAAATTCGTTAAAGTTAACGTATACACAGCTAAACCTGGTCTAGTAATAGGAAAAGGTGGAAATTTAGCTGAAAGCTTAAAAGCTGAATTACAAAAAATGATTGGAAAAGATGTAAATCTAAATATTGTTGAGGTTAAATCACCAGATTTAGATGCACAATTAGTTGCTGAAAATATAGCAGGACAACTAGAAAGAAGAATTTCATTCAGACGTGCAATGAAACAATGTATGCAAAAAACAATGAAGATGGGTGCTTTAGGAATAAAGACATCTGTATCAGGAAGACTTGGTGGAGCTGATATGGCTAGAACTGAGTTCTACAAAGAAGGTACAATACCACTTCAAACATTAAGAGCTGACATTGATTATGGATTTGCAGAAGCAAACACAACATATGGAAAAGTTGGAGTTAAAGTTTGGATATATAAAGGAGAAGTTCTTCCAGCTAAGAAGAAAGCAGTGGAAGGAGGAGACAGATAATGCCATTAATGCCAAAAAGAACAAAATATAGAAAACAACAAAAAGGTAGAAATAGAGGAAAAGCAACAAGAGGAAATGCAGTAACAAATGGACAATATGGTCTACAAGCATTAGAACTAGGACAAATTACTTCTAACCAAATAGAAGCAGCCCGTGTTGCTATGACAAGATATATAAAAAGAGGTGGAAAGGTTTGGATAAAAATCTTCCCAGATAAACCTATAACAAAGAAACCAGCAGATACTCGTATGGGTAAAGGTAAAGGATCAGTTGAATACTGGGTAGCAGTTATAAAGCCAGGAAGAATATTGTTTGAGCTTGCAGATGTTACAGAAGACGTTGCAAGAGAAGCATTAAGACTTGCTGCTAACAAACTATCTGTTAAGTGTAAATTTGTTAAAAAGGAAACTGAAGTAGGTGGTGAATTAGATGAAGATAAATAAGATTAGAGAGATGTCTTCACCAGACTTAGAAAAAGAATTAGGAGAATTAAAATCAGAATTGTTCAAACTAAGATTTAGCTTAGCAACAAACGGATTAGATAATCCTATGAAAATAAGAGAAGTTAAGAAAGACATTGCAAAAATAAAAACAGTTTTAACTGAAAGAGAATTAAAAGGTGAAGAACCAGTAGTTGCAGAAGAGCCAAAAAAAGCAGAAAAGAAAACTGCAAGCAAGGCAAAAAAAGAAGCTACAGAAGGAACAGAAAAGAAAGCTAGAAAAACAACTACAAAAAAAGAAAGTAAAGCTGAATAATTTATACAACTAAAACGTTGTATTCCTTAGAATGTAGAAAGGAGAATATTATGGAAGAAAGAAATCTTCGTAAAACAATGACTGGAGTTGTTACATCTGATAAAATGGATAAAACAGTTGTTATAGCTGTTGTTCAAAATGAGATGGATAAGACATATGGAAAAATCAAAAAAAGAACATATAAATTAAAAGCTCATGACGAAAACAACGAATGCAAAGTTGGAGATAAAGTAAAAGTTATGGAAACAAGACCTTTATCAAAAGACAAGAGATGGAGAGTTGTTGAAATAGTTGAAAAGGCAATAATAAAATAATATACTTTGAAAAGAATGAAAAAAGGAGGTACTAGTTTAAATGGTACAGCAACAAACAATATTAAAAGTAGCTGATAATACAGGAGCTAAAGAATTAATGTGTATTAGATGCTTAGGCGGATCATATAGAAAATATGCTGGAGTTGGTGATATAATAGTTGCTTCTGTTAAAACAGCAACACCAGGTGGCGTTGTAAAAAAAGGTGACGTTGTTAAAGCCGTTGTTGTTAGAACAAAGAAACCTATAAGAAGAGCTGACGGATCTTATTTAAGATTTGACGAAAACGCAGCAGTTATAATAAAAGAAGACGGAACACCAAAGGGAACTCGTATATTTGGACCTGTTGCAAGAGAATTAAGAGAAAAGGACTATTTAAAGATTCTTTCTCTAGCACCAGAAGTTTTATAATTTCGATTTTAAACTTCGTCTTGCGTTGTCAAAATTGATTAAAAATGAGCCCAATAATAAGAAATAAAGAGGTGAAAATATAAAATGAAATTAAGAAAAGGTGATACAGTTAAAGTTTTATCAGGAAATGATAAAGGAAAGACTGGAGAAATTCTAGAAGTAATACCTAAAACAGAAAAAATAATTGTTAAAGGTATCAATATTAGAAAAAAGAGCGTTAAACCTAGAAGACAAGGTGAACAAGGAGGAATTATTCCTTCAGAATTTAGTATACACAGCAGTAAAGTAGCTCTAGTATGTCCAAAATGCGGAAAAGCAACAAGAGTTGGATATGAAGTTGAAAAAGACGGAAAAGTACGTGTATGCAAAAAATGTGGAGCTAAAATAAAATAGTAAAGGAAGGAGGTCTATAAAGACTTATGGAAATATTAAAAGAACAATATGAGAAAGAAATAGTACCAGCTTTAATGAAAAAGTTTAATTATAAATCAGTAATGGAAGTTCCAAAGTTAGATAAAATAGTTATCAACATTGGTTTAGGAGATGTAAAAGAAAATCCAAAGGACTTAGAGAATGCAATAAAGGATTTGGAACAAATTACTGGACAAAAGCCAATAACAACAAAATCTAAGAAGGCTATAGCTGCATTTAAATTAAGAGCAGGAGTTCCAATTGGATGCAAAGTAACATTAAGACAAGGAAAAATGTATGATTTTGCAAACAAATTATTCAATGTAGCTCTTCCAAGAGTTAGAGACTTTAGAGGAATACCAGCAGATTCTTTTGACGGTAGAGGAAACTATTCAATGGGTATTAAGGAACAATTAATATTCCCTGAAATAGAATACGAAAAAGTTGATAGAGTAAGAGGTATGGATATAATATTTGTAACAACAGCTAAGACTGATGAAGAAGCTAAAGAGTTACTAAAATTATTAGGAATGCCATTTAAAAACTAATTATCGTAAATTACTGAAAAGAGATATAAGAAAGGAGAAAGCTAATGGCTAAAACGTCTTTAAAAGTTAAGCAAGCAAGACCACAAAAATATAAGACAAGAGAATATAACAGATGTAAATTATGTGGAAGACCACATGCTTATATTAGAAAATATGGAGTTTGCCGTGAGTGCTTCAGAAAATTAGCTCATGATGGCGAAATTCCTGGAGTTAAAAAAGCAAGTTGGTAGAATTCAATTAAAATTGTATATGATAGAAAAATCGTGATAAGGAGGGAAAACAAGAACATGGTTACTACAGATCCAATAGCAGATATGCTAACAAGAATAAGAAATGCTAGCAGTCAAAAACATAAATCTGTTGATGTTCCTGCTTCAAAAGAAAAGCTTGCAATAGCTCAAATATTATTTGAAGAAGGATATATCAAATCTTTCGAAGAGATAAAAGAAGAAAATAATCAAGGTGTAATAAGAATTACATTAAAATATACAGAAAAAGGTAAAAAAGTAATAGATGGATTAAAGAGAATAAGCAAACCAGGATTAAGAGTTTACGCATCTAAGACAGAATTACCTAAAGTATTAAATGGATTAGGAATAGCTTTAATTTCAACATCTAAAGGAATAATGACAGACAAGAAAGCAAGAGAAGCTGGTTTAGGTGGAGAAGTTATAGCATACGTTTGGTAATAATTAAGACAAGAAGGAGGGAAAACAAACATGTCAAGAATAGGAAATATGCCTATTACAGTACCTGCTGGTGTTGAAGTTAAAATAGACGGAAACCACATTGCTGTAAAAGGTCCTAAGGGAAGTCTTGAAAGAGACATTCATCCAAATATGAAAGTTGAATTAGACGGAAATGAAATAAAAGTTTCAAGACCAGATGATACAAACATTAATAAGAGTTTACATGGAACAACAAGAGCTTTAATACATAACATGGTTGAAGGTGTTGTTAATGAATTCAAAGTAGAATTAGAAATAAATGGTGTTGGTTACAGAGCTCAAAAGCAAGGTAACAAATTAGTAATGAGTTTAGGATATTCTCATCCAGTAGAGATGGAAGCTCCAGAAGGAATTACTTTTGATTTAACAGATGCTAACCACATTGTAGTTAGAGGAATTGACAAAGAATTAGTTGGTCAAGTTGCTAACGAAGTAAGATCTAAACGTCCACCAGAAGTATATAGAGGCAAAGGTATTAAATATGCTACTGAACATATTAGACGTAAGGAAGGTAAAGCAGGTAAGAAATAATTCTAAACTTCGTTTAAATTAATTGTTTAGAGTTGTTAGAATAGCTTAATAAAAACAATTATAAACGAGTATGACAAGGCAACCGAGCCAAAATATTTGAGGCGTACTTGCTGTACGTTGAAAATATTTTGAGTGAAGGTTAACGAAGTCAGACAAAGTTAAGAATTGTTTTTCAGAAGTCGAAATCAGAACTAAAACTAATGCTGTTACATTAGTTAGAAAGGAGTAAAAAATGGTTGGTAAGACAGATAGAAAAGCTGAGAGAGAAAGAAGACATGCTCGTGTTCGTACAAAAATAAGCGGAACAGCAGAACGTCCAAGATTATGCGTATACAGAAGTAACAAGAACTTATTTGTACAAGTAATTGATGATGTTAATGGAACAACTTTAGCTGCTGCATCTACATTAGACAAAGAAGTAAAAAATAAACATGCAAACAGCGAAGCTGCAAAAGAAGTAGGAGCTTTAATAGCAAAAAGAGCTCAAGACAAAAAAATAAAAACAGTAGTATTTGATAGAAGTGGATACCTATATCATGGAATTATAAAGGATTTAGCTGAAGCTGCTAGAGAAGCAGGATTAGAATTTTAGTAATAAATGATTAGAAAAACACAAATTAATTACGGTTAAAAATGGATTGTAAAATACATAAAAGGAGGTCAGAAGACGTGCAAGAAGAAAATTCTACAGAATTAAAAGAAAAAGTAGTTGCCATAAATAGAGTTGCTAAAGTTGTTAAAGGTGGAAGAAACTTTAGATTTAGTGCAGTTGTTGTTGTTGGAGATGGCGCAGGACACGTTGGAGTTGGAAACGGAAAAGCTGCCGAAGTTCCAGACGCTATAAAGAAAGCTATAGAAGATGCTAAGAAAAACTTAGTAGAAGTTTCTATAGTAGACACAACAATACCACATGAAATAATTGGTAAATTTGGAAGTGCAAGTGTAATGCTAAAACCAGCCAGTGAAGGTACTGGAATTATAGCTGGTGGAAGCGTTAGACCAGTTCTAGAACTTGCAGGTTACAGAGATATAAGAACAAAAATAATAGGAACAAATAATCCTAGAAACGTTGTTTATGCTACTCTTGAAGGATTAAAGAGCATGCAAACAGTTGAATCTGTAGCTAAAAAAAGAGGAAAAAAAGTAGAAGAAATAATGTAATTATTATAAAATAACAAATTAGGAGGTGTAGTCACGAGATGAAATTAGATGAATTAAAACCAGCACAGGTAAACACAAAAAGAACTAGAGTTGGACGTGGAGTTGGATCTGGAATAGGCAAAACTTCTGGAAGAGGTCATAAAGGACAAAAAGCTAGAAGTGGTGGCGGAGTAAGACGTGGATTCGAAGGTGGTCAAACACCATTATATAGAAGATTACCAAAAAGAGGATTCACAAATATTCATGCTAAAAACTATACAGAAGTAACATTAACAATGTTATCTAAAGTAAAGAACGAAAACGTAACAGCTCAAAGCTTAGTTGATGAGGGAATCATCGGAAAAGTTAATGATGGAATAGTAATTCTTGGAACTGGTAAATTAGACAAAAAAGTTAATGTATCAGCAGTAAGATTTACAAAATCAGCTAAAGAACAAATTGAAGCTTTAGGTGGAAAGGCAGAGGTGATCTAATTGTTTAAGACCATAAAAAATGCTTTAAAAACACCTGAAGTAAGAAAAAAATTATTATATACTTTATTGTTAATAGTAATTTTTAGATTAGGCTGTTATATAACAATACCTGGAGTTGATACTTTCACATTAGCAGAAGAAATGAGCTCTGCAACTAATGGTGTAACAGGACTTATAGACACAATATCAGGAGGAGCTTTCTCAAGACTTTCTATATTTGCAATGTCTATAACTCCATACATCACAGCATCAATTGTTATCCAATTATTAGGAATGGTTATACCAGCATTGGAAAGATTAACTAAGGAAGGTGGAGAAGAGGGAAGAACAAAAATTAATAAGTATACAAAAATACTTACAATTGTTCTAGCTTTAATCGAAGGATTAGGAATATTCTTCTCATACAAATCTTCTGGAATATTCTTAGATACAAGCTTTATGGGAGGAGCGTTAACAGTTATTTCTTTAATGGCAGGAACAGCACTTTTAATATGGCTTGGAGAACAAATTACTAATAAAGGTATTGGAAACGGAATATCAATGATAATATTTGTTGGTATTATATCAGGATTACCAAGAGGCATTACAGCTGTATGGGGCTTAATGTTCTCAGCTGGAACTTTCAGTACAGTTGGATTTATAAAAGCTTTAGCTCTAGTAGTTGGATTACTAGTACTAGTTGCAGGAGTTGTATTTATACAAATTGCTGAAAGAAGAATACCAGTACAATATGCTAAAAAGGTAGTTGGAAGAAGAATGGTAGGAGCTCAAAATACACATATTCCATTAAAGCTAGCAATGGCTGGAGTTATGCCTATTATATTTGCTTCATCATTCATGACATTCCCAGCAATGATTTTACAAATATTCGTAAAAGACATTGCAACACAAACAGGATTCTGGGCAGGAGTATATAGATTCTCTATTGCTTCATCAAATTCTAGTGTGGGAATAGGGTATACAATTGCAAACGCAATAGTATATTTATTATTAATATTAGGATTCACATATTTCTACACATATGCGATGTTCAATCCTGCTGAGATATCAGGAAACATCAAGAGAAATGGTGGATTTATACCAGGTATAAGAGCTGGAAAACCAACTACAGATTATTTATCATCTGTAATATCTAAACTATCATTAGTAGGAGGAATATTCTTAGCAATAATAGCTATTCTTCCAATGATAGCAAACTTTACAAGCTTAAACATAGCATTTGGTGGTACATCTATACTTATCGTAGTAGGTGTTGCACTAGAAACAATACAACAATTAGAATCTCAACTTGTAACAAGACATTACAAAGGATTCTTAGAATAATAAAATGGAGGCAGAGCAAAATCTGTCTCTTTTTTCGCCTAATTTTTTAAGTAAAGGCAATTTATTGAAAATGAAAAAATTGTTGAGAATATATTGAAAAAACTAAAATTAACAGTTAAAATCTATATGAGAAAAGCAGTAGCGTAAAAATGAAACCAATGATAAAAAATAGAAATGTGTGCTATTTGACAGAACATTATAAAACTGGGGGTATAACAAATGAATATAAATGAAATATTAGATAAAATATTCGAAATTCTCAATGGAACAGAGGATAAAGATTCTTCAAGTACATTTAATATTGATAGAGAGATTGAAAATATATATGTTAAAGATGAAAAAAATATTTTTGGAATGAATTTTATACCAGAGTTTTATGATAAATTTGATAAGTTAGAGAATAAGAAGGAATTACTTTTATCTGCCTTGAAAAGTGAAAATGGTGAAAGGAATGACATAGGAAATATAATCATGATATTAGCTGCTCGATATTTTTTTTCACCAGATGAGATAAAAAAATTATTGAAATCAGATGAATTAGAACAATTACATTTAGAGAGTGAGAGCGTAGCCAGCATGATAATGGCCTCAGGAGAGGCTGAGAAGTACTTAACTACAGAAAATATAAAAAAGTATAATTTAACATGGCGCGATATAGTACCAATAATATGTGCAAATGGCAATATACATCTTTTTTTAAAACCAGATATAGAAAAAGAAATAAAAAATTCAGATAAATATGAAATGACTGATATTTTAAAAATGTGCATAAATGACTGGGACGAATTTCTTACACCTAAAAATATACAGTTTTTGGGATTATATGGTGAAAATATAGTTGAATTAATAAAAGCAAGTGGAAATATAGACAAATATTTGACTCCAATTTTTGTACAACAATCAGGATTAGATGGATGGAATGTTATAGAATTAATAAAAACAAGTGGGAATATAAAGAAATATACAAATTCTGAGATTATGTCACAATTTCGATTATCTGGAAAAGATGCAGTAGAATTAATGAAAATGAGTGGAAATGTAGAACAATATTTAACCCCAAAATATGTACAACAATTTGGGTTAGACGATTGGCAAGTGACAGAATTAATAGAAGCAAGCGGAAATGTAGAAAAATATTTAACGTTAAAATATGTACAGCAATTTGGATTAAAAAATTATCAAATAATGGAAATAATAGCAACAAGTGGAAATATAGAAAAGTATTTAACAGCAGAGAATGTACAACAATTTGGGTTAGACGATTGGCAAGTAACAAAATTAATAAAAACAAGTGGAAATATAGAAAAGTATTTAACAGCAGAAAATGTACGTAAATTTGGATTAAATAGTAGTCAAGTAATGCAATTGATAAAAGAAAGTGGAAATATAAAAAAATATTTAACGCCAGAAAGTATTAAAGAATATAATTTTAGGGGAAAGGATATATTATACATTGCGAGATTAGATGTATTTGATGATGGACTTGTAGCTGATGAATTAGATAGAGAATTAGGTAATGGAACATATACATATGAGAATATTTTTAAATTAATAGAAATTACGAAATCAATAACAGAATCAAATTCAGGAAGATTAAACAGGATTTCAAGAGAGATTATAAGACAAATAATGTCAACACCAATAGACAAGCAACAGGAAGTTGCAGAGACGATTAGAAATATTTATGAAACAAAAGACATTCCAGAATTTGCACAAAATTTTCTTGTGTTTAAACAGCTTCATCCGAATTTTGTTGGTAAGGAGACTACTAAATTGGAAGGGCATGAAGCGATTGGAAATATTCCATCATTAAATAGCGCAACGCCAATACAAAGAAAAAATATAATATTTTCTGATTTGTTAAAAATTGCCGTAGAATCTAATAGTAGAAATTTAAAAGAATATTTAGATATTATGGAACAAGGTGATAAATTATTTGAAATGTTTAAAGCAGGAAAAATACATTTAGATGGTTCAATTTCAAAAGATGAAAGGGCTGTGTTAGCTAGATATAGCGAAATATTAAATATGCTGTATAACCAAACAAGTAAAGGAAAGCGTTTGGATGAAGCAAGAAAGAATTCTGGAAATTTAGAGCAAGATTTAACTGAATTAAATGCTTTATTTGAAACTGATAAAAATGTTCATATGCCATTACTTGATAGAATAGTAAGAACATTTGGATATTGGGCAGGCGTTAGGAACTTTAAGCAGGCAAGAATTGTTATAGAAGAAGCTACCAAACAGGCAGATGAAAGAAATAGAGATACTGCACTACATAGTAGATTTGGTATAAACAAAGGAGATTTTGTAAAAGGAATTAGTGTAACATCATATTTCCCAGATATGTTGCAAAATGGAATAGTAGCAAAGGATTATCTAGGAGCAGATGCAACATCAGATTTTACGCCATTAGACACTGATGTGGAATTAATTACTGATGACGAAGTAATGCAAACAGCACCTGGATACGCCAATGGCAATGTAAGTGGTAAAGCATTAGGAAAAATTATTCTTGTTATAAAAAATGATGGTAAATATGTAGAAACAAGAAATGGAACAATTGTTGATGATGAGGCCGTAAAAAGAGTTGTAGAAGACAGAAGCAAAATAGAATATTTTGATAATAATGGCTTTGGCGGACCAAATGCATATGGAATAAGAACAGGAATCGGTTCTACTAATATAAGCTTCATTATTGCAGATAGATATGTTGATAAACTTGGATTGGAAATTGCAATGAATGGCTTTTATATTCCAATAGTAGACAAAGAAAAGAAATTATTATACACACCTGAAATGTATGATGAAATTAGAAGTAGAATGCAAGGATTAAGTCACTATGGATTAAATGAATTCACATTAGATCAAAGTGCTAAAAATATCGGTACAGAAAAAATTTCACAAGTGATAGAATTAAGTAAAGAAGAGGCCGAAAATAAGAGAAGCAAAATAATGAGTACATTGAGAGTAGCAATACAAAAATATGGCATGAATATGTCTGAAAAAAGAACAGCGGAGTTATTACAAGGAACTGTTGAAGTAATAGACACTGGTTCGACAGGAAGAGGCACTAACTTACCAGGAGATGGAGATTTCGATTTTATGGTAAGGCTTGATGGAAAAATTTTTAGTAACTCAAAACAATTAAAAGAAATGATAAATAATGCTTTAAGTAGTAAAGAAAAACCAGAGGAGAAAGTAATTACAGGAAAGGGAGATTTTAGATTTAAAGGAGTCTCTGTAGATGGACTAGATGAAAAGGTTGACTTAGATTTAAGTTTCACAAAAAGAACGGATGAAATAGAATATACAACTGAAGAATGTATAAATGATCGATTAGAAACTATAAGGAGGATGAATCCAGAAGATTATAGATATGTGGTAGCTAATATATTGTTGGCAAAAACGGTACTTAAAGAGGCTAAAGTATATAAAAAAAGTAGTAGCCCTGAACCAAAAAATGGTGAAAAAGATACTAGAGGTGGATTAGGTGCAGTAGGAATTGAAAATTGGATATTACAAAATGGTGGTTCATTTGAAAAAGCAGCGAGAGACTTTTTAGCTGTTGCTGAAAGCTGCAAAGGATTGAGTGAATTCAAAGAAAAGTATGCTATTTGGGATTTTGGAGAAAATTATATGTCTGGAGAAAATTATTCTCATGATAATTTTGTCTATAATATGAATGAGACTGGATATAGCATTATGGTTAAGACATTAGAAGATTATGTAAGAACTATAGAAAATGAGCATGCGACGAAAATGGAAACAAAGAGTCTAGGTGATATTGTACGAGAAGATATATCAGTATTAAATAATACACCATATATGAAAGCAGTAGAGAAAATATTAACACATGCACGTAGTATCGAAAGAGAAGATTAAGAAACAGTGGTAAGATAAAATAATTTATTTTACTGAAAGGAAAAAGATAAAATATGGATAAACAAGAATTTAAGGATGCATGCTATGAAGTTTTAGAAATTTTAAAATATGTAAAAAAAGAGGATTTAGAAAAAATTCCAAAAGAGGAAATAAAAATACTAAAAGAGTATGCAAATTATAATCATAATTTTCAGTATGATCCTAATAAGCATATTAAAGAACAGGAAGTTTTAAAATTAACTAAAGGAATAATAGCACAGTATTTTTACCAGTATACAGCAACTGATAAGCAAAAAGAAAAAATAAGGCTAAAGCAACAATATGATTTACAAACCATAGAGAAAGAAAAGGAAAAGAATTATGATTATTCCAAAATGTTTGAAAAGGAACAAAGGACATATGAAGATGAGAAGAGTGAAAATATTTTGCCTATTGAATATAAAAAAGAAAGATGGTACGTAAGAATATTCAATAAAATATTAAAATTTTTTAGAGGATAGTTGGGCGAAAAAAATGTTTAAATAATTGACAAATTGGGAAAAATAAGCTAAAATAAGTTTATAATTAAGAGAAAAACTTCGAGATTTTATGCCTCTAATATTGTATTAGGGGCAAAAATGTTGGAGTCGAAAGGAGAAATTTTATGTATTTAATAATGTTAGGAGCTCAAGGAACTGGAAAAGGTACAGTAGCAGGAATATTAGCAAAAGAAACAGGCTGGCCACAAATTTCAACAGGAGATATTTTTAGAGCAAATATATCAAACAATACTGAATTAGGAATAAAAGCAAACGAATATATATCAAAAGGACAACTTGTTCCAGATGATATAACGGTTCCAATGGTTATAAATAGGCTAAGTGAAGATGATTGTAGAGATGGAGCTATATTAGATGGTTTCCCACGTACAGTTGAGCAAGCAGAAAAGCTTGATGAAATTCTTGCTGAAAAGAGTAAGAAGGTTGATTTGGTAATAAATTTAACAACACCAAGAGACGAAATCATTACAAGAATTTTAAATAGAAGAGTATGTTCAAATCCAGAATGCAAAGCAACATACAATATAACAATGCATCCATCTAAAGTAGAAGGAATATGCGATATTTGTGGTTCTAAACTAGTTCAAAGAGGAGACGACAGTGACGAAAACGCAATAAAACAAAGATTGGCAATATATGATGAAAAAACAAGTCCATTAATAGATTTCTATACAAAGAAAGGTGTTTTAGTAACTGAAGAAGTTAGTGAAAAAATAAATAGACTTGGAAAAGAAGCTGCAGAAGATGTATTAAATAAGATAAAAAATATGTAGTTTATTAGAAGAAGGTAATAGAATTGGTAAGTATAAAAAATAAAGAACAAATTGAAAAAATGAGAGAGGCTTGTAGAGTTGCAAACCTTGCTCAAAAAGCAGTAGAAGCTGCAATAAGACCAGGAATTTCTACATGGGAGTTAGATAAAATAGCAGAAAGAACCATGAGAGAAAATGGCGCAATCCCAGCCGAAAAAGGATTTCCAAGTGGAGTAAAAGGAGTGCCAGCATTTCCAGGTTCAATATGTGCATCTGTAAATGATGTTGTAATCCATGGAATTCCATCAAAAAGAGAAATCTTGCACGATGGAGATATAATAAGTGTAGATTTAGTAGCTTATAAAAATGGCTTTAATGGTGATTGTTGCAGAACATATTTTGTTGGAAATGTGAGCGAAGAAGCAAAAAGACTTACAGAAGTCACAAAACAATCATTTTATGAAGGAATAAAATATGCTAAAAAAGGTTTTAGACTAGGAGATATTTGCCATGCTATTGGCGAATATGTTGAAAAAAATGGATATAGTGTAGTAAGAGAATTCCAAGGACATGGAATTGGCGAAAGTATGCACGAAGATCCAGGTATTCCAAACTACGGTAAAGCAGGAAGAGGAATACGCCTTGAACCAGGCATGACTCTAGCAATAGAACCTATGGTAATTATGGGAAAACCAAACATTTTAGAGTTAGATGATGGCTGGACTATAATAACAGAGGATGGAAGCCTTGCGGCTCATTATGAAAATACAATTTTAATTACAGAAAATGAGCCAGAAATATTGACATTATTATAAAAATGTTATATACTATATAAGCTATTATGTATAAAATAGCTTATATTGTATTTTAAAAATAAGATACATTAGAAGATACGGAGGGAAAATAGTGTCAAAAGAGGATGTTATCGAAGTTGAGGGAACTGTTGTAGAAACATTACCCAATACAAATTTTAAAGTAGAGTTAGAAAATGGTCATCAGATATTAGCTCACATCTCTGGAAAGTTAAGAATGAATTACATTAAAATTCTTCCTGGAGATAAAGTTAAGGTGGAATTATCACCATATGACTTAACAAGAGGAAGAATTACTTGGAGAGCAAAATAATATCTAATACTAATATATATAAAATTTTGTTAGGAGGTGCAGAATAATGAAGGTTAGACCATCAGTTAAAAAAATGTGTGACAAATGCAAAGTTATAAAAAGAAAAGGTGTCATCAGAGTAATATGCGAAAATCCTAAGCATAAACAAAGACAAGGATAATTAAAAAAATTAGATATTAACACAAATCGAGATTGGCGGCTGTTGAGAGTAGTTTTGGCTATAATCAATAAATTAAAGGTTTGTGTTTATATATATGCTTATAAAAAAGTTAAAGACCGGTTTAAAAAACTGTAAATTACAAGAATATTATAGTATACCTCTAAAACTATAATAAGAATGTAGATTTAAAAGAATTAAATTGGCACATTTCACCTTTGACAATTTTAGGAAGCAGTAAAAAACAAAATAATAAAAATAACATTTGGAGGTGCAAAAATGGCTCGTTTAGCAGGAGTTGATTTACCTAGAGAAAAGAGAATAGAAATAGGACTTACATACATATATGGAATAGGTTTAGCTCGTTCTCAAGAAATATTAAAAAAAGCTGGAATAAATCCAGACATTAGGGTAAAAGATTTAACAGATGAACAAGTACAGCTAATTAGAAATGCAATGGAAGGTTACACTCTAGAAGGTGACTTAAGAAGAGAAGTTGCATTAAACATAAAAAGACTTACAGAAATTGGTTGCTACAGAGGAACTAGACATAGAAGAGGTCTTCCAGTAAGAGGACAAAGAACAAAAACTAATGCTCGTACAAGAAAAGGACCAAGAAAATTAGTAAGTAAGAGCAAGAAATAGAAATTAAGAAACTTCGCTTCAAATAGCTAAGTTAAAGAGGAGGGAAAACTTAAAAATGGCTACAAAGAATTTAGCAAAAAAACCAACTAGAAGAAGAGATAGAAAAAATATCGAAAAAGGTATGGCTCATATTCACTCTAGTTTTAATAATACAATAGTTACAATAACAGATACACAGGGTAACGTATTATCATGGGCAAGTGCTGGAGAACTTGGATTCAAAGGTTCTAGAAAAAGCACACCATTTGCTGCCGGAGAAGCTGCTGAAACAGCTGCTAAAGCTGCAATGGAACATGGTTTAAAAACTGTTGACGTATTTGTTAAAGGACCAGGTTCTGGACGTGAATCTGCAATAAGATCATTACAAACAGCAGGACTTGAAATAACATCAATTAAAGATGTTACTCCAATACCTCACAATGGTTGTAGACCACCAAAAAGAAGACGTGTATAATTTTTTATTATGCGACACGAGAATATAATATAAATCGATAGATTGAAAAATAATTAAGGAAGGTGAAATATAAAATGTCAAGATATAAAGACGAACAATGCCGTATTTGCCGTAGAGAAGGACAAAAATTGTTCTTAAAAGGCTCAAGATGCTATTCTGACAAATGTAGCATAACAAGAAGAAATTATGCACCAGGACAAAATGGTCAAAAGAAGAGCAAAATTTCTGAATATGGTACTCAATTAAGAGAAAAACAAAAAACAAAAGCTTTCTATGGAGTAGGAGAAAAACAATTCAGAAGATACTTCGATATGGCTTCAACTAGCAAGGGAAAAACAGGTGAAGTATTACTTCAAATACTTGAAAGCAGATTAGATAATGTAGTATACAGATTAGGATTCGCAAGCTCAAGAGCTCAAGCAAGAATGCTTGTAACACATGGTGCTTTTGAAGTAAACGGACACAAAGTTGATATACCATCATACTTAGTAAAAGCCGGAGATGTAATCGCCGTAAGAGAAATAAGAAAAGACAATGGAGCAATAAAAATTGCTGTAGAAGAAAATGGAAGTAGACCAGTTCCAGCTTGGCTAGAAAAAGACCAAGAAAAATTAAGTGGAAAGGTTGTAACATTAGCAACAAGAGAAGATATTGACCTACCTGTTGAGGAACATTTAATAGTAGAGCTTTACTCTAAATAATAGGTTATTTTAATATAAAAGTTGTAAATATATGAATCCAGTATATTTATATTAGGAGGTAAAAATGATAGAATTTGAAAAGCCAAATATTAAATGCTTAGAAATGGATAACAATACAAATTATGCTAAATTTACATGTGAACCACTTGAACGTGGATATGGTATTACAATAGGAAATTCATTAAGAAGAATACTACTTTCTTCACTTCCAGGAGCAGCAATAACATCTGTAAAAATAGATGGAGCAGCTCATGAATTTACTACAATACCAAACGTAGTTGAAGATGTACCAGAAATAATAGTAAACTTAAAAATGGTAAGAATAAAAATAGTTGATGACGAGCCTAAGACTCTAAGAATAAACTTCCAAGGAGAAGGCGAAGTTACAGCTGCAAATATTGAAACTGATGGTTCAGTAGAAATATTAAACCCAGACTTGCATATTGCAACTGTTTCTGAAGGTGGACATCTAACAATGGAAATGACAGCAAATCGTGGCAGAGGATACAACAATGCAGAAAAGAACAAAACACCGGATATGCCAATAGGAGTTATTCCAATAGATTCTATATATACACCTGTAAAGAAAGTAAATTATGCAGTAGAGAATACTAGAGTTGGTCAAATGGTTGATTTGGATAAGCTTACAATAGAAGTATGGACAGATGGAAGTTTAAAACCATATGAAGCATTAAGCTTAGCTGCAAAAATTATGACTGAACACTTAGAATTATTTATTGACTTATCAGAAATAAGCAAAAATACTCAAGTTATGGTAGAAAAAGAAGAGTCTAAGAAAGAGAAAGTATTAGAAACTTCAATAGAAGATTTAGAATTATCTGCTAGATCATTTAACTGCCTAAAGAGAGCAGGAATATCTACAGTAGAAGACTTAACAAATAAGACTGAAGCTGACATGATGAAAGTAAGAAACTTAGGTAAAAAATCATTAGATGAAGTAACTAACAAATTACATTCATTAGGATTAGACTTCGCTAGCAATGAAGAATAAAGGAAGGTGAAAAAAGTGGCAACAAATAGAAAATTAGGAAGAACAACTGATATTCGTTTATCAATGCTTAAAACTCAAGTAACAGATCTATTATGGCACGGAAAAATTGAAACAACTGAAACAAGAGCAAAAGAGACAAAAGCAATAGCTGATTCTTTAATAGCATTAGCTGTAAAAGAAGCTGGAAATTTTGAAGAAGTTGAAGTTAAAGTTTCAAGAGCTAAATTAGACGAAAAAGGAAATAAAGTTACAGAACTTGCAAAGAGCAAAAATGGTAATGAATACTTAAAAGTAGTTAGAGAAACAACTACAGAAAAAAGAAAGAAAGACATGCCATCAAAATTAAATGCAAGAAGAAAAATAATGAGAAATGTAAACAAAGTAAAAGATGCAGACGGAAAGAATGTTGATATACCAACAAAATTATTCGATGAAATAGCACCAAAATACAAAGATGTAAAAGGTGGATATACAAGAATAATAAAGAAGGGTCAACGTAGAGGAGACGCTGCAGAAACAGTTATATTAGAATTAATATAGTAATATGAAAACGGTGCAATAAAATGCATCGTTTTTTCGTTACCTAATAAAAAAGAAGGCGTAGTAGAAATTGAACCTACTACGCCTTTGCGAGAAACTAGAACTTACTTGTTGTGGTAGAGCTGACCATCGTTGCTCGAGTCGTTGTTAATCCGGTAATCACCATCACCGGTAACATAGCCCACACGATTGTCATTGCCATCATAGACGTCTCCGCCTTTAGAGTACCCACCAGGGTAATCATCACGGAAGTCCTGACTATCTTTCCAAGACATAAGAACCGTCTCTCCTTTCTAAGTATTTGGTAAATGATTACCATACAATTATGTTACCACAATTGTTAAAAAATGTCAAGAGTAAAACTTGATTTAATAGTAAAAAATATTGAATACGTCAATATAATGTGTTATAATTTATTATGGAGGAATAAAATGGGAATAATAGAGTTGGACAATGGTTATTACATAGAATTAATTGAAGATGGAAAATGCAAAGATGATCGAATTCAAAACATTCAAACAATAAAATTGAGAGAAAGTAGAAATAAAGGCTGTTTATTATTATATATAGATTTTAGAGAATTTGATAAAGACAGATATAAAAAGATACTAAGAAAACTACTTCATATAAAAAAGATGGTAAAGTTCCTTAAGATAAATATAGGAGTAAATCAAGATTCAAAAATAAAAATAGGTTATATAAACAATTATGATGAGAATAATCAATATCATCAAGAATTTATACAGGCAATAAACGCAATTCTTTTTAATACTAAAAAAGAAAGGTATAACTACATTTACGATACTGTGTGTAACTATTTGGATGGCTATTTTTATGGTAAGAACCTTTGTGATTTTAAAAATAATCAATGTGGTGAAAAAAGGGGAACAACTTCTAGGATAGGATGTTGCCATCACTTTAGAGTAAAATGGCTCGGACCTTTTACCGAACTCGTTCCATGTGAACATTTAAAAGATGATTATACATGTGGAGCAAAATGTATATCGTGTAAGCTTTTTACTTGTGATTACTTGGAAAAAAAAGGTGTAAAATTTAGAATAAAAGATATATTATTGCTGGACACATTTTTTAATTCGCTACAAAAATATTTCATAAAATACATGGTGTTTACACCAAAAGATAAAATTATAAAAAGATTAATGATAACAGGAGCTTGAAGCAATTTTATGCTAAAAGCTCTTTGTATTCGTTTAATGTTAAAACTTTAATAAAATCAAAATCCTTAGAAAATGTTTTTAAAATATTCAGTGTATTGTCAGTTGAGTCTAAATCTACAATTATTATTTCTGATATATTTAAATTATAATATAACATTTTATAAATAAATACTCGTAAAAAATATTCAATATTATTTTCTTGATTATGTACTGTAATTATAAAAGAACTACCGTTAAAAGATACCTTAGGATATTTATGTATATGAATAATGGTTTTACAGATTTCGAATAAACCATATAAAGCGAATGTCCATAATAAAGAGGTTATTATAAAATTTACCATAAATTGCCTCCTTTGATAAACAATTTGTATGATATATTATATGAATTTTAGTTATATATTGTTCTTTAACTTCAAGATATAGTAGTGTATAAGTTTGTGTCGAAAACGGTCGTACTAATGTTCGCACTATTTCGAGAAAAACATTGAAAATAAGATTTTTTTGTGATAGTATATTGCTAATAAAATAGCAAATGAAGAAATTAAATGAATTTTAAAATAGATTAATAGAATTGAGGAATAAAATTGCAATTAGAAGGACAAGTAATTGATATTATATATAAAAATGATATAAATAGCTATACTGTTGCTACTTTTGAAACTAGTGAGCAAGAGGAAACTACGATTGTTGGATATTTACCTTTTGTAAATGAAGGTGATAATTTAAAGATAACTGGAGATATAGTAAAGCATCCAGATTATGGAGAACAGTTTAAAATTGCTACATTTGAAAAGACTATGCCAACAACACCAGAAGCATTGGAAAAATATCTTTCAAATGGAAGCTTTAAAGGAGTAGGACCTGCAACAGCAAAAAAGATTGTAAATACATTTGGTAAAGATACAATAAACGTAATAAAATTAGAACCACAAAAACTTACACAAATCAAAGGAATAAGTAAAGAAAAAGCTTTAGAAATTACAGAACAGTTTGTTGCAAATTGGGAAATATGGCAAATTGTTGGCTTCTTAGATAAATTTGGAATAGGACCACAGAGTGCAGAAGGTGTTTATAAAAAATTAGGAGAGGGAGCTTTAGAAAGAATAAGCGAAAATCCGTATATATTAGTTGATGTAGCAAGTAAAGTTAATTTTGAAAAAGTCGACAGAATTGCAATGGAAATGGGAGTTGAAGAAAGCAACTATAAAAGAATAAGAAGTGGTATTAAGTATGGCTTAGAAAAAATAGGCTTAAATGGCAATTCTTGTGTGTTATATGACAACTTAATAAAGTATGAGCAAGATTTATTAAGAGTGGATATAAATAATATTGAAGAAGCAATAATTCAAATGAAAGCAAAAGAGGAAATTGTATTAGAAGATAGACCAGATGGAAAAGAGTGGGTCTATTCTAAGAATTTTTATGAGGCAGAGAAAAACATTGCAGAAAAAATAGTTGGACTTAGAAATGCAGATAATGTTAAAAGGATAAGAACGCTAAGAGAAGACTTAAGAATAATAGAGGATAATATAGATATAGAACTTTCTGAAAAACAAAGAGAAGCAATAGAAAGCATAAATGAGCATAATGTATGTATTATTACTGGTGGACCGGGTACTGGAAAAACTACTATTATTAAAGCTATAATAGAATTATACAAAAAACATGGTATGAAGCCTGTATTATGTGCTCCAACTGGTAGAGCAGCAAAAAGAATGACGGAGACAACTGGAGAGGATGCAAAGACTTTACATAGATTGCTAGAATTGGCTGGAATGTCTGATGATACAGATAATTTTAATACAAATTTATTGGTAACTCCTATAGATGGAGACATTATTATAGTAGATGAAGCGTCAATGATTGATATGTTTTTAATGAATTATTTATTAAAAGCAATTTATAAAGGAACAAAATTAGTTTTAGTAGGAGATACGGACCAGCTTCCATCAGTTGGACCAGGTAGTATATTAAAAGATATTATAGATTCAAAACAAGTGCAAACTATTACTTTAAACCAAATATTTAGACAAGCTGCTAAAAGCAAAATAATAGTAAACGCACATAGGGTAAATGAAGGTAAAAATTTCATTAGTGGAAATGTGAAAGAAACTCAAATTGATGAAGAGAATATTGAGTTATTAGATGATTTCTTCTACATAAATGAAGCTAATCAAGAAAAAATTCAACAAACTATTGTAAGCTTGTGCAAAGGTAGATTAAAAAAGTTTGGAAACTATGATTTTTTCAGTAATATTCAAGTGATAACTCCAACAAAAAAAGGAAAATTGGGAACAAAAGAGCTTAATGTATTACTTCAAAAAGAATTGAACCCAGAAGAAGTTGATAAGGATGAAAAAGAATTTGGAGAGATAAAATTTAGAGAGCAAGATAGAGTCATGCAAACAAAAAATAATTACAATTTGTTATGGGAAAAAGACAATGATAGAACTTTTAGAAAAGAATTAGGCAACGGAATTTTCAATGGAGAACTCGGTATAATAGACAGAATAAACAAAGAAGAAAAAACAGTAAGAGTAAAATTTGACGATGGGAAAATTGCAACATATGATAATACCGATTTGGACCAATTAGAGCATGCTTATGCTATAACTGTACATAAATCACAAGGTAGTGAATTTGATGTGGTAATATTAGTTGCAAGTCAGAGTGCACCAATGTTGCTAACTAGAAATTTAATATATACTGCAATGACAAGAGCAAAAAAACTATTAATTGTAATCGGTCCTCAGAGTGTTGTAAGTTATATGATACAAAATAACACAACAAGACAAAGAAATACAGGATTAACTTACAAGCTTGAAAAGATAGGAGAATAAGTTTGAAAACTGTAACAATTTAAGAGGAGGAACCAAGTATATTACAGCAAATAATAAATTTGATATATCCGCCAGTGTGTGCATTTTGTGGAAAAATAGATGAAAATTTTCTCTGTGAAGAGTGTAATAAAAAGTTTGAAAGATTAACAAATGTACATATTCAAAAATATAAAAATAAAACATATGCAGAACACATTTATATGTTTAAATATACAGATATTAGAAGGGAAATATTAGAATACAAATTTGATGATAAAGCATATTACTACAAGACTATATCACAAGTTTTTTTGAAAAATAAAAAAATATGTGAAATATTAAAAACTTATGATATAATAATTCCAGTTCCAATTCATAATAAAAGAAGGAAAGAAAGAGGCTATAATCAAAGTGCATTAATTGCAAAAGAATTTTCTAAGAATATAAATGAATTGGAATATGAGGATATTCTGATAAAAAAGAAAAATACTATAGCACAAAGTACATTAAATAAAGAAGAAAGATTAAAAAATGCCATCGATATGTATAAAATAAAGGAAAATAAACAAGATATAATTTACAACAAAAATGTGCTTATATTTGATGACATATATACTACAGGAGCAACTGCCAATGAATGTGCAAAAGCAATAAGAGAAGCAAATCCGAGTAAAGTTGGAATATTAACAATAGCAAAAGATTAAATAATAAATAAACTAAAAATTGAAGGGAGAGAGATAATGGACGATTTAGTAGAAAGCATACTAGACTATATAAGAGCAGATTATACAGATTATGCAATTATGATAAATGGTGAATGGGGAAGTGGTAAAACTTATTTCTGGAACCATAAAATAAGAAACAAAATTGAAGCAATGCAAATAAATGGTAAGAAATACACAACAATATACATGTCTTTATATGGAATATCAAATCTAGAAGAAATAAGTAAAAAAATCTTTATCGAAACTACTCAATTAATGGATAAAAACTTAAAAAAGTATATGGGTTCAAAAGGCGAAAAAGTCATTCCAGAATATGCTAAGACTGGCTTGGATATGGCGAATTTCTTTGGTGTAACACAAAATGGTGATAAGATTAATTATGAGGAATTTTTCTCTACAGAAGACAAAGTATTATGTTTTGATGACCTTGAAAGAGCAAATGTTGATGTTATTGATATATTAGGTTATATTAATAACTTTGTTGAGCATGACCATATAAAGACAATAATAATATGTAATGAAAAAGAATTGTCTACAAAGCTAAAGAGTAGCAATTTGGAAATGAAGACATTTATTGCTACATATTTATTGGATAAAGAAAACAAATTAAATGTAAAAACAGATGAGCCAATGGTTCAGCGTATTCAAGATACAATTGAATATGTATTTGATAAAGCAAATGATTATGAAAGAATAAAAGAAAAATTAATTGGGGAAACTTTTGAATATGCTCCGGAGTTTACATATATTATAAATGGACTATTAATGAGATATGAAAGATATCCAGAATTGATTAGATTTTTAAGGCAAAATTCAAATTTGATAACAGCAACATTTAACAAGAGTGGAACACGAAATTTAAGAATTTTAAAACATGCTTTAAACGATTTTAAAAAGATATTTGACATGGTAAGTAGAGATTATTCAAATACCAATAATAGAATAATGCAAACAATGTTAATATTTACAATTGCAATTTCATTTGAAATAAAAGCTGGTAAAGTTACAAAAGACAAGTTTAAAAACATAGAAAACAACGAAGAATATAGAGCTATATTAGTTTCTTCTAGAGTATTTATGGACAATAGACAATTCTATATTAAGGAATTTGATAATACATATTATTATAATTTTAAAGTTGAATATAGATTCTTTAAATTTATTGAAATATATGTACGTACTAGAATATTTGATATGAAAGTATTCAAGGATAACATGGAAGTAATAAGAAATACTATAGACACAGACCAGTTGCCTGGCTATAAGAGGCTATTGACTGAAGAATATTGGAAAATATCAGATGATCAATTTCCAGCTGTAATAGAACAAATAATTGATGACGTAAAAAATGGCAAGATAAAGCCAATAGAAATAGTTAAAATATTTGCATATTTTAGTTATTTCATTGAAAAAAAACTTATAGATTATGATATACAAACAATAGAAAGTGTATTTATAAATGGAATGAACATTGCATCAGTAACTTCTGAATATTGCGAAGATGCAGAAGAAGAGTTGTCTCAAATTGCAACAGAAGATGCAGGACCAGAAATGAACAATATAATACAAAGATTTTATGAAATAAATGCTCAATTAAAAGACAAAATGTACAGAGAAAAAGCAGATGAATTATTTAAATGCATACCGATGAAAATGGAATTATTTTATGATAAATTTGCAAAAGAATGCAATAATGTTCCAATATTTAAGTATTATGACCCGTTCCAAATATTTCAAAGAATTTCTTGTGCAAGCAATGAGGATATAGTTTCAATAAGAGAAATGTTAGCAGAAAGAGCAAGACATCATAAAGAAGAAATTAGACCAGAAATGGAAAATATAGCAAAATTAAAACAAATAATGTGTGACTACATAGATGGAAAGAAACCTACAATAAAAAATGTTATGATAGAAGAATTTGCTAAAGAATTGGATAAAGTATTAAAAATGGAAAAAACTGAAGTAAAAAACACTGCTGATTGATTTTTGATAAAATGAATGAAATAAAAAAATGAATATTTTTCCCCTTTTTTGTAATAATAAACAATATAAAACAATTATAAAAGAGGAGGAAAAATATGAAGGCAACAGGAGTTGTAAGAAGAATAGATGATTTAGGCAGAGTAGTAATTCCAAAAGAAATAAGAAGAACATTACGAATAAAAGAGGGAGACCCACTTGAAATATTTACTGATAAAGAAGGCGAAGTAATATTAAAAAAATATTCGCCAATAGGAGAACTTTCGGAATTTGCTGCTGAGTATGCTGAAACATTAACAAAGACTACTGGGCATATTGCTTGTATAACTGATAAAGACACAGTAATTGCAGTATCTGGAGTATCAAAAAAGGAATGGCTAGAACAAGGAATAAGCCAAGAGCTAGAAGAAATATTAGATAATAAAGTAAAATATGTAAGCAAAGAAAATAATGATATGGCTGTACCAATTACTCAAAATGAAAAAAATGATAAAATATATAAAGCCCAGGTAATATACCCAATAATATCTGATGGTGATGCAATTGGAAGTGTAATACTATTGTCAAAAGATGATAAAACAAAAATGTCAGAAGTGGAACAAAAAGTTGCACAATCTGCTGCAAATTTTCTAGGAAAGCAAATGGAAATATAATAAAAAGTTTGTACATGTCTATATCTAAAAATAGAATAATAAAAAAATAGAACTAGAAAAATGAAAAATATCAAATAAAAACCAAAAAAATTCAAAAAAGACTTGATAAAAATTGTTTTTTATAGTATAAATATTATAGATATTCGAAATATATTGTTTACAAAGGAGGAAGAAAGATGGAAGGACCAGTAAATCCAATAAATAATGACAATGTTATACCAAATCAATTTGATACAGCAGTACCAACAAAGATTAGCACATGGACTAAAATAAAAAACTTTTTATTTCAAGAAATAACAGTAGAATTAACTCCAAAGCAAGAAGCAACATTTAAAGCTATAAATGACTTCTGGCACCAAGAGATTGATGAAGATCAAGTTCATGCTTTTTTATTCCAAAAAGTACAATTCTAATATGAAGCAAGCCTAATTGGCTTGTTATTTTTTTTTTCGAAAAATTGAAAATATTTAAACTGTGAGCTAATATATTATTTTTCTTAAATTCTCTATAAACGAAAAAATGCAATACGACAAAATACAACAAAAAACAACAAAATTGAAAAAATAAGAAAAAACTATTGCACTGGTGTGAAAATAATGGTATCATCTAGGTGGAGTATTTATATCTATAACGTATATAGAATAAGTACATAATTGTAACAAGAAAATAAAATATAT